>WNFI01316849.1_pt1 | contig 25093 bp, 23 predicted proteins | sample 5400471 | NCBI WGS metagenome assembly WNFI01 (sample SAMN13153348, study PRJNA577476) | soil metagenome | isolation source: 100 cm saprolite on Douglas fir-dominated hillslope | place: USA:California | collected 2013-09-17 | reverse complement strand
GAGGAGATGCGCCTGCTGACCGAGATGGTGTCGAACATCTCGTTCGCGCTGGAGCTGATCGAGAAGCAGGACCGCATAGCCTATCTCGCGCTCTACGACACGCTGACCGGTCTGCCGAACCGCACGCTTTTTCACGAGCGGCTCACGCAGGCGATCGATTCCGCACGGCGCGGCGCCGCCGCCTTTGCGCTGGCGCTGATCGACTTCGAGCGCTTCAAGGCGATCAACGACACTCTTGGGCAGCACACCGGAGACCGTGTGCTGCAGGCTGCGGCGGGGCGTCTCAAGGACGCTGTGGAAGGCGACATCAGCCGCGTGGCACGCCTGGGCGGCAACCTGTTCGCGCTGGTGTTCCACGATATTACCGGCGCGGAAGACGTGGCGCGGCGCCTCGAGCAGGCGGCGGCGCGGTTTTCCGGCACGCCATTCAACGTCGATGGCCGCGAACTCCGCCTCGCGGCGAAATCGGGCATCGCCGTGTTCCCGGACGACGGCGCCGATGCCGACGCCCTGTTCCGCAACGCCGAGGCCTCGCTAAAGCGCGCCAAGGAAACCGGCGAGCACTATCTGTTCTATGCGCCGCACATCAACGCGCGCGTCGCCGAGCAGGTCGAGCTCGAGCACCGGCTGCGTCAGGCGGTGGAACGCGGCGAGCTGTTCCTGCATTACCAGCCGAAGGTCGAAATGGTCACGCGCCGCATCGTCGGGCTCGAGGCCCTGATGCGCTGGATCGGACCCGACGGCGCGCTGATTTCGCCGGGCCGGTTCGTTCCCGTGCTCGAGCAGACCGGGCTGATCCTCGAGGCGGGGCGCCAGGCGATTGCCACCGCGAGCGCAGCCTTCCGCCGCTGGCAGGGGCGCGGCTTCCTCGTCCCGCGCATCGCCGTCAACGTCTCGGCGCTGCAGCTCAGGCGCCGCAGTTTCGCCTCCGATGTGCGCGCGGCGCTCGGCGACCTGGGTGCGGACGGCGGCGGCATCGATGTGGAGATCACCGAGAGCCTGCTCATGACCGAGGTGAACGAGAGCATCCGCAAGCTGCGCGAGTTGCGCGACATGGGCTTGCGCATCGCGCTCGACGATTTCGGCACCGGCTATTCCTCGCTCGCCTATCTCAGCAAGCTGCCCGTCGACAGCCTCAAGATCGACCGCAGCTTCATCCACGGCATGACCGAGAAGGCCGATGACACGAGCATCATTTCCGCCATCATCTCGCTCGGGCAGTCGCTGCGGCTGAAAGTCGTGGCCGAAGGCGTCGAGACCGAGCAGCAGGCGCAGTTGCTGCGCCTGCTGCGCTGCGACCAGGCACAGGGCTTTCTGTTCAGCCGGCCGGTGCCCGTCGAGGGCGTCGATGCCATGCTCGAGACCGTTCCGGTGTGAGGGACCGCATATAATCCGCGGTGTCCGCACCCTTCGGTTGCATCGCGCCGCATGTCGTCACTGTACGCTCTTGGGCTGAATCATCAGACCGCGCCTCTCGGCGTCAGGGAGCGGGTCGCATTCGCGACCCAGTCGCTCGCGCGCGCGTTGTCCGCGATGAGGGACGTCGGCCTCGCTTCCGAGGCGGCGATCCTGTCGACCTGCAACCGCACCGAGCTCTATTTCGAAGGCGAGCAGCCCGACGCCGCGGCGCAGTGGCTCGCGCAGTATCACCGCTTTGCGCCGGGCGAGCTGGCGCAGTATCTCTATACGTTGCCCGGGGATCGGGCGGTGCGTCATGCGTTCCGTGTCGCGTCAGGGCTGGACTCGATGGTGCTCGGCGAGCCGCAGATCCTGGGCCAGATGAAGGAAGCGGCGCGCGCCGCCGAATCCGCCGGAACGCTCGGCACCGTGCTGCATCGCCTCTTCCAGCGCTCGTTCGCTGTGGCCAAGGAAGTGCGCTCGACGACGCAGGTCGGCACGGCCAGCGTCTCGATGGCGGCCGCCGCGGTGAAGCTCGCGGCGCGCATCTTCCCGAGCCTGCGCGAGCAGAACGTTCTGCTCATCGGTGCGGGCGAGATGATCGAGCTGTGCGCCACGCATTTTGCCGCGCAGGGCCCGGCGCGCATCACGGTGGCCAACCGCACGCTCGAGCGCGCCAACCGCCTCGCGCACCGCTTCAACGGCCGTGCGCTCGAGCTCAGGGCGCTCGCCGGACAGCTGCACGAGCACGACATCGTCGTGTCCTGCACCGCCTCCTCGCTGCCGATTCTGGGCAAGGGCCTGGTGGAGCGGGCGCTGCGCGCCAGGCGCCGGCGGCCGATATTCATGGTCGATCTCGCCGTGCCGCGCGATATCGAGCCGGAAGTCGCCGAGCTCGACGACGTCTTTCTGTACACAGTGGACGACCTGGCGGGGATCGTGTCGGCGAACCTGGACTCGCGCCGCTCCGCCGTCGAGCAGGCAGAAGCGATCATCGACATGCAGGTGAGCCGGTTCATGCGCTGGATGCAGGTGCGCGAGAACGTGCCGCTCATCCGCGCGCTGCGCGAGAACGCCGAGGCGGCGCGGCGCGACGAGGTGCAGCACGCGCTCAAGCTGCTCGCCCGCGGCGAAGATCCGGCAGGCGTTCTCGAGGCGCTGTCCAAGGGCCTGACCAACAAGCTCATGCACGGCCCGACCCAGGCGCTCAGCGAGAGCGCGGGCGAAGAGGGCCGGCTCCTTGCCGCCGCACTCGCGCGCCTGTTCCGCTCGAAGTGAAGGCCACTCTGCGTGCCAAGCTCGACAGTTACGTCGGGCGCCTGGAAGAGCTGAACCGTCTCCTCGCGGCGGAGAACGCGGCCAGGGACATGGATCAGTTCAGGAAGCTCTCGCGCGAGCACTCCGAGCTCTCCGGCATTGCTTCCTTGTATGAAAGCTACCGCCAGGCCGAGCGTGACGCCGACGATGCCCGGGATATGGGCGATGATTCGGCGATGAAGTCCTACGCCGACGAGGAATTGAAGAAGGCCCGGGCCACGATGGAGCGGCTCGAAGCCGAGCTGCAGAAGGCGCTGCTTCCCAAGGACCCCAACGACGAGCGCAATACCTTCCTCGAGGTACGCGCCGGCACCGGGGGCGACGAGTCGGCGCTGTTCGCGGGCGATCTCTTCCGCATGTACGCGCGCTATGCAGAGCGCCAGGGCTGGCAGGTCGAGATCATCTCGGAAAGTCCCTCCGAGCTGGGCGGCTACAAGGAGGTCATCGCCCGGATCGTCGGGCAGGGCGTGTACTCGAAGCTCAAGTTCGAGTCGGGCGGGCATCGCGTACAGCGCGTGCCCGAGACCGAGGCACAAGGGCGCATCCACACCTCGGCGTGCACCGTCGCGGTCCTGCCCGAGGCCGACGCGATCAACGAGGTGGTGCTGAATCCCGCCGAGCTGCGGATCGACACTTTCCGCGCCTCGGGCGCAGGCGGGCAGCACGTCAACAAGACCGAATCCGCGATCCGCGTCACGCATCTGCCCACGGGGATCGTGGTCGAGTGCCAGGACTCGCGCTCCCAGCACAAGAACCGGGAGAAGGCGCTCGGCGTGCTCGCGGCCAGGATCCGCGACAAGCAGATGAGCGACCAGCAGGCGAAGACCGCCTCGACGCGAAAGTCGCTGGTCGGCTCGGGCGACCGCTCGCAGCGCATCCGCACCTACAACTTTCCGCAGGGACGCGTCACCGATCATCGCATCAACCTCACTCTGTACAAGATCGAGCGCATCATGGACGGCGAGCTCGACGAGATCATCGCCGCGCTGCAGAGCGAGCATCAGGCGGAGCAGCTCTCGGCGCTCGCCGAAGAAGCCGCTTGACGGTTCAGCAAGCACTGAGCAGCAGCGGGCTCGACGCACGCGAGGCGCGCTTGCTGCTCGCGGAAGCCGCCGGTTTTTCGCAGTCGAGCGTCATCGCTTTTCCCGAGCGCGTCCTGCCTCCCGCCGTCGAGAACACGTTTCTTGAATACATACAAAAGAGAAAGCGCGGCGAGCCGATCGCCTATATCGTCGGTCATAAGGAGTTCTACGGCCTGGACCTGGCGATCAACCCGGCTGTCCTGATCCCGCGCCCCGAGACGGAGCTGCTGGTCGATCTGGCCTTGGCAAGATCCTTCGAGTCGATGGTGGATTTGGGCACGGGCAGCGGCGCATTGGCGCTGGCCGTCAAGAAACAGCGGCCAGCTGCGAAGGTCGTCGCAGTGGAGGCAAGCGCCGCGGCCTTGGTTGTGGCACGGCGAAACGCGACGAAGCTAGGGCTCGAAATCGATTTCCGGCACGGCCGCTGGTTCGAACCGCTGGGCGGCGAGCGCTTCGACCTCGTCGTCTCCAATCCCCCCTACGTCGCGGGCGGCGACCCGCACCTCGCGGACCTGCGCTTCGAGCCGCGTGGGGCGCTGCTGGCGGGGCCGGAGGGGCTCGATTCGATACGAGAGATCGTGACGGCAGCAGGGGCATTCATGCTTCCCGGCGCCTGGCTGCTGCTGGAGCACGGACTCGGGCAGGACAAGGCGGTAAGGGAGTTGATCGGCGGGGCGGGGCTTGAATCCGTTACGACCTGGCCCGACCTGGCAGGCATTGCCCGGGTCTCGGGCGGACGGCTAAAATCATGACCATGGACACCCAAGACAAAATCAAGCAGCAGGTCACCGGCAACCCCGTCGTGCTCTATATGAAGGGCACGCCGCAATTCCCGCAATGCGGTTTCTCGGCGCTCGCGGTGCAGGCGCTCAACGCCTGTGGCGTAACGGATTTCTTCACCGTCAACGTGCTCGAGAACCCCGACATCCGCGAGGGCATCAAGGCCTATGCCAACTGGCCGACCATCCCGCAGCTCTACGTCAACGGCGAATTCGTCGGCGGCTCGGATATTGTGAAAGAGATGTACCAGTCGGGCGAACTGCAGAAACTCCTAGAAAGCTCGAAGCAGAAGGCCTAGCGTCGCTTTCACCTGCCCGAGGTAGCTGCCGCCGAAGAGGTTGAGGTGGTTGAGCAGGTGATACAAGTGGTACAGGTTTTTCCTCGCGGCATATCCTTTTGGCAGGGGGAATGCTTCGTTGTATGAGTCATAGAATTCCCCCGGAAATCCCCCGAACAGCTCGGTCATAGCCAGGTCAGCCTCGCGGTCCCCGTAGTACACGGCTGGATCGAAAATCACCGGTCCTCCGGCTGTGAATCCCGCGTTGCCGCTCCATAGATCGCCGTGCAGCAGGGAAGGCTCCAGTTTGTGGCCCTCCAAAAGTGCCTTCACATCGGGCAGCTCGACCGAGAAGCCATTTTTCCTGGCTTGCTCGGCTTGTGGAGCCAATCTTTTTTCGATGAAAAACGCCGCCCAATCCTCGCACCAGCCGTTCTTCTGCAGCGAGAGGCCGATCCAGTTGTCGCGGATCCAGCCGAAGCGCTCCGAGGTCTGGCGGTGAAGCGCGGCCAGCATGCGTCCCATCGCCGGCCAGTCTGCGCGGCCGCCCAGTTCCAGGCGCTCCATCTCGATGAACGCTTTTCCGCCGCGTACGCCGTGATCGAAAGGCTCGGGGGCGCGCACGCCCGCGGCGCGCAGCGCGCGCAGGCCCTCGGCCTCTGCCGAGTACATCGCGGCGCGGCTCGGAGGGCCCTGCTTGACGTATGTGCTGCGGCTCAAACGCCTTCAGCGCAGGCTGGCGATGTAACTCATGTAAAGGGGAATCGCGTCAGGCGGGTAAAGCGCCTCGCCGTATGTACTCAAGAGCCGCCGCGTTTCCTGACGATCGCCCATGGCATGCGCACCGAGCATGGCGGTTAGAAGCAAGAAGCGCCCCCATCCCTCGCCTCCCTCTGCTGGTCCCTGCGCGAGCAGGGCGAGGGCGCGTTCGCGCATGGCAGGCGCATCTTGCGCAGCGATCGCAGCGTATAGCTCGAAGCGCTCGCGCATCCGTGGCGACAGCTCCCGCGGCGCCGAGACTAGCCATTTGCGCTCGATCCATAGCGCACGGCGCAGTTCCGGCGCGAGGTGGGCCAGCGTGAGTTCGGCCGCAAAATGCAATTGCCTGAAGGCCGCATTGGACGGCCGGGCACCGCGCAACGCGCGGGGGTCTCTCAGCGTGAGCAGGGACGCGCTCACCGCCGGATCGTCGTAGCTCAGAGGATCGACCGAGCGGTCGAGGAGCCGGCGCGCGAACTCCTGCGCCACCGATTGGGTTCGCAAACTGACTGATGGCACGAATGCAGGAACGGGCTCCTGCAGATAGGCCGGTGGGGGATCGCCGATCATTTCGCTGACCGGCAATACCGCCTCGGTGAGATCGATGACGGCGTGCGCGCTATCCTTGGTAAAGCGAGTGCGCGGCGCATCGAGCTGCACGAATGGATAAAAATCCGAATTGACCGGTGATTGCCGCAGAGCAAACAGCGGCGTCAACATGTGCTTGGTGCCGAGGCTGCGCGCGGCGACCTCCTCGATGCGAGTGGTGCCGATGCGCTTGAGTTGTTCCATGAATGCAGCTTCCTTTACCGGCAGCCGGCCGGGGCGCGGCACGCGGCCCTCGGCGACCGCGACTACCACGATGTCGGACGGGGTTGTCTCGTATACCTCGTAGTCGGCGAAGTTCTCGCCGAGTGCGGCCAGGATGGAGCCGAGCAGCCGGTCGTCGGACTCATAGAGATGCAGCCATTGCACGAACACCCCCTCCGGCGCGAGGTAGCGTTTGGTATTGCGGTAGAACTCGGTGGTAAACAGGTTCGCCACTCCGTTCACCCAGGGATTGGAGGGCTCGGAGACGATGACGTCGTAACGCTTGCCGTGGCGCGCGAAGTAGCTCTTCGCGTCCTCGAAGAATACCTGGCTGCGCGGATCGCGGTAAGGTCGGCTGACGCGCGGGGAGAAGGAAAATGCAGCAGCCACCATGAGAGGCTCGATCTCGATGGTGTCCACTTCGCGCGGGCCGCTGTGCGACAGCAGCACTTCCGCTGTGAGGCCCGAGCCCCAGCCGATGTTGGCGAAGGTCCTGGCGTCGGGCTTGATCAGAAGGGGCAGCGCGCCGAGCAGGGTCATGGTGTACTCGTCCGCGTTGGGCGGCGACGCCGGATCGATGTTGATGGACGCGTCGGGCTTGCCGTTGGTGATGATCGTCATCGTGCTTCCGGTGCTGCGCATGGCGACCGATGCGGTCTTGCCGTCGCGGTAAAAGAAGACCTTGCTGTTCTCGATCACCGTTCGCCCATAGCGATACACGCCGGAGGCGAGGCGATCGGGCTCCAGCACGTTGGCGCGCGCAGTCGCGGTTGCGGCGATCATTCCGACGATGACCACGGCAAAGGAGTAGGCGCGCCGGAATGCTGCTTGCGAATGCCGCAGCAGCCACGCCCCAAGCATGATGTCGGCCGCGGCGCCGAGCACTAGCGTGAGCTTGACTCCCATATTCGGAACCAGCAGGTGCACTGCCAGCAGTACGCCCGCAATCGCCCCGAGCGTATTCGCGGCGTAGACCTGGCCAATCGCTCGTTCGCCGTGTCCGCGCAGCAGGGCATGGGTGAACAGCGGCAGCGTCATGCCGGCAAGAAATGTCGCCGGCAGCATCACGGCGAAAGCGGTGGCATGGCTGAAAAGATTGAACACCGGGTATGCAGCCTCGCCATGCTGCAGCACTCTCAATGCCCAGGCCATCCAGTCGAAAGTCTCGTGATAGACGAAAATCGTGGCGAGCGCGGCGAGCCCCATTACAAGCTGCACCAGGCCGGCAAATCGCAAGGGATCGGCAATGGAGTCGATGCGCCGCCTTATCCAGTAGCCGCCCAGCGCGAGGCCGGCTACGAACGCCGACAGCATCAGCTCGAACGCCTGGAACGACGATCCGAGCACGAGCGAGAGCATCCTGATCCATGCGATCTCATAGATAAACGAGGCCGCGCCGGTGACGAACGCGGCTATCAGGAACAGGCGCACGACCGGCGCGCCCGGCGCTGTGCTGCCGCCGGCCGGCGCGATGGAAAGCGGGGTGGGTTCGCCGCGATGGGCGATGGCGAGCACCACTGCGGCGAGCGCGAGATTGGCTGCGCCGGCGAGGCGCATGGTCCCGGGCATGCCGAGCCAGCCGAGCAGCCAGAACGCTGCAGCGAGCGCACCGATCGCGGCGCCGATCGAATTGGTGAAATAGAGCATCCCCAGGTGATGGCCGCTCGCCTCGGGGCCGCGCCGGATCACGGCGCCGCTCATGAGCGGAAAGGTCATGCCGAGCAGGACCGTCTGAGGCACGATCAGCAGGGCGCACAGCGCGTACTTGTAAATTTCGACCGCCAGCGGCGAGCCGAGCCCCGGAATGATGTGGTCGAGCGAGGCCCCGATCAGCAGCGCGTACACTTCGTGGAACAGGAGCGCCGCCAGTCCGATGAACGCTTCGATCCAGCCGTAGGCGGCAAGGAGGTTCTTCAGGCGTGCGCTCCAGCGGCTCGCCAGCCAGGCGCCGAGCGCCATGCCTCCCATGAACGCGGCGAGCACGAAGGACTGCGCGAACGCCGCCGCACCGAGGAACAGCCTCAGATAGTGCGACCAGACGGACTCGTAGATCAGTCCGGTGAAGCCCGACAGTGCGAACAAGGCGAAGAGCAGCCTGATGTTCTTATTCGGCATGTTTGATTTATTGGCGCGGTGCGCGACTCAGACGCCGGAGAGGCGCAGGTTCGCCATCGACAGGCGCTCGACCAGGATTTCCATGAACGCCCGGTCGAACTTGTGGCGGCAGGAATCCGAGGCCTGCGCCAGCTTCTCGGTCGGCACCGAGATGATGTTCGCTTCGTGCACCACGCTGACGTCGGCGCCGCGCAGCTGCTCGCCTTTGGTGAGGTAGGCCATCTCGCCGAACGGCTCGCCGGCCCGCAGCAGGTTGAGGAGCTTGCCTTTCTTGGTCACCTTCACCTGGCCCTCGGCGAGGATGCAGAAGAAGTCCCCGGCCTCGCCTTCCTTCATCAGCAGCTCGCCCATCGCGGCATGCCGCCAGGACGACATGCGCGCCACTTCCCACAGCTCGGCGTCGGTGAAATGCACGAAGAACGGCAGCTTGCGCAGCGTCTCGAACTTGTCCGAGTCCGCGAACTCCTGCGCCTTGTGCGCGCCCAGGTGCTCGACACGGAACGCCTCCGCGAGGTCGAGGGAGAAATCTTCCCACTGGCGGTAACGCTCCGCGAGGTCCTTGGCCATCGCGTGCCGCACGATCGTCTCGACCGCCTCGGGAATCGCCGGGCGGAACGTGGTGGGCGCGTCGGGCTCGACGTTGGTGATCTGGTAGATCAGGCTGAAGTTATTGGCGGCGTTGAACGGCAGCCGCCCGGTGAGCAGGTGGTACATCACTACGCCCATCGAGTAGATGTCGGTCTGGGGGTCGAGCGGGTGTTCCTTCACCTGCTCCGGCGACATGTACGCCGGCGAGCCGATGGCGCTCACTTGCGTGGTCACTGCCGAGGTGATGAGCGCAGCGCCGAAGTCAGTGATCTTCACCTCGGTGTCGCTGGTATGGAGGATATTCGCCGGCTTGATGTCGCGATGCGTAACGCCCGCCTTGTGCGCGAACTCGAGCGCCCGGGTGCACTTGAATACGATCTCGACGATGCGGTCGACCGGCAGCAGCATCTCGGGACGGCAGAACTTCTCCAGCGTGCCGCCGTTGACGAATTCCATGACGATGTAGTGCAGCTTCTCGTCGGCGACCGCGTCGTAGATCTGGCAGATGTGCGGGTGCTGCAGCTTTCCCGCGAGCGACGCCTCGGTGAGGAAAAGCTTGCGGTACAGCTTGCCGCGCTCGGGATCCTCGAAGGTCTCGGGAAACGCGACCTTGATCGCGACGTCGCGCCTGCCGAAGGGGTCATTGCACAGATAGACTTCGGAGGTCGCTCCCTCGCCGAGCTTGCGCAGCACCGGGTACTTGCCGATCTGCTTCAGCATGCCGCGGTCCATTACTTGGACTTTGCCAGACGCTTGCGTGCCCGCGGTAGCCTGGATCGCGCACGCGCGATGGCCTGGCGGACCTGGGCGGGCGCGGTGCCGCCGATGTGGTTGCGCGCCGCCACCGAGCCTTCCAGCGTAAGAATGCCTTTTACGTCACGACCGATTTTCGGAGAAAAACTCCTCAACTTGGAAAACGGAAGCTGAGCTAAATCCACGCCCGCGCGCTCTGCCTCGCGCACCGCGCGAGCCACGGCCTCATGCGCGTCGCGAAACGGCACGCCTTTGCGCACTAAGTAGTCCGCCAGATCGGTCGCCGTGGCGTGGCCCTCGAGCGCCGCGGCGCGCATGGCGCGGGGCACCGGCACGAGATCGGCGATCAGGCCCGCGAATACTCCGAGCGAGCTCTTCACCGTGGCCGCGGCGTCGAACAGCGGCTCCTTGTCTTCCTGGTTGTCCTTGTTGTACGCGAGCGGCTGGCCTTTCATGATGGCGAGCAGGGCGACGAGGCTGCCGAACACGCGGCCGCTCTTGCCGCGCACCAGCTCCGGCACATCCGGGTTCTTCTTCTGCGGCATGATCGAGGAGCCGGTGCAATAGCGATCCGGCAGGCGCACGAAGCCGAAGCGCGGGCTTGCCCAGAGCACCAGCTCCTCGGCAAGACGCGACAGGTGAACCATCACCAGCGACGCACAGGCGCAGAACTCGATCGCGAAGTCGCGGTCGGAGACGGCGTCGAGCGAATTCTCGGCAACGCCGTCGAAGCCCAGCTCGCGCGCCACGCGCTCCCGGTCGATGGCGAAGCCGGTGCCGGCCAGTGCGGCGGCGCCGAGCGGCAGCCGGTTGACTCGCCTGCGGCACTCAGCGAGACGCTCGTAGTCGCGCTCGAGCATGGCTACGTAGGCGAGCAAGTGATGGCCGAACGTCACCGGCTGCGCCACCTGCAGGTGCGTGTAGCCTGGCATGATCAGCGTGGCGTGGCGCTCGATGGCGACGTGCACGTCCTCGTCGTCGGGCGACCACTCGAAGCGGCCGGTCTCGATCTCGCGCCGCACGCGCGCGAGGCCGCGCTCGATCGCCGCCACGTCGCGCCGGGTCAGGATGGCGCAGGCGCCGAGCATGCGCGCGTGGGCGAGCGAGCCCTGGATGTCGTACAGCGCCAGCCTCTTGTCGAAGGAGAGCGAGGAGGTGAACTTCCTGACCGCTGGATCCACCGCCTCACTGAAGCGGCTGGACCAAAGTTGCTTCTTCTTAGGCATGCCCGGAGAATGACAGTTAACGAAACTGAGGTATCAAATCCAATTTCGCTACCGCGAAATCGGCGACTCTATGACGAGTATAAGGCAAGACGTCGCTGCGGACTTTCTGCCGGATTTCCGCAACCTGGGCGTCGTGGCGCGCACGCTGGTCGGCGTGAATGCGCTCGCGTTCGGCGCGGCGCTGCTTACCTCCACCGATCTGACGCAGGCCGCCGAGCGCTTCACGCAAAGCGCCGTCCTGATCGAGCCGCTGCTGATCTCCGTCATGATCGGGCTGTTCACCTTGTCCGCGTCGCTTGCGCGCCTGCCGTACCTTGCCGGCTGCGCCGCGGTCATCGCGCTGGTGCTCGCGCTGGCGGTCGCGGTCCACGCCGCTCTGCTCTGGCTGGTCGGCGAGCCGCCGGCGGACCTTGCGCGAATGCTGGCGCTGAGCGCTCTCGCCGCCGTATGCCTGCTCGCCTACTTCCGCCTGCTGATCCGCGCATATTCGCCGGCGCTCGCCGAGGCGCGCCTGCAGGCCCTGCAGGCGAGAATCCGGCCGCACTTCCTGTTCAACAGCCTGAATGCGGTGCTGTCGCTGATCCGCCGCGACCCCAGGCGCGCCGAGCGCGCGCTCGAGAATCTGGCGGTTCTGTTCCGCACCCTCATGACGGACGCGCGCCGCTTCGTGCGCCTGACGGACGAGATCGCGCTGCTCGAGCGCTACGCCGAGATCGAGCAGCTGCGCCTGGGTGAACGCCTGCACGTCACCTGGGAGCTCGACTCCGCGCCTTCCGACGCGCTGCTGCCGCCGCTGGTGCTGCAGCCGCTGCTCGAGAACGCCGTGTACCACGGCGTCGAGCCTGGCGCCGGCAGCGGCGAGATCCTGGTCCATATCGAGCGCCGCGGCGACCGGGTGCTCGCGCGGATCGAGAATCCGCGCGTCGAGGAGCCGAGCCATCACGCCGGCAACCGCATGGCGCTGGACAATATCCGGGAGCGCCTGGCCCTCTTCTTCGACGCCGAGGCGCGCATCGAGACCAGCGTGTCCGGCGACCGCTACCGCGTCGAGATCGAGATGCCGTACCGAACCGGCGCGCCTAAGGAAGCCCCCGCGGAGACGGCATGACGGCGCTGCGCGTATTCATTGCCGATGACGAGGCGCCGGCGCGCGAGCGCATGAAGGAGCTGCTGGGAGACATCGCCGCGGATATCCCGACCGAAGTCGTGGGCGAGGCGCGCAACGGCCTGGAGGCGCTCGAGGCCGTGCCGGCAAGCGGCGCCCAGGTCCTTTTGCTGGACATCCAGATGCCGGGTGTCGGCGGCCTGGAAGTGGCGCGCCACCTCGTGACGCTCGAGAAGCCGCCGGCGGTGATTTTCGTGACCGCCCACGAGCGCCATGCGCTGGAGGCGTTCGAGCTCAACGCGCTCGACTATCTTCTCAAGCCGGTGCGCAGCGAGCGGCTGGCGGCGGCGCTGCGCAAGGCCGCTGGCGGGGCGCCGCCGGGGCGCGAGCAACTGGCGCGCGCGGCGGTAGGCGCGCGCGAGTACCTGTCGATCGCCGAGCGCAACCGGATCGTGCTCGTGCCGGTGCGCAACATCGTTTTCCTGAGGGCCGAGCAGAAATACGTCACCCTGCGAACCCGGGAGCGGGAGCACCTGATCGAGGAAGCGCTGGTATCGCTGGAGCAGGAATTCGCCGAGCGCTTCGTGCGCATCCACCGCAACTGCCTGGTGGCGCGCGCCGCCATCCGCGGCTTCGAGCGGACGGGCGGCGGCGACGATACGAGCTGGCTGGTGGTGCTGGAAGGCATCGCCGAGCGCCTGCCCGTGAGCCGCCGGCAGTGGCCGACGCTGCGGGAACTGGTCGCCGAGAAATGATGGCCGAGAAGCCGGCCCGGAAGCAGCCGTGAAGCGCCTGGTCATAGCCACGCGTCGCAGCCGGCTCGCGCTCTGGCAGGCCGAGCACGTGAAGCGGCGCCTCGAGAGCCGCCATCCGGACCTGGAAGTGGCGCTGCTGCCGTTGAGCACGCGCGGCGACGAACTGCTGGAGGCGCGCCTCGACGAGGCGGGCGGCAAGGGCCTGTTCGTCAAGGAGCTGGAAAGCGCCATGGCCGAGGGCCGCGCCGACATCGCGGTGCACTCGATGAAGGACGTGCCGGCCGAGTTGCCGCCGGGCTTCACGCTTGCCGCGATCAGCGCGCGCGAGGATCCGCGCGATGCTTTCGTTTCCGTCAAGCATGAGAACTTCAAGAGCATGCCGCCGCGCTCGATCGTGGGCACATCGAGCCTGCGCCGGGAGGCGCAGATCGCGGCGCGCCATCCGGCGCTCGTGATCCGCCTGCTGCGCGGCAACGTCGAGACGCGGCTGGCGAAGCTCGACCGCGGCGAGTACGACGCCATCGTGCTCGCGGTGGCGGGACTTGCGCGGCTTGGCCTGGGATCGCGCATCCGGGTCAGGCTGGCGATCGAAGACATCCTGCCGGCACCCGGACAGGGCGCGCTCGGAATCGAGTGTCTTGCGGCGCGTTCCGATGTGAGCTCCCTGGTGCGTCCTTTGGCGGATGCGGCGACCGCGGCTTGCGTGCGCGCCGAGCGTGCAGTCAGCCGGGCGCTGGGAGGGAGCTGCAGCATCCCGCTCGGTGCCTACGCGGTGCAAGCAAATGAGCGGCTGCACTTGCACGCGCTCGTGGCCTCGCCCGACGGCAAACGCATCGCGCGCGCCGAATGCGAAGGCGCGGCCTCGGACCCCGAAGCGCTCGGTGCCCGCGCCGCCGACGAGCTGCGCCGCCGCGGCGCTGCAGAGATTCTTTCCTCGATTGGCCAATAAGCCACTCGCGGGACGCGGCATCGTCGTGACTCGACCGCGCGACCAGGCGGCCGGGCTTGCCGCTCTGGTCGAGGCGGCAGGGGGGCGCGCGCTTCTCTATCCGGCGATCGAGATCGAGAGCCTGCCCGACCCGGCGCCGGCTCTGCGCTTGATCGAGCGCCTGGAGCAATTCGACCTTGCGATCTTTGTCAGTCCCAGCGCCGTTCAAAAAGGGCTTGCATTGATAAGACGACACGGTAGATGGCCCAACGGCTTGCGTGCGGCCGCCATCGGCCGAGGCAGCCGCGACGAGCTGACGCGCCATGGAATTCAGGGTGCCCTCGCGCCCGAATTCGGCGCCGACAGCGAGTCGCTGCTCGCGCTGCCCGAGCTGGCAAACGTCGCCGGCAAGCGGATCGTGATTTTCCGCGGCGAAGGCGGGCGCGAGTTGCTCGGCGATACGCTCGCGGCGCGCGGCGCGAGCGTCGAGCACGCCGCCTGCTATCGGCGCTCGCGGCCGCGCATCGACGTGGGTCCGCTGCTGGCCGCCTGGGCGCAGGGCGCGGTGCACGCGGTCACGATTTCCTCGGCAACCGGGCTCGGCAACTTGCTTGCGATGCTGGGGAAGCCGGGCCGCGGGCTGCTCGGCGGCACGCCTTTTTTCGTGCCCTACCCGCGCGTCGCGGAGCAGGCGCGGCGGCTCGGCGTGCGCACCCCGGTGGTGGCCGGCCCCGCGGACGATGAAATGGTCGAGCGGCTGATGGCATACTTCAATGAACCATGACTGACACTCCGACTGAAACGCCGCGGCCGCCGCGCCCTTCGCGCGCGCCGGTGCTGGCGATGATCGCGCTGGCATTGGCGGCCGCGCTCGCAGCGCTGTTCTGGATCGATGCCCGGCAGCGGATCGGCTCGACCCAGGAAGAGCTGGCGCACCGGCTGCGCGATATCGAGGTCGATGCGCGCGAGGCGCGCTCGATTGCGCGCCGGTCACAGGATGCAGTCTGGGACGCCCAGGCGAGAATCGGCCAGCTCGAGGCGCGCCTCGCCGAATCGCAAAGCCAGCAGCTCGCTCTCGAGGCGCTCTACCGGGATCTGACGCGCAACCGCGACGAATGGCAGCTCGCCGAGATCGAGCAGGTGCTCGCGATCGCCTCGCAGCAGCTGCAGCTTGCGGGCAACGTGCGCGCCGCGCTGCTCGCGCTGCAGCTCGCCGAGGCGCGCCTCGCGCGCACCGATCGGCCGCAGTTCATGCCGATCCGGCGTGCGCTGGCGCGCGACATCGACCGGCTGAAAGCGCTTCCGGCCATCGATTTTCCGGGCATGAGCATGCGCATCGACACCCTCGTGGCCTCGGTCGACGCGCTGCCTCTCGCATTCGACGAGCGCGCCGAGCGCATCGTCGCGGCCAAAGAGGCCGTGGGGGCGGCGGAGCGCGGTTTCTGGGCGCGCCTGGGCGCCGAGATCTGGAGCGAGGTGAAGCAGCTCGTCGTGGTGCGGCAGATGAACCCCGCCGAGCCGCCGCTTCTGCCGCCGCAGCAGGCCTGGTTCCTCAAGGAGAACCTGCGGCTGCGGCTGCTCAATGCCCGCCTTTCGCTGCTCGCGCGCGACGAGGCCGGCTACCGCGAGGATCTGCGTGCCGCGCAGAACTGGCTGCGCCGCTACTTCGACGTGCGCTCGAAGCAGACCGCCGACGCGCTCGCCCAGCTGAAACAGCTTTCCTCGGCCTCGATCAGCTTCGAGATGCCGACTATCTCCGAAAGCCTTGACGCGGTGCGTGGATTCAAATCGCGCCGCGAGCGGAATCCCTGATGTCGCGCGGAGCGCTCCGCCTGATGTCGCGCCGGGGGCGCTTCGCCTGATGCGATCGCTGCTCTGGCTGCTCGCGGTGTTCGCGGCCGCCGTCGCCTTCGTGGTCCTGGGGCGCGTCGAGCCCGGCTACGTGCTGTTCGTCTATCCGCCGTACCGCATCGAGATGTCGATGCTGTTTTTCGCCTTCGCCGGCGCCGCGGGGTTCGCGCTGCTGTACGCCGCCGCCCGTCTGGTGGGCCACGCGCTGTCGCTCCCGGAGTACGTGCGGGCGTTTCGCGCACGCCGGCGGCGCGATCGCGCCCAGGCGGCTTTCGCCTCGGCGCTGCAGGCGTATTACGAGGGCCGCTACGCGCGCGTGGAGAAGGACGCGACCCTGGTGTACGAGATCGGCGCGACGCCCGGGCTCGCGGCGCTGCTCGCGGCGCGCGCGGCGCACCAGGCGCGGCCTGCACGAAGCGGGCCCGAAGCACATCGCCACGCTGCGCATGCTGCTGCGCGCTGAGCGCGGCGCCGGCGCCTGGGACGAGGTGCTGCGCCTCGCTACCCTGCTCGCCAAGCGCGACGCGATCGCGCCCGCCCTCGCCGAGGAGTACAAGGCGCAAGCGACCGTCGAGCTGCTGCAGCGCTCCGCCGATGATGCCGGCGCCTTCGAGCGCCGTTGGCTCGGCGTCCCGACCGCCGACCAGAAGAAGCCGCGCGTCGCCGCGGCGGCGGCCCGGCACGCCGTCACGCTGGGCCGCTCGGCCCTCGCACGCGACATCATCGAGCGCGCGCTCAACGAGGAATGGTCGCCGCCGCTCGTGGCGCTGTATGGCGAGTTGCCGGGGCTGCTGGACTCTTCGGATCGGCTGGCCGAGGCTCTGCTGCGCATCGAGAGCGCAGAGCGCTGGCTGCGCAGCCGCAATCGCGACCCGCAGCTGCTCGCCACGCTCGGCAGGCTGTGCGCGCACGCCGAGCTGTGGGGCAAGGCGCGCAGCTACCTCGAGGCAAGCCTGTCGTTCGAGGAGAACCGCGCCGCGCGCCTCGAGCTCGCGCGCCTCGCCGAGCGGCTCGGCCAGGCGGATGAGGCGCAGCGCCACTATCGGAAGGCAGCGGAGCTGCCTTAGTCGCACGGCCGCCGAGCTTCGCTAGTCCCTGGCCCAGTCGCGCGGTCGGAGGAAATCGGTGTAGAGCTTTTCTTCCTGTGATCCGGGTTCCGGCTTCCAGTCGTAGCGCCACTCGGCGCGCGGCGGGAGCGACATCAGGATCGATTCGGTGCGGCCGCCGGATTGCAGGCCGAAGAGGGTGCCGCGGTCGTAGACCAGGTTGAACTCGACATAGCGGCCGCGGCGGTAGGATTGGAAATCGCGTTCACGATCACCAAAGGGAAGATCTTTGCGGCGTTCGAGGATCGGCACGTAGGCGTCGAGGAAATGATCGCCCACCGAACGCGCCAGGCTGAACGAGAAATCGAAGTCGCGCTCGGCGAAATCGTCGAAGAAGATGCCGCCGATGCCGCGCGGCTCGCCGCGATGCTTCAGGCGGAAGTACTCGTCGCACCAGCGCTTGAATTTCGGGTAGTACTCGGCGCCGCTCGGGGCGAGCGCCTGCTTGCAGGTGGCATGGAAATGGCGGGCGTCGTCTTCGAAGCCGTAGTACGGCGTGAGATCCATGCCGCCGCCGAACCACCACACCGGATTTTCCTCTTTCGTCGAAAAAAACCTCACGTTGAGGTGAACCGTGGGGCAATACGGATTGCGGGGGTGCAGGACGAGGGAGACTCCCATCGCATCGTAGGCGCGGCCAGCGAGCTGGGGCCGCAGCGCGCTCGCCGAGGCTGGCAGGGCAGGGCCCTGCACGCGCGAGAGGCTTACGCCGCCGCGCTCGAAGAGCTCGCCGCTCTCGACGATGCAGGTCAGCCCGCCGCCGCCTTCCGGGCGCTGCCAGGGATCTCTCTTGAACGGTCGGTCGAGCTTCTCGAGCGCGGCGACGATACGGCTCTGCAGCCCGGCGAAATAGTCATGAACCGGGCTAACGTCCATGCGCTCAGCTGCGCTTCAAGGCGTGGTGGCCGATGTCCGTGCGGTACTGCATGCCGCTGAAGCGGATTGCCTCGACGGCGGCGTAGGCGCGGGTGCGCGCCATCTTGACCGAGTCGCCCAGCGCGGTGACGCACAGCACGCGACCGCCGTTGGTCACGGCCTTCTTTGCCTCGAGGCGCGTGCGGCCGTCGAGGCCGCGCTCGACGAGCTCGAGCAGGTCCGATTTCAGCCGCAGGATGATCGGCTCGGCTTCCGGATCGCCGAGCCTGCAGTTGAATTCCACGGTGCTCGGGTTGCCGTCTTTGTCGATCATCAGGCCGGCGTAGAGGAAGCCGACAAAGGGCACGCCGTCGTCCGCCATGCCCTGCACCGTGGGCAGGATGATCTCGCGCATCACGCGCGCGTGGACCTTGGGCGTGACGACCGGGGCGGGCGAATACGCGCCCATGCCGCCGGTGTTGGGGCCCTGATCGCCGTCGCACAGGCGTTTGTGGTCCTGGCTGGTAGCGAGCGGCAGCACGTTCACGCCGTCGCTCATGACGATGAAGCTCGCTTCCTCGCCTTCCATGAATTCCTCGATCACCACGCGCGCGCCCGCAGCGCCGAGGCGCCCACCGCTCATCATCGAATCGATGGCCGCGTGCGCCTCGCCGCGGGTCGCAGCGACCACCACGCCCTTGCCGGCGGCGAGGCCGTCGGCCTTGATGACGATCGGCGCGCCCGATTTGGCAACTTCGGCATCGACATGGGACTTCGCCGCGTCCGGGCGCTCGAAGGTCGCGTGCTTCGCGGTGGGAATGCGATGGCGCACCATGAACGACTTCGCGAAGTCCTTGGAGGACTCGAGCTGCGCCGCGGCGCGCGTCGGGCCGAAAATCTTCAGTCCCGCTTCCTTGAAGGCGTCCACGATGCCGGCTGCGAGCGGCGCCTCCGGCCCGACCACGGTGAGATGAATGCTTTGTTGCCTTGAAAATTCAATCAACCCGGGAATCTCCATGACCGGCGCGTTGTCCAGGCCGTTCTCGAGAGCCGTGCCGGCATTGCCCGGCGCGACGAACACCTTCTGCACCCGCGGGCTCTGCGCGAGCTTCCATGCAAGCGCGTGCTCGCGGCCGCCGGATCCGATTACCAGCAATTTCATTTTCTGTTCCTGGAATTACTCACGAACAGAATTCAATGTCTGAAGTGGCGAATGCCGGTAAACACCATCGCCACGCCGCGCTCATCGGCCGTGGCGATGACTTCGGGGTCGCGCACGCTGCCGCCGGGCTGGATCACGGCGGCGGCTCCGGCGTCGATCACGGCGTCGAGGCCGTCGCGGAACGGGAAGAATGCGTCGGAGGCGACCGCCGAGCCGGCGAGAGCGAGACCGGCACCCTGCGCCTTGATGGCGGCGATGCGCGCACTGTCGATCCGGCTCATCTGGCCGGCGCCGACGCCGAGCGTCATGCCGTCGCGGCAATAGACGATGGCGTTCGATTTGACGAACTTCGCCACCGTCCACGAGAAAAGCAGGTCGGCCCACTGCGCGTCGGTTGGTTTCTTCCTTGTAACCACTTTGAGATTATTTTTATCCAAAATCGCAGAGTCGGTGCTCTGCATGAGTACACCCCCGCCCACCCTCTTGAAGTCGTGCGCCTGATGCTCGTGCGACAGCGGCACCTCCAGCACGCGCACGTTGGTCTTCTTCGCGAACTCCTTCTGCGCCTCGGGCTCGACGCGCGGCGCGATGACGACCTCGGCGAACTGCTTGCAGAGCGCCTCCGCGGTGGCGCGATCCAGCGCGCGGTTGAAGGCAAGGATGCCGCCGAAGGCCGACACCGGGTCGGCCTTGAAGGCCTTGTCGTAGGCGGCGAGCAGGCTGTCGCCGGTCGCGACGCCGCAGGGGTTGGCGTGCTTGACGATCACGCAGGCGGGCTCGGCGAAGCTCTTCACGCATTCCCAGGCGGCGTCGGAGTCGGCGATGTTGTTGTACGAGAGTTCCTTGCCCTGCAACTGGCGGTAGCGGGCGAGGCCGCCCTCGACCGGCCGGTCGTCGCGATAGAACGCCGCGCTCTGGTGCGGATTCTCGCCGTAGCGCAGGTCCTGCAGCTTGCTGAATTGCAAAGTCAGGACTTCGGGGTAGTCCTTTCTGTTTTTCTTTTGATCAAGGGCAAATAGATAGTTCGCGATGGCGCCGTCATAGGCGGCGGTGTGCGCGAAGACCTTACGCGCCAGCTCGAAACGCGTCGCATCCGAAACCGAACCGCGGCTCCTCAGTTCACCGATTATTTTTCGATAATCGGAAGGGTCGACCACGACCGCGACGCCGGCATGGTTCTTCGCCGCGGCGCGCAGCATGGCCGGGCCGCCGATGTCGATGTTCTCGACCGCGTCCTCGAAGCGGCAGTCCGGGTCCGCGACGGTGGCCTGGAAGGGGTAGAGGTTGACGACCAGGAGGTCGATCGGCGGGATGCCGGCCTTCTTGATCGCGGCGAGGGGCGCGGGGGCGTCGCGCCGCGCGAGCAGCCCGCCGTGAATCTTCGGATGCAGCGTCTTGACGCGACCGTCGGCGCGCGAGCTCGACGATGCCGGACTTGTCGGAGACGCTGACGAGCGCCCTGGCGACTTTCGACACTACCCTTTGATCCGCAGCTGCTTCATCTTCTTGCGCAGCGTATTGCGGTTGATGCCGAGCATCTCGGCGGCGAGGGTCTGGTTGCCCTTGGAGTGCGTCAGGACCAGCTCGATCATCGGCTTCTCGACGTTCTTCAGCACCATGTCGTGGATCGAGGTCGGCTTCTCGCCGTCCATGTCCTTGAAATAGCGCTCGAGCGAGCGCTTGACGCAGTCTGCAAGCTCGTTCGTCCGGCTCATGCGGCGAGCCTCTCCTGGAAATCGTTGCCTGCCACGCGCCGAAAATAGGCGGCGACGGCCCGCAGCTGCGCGTCGGCGTCCACGATGAGATTCGCGCTGCGGCGGAACTCTTCCCCGCCCGGCAGGCCGCGCACCGTCCAGCCGATGTGCTTGCGTGCGATGCGCGCGCCGTGCTCCGCGCCATAGAGGACGTAGAGACCCTCCAGCTGCTCGGTCACAACGGCCGCCATCTCGCTCGCCGCCGGCGGCGCCGCGCGCTTGCCGCTCTCGAGATAGCAGGCGATCTCGCGGAACAGCCAGGGGCGTCCCTGCGCGGCGCGGCCGATCATGATGCCATCGGCGCCGGTCAGCTCGAGCACCCGCTTTGCCTCCTCGGGCGTCTGAATATCGCCGTTGGCGATCACCGGGATGCGTATCTGCGACTTCACCTCGGCGATGGTCTCGTACTCCGCGGCGCCGGCGAAAGCGCAGGCCCGCGTGCGGCCGTGGATCGCGAGCAACTGCACGCCTGCGGACTCCGCGATTTTCGCCACACGCACGGCGTTGCGCCGCTCGGGTCGCGGCCCGGTGCGGATCTTGAGCGTGACGGGCACGCTGACCGCGGCGGTCACGGCCTGCAGAATGCGGGCGACCAGCGCTTCGTTCTCCAGTAGCGCGGAGCCCGCGCTCATGTTGCAGACCTTTTTGGCCGGGCAGCCCATGTTGATGTCGACGATCTCGGCGCCCTGGTCGACGTTGTAGCGTGCAGCGTCAGCGAGCATTGCCGGGTCCGCCCCCGCGATCTGCACTGAAATGGGGCCTGATTCGCCGGCATGGTCCCGGCGCAGCCGGCTCTTGCGCGACTCGCGCAGCTCGGGCTTCGCGGACAGCATCTCGGACACGGCGATCGCGGCGCCGAAGCGCCGGGCGAGCCGCCGGAAGGGACGATCGGTGATTCCCGCCATCGGAGCGACGAACAATCCGTTGCGCAGGACATGCGCTCCAATTCTCATTGCCGCGGCTTGGCGTTGCTCGAACGAAAATGAGGGAAGCGGATTCTATCCGCTTTTGCGCCGAAAAAGAATCACATCGAAATCATTTGTTGTTTTTTATGGCAGAGCGGAAGGGCCATAGATCATGCGGCGCGCAAAAAAGCGGCGCGGCACCGGAAAAACGTCCAGCGCGGTGAGCGCGGCAGTCAACGCGAGCCTGCGCGCGGCGCGCCCGCGCCCCGATCCCAGGAACGCGCCGGCGAGAACGTCGGTGATGCGGATGATGGCTTGCGCGTCGAATCGCCGCGCCGCGGCATAACGGGCGAGCGTCGCGGCGTCGCCCGGATCGCGCGCCTCGCGCAAGATCTGCGCCAGGTCCCATGCATCGCGCAGTCCGAGATTCAACCCCTGTCCCGCTACCGGGTGCAGGGTCTGCGCCGCATTTCCTATGTACACCGAGCGCTTGCCCGTGCGCGCCGGGCGAACGCGCAGCGCGAGTGGCTGGACCGAGCGCGCCTCGACCGCAACCGGAGTCCCGATCCTGCTGCCGGCGGCGGCTGACAGCTCGGCAAGGAATGATTGTTCAGGTATCTCCGCCAGCCATCGCGCGCGCTCCGGCCGTGCGCTCCACACGAACGCATAACGGCCCGAGTACGGCAGCAGGGCGAGCGGCCCTTCCGGGGTGAAGCGCTCGAACGCCGTGGTGCCGGCACCCGATGCGAACTGAACGAGGCCCACTATGGCGTCCTGCGAATAACGCTTTTCCTCCGCATCCGGCGCCGAGCCCTCGGCATGGACTTCACACAGGGCAGATACGGGTTCTTTCGCCTTTTTAACGTTCTGAGATTCAATTCGTGAATGAAGAGCGGCGACAAGATCCGCATACTGAGTCACGTACCCCAGCGCGGGTACGCCCGCGTCGCGCGCCTCGAGCCGCGTGCGGCCGAAGCTCCCCTGCTGCGAGACGTGCACGGTTTCTATCGGTGTGACGCGCAGCGCCGCCCAGACTCCGACCCGCTCGAGGATCAGGCGGCTGGCGTAAGAAAGGGCGATCGGCCTGAAAGGGGAGGTTTTTTTTTGGGAAAAGGGATCAAGAACTGAAACCCGCAGGCCGGAATCCTGCAACGCGAGGGCCAGCGTGCAGCCCACCGGACCGGCGCCGCGAATCAGTACGTCTATCTTCTCTTTGGTCGTGCGCTTGACCATCTCGCCTAAGGCCCGCGAAGATTCCGCTCTGACATCAACGCCTCGATGTCCTCGATCCGCTTCGGCGCCTCGGCGCTTAACACCTCGCAGCCTTCGGTGCTCACGAGCACGTCGTCCTCGATTCGGATGCCGATGTTGCGCAGCCTCTCCGGCACGTCGGACGCGGCGCGGATGTAAAGGCCCGGCTCCACGGTGAGCGTCATTCCGGGCTGGAGCGTGCGCCACTCGCCGGCGCGCTTGTAATCGCCCGCATCGTGCACGTCGAGCCCGAGCCAATGCCCGGTGCGATGCATGTAGAAGCGCTTGTAGGTTTCCTTCTCCAGAACTTCGTCGAGGCTGCCGCCGAGCAGCTTGAGATCGAGCATGCCTTGCGCCAGCACGCGCACCGCGGTGTCGTGCGGCTCGTTCCACTTGCTTCCCGGCCGGACCTTGCCGATCGCTGCGAGCTGCGCTGCGAGCACCAGCTCGTAGACCTCGCGCTGCGCGCCGCTGTAGCGGCCGCTGACCGGGAAAGTGCGCGTCACATCGGAAGCGTAGCCGTCGAGCTCGCAGCCGGCGTCGATCAGCAGCAGCTCGCCCGCCGCGAGCGGCGCGTTGTTGAACACGTAATGCAGCACGCAGGCGTTGGCGCCGCCCGCGACGATCGGCCAGTACGCCGGGAATTGCGCGCCGCCGCGCCGGAACTCGTAGAGCAGCTCGGCTTCGATCTCGTACTCGTTCTTTCCGGGGCGGGTGGCCTGCATGGCGCGCCGGTGCGCCGCGGCGGCGATGCGCCCGGCGCGCCGCATGGTCGCGATCTCGTGCGAATCCTTGATCAGCCGCTGCTCGTCGATCAGGGCGCGCACGTCATGCATCCGGTCCGGTGCCGCAGCGCCGGATCGCACCCGGGCGCGCACCGCGTTCAGCCACTGCATCGCGCGCGCGTCCCAGGCGGCGTCGGCGCCCACTGGATAGTAAAGCGCCGGCTGGTTCTCGAGCAGCGCGCCAAGCACCTCGTCAAGCGCCTCGATCGGCTGCGCTTCGTCGAATCCGAAGCGCTCGCGCGCCGCTTCCGGGCCGTACCGGAAGCCCTCCCAGATCTCCCGCTCGTCATTGCGGCTGCGGCAGAAGAGCAGGGTCTTCGGCGTCGAAGCTGAACTGCCGCCGGCCACGACTACCAGCACGGCTTCGGGCTCGGCGAAGCCCGTCAGATAATAGAAATGGCTGTCGAAGCGATACGGATAATGGGTGTCGCGGTTGCGTATGCGCTCGGGCGCGGTCGGGATCACTGCGACACCGCTGCCCATGGCCTGAGCCAGGCGCTCGCGCCGCGTCCTGTATGTCGAGATGTCTTCAGCGATGTTCATGTCTTGCTTTCAAAGCCGCCTCGAGCTCGGCCAGGCGCTCGCGGGTTCCCACGTCCTGCCAGAGTCCGCGGTACAGCTCGCCGCTCATCAGGCCGCGGTCGGCGGCCTGATACAGCAGCGGCGCGAGCGGCGCCTTCTCACCGGGCTCCACGTCCTGCACGAGCTTCGGCGATACGAGCGCGATGCCTGCGTAAGTGTAGCGCGGACCGGCGTTGCTTTTGATTTCATCGGATACAAGACCGAAATCGCCGCGCGGGCGATGCCGCGGGTTGGGCACCAATAGGAGATGAGCCAGTTTCTCCTTAAGCCTCATTGCAAGCAGAGACCTGAAATCGAAATCGCAGTAGACGTCGGCGTTGACGAGCAAGAATGGTTTCGTGCCAAGGAGGTGCAGAGCTTGCGCGATGCCGCCTGCGGTCTCGAGCCGCTCGGTCTCGCGGGAGTAGGCGACGCGCAGGCCGAAGCGCGCACCGTCGCCGATGCGCTCGACGATGCTATCGCCGAGGTGTGAGACATTGATTACGGCCTGCGCGCAGCCCGCCGCGGCGAGCCGCTCGAGGTGCCAGGCGAGCAGCGGCTTGCCCCCGACCTCAACCATCGCCTTGGGCACGGAATCAGTCAGGGGCCGCAGTCGCTCGCCGCGGCCCGCAGCCAAAAGCATCGCTTTCACGAAATCCCTTCAAGCAGCCGCGCGAGAGGCACAAGTTCTCTATATCTCCCTGAAGCCGCAAGGGCATAGGTGATGAAGCGCGGCGTGTCCTCGAGGTACTTCGGCTTGCCGTCGCGATAGTTGATGCGCGCGAAGATGCCGAGCACTTTCAGGTGCCGCTGCAACCCCATCCACTCGAAGGCGCGCCAGAAGTCCGCGAAATCCGCGTCCACCGGGAGCCCGGCGCGCTTCGCTTTTTCCCAGTAGCGCGCGCACCAGTCGAGCACGCGCTCCTCGTCCCAGCTGAGGAACGCATCGCGCAGCAGCGACGCGATGTCG
>WNFI01673436.1_pt1 | contig 25105 bp, 19 predicted proteins | sample 5400471 | NCBI WGS metagenome assembly WNFI01 (sample SAMN13153348, study PRJNA577476) | soil metagenome | isolation source: 100 cm saprolite on Douglas fir-dominated hillslope | place: USA:California | collected 2013-09-17 | reverse complement strand
CCATGCGATGGATGCGCGCGATGCGCTGTTCGAGGATTGCCGGGTTCCACGGCAAGTCCATGTTCACCAGGGTCGAAGCATGCTGCAGATTGAGGCCGGCGCTGCCGGCATCGGTGGACAGGAACACGCGGCAGGCGGGATCGTCACGAAACCGCTCGACCAGTGCCGGCCGTTTCTCCGACGGCACGCCACCGTGGAAGCTGACGTAGCCCAGCCCACGCGCTTCGAGGCGGCGGATGACGATGTCGTGGGTCCGCGTCCATTGCGAGAACACCACCGCCTTGGCCTCGGGATCGGCGAACAATTTGTCGAACAATGCCGCCAATTCGTCGGCCTTGACGCCATGGTCGGTTTCCTGGTCCAGCAGATAGGTGCTGTTGCACGACATGCGCATGTTCTGCAGGGCGCAGGTCAGCCGCCGCTGGTCCTTGTCCGACAGAAATTTGGTCTTGCGCCAGCGCTTGACGATTTTCGCCACCTCGTCGGCGTTTTCCTTGTGATAATCCATTTGCATCTCGGTCATCGGCACCAGCAGGTTCTGGTCGGTCCGGCTGGGCAGTTGCCGCAGCACCTCGGATTTGCGCCGGCGGATCATGACCGGGGCCAGCGTCTGGCCGATCTTCTCCAGCCTGGTATAGCCGGTGACGCGCCCGGCTTCGTCCCTGACCTGATGCTCGTGCAGCAGCTTCCAGGTTGGCCCCAGCCGATGCTGATCGACAAACTGGACGATGGAGATCAGTTCTTCCAGCTTGTTTTCCAAGGGCGTCCCGGTCAGCACGATCGCATAGGGGCTGTCGATGCGTTTCAAGGCGCGCGCCGCGATGGTGTTCCAGTTTTTCACCCGTTGCGCTTCGTCGACGATCACCAGTTCGGGCGCCCAGGCGGCGATCAGGTCGAGATCGGGCTTGAGTTTCTCGTAGTTTGTGATCTTGCAGAAGTCGTCCAGGGCGTAGTCCGTCTGCCGCTGCGCCCGGCCACCATTGATCACGCGCGCCGCATTCTTGCCCTGTCGCCCCGAGAAACGCGTAATCTCGCTCTGCCACTGGTATTTGAGCGAGGTCGGGCAAATCACCAGCACTTTCGAGACGCCAAAATGCCGTGCCAATATTTCGGTCGCGGCAATTGCCTGAATGGTCTTGCCCAGCCCCATGTCGTCGCCAATCAGTGCGCGGCCGACCCGCACCGCGAACAGCGCGCCCTCGGCCTGATACGGATAGAGTGGCACTTTCAGCAGCGCCAGCAGCTTCGGATCGGCAGCACCGCGTGGGAACAATTGCTCGAGCTTTGACGCCCGCCGCTCGGCATCCCGCCTTCCCGCCACGAAATCGAGCGCATCGTCATAGGCACGCAGCTCATGACCGCTTTTCGACACCATGGTCATGAAATGCTCAAGCTCGCCAAGGCGCTCCTCCGGCAGCATCCCGTTGTGTTCGGCATCGAACAAACCGTCGGCGGCCTCTCTCACCGCCGGCGGGCAATCCGTTCCGGCGCGAAAATGCACGCGGCGTTTGCCGTCGTTGCGCAAATACAGTTCGGAAAATGCAGGTTGGTAGCCACGCGCAAACGCCGTCCTGGCGCCGCGCTTTTTCTCCAGCCGCGCAAGCGTGAATTCGAGATGCTTGCAAGTCCCCAACTCGCTGGTGGCATAATCGGGGCACGAACAGAAATTGCCGCCCGGCCCCAAGCCTCGAATCGCCACGCGGTAGCTGGATTTCGAAACAGGATTGCTGACCCGAAACTCGGAGAAAAACGGTTCGCTGCCCAGATTTTCAAGCCCGAAGGCCTGTTCGCGGCCGAACTGGCGGCGCAAGCCGCGCTGCCAGTCCACCGGCGATAGATCGGCGGGCGCATGGGTGCGCGAGAGCTTGGGTTCCTTGTTCGGCTTGGTCGCGGACTTCAGGTTTCGGCGCATGGATTTCATCGAAGTACATTCCGTTCAGCAAGAGTTTTCTCGCGAGACATTCATCCGGCATCCCATGCCTTTAATCTGGCATCCCATGCCTTTTCCCCAGCCTTATTTCCAGAGCTGGCGCTACTCCCAAATTTGCAAGAACGCTGGGGGGACCAGCGTCCACGAGATCGTTGATCGCACACAGCTTTTCACGATTGCCCAACTGCTTCGTCGCAGAGGCCGACTACTCAACCTTGTAACCGAGCGCCCGGTATCCCGTTCGCCGCTTCGCTGCCATGCGCGCCAGCATCGGCACCATCTCGTCGACGTAATCGACGACGAGAACCTCGGTCTTCCCGTCATGCTGGCGGTGCAGACGGCCAACATACTGAGCGAGCGTACCTTTCCAGGATATGGGCATCGTGAGGAAAAGCGTGTCGAGCCTTTGATCGTCGAAGCCCTCTCCAATATAGCGCCCCGTAGCAAGGATAAGCCGTTCTTGGCCATCGACTACTCGCAGGCCAGCCTCAGCCTCCTTGCGTTCGCCGCCAGACATCCCGCCCCGAAGGACAACGAGATTGCGCACGAAGCGCGAAAAGCGCTTCTGGAGGTATTCGAGATGGTCGCTGCGCTCCGTCAACACGATAGGTGACCGCTTTGCCTCCATAGCCTTCAGCACGTCGTCGAAGATCAGGTTGTTGCGCCGCTCGTCCTGCGCGATGGCCGCATAGACCGCCGGCATGGAAGGACGATCCGAGGCAGCCAGAGGCGGCGGCAATTGGAATTCCGTCGCCCGATGCTTGGCGCGGTGATTGATCCCCCGCCCGGCAGCCTGCGCACGAGCACCTACGCGATATCGAATGGGGCCGCATTGCATGAAGATGATTGGATGGTGCCCATCCTTGCGAGCTACGGTGGCCGATAGCCCGAGGACATACCGCGCCTTTGCCCGACTGGCCACGAGTTCAAAGCTCGCTGCCGAGAGATGATGGCACTCGTCGACGATAAGATGACCATAGTCCGCCACCAGGTCCGATACTTCACCCTGACGCACGAGGCTCTGGATCAGCGCAACATCAATGATACCAGTCGGCTTCCGGCGTCCGCCGCCGATGATGCCGATGTCCTTCGGATCGATATCGAGAAACGTCCTCAGCCGCTCCACCCACTGGCTGAGCAACTCGCGACGATGGACAAGAACGAGCGCATTGCGCCCACGCTGCGCAATCAACGCGGCAGCCACAACCGTCTTGCCAAAGGCCGTCGTCGCAGCGAGCACGCCATGGTCATGTGGCAGGAGGGCATCGAAGGCCTTGACCTGTGGGCCGTATAGTGTTCCCCGGAATAGTACCCGGCTTGAAAGCGGATTGCCAATAACCCGTAGATCGTCCACCTCAACGTCGGCGCCCTCGCCTCGGATCAACTCAACAGCGTCATCAAGACACCCTCGCGGCAGACCCACGTGACGCGCGTGAAGTTCGGCACAAGAGACAATCCGGGGCTTGCCGAAGGTTGGCAACCGCATGGATTGCGCGCGATAGAATTCGGGATTTTGAAAGGCTGCTAAACGTACGAGCCGTGCTGTCATCGCCGACGGCAACTCGGTCCGGTCTATATAGAGCTGATCGGCAACCACGATGTTGATCTTGCTCGGCAGAGGAACCCCGATCGAGCCCGCCTTCGAGCGTCGTGACGGTGTCATGCGCCACGGTTCGTCAGCATTCTCGTCTTCGACCGGCATTCGGACGCCCAACACTCGGCCACGTATCTCTGCTTCACCAACGATCTCTGATGCAACACTGGCGGAAAGCCGCGGCAGTGACGACAGGAATGCCCACTGATCGTCGTACGGACGAAGGTCCTTGTCGATGAAGACACTATTTCCAAACTCGCGGGCCCTGCGTTGCAAAGGCAGCGCAATCAGATTGCCAAATCCGCCGACCGGCATGGTGTCTTGGCTTGGAAAGAAGCGATCGTATGAGGCAAATCCTATCTCGGGGCGGCGCTCCATGGTCTCTGTCAACATAGCAGCGCCAAGCTGTCGTGCCGTCCGCGCCGGAACCGGCTCGGAGAAGAAAATCCAGACGTGACCCCCATTGCCGGATCGAGACCGCTCAAGGGCGGCCGGCACCCCTTTCGCGTGGCACGTTTCGATCATTGCCGACGCATCGGCGGCCCAATTCTCCTTGTCGAAATCGGCGGCAAGAAACCAACAGGTCTCGTCTGGAAGCAGCGGATAAACGCCCGCTACGAAGTCACCGACAGAGGAGCGAAAGCTGTCACTGCCGCGCAGATGTTTTTCTATGATGTCGTTGGAGACCGGGATGAAAGCTTGATGGGGACACTCCCCGCATTTGACCTGGGGCTTCCCGCACTTTCCCTTGACCCACTCGTTCGCGCATGCGGGCGCATAGCCGGACTTGGCCATCTTCCGGTTTTCCCATCGAACGGGGAATATGTCAGGGCGACCTGCAAACAGGTGCCGAAACAGAGCCACCTTGTCGGAACTGGAGGACGCCGTTGTGACGGTCGGTATATTTCCAACGGTTATCGATTGACGATCGATCCGCGCCAACGACGCTCGTTGGTGCAAAAGATCGGTGAGCACTACCTCGAGTTCTATCCGTTCGGCTTGAAGCGCGGCAATTCGCGATCGAGTACGCTCGATCTCTTCATCAATTTCGCGACCGTCCACAACATTACCGACGCGCACGGATAGGCCTCCACCGAATGCCCGTAACGCCCCGGACGCTTACGTTAGCGCACGCCCTGCCCAGCTCCCTGAATTTTCAGCAATTCGTGCGACGTGAACCGCGAAATCAATGCGTAGACACGGCATCGTCAAATTTACCGTCAAGTAGGCAAAGCTGGTCGCCGTTCTCAGATCGGTGCGCCTAAAATTACTATCACAAATCAATACTGCAAAATGCAGGAGTATCCCAATTGATGATCTGAACCTGACGATCAACACACCGCCGAGAACCTCGCGCCAACCTACGCTGGAACCCGTTCAGTCGCGATGACACGGCGCGGACCGCCGGAAAAAGATACGCACTGCCGGGCGGCAATTCTTGTGTCGAGCGATGGACATTCGAAGGGTGAAGAACCCTTGGCCGGCTTCAGCGCAGCCGACACCACGGCCCGCAGGGCGACGCCCTTGCAAAAACACCGCGGTTCATCTATGTATATCCCTATTGGATATACATAGATGATGCCATGACAAGCTCCACGGTATTCACTAGCAATCGCAGCCAGGCCGTCCGGCTGCCCAAGGCCGTTGCCTTTCCAGAGGACGTGCATCAGGTCGACATTTTGAAGATTGGCCGCAGCCGTGTGATCGTGCCGCAAGGCAAACGGTGGGACGACCTGTTTCAGGGCGGCCCGCGCGCGAGTGAGGATTTCATGGCCGAGCGTGAGCAACCGCCTGCCGAGGAGCGCGAGCCGCTCTGATGCTCACCTACATGCTCGACACCAATATCTGCATCCATGTGATGAAGAACTATCCGCTGGACCTACGGGAGAAATTCAATTCACTGGCCGAACAACTCTGTATCTCCAGCATCACGCTCGGCGAGTTGCACTATGGCGCAGAAAAATCGGCTCGCCGCGCCGACAACCTGACCGCCATCGAGCATTTCGTGGCGCGCCTCGATGTGCTGGGGTTCGAGGCCAAGGCGGCTGCGCACTACGGACAGCTTCGGGCGGAACTGGAGCGTGCGGGAACGCAATGTGGCCCGCACGACATGCAGATCGGCGGTCATGCGCGCAGCGAAGGGCTGATCGTCGTCACCAACAATTTGCGCGAGTTCAGCCGCATGCCGGGAATCAGATCTGAGAACTGGGTCTGACCGAAGAGGAAGCTCATCACTGACGATCGGTAGCGCCTCTGGCGTCCGAAGCACCTCCAAGAGGTCTCGTTCGAGGACTTATGCTGAAATATTGAAATTGCACCGAGAGATGGCGTCTCAGCCGGAATCGCCCTGCTATGCTTGGGGTGCCAGCGCGCATTCCACAGAAGTAGCAACCGGTTTTGTAATCGGAGGGCCGCAAGCGATTTAACTGGAGCATTTTCGCGGAACACGCTCCAAGCGCTCCGCTCTCATTTGCGCCGGGCATGCTGATCGAAGGCGCTGAGGACAGCGAGCGTCATGGCCTCAATGCCGGTTTCGATGGTCGGTTTCGGCACCGGCGCGAACAACGGCGAATGATTGGACGGCAACTGCGGGCCGGTTCCATCGCCTGCCGCGGCGACGCGTTCCGGCTCGTAGACGCCGATGTTGAAAAACATCGACGGCACCCCGGCGTTGACGAACTCCGAGAAATCCTCGCTGGGGGTGCCCGGCGGCGAGTTTTGAACTTGTCGCCGAAGGCGAACTACCTCGACGTCAAATTCGTGGCCGCGCGAAGCTGCGCCCTTCACTCGTCGCTCACTCCCACTCGATCATCAATTGCCGATCTAAATTCTTGTAACCAAAGTAGCATTCTGGTCTTTACGTTCACCGTACCGTTAAACATGCGCGGTGGCCCCCCGTCTCGATACTGCATTCATAAAGGTCTGGCTCGACGTCGCCGTCAATCGGCCCGCGTACGCAAAATAAAGCGCCATTGATGTAAAGTTATCCAACAGGTTCTCAGAGAAAAAGTATATGCACAGCACGACAAATAGAACCTTGGTCGCGCCTGTCGTAAGACCACTTAGTATGTGCAGAAGGAAGCACACAAATATGATTAGATTAAATGGGCCGTACTCCGCAAGAATGCGAAGATAATCGTTGTGCGGCACCAGCACGAGATATGTCAGAAGCACCGTTTGTCCCGCGCCGTAGCCAAAGAGCAGCGTACCGATACCCCGATTTGAATATAGATCCCATATATTCGACCAATGAATGAGACGAAAGAACGCCGACAAATCGGTTGAGCCGGTGAGCTCCACTAATTCCTTGAACGACATCGAGGAAACCGTACTGGGCTCCACTCGGTAGATAAACATCAGATTATCGAAGGCGGTTATGGCGCGGTCGAGGGCGCCGAGCAGGAACCCGATGAACCCGGCTACGCCGAGGAAAATGAGTGCGATTATCGATTCTCTTCTTAGCGGAAAGGCAATCCACAAACAGAGCGCGACGACCGTCGCCACAACCGCACCGATCCTGTTCATCAGTAACGCATTAATAAATTGCAGTAGTATAACACGATCTCCGTACTGCTGCGCCGCGGCAAACAGAAGTGCGGAAAAATAAAGAACAGCCGTATTTGCGTTGGGTAGGTACGCAAAGATCTCGCTGAAAAAGCTCTCGTCCGCGAAGACCTTGCTGCTGCCTGTCGCCAGAAAAATGATCGGCAAGGCGGCAAGAGCATAGAAACAGCGCAATTCGATCGGGCGAATCTGCCCGCCAGCGGCGCGCCCCGCGGCGTAAAAGATATAGATAGAAAGATATTTCAGTGCGTCGGTTGTCGACGCGACCTTCCAATTGAAAATAACGCTCAACGACGTCATCACGACAGCGGATAGCAAATACATCCTGCCTGCCGAGTCATCGCTTTGCGCACGAAAGATGGTGCGAATGGAATATGCGATGAGCCCGACGCTGATGGCGTTGCTGACGGCATTAAAGATCGACAAAAATGACAAGTGATACAAGAAGGTGAATATGTTCAAAAGAACAAGAGAAAGGCCAAAAACGGCAAAATATGATGGATCCATCCGCGTCGCGTCGACACTGCTGGCGAGTCCAGTTCTGCCGTTTGACAAAGAGGCCATCGGATTTGTCACACCACTCGTGTATTCATGGTAGCTGTGGCGGACGGTGTCGAACGGGGCGTAACGAGCGCCTGAGCTCATCCCATATCGTTTTTGTCTGCTCGGTTTTTTCCCGCGTCGAATTCGAGCGCGGGAGTGCGGCGTCCTGCTTCGCATCGACGAGCTCGTCGTATGCTGCCGAGGTCCTCTCGGCAATCTCGGTCCAATCATAGCGACGGGCGCAATCGTGCCTCAGCGCCTCGCGTTCTACCGCGTCCAATCTCAAATCGGTCAAGACAGAGATTTTGGCGCTCAATTCCGGGATATCGCCAACTCGGAAGACGTGCGCGGGATGACTGACTACTTCCAAATTGGACGGAATGTCACTGACCAGCACAGGCAACCCATAACTCAGAGCCTCCAAGAGTACGATGGGTAGGCCCTCGTGCGACGAAGGCAGGACAAATAAGCCGGCGTGAGCGTAGAGTTGACGCAGAGACTCGCCGCTCTGGAAACCCGTCATGACGACGTTTTCCGCCAGGCCTGCCTCCGAAGCGAGAAGATCGGCATATTTGTTCTTATGATCGATCCGGCCGACGATTGCCAACTTCCAGCCCTTCAGCCCCTTCAGCCCCGCCTCGGAGAAGGCGCGCAAAAGGTCCAGTTGCCGTTTCTCGGGAACAAGCCGTCCTACCGTCAACACGTATCGACCTGGCTCCAAACCCAAGTCAACAACTCTATCTTTCTGTGAAGGCAGATCTGGAAACACCACCCCGTTGGGGATAACCTCGCAGGGCTTGCCATACTTAGTGGCGATCAGCTTCTCAATGCTGCGACTGATCGCAATTCGTTTATGCGCAAAGCGCATCCCCATCGCCTCGCCGGCGCGCAGGACGGTGCGTGCCGCCAAACCCCATTTCTCCCGGTTGTAGTCCTCGCCATGGTGGGTGACGACAACCCGCAAACCTAGAATGCGAAGCAGTGGCGTAACAAGAGCGGGTCCGATACCTTGGATGTGCACGACTTGCGGCCTGCGAAATCCTGCCACCAGCGCACAGACCAGCGAGTGTAGCAACGTCTCGAAATAGGTATTGCGTACGGTCCACAGCCGAAGCAGCCGTACTCCCTTCCATTCCCTACCAAATTGCGAATTCATATACGGTGAACGCGTACAGGCGATCACGCGGTGCCCGAGGTGGACGAGTTGCGGGGCGAGGTTTTCGGCGTGCGTCTCGATACCACCTTGCACACCCGGAAAGCCGCGAAACCCGAATATAAAGATCTCGCTTTTACTCATCTCGCATCCTCCGCAAAACGCCCAAGCGATAATCGCCACTAGGCAGAGAATCCTGATCGGAATTGAGTGATTGTGGACGTCCCCCTGTTGTCTGTCCGATCCTCATTCAGCGCAGCTAATGCGGAATATCTTGTACGTCGGCTCCAGGCGTAACTTGACGACCGTCAATATCGTCATGCCAAGGCCAAGATAGGACAACGATGCGGGTGCAGTGCGATGGAGCAGCGCAGACCCAGGGCTCCCCTCAACTCCGGTCGGATCAGGACAATGAGCGAGCCGTCGATTGATCACAGCACCGACGTCATGGCTGGGTTCCCCAGTCGCCACGCAAGACCTCATCTGGAGTGGACCGAACGCCACCCCGACCTGACGGCGAGCGAAGAGACAAGGCAGGCCAGCTCACCAAAACAGGCCGCCATGAAGATCTTGTTTGCCAACAAATTCTTCTTTTTGAACGGCGGCTCTGAAGCTGTCATGTTCGACGAAATGGAGCTGATGAGGAAGTTTGGACTTGATGTTATCGAATTCTCCATGCACGACCCTCGTAATTTTCCATCGAAGTACGAATCCTATTTCGTCTCGCAAAAGGGTTACCGATCGACCTCGCGAAATAGTCAAATCAAATCCGCGCTGTCGCTCATTCATTCGCGGGAAGCGGTGAAGCAAGTTACCAACCTGATCCGCGATGAAACGCCGGACCTGCTGCACTGCCATAACATCTACCACCAGCTGACACCCTCTATTATCAACGCAGCTTCGCGGCTGAAGATACCGGTCGTTCTCACCCTTCACGACTACAAGCCGGTGTGCCCGGTTTATACCCAGCTCTGGAAAGGCGAATTGTGCACAAAGTGCTCCGAAGGCCGCTTCGAAGCGCTGCTCGTGCAGCGCTGCGCCGACGGTTCGTTCGGGCGGAGCTCGCTGCTATGGGCCGAGGCTCGTTATCATGCGGCGGTTGGCAGCTATCAGCGGGTAGACAAGTTCATCGCCCCCAGCCGATTTATGCGCGATGCCGTTGTCCGTCGGTTCGGTGAAGACAGGGTGGTCCACATCCCGAACGGCATCGACGCCTCGCGCATCGAGGTGTCGGGGCAGGACGAAGGCTTTGTTCTATATCTCGGACGTCTTTCACCGGAAAAGGGGGTCGAGACCCTGCTGCGGGCCCATGCGGCTGACAATGCGGCATGGCGGCTTGTCGTCGCCGGATCGGGTCCGCTGCTGTTAGACTTTCAGTCGCGTTTCCCGTTGGCAGAATTCACTGGCCACCTGACGGGAAAGGCCCTTGAGACCAGACTCAAAGAAGCATCCCTCGTCGTCGTTCCGTCCGAGTGGCACGAAAACTGCCCGCTTTCGATACTCGAGGCGATGGCACATGCGAAGCCGATCGTCGCATCGCGCATAGGCGGGATACCAGAACTCGTCAGAAACGGCGAAACTGGCTTGCTCTTCGAACCCAAGAACACGCAAGAACTGTCCAGTCGCCTCAGGATGCTGTTAGGCGATTCCGATCTGCGAACAAAACTCGGCAGGGAAGCTCGAAGGATCGCCCAGACGGAGTATTCACTCAAGAGACATGGAGCAGCACTTCTCTCCCTCTATGAGAGCCTAACCGTAGCAATCAAATCACCCAACAAAGTTGGAACGTAAAATGGATCTCACAGTCATCTCAACGTTCAGGTGCAATTCGAAGTGCCAAATGTGCTACATTTGGAAAAATCCGACTGAACCGAAAGAAGAGATTACTCTTGAGACACTGTCGAAGCTGCCGCCCGGTTTCGATAACCTCAACGTGTCTGGTGGCGAGCCGACCCTTCGGAAGGACCTCCGAGAGATTGCCGATATTCTCCATCCAAAAGCTAGAGTCATGGAAATATCGTCCAACGGACTGCATCCAGAGCGGTTGGTGCCGATCATCAAGAAGTATCCTAATATCAAGGTTCGCTTCTCCCTGGAGGGGGACCAGGTAACAAGCGACACGATCCGGGGCGAGAAAGGCGGCTACGCCACCAAGGTCGCCGGGCTGCGCATGCTGAAGGAGGCTGGCGGCACTGATCTTGGCTTCGCCATGGTCATCCAGGACGAGAATGTCGACCAGCTTGTCAGCGTCTACGAGTTCGCCCGAAATGAAGGCTACGAGCTTGCAACGTCAGCACTTCACAATGCCTGGCAATTTTACAAGAACGACAACTACTTTTACGAACGTAAGACCGTTGCCCGAAAGGTGGAGGGACTCATCGAAGCGATGTTGCGCAGTTCCAGGCCGAAGAACTGGTTCCGTGCCTATCTGAATCTCGGCCTAATCGAAAAGATTCTCGGCCACGACCGGCTTATCCCTTGCACCGCAGGAAAAGACTTCGCCTTCATTGATCCGTGGTCGGATGTGTGGGCCTGCAACGTGCGGTCCGACCTGCCTATGGGCAATCTCGGTCGACAGTCGTGGGACGAAATCATCAATAGCGAGGTCTCTCAACGGACTCGCCAGAAGGTCGCCGCCTGTGAGCAGAACTGCTGGATGGTCACGACAGCCCGCACCGCGATGCGCTCAAACATAGTACCCCAGTTGCCCAAGACCGAGCCGCTCCTGTGGGTCCTGAAGAACAAGCTGAAGGTATCGATGGGCAAGAAGATCTGCTTCGACAGTTATATCAATTATTCGGATGTAAGGCCCTCGCCCATCGTCAAACGTGAATCCTTCCTGGAGAAGAACGTCAAAGGGCGACTAATCAAGGGGCGCCAAACCCCTGACGAGCATTATCCGCTAAAGACTTTCGTGAACGATTAGAGCCCAGGCACTTCGTGGCAACGGTCAAATACAACGGACGCTGCGTTATGCCGGAGGAGCTTCACACGCGCTGGCGTGCTTGATCTTAGTGCAAAGCCCGGACGGTGTGGTGGCGGTCTTCGATTGGATACACGAGCATTGTTAGGCCGAATGCACTAGGAACACACGCGACGGAACGATCGCGATTCCGTCCAAGGGTGAGCGGGGCGCTCACGGTTGACCGGCTTGACGACCAATATTCGCTCAAGGTTTTGCCAAAGTCTGCCCTTGTTCGGGCGATGCTGATTCATGATCACGCCTCATTCCTGCGCCAACAGTGAGTTGCGAACACCGGCACCGTACTGATCCTGCAACGCCTCAGAAGTCGGCAGCATGCATCGTCGATAGGTGTCAGTGAGGTGCATGCCGGTAGCGGGCTGCATCTGGGTTAAATTAAGGCAGCAAGCATTCATTATTTAGGTGGAGTGATAGTGCATGAGCATGGCGTACCAACTTGTCATTACCTGATCACGGTCTGATTGCGCTCGTGATGATGCTTCGGTTTCAGGGACTCGGCGTCGATCCCGAACAGATTCGTCATCAGATGGGGGGGGCACCGATCGGCTTGCCCGAGATGCTCCGCTGCGCGAAATCATTCGGGTTGAAGGCCCGCGTCTCCACGACGAACTGGGCTCGGCTCGCTAGTATGCCAATGCCCGCGCTGGCTGCGCTGCGGGACGGAGGCTTTTTGTTGCTCGGTAAGGCGGGCGAGGACAAGATCATCGTCCTGGAGCCGGGTCGCCCGCGACCGATCGTTATGGCGCAAGCCGAGCTGGAGGCCGTGTGGGACGGCCAGCTCGTGCTGATGACGAAGCGGGCTGCCCTCACCGACTTATCTCGCCGGTTTGACATCACCTGGTTTCTGGGTGCGGTCCACAAGTACAGGCGGCTGTTGAGCGAAGTCCTTGTTGCATCGTTCTTTCTCCAGCTCTTTGCCTTGGTCTCGCCGTTGTTCTTCCAGGTCGTTGTCGACAAGGTGCTCGTGCATCGTAGCATGAGCACGCTGGAGGTGCTCGCGATCGGCCTTGTCGCAATCGCCCTGTTCGAAACAATCCTCGGGGTCCTCCGTACCTATCTGTTTTCCCACACTACCAACCGTATCGACGTTGAGCTCGGCGCGCGACTGTTTCGGCACCTGCTCGCATTGCCGATCAGCTACTTCCAAGCGAGGCGGGTCGGCGATTCAGTCGCTCGCGTGCGCGAACTCGAGAACATCCGCAACTTCCTGACCAGTTCGGGACTGACCCTGATCATCGACCTGTTCTTTACCTTCGTCTTCATCGCGGTGCTGTTCTTCTACTCGCCGCTGTTGACTTGGATCGTCCTCGCTTCGTTTCCGTTCTATGTCGGGATCTCAGCCGGCGCGACGCCGCTATTCCAGCGACGGCTCGACGAGAAGTTCCAGCGCGGCGCAGAGAACCAGGCGTTTTTGGTCGAGACCGTGACGGGGATCGAGACGCTCAAGGCGATGGCGGTCGAGCCGCAGATGCAGCGGCGCTGGGAGGAACAGCTGGCCGGCTATGTTGCGGCGAGCTTCCGGGTCACCAGCCTGGGAAATGTGGCGAGCCAAGCCGTTCAGTTTGTAAGCAAGCTGGTTACCGCGGCCATTCTGTATTTCGGGGCGAAGCTCGTGATCGACGGCGACCTCTCGGTCGGCGAGCTCATCGCCTTCAATTTGCTGGCGGGCCGCGTCAGCGCCCCTGTCCTACGGCTGGCGCAAACATGGCAGGATTTTCATCAGGCGCGCCTGTCTGTCGCCCGCCTCGGCGACATACTCAATACCGCGCCCGAGCCGGTCTACAATCCCGGCAAAATGGCACTCACCGCGATCCGCGGCGACATCAGCTTCGAACACGTCACGTTCCGCTATCGCATCGACGGCCCGGAAATTCTGCACGACATCAATCTGGACTTGCCGGCCGGCCAGGTGATCGGAATCGTGGGCACCTCCGGGTCGGGCAAGAGCACTCTCGCCAAGCTTGTGCAACGGCTCTACCTGCCCGAGAGCGGTCGCATTCTGATCGATGGGGTCGATGTGGCCCAGGTCGATCCGGCCCGGTTACGCCGCCAGATTGGGGTCGTCCTTCAGGATAACATGCTGTTCAACTGCTCGGTCCGAGACAATATAGCTCTGGTAGATACTGCCGTGCCCGCCGAAAGCGTCATCGCTGCGGCAACACTGGCCGGAGCCCACGATTTCATTCTCAAACTCCCTCAGGGCTATGACACCATTGTCGGCGAGCGGGGCAGTAGCCTGTCGGGCGGACAGCGTCAGCGCATCGCCATCGCCCGCGCGCTCATGGCAAATCCTCGCATACTCATTTTCGACGAGGCGACGAGTGCGCTCGACTACGAGAGTGAACGCATCGTGCAGCAGAATATGGCCCAGATTTCCCAGGGTCGGACCGTCCTCATCATCGCGCATCGACTCTCGGCCTTGCGAATGGCAGATCGCGTAATCACCATCGAGCGCGGCCGCCTGATCGAGGATGGCTCCCATCACGACCTGATCAAAGCTGGCGGGCGATACGCAACGCTGTATCGCATCCAGGCGGGGCTGCATGAACGTTAGGAAATATCTGCAAACCCTCCATAGGCCAACGGCTTCAATAGGCAGCACCGCTGCCGCGCGAATTTGGCAGAAGCATCGGAGCCGCCACACCTTTTCACTTGTCACTGAGCCTAGCGAGCAGAATTTCTTGTCATCCGCTTTTATTTCAACCGCGAAGGTTTGGATTATCGCCGTACTGACAACCGACGCAATGCGGTGGAGGGACTAATGGCAATGGAAGCAAATCCCAAGACTTCGACTGATGATCCAGGATTTTTCGTCTTGGAGATATTGCTTCGTCTACTCGGCGTCGGCATTGATCCTGAGCAACTCCGTCAATGTGTCGGCTACCCTGCTGTGGGCATCAAGGAAATGGTCAGCTATGCCAAGAAGGCCGGTCTTGCAGCCCGTTGCTCGAAATCAACCTGGGAGCAGCTGCCGAGCCATCCCCTGCCGGGAATCGCCGCCCTTCGTGATGGAAGCTTTTTGTTGCTCGGAAAGGTCTCTGGCGAAACGGTTATCGTCCTGATGCCGCGAGCTGCGCGGCCAACCCTTTTGACGCGAGCTGAATTCGAAGCGGTATGGGACGGCCGGCTCGTTTTGATGAGAAAGCGTAACGCCTTCGCTACTCGGTTACAGCGGCTCGGTAAAACCTTGATAACGCGCGCGAACGATATCTCTCGCCGTCTCAATGATATCTCTCGCCGTCTCGTAGAGAGCCTCCACGGGGCTGCCAAGCCGAAGGCGGATAAAGCCGCGCAGTTTGGCGCAAACGCGGGCGGCGCCGCGGTCATCGTCTTTGCCGATCATGCTCGCAAGCTCGGACGAGCGGTCGCCCTGCTGAAACCCGACGACGACCGCCGTCGTTCCGACGCGCTCGCCTTTCTGCCGGCCGCACTCGAGATCGTGGAGACTCCCCCCTCGCCGCTTGGGCGCGCGATTGCGTTCAGCATCATCGCCGTCTTCGGTTTTGCCTTAGCCTGGGCGTGCCTCGGAACGGTCGACATTGTGGCCGTCGCCCCAGGCAAACTCATTCCGAGCGGCCGTACCAAGACCATCCAGCCGTTCGAGACCGGAGTCGTGCGCTCGATCCAGGTCCACGACGGACAAGTCGTCAAGAGCGGCGATGTGCTGATCGAGCTCGACACGACCGTGAGCGCGGCCGAGCTCGAGCATTCGAAGGGCGATCTGTTGGCGGCTCGACTCGACGTCGCTCGGCTGAAGGCGGCATTGGCCGGGAACGGCGATCCACTGGCAGCATTCACTCCGCCCAACGACGCGCCCTCGGCCCTGGTTGAGATGCATCGCCGGTTCCTGATCAGCCAGACCGCCGAACAAAATGCCAAGCTCGCCGCCATAGACCAGCAGGTGAAGCAAAAGGAAGCTGAACGCGTTACGCTTACAGCCTCGATCGATAAGCTCAAGGCCACCGTCGCGCCACTGCAACAGCGAGTCGAAATTCGTCAACAGCTCTTCCAAAAGGAACTGGGATCCAAACTCACATACCTGACCGAGCTGCAGGACTTCGTCGGACAACAGCAGGAGATACTTGTCCAACAGAGTCGATCCAGTGAGGCCAACGCTGCGATTTCTGTCCTGACGGAGACGCGGACAAAAGCTGTGGCCGAGTACGAGCGCTCCCTGTTCGAGGGCTTGGCCAAGGCCGAGGAGAAGGCAGCGGGGCTGGAGCAGGACGTCATCAAGGCGGAACAACGCACGAGTCTGCAAAAACTGACGGCGCCAATCGATGGCATGGTCCAGCAGCTTGCGGTCCACACGATCGGCGGCGTGGTGACGCCCGCGCAGATGCTCATGCTCATCGTTCCGACCGAGAGCCGGCTTGAGATCGAGGCCATGATCTCGAACCGGGACATCGGCTTCGTAGAAGCCGGCCAGGATGCCGCGATCAAGGTCGACACCTTCAATTTCACGAGATATGGCCTGCTGCACGGGAAAGTTATCAATATTTCCCAAGACGCCATAACCCGCAACAAGCCGCAGGACAGAGCGACCGATGCAACCGCAGGCGCGGAAACAACCAGCAGTGAGCCGAAAGGCCAGGAGATGGTCTACGCCGCGCACATCTCGCTCGACCGCAGCCAAATGGAGATCGAGAACAAGCGCGTCAATCTTTCGCCCGGAATGGCGGTCACCGTTGAAATCAAGAACGGCTCGCGCCGCATCATTAGTTACCTTCTGTCACCGCTCCTTCGCTACAAACACGAGAGTTTGCGCGAGAGATGAGCGAGGGTCAGAGCGCGAACGATATGCTGCCGCCGCCCCAAACGGCGCGGCGCGATCCGGCGGGCGCAGGTTGATCGAACTGTCAAAAATCTGAACCGCAACGCATTTAGCCACCGGATAACGCGGGACGGCGGCCACTTCCCTTCGCCAAATCCGGCAACACCCGCGATGAAACGACCGCATTCGCGAGAATCTATCTCGGCTCATCGACCGGCTTCAGCAAGCCGGCTTCGCTCAGAGCCCGCACGGCTTCCTTAATCGTCTCCCAAGGCAGATTGGCCCGAGCCGCGATGTCGAGCAGCGAATTCTCGCCGTCAGACATGTTCAGCAGCCATAAGAGAGCCATCTGAAACTCTCCGGCCGAGCGTCCTCCGATCATACTATACAAACCATAATCCCCCAGTCTCGGTTCGCAAAACGGCTTCAGATTGAGATAACTGCGATTGTGTTCGATGACATCGATCGTGGCGAGGGCCTTCGTCAGAGAGTCGTTCAACGAGGCGGCGCAAACGAAATTCAGGTCGTCGGCGGAGGTGTGATACTCTGGAAATTGCCCGTGGGGAGTACGCATGAAACATCCAACCGGAAGATTAAGTCCCGGAGAGCAGTACTGTCGCTCGTCATAGCCAAACGGCGAAAACGGCTGAATATCGAAAGCGCCCCCACTCTGCTTCAAGACATACATCCACGCCTTGTCAATTTCAGCATCACCGCGTCGGCTGAGCTTATAACTCGGAGAACCCGCATCCCCCACGCAGGTTAACACGCATCCGTGTTTAATTTTGCTCAAGTGGGTTTGATGAATTGCGGCCCAGGTAATCGAACCAATGGTTCCCGGAATAAACAAGAAGCGATACGAGTACCGTAAATCCATACCGCTTAGGCGCTGTGCGAGCGCAGAGGCGACGGCAATGCCAGACATATTGTCATTGCAGAGAGATGGGTGACACACGTGGCAAGATATGAGCACCTCATCCGACGATCGACCACGCAGCAGCAGTTCACCATAAGTCAGGTGACCGGGCTCAAGCGAGGAATCGATGTACACTTCATACTCGTCTTCCGGCAATGTAAGAAGCTGATGGTGCGGCAGGCAAAATCCCCAGGTCGGATTGTAGTATGAGGTGCGATATGGAATCCAGTCCGGCTGCCGAGGATCGGAAAACAGGTGCTCCCTGAGTTCGGGAAGACCCAGTCGCGCATGAACAGGAACACTGTAACTGACAACGTGCAAATTGGAGGTGCGGAAGTCGACAACGCGTTCGCCGGCGCTATTTTTTATGTAGGCATCCCGAATGTTCCATTCGAGCGGAACAGTCCAATCGAAGACCCGCAAGCCAGACGGCACTTCGCAGACAGTGAGCGGAATGTGTTCGAGAATCAGATTGAGGGTTTTTCTAACTCCATCGCCAGTGATGCTCCGGCAAATCGGATAGAGTTCCGAAATAAACAAGTGCATCGACCGACCGTCATCGTCGGCGGATAGATTTATCGGCGCCGTGGACACCTCGGACTTCTCGAAATCTAGGCTCCGGACCGCGCCATGCATCGCTTTACCTCGCTGTCAGATGCCTGGACGTGCCCGAAAACACATCATTGAATAACCTGCGGTTCGGGGATCGGCACCACGAACTGCGCGCCCCAAGCGCGAGCGAATGAAAGCTGGTCGATGATCTCATGCTTGAGATTCCATGGCAGAATGAGAATGTAATCGGGTTTGGTTGCGTTGATCCGCTCCGGTTCGAAGATTGGAATATGGGTACCTGGTAAAAATCGCCCCTGTTTGTGCGGGCTTCGATCAACCGTATACTCAAGAAGATCCCGAGTAATGCCGCAATAATTCAATAGCGTATTCCCCTTGGCCGGAGCGCCATATCCGACGACGCGTTTCCCTTGCTGCTTTGCATTTGTTAGAAAATCGACGAGCTTCTGCTTCGTCCGCATCGCGCGCTCTTCAAAAGCAAGATATCCGCGTAGGTCTGCGAACCCAGCATCCATCTCTCGCTTCCGGAGATCCTCGACGCGCTTCGAAATCGGATTGCACCCGCGCGAGCTGTGTTGGGCGAAAATACGCAGTGATCCCCCGTGGGTCGGCAACTCCTCGACGTCGAACAACGTCAGCCCATGCGCCTTAAAAATCTTGTCCGCTGTTATGAACGAAAAGTACGAAAAATGCTCATGGTAAATCGTGTCGATTTGGCACTCGGCGCACAGACGCATCAAATGAGGGAATTCAATCGTGATAACGCCTCGGTCGTCCAGCAGTATCTTCAATCCTTTGACGAAATCGTTCAGGTTGGGAACGTGGGCCAGGACGTTGTTGCCAATGATGAGATTGGCGCGCATGCCCTCTCTGCGCAATGTCCGCGCGGTAGCCTCACCGAAGAAGTCGACACGCGTCGGAATTCCTCTGTTGCGGGCTACCAGGGCCACGTTTCGCGCAGGCTCTATGCCCAGGACGGGAATCCCGCGGTCAACGAAGTACTGCAGCAGATACCCGTCATTACTTGCGACTTCGACGACTTTGCTCTTGGAGCCGATCCCGAAGCGCTCGACCATCGCGCCAACATATGTCTTTGCGTGATTGAGCCAAGATTCGCTGTAAGAAGAGAAGTAGGCATAGTCGCCGAAAATATTCTCTGGACTCTCCCATTCCTCGAGCTGAACCAGAAAGCATTCGCCGCAAACATAAACCCGCAGCGGAAATTGTTTCTCCTCCCGCTTGAGGTCTTGCTCCTTCAGATAAGCGTTCGCGAGCGGCGACAGGCCGAGATCAAGGAAAACCTGACGCAGTTGCGCGCCACAAAACCGGCAGCCACTGTGTCCGTCCTGCTGGGCGGATCTCGCCGTGGCGCTAAGCGAACTGACGACGGGTTCATGGTTCAACATTAGGCGGCTCCTGTTGTGCGCAAGCGGAAGCTCATCGGATGACATTCGAGCGATCGAGCTTACGTTTCGCCGGACCCGTCCACTTGACGGTCGTCAAGTTGGTCGCGCCTGCGTAGAAGCAAATGAGGAGCTCCACGCAACGTGGATCGGCAACGAGCAACCGCCGTGGATGAGTCCGTCGGCTTTCCGCAAGGTTGGGCTCTTGCGCGACCGATCAGCCGTACGCAACCTCGCTGATGCTCATGCGCGACCTGAGCTCGTTTTCGATCTCGACGACCGGCTTCCACTCCGTATCCCGTTCCGAAATAACCCGCACCGGCAGCGGCCATTCCAATCCGAGCATCGGGTCGTTGTACGGAAGTCCACCCTCGGCATTCGGCACATGGGATTCGCCGATCAAGTAGACCAATTCCGTGTCGTCCTCGAGCGTGACAAAGCCGTGCGCGAAACGCTCTGGCACATAAAGACCGCGCCCGTTCTCGGCCGACAGGTCAAGAGCTACATGCTCCAGATAGGTCGGCGACTCGGGACGCAGGTCGACGATGACGTCAAAGACTGCGCCCTTCGTGCAGCGCACATATTTCGTTTCTGCTGCTGGAGGATATTGGAAGTGCATGCCGCGTAATGTGCCGCGTTTCTTGTTGAAGCTGAGACTCGCCTGCGCGACCATGGACTTTAATCCGAGCGCAGAAAATTCTTTTCCGCAGAACACACGGGCGAAGTGACCGCGGTTGTCTTCCCGTCGATCAATGTCAACCGTGTATGCCCCTGCGAGCTTGGTTTCCGAGAAAATCATTTTTAGGAGCCCGTAGTTTGCGCGAAATTCCGATCAAGCAATCGCTCCGAGCTCGCTAGACCTTTCCCTGCCATTCGACGTCCTGCTTAGTCTAAGGCGCCGACCAAAGGTCCCCTAGACTAGGAGATTGGAGCGCTGCCAAGTTGAGATTCGTCAAGTTAAGCGTCCGGACCGGCTTAAACATTGCCGGCGAACGCATTAGCCGGGAAACAAGCTGACATTGCGCCTTGCGCTCAGGAGAGGGCAAACTGAAACGCGTGCACGACCGCCCAGAACAAAACGTAAATCCACGCCAATGTGCAGCCCAGGGCGAATGTGACTACCAGAACGGCCCAATCGAAGCTCCGCTTACCGACGGCCTCTGCAACCGCGGTGTCAGCAGGGTGCTGGTATTGCGGCCCTAGCTCATCTATTTGCGACATTCCACAATTCCTAGCCAGACGAGAGCACCCAGCATAGTTGCCGGCGGCCGCACCAATCTGAGAATTCTCAATAACGAACAAGATATCCAAAATAAGAGGCGATCCGAGGATCACCCCACACAAAGGCCTGAGCCGTGTTCCCGAGTGATCGCCCGCTACAGGTTCGATTTGCGAACCGTTTGCAGAGTTTCTTGATTCTCCTCGGCAGAGGAGCGCGGCGCGACCGCCGACAATTAGCACGAGAGCGGCTGCCCTCTTGGCCACTGAAGCGCAGTGTGTGTCAAAGTTGTTGCCTGATCCGGGCTTCGCCACGAAGTTGTTAAGCGAAAATAGTTCAGGTTAGAAATGCTTCAAAGGCACTTCTTCGGCATATGAACGAGGGAGCATGATCTGACGCGGAAAGGCCAATTTGATTGGCACGTGGTGTCTGCAGGCGGGAGCATTCGGTCAACCCGTCGGGAGCGCATACCTTTCCAGGGCAGATGCATGCTGGCGCGCCCGGAGTGACGGCATCATCGTAGGCGCAGGATTTCCGTACCTTGTTCAGCGCTCACATCGAAAAAGCGAACGTGACGACATCAACCGCAGCCTCGCCGGGGTAATCTCCGCTGAGATCACCGCCTGTGTCGAGCATGCCGACATGTTAAGAACTTCGCTAATCATCGTTGAGGGATTGCGTAACGAGCTGCTTTGCTGCGACTGATGCTGGGAATTAACAGCCGCCGTTGGCGAAGGCAGGGCTTCTTGGGCGAACTTTGGCGAACGGCGCTAATCTTGGTGGAGGGCAACCACCATTATCATTGACTGGTGTTGGCCTGAGAGACTTCGGCGCTGGCTAGCGCGCGCGGCATATTTTTTAATCGCGGCTGATGCGCTGGGTCGTCTGGGCTGCGAACTCGCTGCCACTCTCTTTCCAGCGACACTGCGGCCCATAACATATGGGCCAGGACCCATAACGCAAATAAGTACTGCAACCAGAGCATGGATTTAATCCTGAGAAAGGACCAAGGATTGGCGATGTTCCATCATAAGATTCCGCGTGAGTCGGACTTACTGAGTGGTAGGTTCCAGCGGTTTCAACGAAACCGTTCCAAACCACCCCTCACGCAATGCCAGCACGATTGCGTTAAAAAACTCTTGACGGCGAACACGTAGATCCCCTAACCCCGGAATTCTTGCGGCATGGAGTTAGTCAGCGTTTGGCATTAGGTGGTGCGCCTTCACGCCAATTGTCACGTCCGAACGCAACTCAAGGCTGCACTTCGCTATCGCTCGTGCGTCCGGCTGTCAACTGGCGCAGATTGAATACCAACCGCTTTTTTTGGGAGCGCTCCTGAAAGTCTCAGGCTCGCAGGCCTTTGTGCAACGCAACGTTGTGGATCACGGCCTTCGTTCGTCGTGCCGAGGACAGCCGTAAGCATATCGGAATTGATACTTTCGCACCAATTGCGGCCCGATCTGGCGGATCGACCTTTTCAGTTCACTGAGGAATGTTGGGAGGACATGAGAAAGGGATGCCGGCAGCAGCTTCGCGATAGCGTGCCGCACGATTGAACAGGAGGATCGTAAGAGCGTAATTAGTTCATGAAACAAATCGCCGTTGTCGCTGGCTCACAGCTCCCCAACGAGCGCATGCGCCGTATCAACAAACGGGCGCGTCGGCCCCGTCAATAGGCGTTATCCGATTTCAGAACGCGGACGATTGTCATCAGCAAAATCCGGATATCGAGCCACAGCGACCAGCACTCAATGTACCAAAGGTCGCTCTCGACGCGCTGTTTCATCATCCCTATTTCGGGCGTCCCCCCTCGGAATCCGTTGACCTGCGCCCAGCCGGTGATGCCAGGCTTCATTTTGTGGCGAATGGCGTAAGTCGCAATCTGCCGATCATATTCGTTGTCGTGCGCAAGCGCGTGCGGACGCGGCCCTACCAACGACATCTCGCCGCGCAGAACATTGAGCAGCTGGGGAACCTCATCGATACTGAGTTTCCGCAAAAGCTCGCCGAGATGGGTTATACGCTTGTCGTTCTTCGTGGCCTGCACAACGACCGGACCGTCATCAAGCGTAGACATCGTCCTGAACTTGTAGATCCTGAACGGCCGTCCATTGAAGCCGACCCGCGTTTGAAGGAACATCGCAGGTCCCGGTGACTCCAGACGTATTGCCGCAGCGATCACCGCGAAGAACGGCATCAGAAGAACCAGGGATATTGCGGCTAAGAATCGATCCATGCCTTGCTTCAAATTGCGTTGCGCCGCACTGAGCGGAGCACGCTGGAGCTGTACCGCTTTAGTCGGACCCAGCTCGAACAACGGGCGATCCAGCACGCGGCCCGTTATTGTATCCGGCACAAGCTTGACCGGAACCGGAAGTACTCGTAGCTCGTTCTCGACCTCACAGATGACGTCCAATAAACCCCACGGAATCGCTACGATCACTTCGTCTACTCTCGATTCCCGGGCGCAGTGGACAACTTCCCGCATGCGCGCCTTCAGTGCCTCTTCGGCGAAACTCCGATCTTGGCCGACAGGCAGCGTGAAAACGCCCACTACGGCATAGCCGTACTTTTCCAAGGCGGATAGCGCGTCATTGGCAGCAAGCTCCTCCGCTAACCCGACCAAAATTACCCGATTGGGTTTCAGGGCGCCTGACGAGATGACAAGAGTACAAGCGCGTGCAACGGCAAGCCGCATCGCTGCCGCGACAAAGATACCGCTTGTAAAAAACAAGAGCATCTCACCACGCGAAAATGCCGCTCCGATCTTCAGCAAAAATGCAAGGGTAGCGAGAAATACAAACACCATCAGCCAGATCAGCGCGGAGCGTCCAACCTGCCATTTGAGCCGAAGCAGGTTCGGCGCCCGATAGAGCTGAGCCGCATGGGCAAATGCCGAATAGAGCGTCGCGACAGCGATCCCCGAACCCAAATGGTTTTCTGCTCCGCCATTACCCCCAAGGGCCACAGCATCGTACATAAGGCCTACCACGACGCCCAGCAGTACGATCCATGTCAGGTCAAACAGCGCAACGAGCGGCGATACGACGTTGAGCGAAATCGGGACGGCAAGCTGGTCGCGAGTTTTTGACCGGGCCAGATCGATCAGTATGTTGGCATCGCGCGCTAGAGCCATTCGAAACCTCCTGGCCGGCATGCGGCAATCAATGGAATCCTACTGCGAGTTAATCTCCCGCGATTTGCAGCAGACCCGGCAAATTAATGAAACGAATGGTCTTGCGGTTCGGCAGATCAATGAGCTTCTTCATCTTGAACTCCGCCAGAGTGCGGCAGACAGTTTCGAGCGACGTGCCCAAATGATCCGCGATATCGGCCCGCGGGAGCAGGAGCAGGAGCGCGAGCGGCCGCTTCGGGTCTTCGGGCAAATGCCGTCGAATGCGTAAGAGAAACGCAGCAATTCGGGCGACGCTGTTCTTCTGGCTCAGGGTGAGGACGAGAGACAAGGTCTGCGAAAGAACCTGGAGAGCGCCGCAGGGTTCACTCTGCTGGCAGACTCCCGAAACCGATGAACGCTGCACTCGGCAATTGGTGACTGCCTCGGCCGTGAATTGCTGACATGACGATTGAGTTGGCATGACGACATCGCCGGGCCAATAGAAAGCCAAAATTTGCCGGTTGCCGTTTTCGAGCAGTCGAACCGCCCGGACCACGCCCTCGATGATTTTGATTTTCTGGGCTTGATGCTCGCCTTCCCAGAAGAGCGCGCGGCCGCGCGGGATAAAAGATGCTGCAGGATGCCGACGGTCTTCGAATAATAATTCGTCTCGGGAGAGGTCGTAAGCGAGCGGCGCAACCCCGCAAGTGCCGATCTGTGGAATACCCATTTACCCAACCCTCTGTTATCCGCCGGCAACAGAGGGTTACATGGACAAAGATTTAAGAAAATTCAGCTTAATGCACTAGATACCCCCGGTTCCCCCTAGGTCGTTCGACTTAGGCCAGAAGGTGTTAAACTTATGCGCTCCACCTTCGTGCGCATGCTGTTGCATCGCATCTTTATGTTGCACAGCATCTTTCCGCGATGTGTGGTTGCGAGGAGTTTGTCCACTCGAACTCTCGCACAAGGCGCCTCATTGACGTTACGCTTATCTAATTCTGCGGCCGTCTTAAAGAGGCAAAACCGGATTACGAACAGATCTTTTTGAGCTTGAGTTGCGTGCATCCGTTAAGGACGCGCCATCGTTGCGAAAATGCTCGAGAAGTCGCGAGTTGTGTTACGCTCCGAATCCCGACGTCAATTTAAATCGCCAGTGCATTCCGAAGATCACAAGCACGCTTCAAAAGTAAGCGTCGTTTTCAGGCCACGGCTTTGAGGTCTTGGCGTCGGTAGGCCCACGGAAGCAGTTGGTCGATGGCGCTGTTCGGATGGCCGTTGACGATCCTGGCGAGGACGTCGGTGAGGTAGCTGAGCGGATCGACATCGTTCAGCTTGGAG
>WNFI01062694.1_pt1 | contig 25123 bp, 23 predicted proteins | sample 5400471 | NCBI WGS metagenome assembly WNFI01 (sample SAMN13153348, study PRJNA577476) | soil metagenome | isolation source: 100 cm saprolite on Douglas fir-dominated hillslope | place: USA:California | collected 2013-09-17 | reverse complement strand
CGGGGCGCCATGAATGGTCAGCGCCCGCTCCACGGTGTCGATTGCCCTGACGACGCCGGCACAGAAGCCCCGCGGCGAACAAAGCACGATTTTCAGGGGCGGTTTGGCCTGCATTGGGGCGATCCGGGACTTTTTCACGGCGCACCGGCAGGTGCGGAACGGTCAATTCCGCTAAGGACTTGGGGCCGGTTTGCGGCCCTGTCAAGGCCGAACAGCAAACCATTGCGCGGTTGGCCCCAGACGGCTTATATAGGGTGTAATTCCCGTCATCACCGATGACCAGACGGCTTCGCCTCCAAAAGAGGTGGGCGAAGCGCAAAGGAGATTTGCCATGAGCAATGCACCGCTGATGCCAAAGGCGACTGCCGTGTGGCTCGTCGACAATACCGCACTGTCGTTCGACCAGGTCGCCGATTTTACCAAGATGCACCCGCTGGAAATCCGCGCCATCGCCGACGGCGACGCCGCCCAGGGCATCAAGGGCATGGACCCGATTTCCACCGGCCAGCTTTCCCGCGACGAAATCGAAAAGGGCGAGAAGGACCCGAACTATCGCCTCAAGCTCGGCGAGAGCAAGGTGGCGCTGCCGGCGCCGTCGAAAAAGAAGGGCCCGCGCTATACGCCGGTGTCGCGCCGCCACGAGCGGCCGAGCGCGATCCTGTGGCTGGTGCGCAATCACCCCGAACTAAAGGACAGCCAGATCATGCGGCTGGTCGGCACCACCAAGACCACCATCGCCAGCGTGCGCGACCGCACCCACTGGAACGCCTCGACGCTGACGCCGATGGATCCGGTGACGCTCGGCCTGTGCTCGCAGATCGAACTCGACTTCGAGGTGCAGCGCGCGGCCAAGGAAAAGCCCACCGACCAGGCTTACGGCGGCGCGACGCTGCTGCCGGCCTCCGAGACCACCCGCAAGGAGGCCGAGTTCGAGCCCTCCGAGAAGCAGCGCGACGACCTCAACGTCGACGCGGTGTTCGCCAAGCTCAAGACCATCGGCGGCAAGAAGCAGGACGAGGAGTAAGCGCACGGCATACGTTAAGGTGAGCTTCTCAATCGTCATGGCCGGGCTTGTCCCGGCCATCCACGTCTTTGAGACCTGCCCCTCACGCCTTCTTCAAAAACTCCGTGCGCAGCACCAGGCCCTTGACCTTGTCGGTGCGGCCTTCGATCTCGTCGGCGTCGTCGGTGAGGTGGATGTTCCTGATCACGGTGCCGCGTTTCAGCACGGTGGATGAGCCCTTCAACTTCAAATCCTTGATCAGCGTGACGGTGTCGCCCTCGGCGAGCAGCGCGCCGTTAGAGTCCTTGACCTTGATGTCCATGCTTGTTGTTTCCTTGGCTTAAGTGGGTTGGCCGTGCGTTGGCCTCTTGGTGAGGAGGCGCTCTCCCGGCAGCGCACTTGCGCTGTCAGGTCGCCTCTCGAACCATGAGGGGCTAGTCTTGTTTGTGTGCTTCCCATCCTCCAAGACGCGCGCACAAGGGCCCTCCTCAGAGCCTGTGAAGAATTACCGACCTCATCCTGAGGAGCTTGCGAAGCAAGCGTCTCGAAGGATAGACGCAACGCATGGACTCGCGGCCATCCTTCGAGACGCGCAACCGGACAGCGCAAGTACGCTGCCGGGAGGGCGCGCTCCTCAGGATGAGGTCCGAACGCGACGGCGACCTAACCTAGTTCGATCTCGTCGTCGATCTCGTGGGTCAGCGTGACGCCGCCGACGGTGAGCACCATCTTCGCAGGCAATTTTTCATGACCCTTGAGGCGGCCTGCGGCAACCGCGTCGCGCACCGCCTTCTCGATCTCGCGCTGCGAGGTGATGCCGACCTTCTTGAGAAACCTGCGCAGACTGGTGTTAAAGACGTCTTCGTTCATGATGGCCTCCTGATGCTCTAATGCCGGTCCGGATTGTTCAGCATGTATTCGCCGAGATCGCGCTGCGCGCGGTCGGCGCGCGCGGCGGCGTTGCTGCGGATCACGTCGCGATCCTTGCGGCACGCCACATAGCCCGGCGAGCCGACCGCAACCCCGTTGGCGCGGCAGATCGCATCGTCATCCTCGCCGAGGCTCGACACCGGAATCTGGCTGCGCTGCGCGCAGGCCCCGAGCGCCAGCGCGAGAGCGGCGGCAATGCCGAGTCGTGCGAAGTTACGTCGCATGCAAAATTCCATTCGTTGTTCCGGTTTTCGTCATTGCCGGGCTTGACCCGGCAATCCATCGAAAACAAGGCAATTGCGTGATAGGTGATGGATGCCCGGGTCAAGCCCGGGCATGACGGCAAAGGGTGTAGCACGTGTGCGGGCAATTTTCAGCCAAGCGTACGCATTCCGACTCATACCCGTTCCTTCAGCGCGTCGGCGATCTCGTCCAGCACCTTCGGATCCTCGATGGTGGCGGGCATGGTCCATGCATCGCCGTCGGCGATCTTCTTGATGGTGCCGCGCAGGATTTTGCCGGAGCGGGTCTTCGGCAGTCGCCCAACGGTGATCGCGAGCTTGAACGCCGCCACCGGCCCGAGTTTTTCGCGCACCAGAGCGACCACATCGTTTTCGACCTCGGCATGGCTGCGGGTCACGCCGGCCTTCAGCACCAGGAAGCCGCAGGGCACTTCGCCCTTGATCGCGTCGGCGATGCCGAGCACCGCGCATTCAGCGACGTCGGGATGCGAAGCCAGGATTTCCTCCATGCCGCCGGTGGAGAGCCGGTGGCCGGCGACATTGATGATGTCGTCGGTGCGGCCCATCACATAGACGTAGCCGTCCTCGTCCTTGTAGCCGGCGTCGGAGGTTTTGTAGTAGCCGAGAAATTCGTTGAAATAGGCTTCCCTGCAACGCTCGTCCTGCTGCCACAGCGTCGGCAGGCAGCCCGGCGGCAGCGGCAGCTTGATCACGATCGAGCCCATGGTGCCTGCCGGCAGCGGCTTCGCCGCTTCGTCGACCACGTCGACGCAATACCCCGGCATCGGCACCGTCGGCGAGCCGTGCTTCACCGGCAGGATGCCAAGCCCCACCGGATTGCCGGCGATGCACCAGCCGGTCTCGGTCTGCCACCAGTGATCGATGACCGGCACCTTCAACTGCGTTTCCGCCCATTCCACCGTCGGCGGATCGGCCCGCTCGCCGGCGAGGAACAGGGTGCGGAAATTTGCCAGATCATAGTGTCGGATGAATTTGCCCTCCGGGTCCTCTTTGCGGATGGCGCGGAACGCGGTCGGCGCGGTGAACAGCGCCACGGCCTTGTGTTCTGATATCACCCGCCAGAAGCTGCCTGCATCCGGCGTGCCGACGGGCTTGCCCTCGTACATGATCGAGGTCGCGCCATGAAACAGCGGCGCGTAGATGATGTAGCTGTGGCCGACCACCCAGCCGATGTCGGAGCCGCACCACCACACTTCGCCCGGCTTGACGCCGTAGAGGTTGAACATCGACCATTTCAGCGCGACCAGATGGCCGCCATTGTCGCGCACCACCCCCTTCGGCTTTCCGGTGGTGCCGGAGGTGTAGAGAATGTAGAGCGGATCGGTGGCCTCTACCGGCACGCAATCGGCGGTTTTTTTCGCGGCGATGGCCGAGCTGCGCAGCTCGGCCCAGTCGTGATCGCGCCCCGTCACCAGATCGCAGCTCTGCTGCCGCCGCTGCAGGATGATGCAGGCCTGCGGCTTGACGCTGGACAGTTTGATCGCCTCGTCAAGCAGCGGCTTGTACTGCACGATGCGGCTGGGCTCGAGCCCGCAGCTGGCGGAAAAGATCAATTTCGGCTTGGCGTCCTCGATCCGGGTGGCAAGTTCCTTCGCCGCGAAGCCGCCAAACACCACCGAATGCACGGCGCCGATCCGCGCGCAGGCCAGCATTGCGATCATGGCTTCCGGCACCATCGGCATATAGAGGATGACGCGGTCGCCCTTGCCGACGCCGAAATCCTGCATGACGGCACCGAGCGTCTTCACCTCATGCAGCATCTGCGCGTAAGTCAGCTTGGTGACGCTGCCCGCCAGCGGCGAATCGTGGATCAGCGCCACCTGGTCGGCGCGGCCACCCGCGACGTGACGGTCGAGCGCGTTGTAGCAGGTGTTGACCACGGCGCCCGCGAACCAGCGACCATAAAGGCCCATCGCCGGATCGAAGATCTTTTTCGCCGGTTCGATCCAGTCGATCTCCGCCGCAGCCTCGCCCCAAAAGCCCTCCGGGTCCTTGAGCGAGCGCGCATGGACCTCGGCATAGCGGCTCTTGTCGTGGATGTTCATGGCGTCTCTCCCCGCTCGATTTTGACCGGCTTCAATCTCTTTTTACCCCGTTCCGGGATGCCCACCTTAATCCGGATCAAGGAAAAAGGACTGGATTTTCGCGATGGCAGCCTGGTCGGTCCCGTCGGTCTGCCGCCGTTCAATCGGGGCCCAGTTTGCCGAAAATTTAACGATGACGAAGCGATTTTTCTGGCTGCTGAGAGGTGGCCGAGTGAAAGCGCGCACAAGTGGTATAATCGGCTCGTTGACGCGCCGTCTGTGAGGATCCGACATGCCGCAGTCCCGCTTCCTGCTCGAAGCATACGACCTTGAGCAGTGTTGCCCTGTTCTGCAGGCCAAGTTTCCTGTCGACGATCCCCGAGCGCTCCGCGCGATCTTGGGTGAGATGGCCGACGAAGATCCTGAGCTGCAATGGATTTACTACCTTGATGATGAACAACTCGCAGCCATCGTCGCGAAGTTCAATGTCAGCTTCGATGCAGCGCAATTGGATTCCAAAAATCTGGATATCATCCTATTCCGATACGAGAGAGACGATCAGACGCCCTATCTGATCCATACGCGGTACGAACTGCCGCTCTTGCTGGATGGGCGAAAGAAACTGGCGCGCATGGGGAATTGCTATCCGCCGACGACATTCGAGGGCGAGGACCGGTTCGACCATTGGGTGGCCGAGGGCGTGCTTCACCGCGAGGAGGTCAATGAGCCGTTCGATGCGCCGATTCAGGCGGCCCGCGGCCAGACCTATCTTGGCGCGCGGACCGTCTACTACACGCCGAAGGGTGAAGAATGGCGAATTCCGGCGAGCAAACTGGTCTGGGACGCGGCGGGAAAAGCCGGCGGCTGGAACGAATATTTCGAGCGGCTCGAGGGCATGCTGTTCGGCTATGAGGATTGGCAGAATGACTGGTGGATCAACGTAAGCAAACACAGGGGGGCTTTGGTGGCGTGCGCTGTTGCTGCGCGGTTACCGCCGCCGGGCTGGCATGGATCGAAAGCGCCGGATTCCGCGCGTTGCCGCCGATCGATCGTCCAGCGCTGACCATCACGAGCTACGACCGGGACACCGAGGCTGAGCTGTACGCAGCGATGCTCAAAGATCCCGACAGCGCTGCTGTGGTGCGCTTCAACATGCCCTTTGGTGATTTCAGGAAATTCTGGGACCTGCCGCGCGGGGGTCCATGGGATTTGCCGGCCGGGCGGATTGCCGAATTCAACAGCTTCCTGCGCGGATCGGTCGTCATTGTCGCCAAGCGCGACGGGACCGTGGAGAATGTGCCTTGAGATGGCAGGTCTCTGCTCGCTCCGCGTGAACCGGATCCGGCCCGGCACGCGCAAGGACTTCTCACCGCGACGAACAGTCGCTCCAGTTGGAGCCCAATGTTGTGCCCACGGAACGGTCCGATTCCACACATGCGGCTCAGACCCTAGTACCCATCGCTTCCGCGCAATTGCTGCAACCGCGCGTTCATCGCCTTTTGCAGGTCGTAACCGGGGCGGCCGAACGAGGCGTTGCGGGTTGCCAGGAACGCCTCCTGCTGGCGCTGCAATTCCCGGCCAAGCGGCGTGCCGCGACCGGCCTCGCGAATCACCAAAGCGTTGGCGCCATCGATCTCGCGGTCAATATTGGCGAGCTCCGGATTGGCGCAGATCGCCTTTTCCACCAGGCGTTTCGCGGTGGCGCAGTTGAAGCTCGGTTTGTTGTTCACCGCCATCCGCGCGCCGAGGCGCTCCAGCTCCTGCGCCAGCAATTTGTAATTGCCGCGCGCGGCGGGGTGCTGCGGGTTGAGCCTGATCGCGGCGCCGAAATCGGCCAGAGCGCGCGGCCGGTCGCCCTTCTTGCGCCAGAGTTCGCCGCGGGCATTGAAAATATCGGCCAAGGTGGGATCGAGCTTCAGTGCGACGTCGTAGTCCGCGATGGCGCGGTCATCCTGCTCCTTGCGGACATAGCCGCCGGCGCGCGCCAGCAGCGCCCTGAGGCGGTCGGCGGCCGGCGTTTTCTCGTTGTCGATCACAGCACCACAACTGGCAACGATCTGGTCAGGATCGGCTTCTGCCGCAGCGGCGGCAAAGCAAGGCGCGGGGTCGATCTTTGGATCGTTCACGGACTCGCTGACGGCGGCGAACGCCCCGCCGGGCGGCGCTGCCCACAGAATTGACGCGACGGCCGCGCGCGCCATCAATCCCGTGAAACAACATCGCATCGACTAGTCCTGCTGATCGTGCTCGATCGGAAGTGGCCGTAGGGCTATCCCGCCGTTACATCTTCTTCATTTCCTGCGCGACGCGCATCAGCACTTCGACGATCTTGGTCTCGGCGTCCTCGTCGGCTTCGAGCCGCTTGCTCGCCACCTCGCGCAGATTGTCGAGCGCGGCGCGCACCAGCGGCGGCATGGATGAGCGGTCGTCCGCATCATCCCTGCCGCGGCGACGGCCGCGATGCTCGGCATATTCCGGCCGATCGAAATGTTCGCGGATGCGCGTCGCCTTCTCGCCGATCGCCGCAAGCCTTACCAGCACGGCATCGACGAATGCGCGATTCTCTTCCAGATAGGCGCGGCCCTCATCGGTGATGGTGTAGAGCTTCTTGGCGCCTTCGGCCTGCACGGTGACGTAGCCGGCTTCTTCCAGATAGGTCAGCGTCGGGTAGACGATGCCGGGGCTTGGCGAGTACCAGCCTGCCGTCTTGTCCTCGAGCAGCTTGATGATCTCGTAGCCGTAGCGCGGCTGCTCGGCGATCAAGGCGAGCGCGATCAGCCGCAGGTCGCCCTGCGCGAGCATGCGCCCTGCGCGCATCATTTCGCCGCCCCCCATGCCGTGACGGCCACCGCCCGCAAAGTCTTCGCCGAAATGGCGCCGCCAGCGACGCCCGCCGGCCCAGTGCCCCTCGCGGGGCGAATCGTAATGCCTTGCTCCAAACATAGGTCGGCCTCCTTAACTGATGATATATCTTTAGATACTATCGATCCATAAAGGGTCAATAGATATATCTTAAGATTGCATGGGCCTGCTTCAAACGTGCAGAGCCACGGTGACACATCGTCCGTTCCAGCGCGCGCTGGCGTCGGATAGTGTGCCCGCGACCAACGGGGGGATTGCAATGAGCTTGTCCGGCATATTCGCGCGAATAGTCGCGCTGATCGGCGCTGCGGCGGTCCTGTGGCGGCGGCTGCAGGGCGTTCCGCATGAGCCGGCCTGGGGCAGCGCTCCGGTGGTTCCAGCGGCGAAGCCGCAGGGCAGCATCCCGACGCTCAAGATGCCGACGGCCAAGGGGTGGACCGACGGGCAGACGCCAGTGGTGGCGTCGGGACTCAAGGTCAATGCGTTTGCGACCGGTCTGAAACATCCGCGCTGGATCCATGTGCTGCCCAATGGCGACGTCCTCGTTGCCGAGGCGACGCAGGTCCCCGGACCGGTCGTGAGCGTGTTTGGCTACGCGATGCAAGCTACGATGAGACGCGCCGCCGCCCTCGGCGTGAGCGCGAACCGCATCACGTTGTTGCGCGACACGGATGGCGACGGCCTCGCCGAGAGGCGCGAAATTTTTATCGAGGGACTAAACCAGCCGTTCGGCATGGCGCTGCTGGGCGACACATTCTATGTCGGCAACACCGACGGCGTGGTTGCCTTCCCCTATGCGGTGGGCGCGAACCGCATCACCGCGCCAGGGCGGAAGCTGACCGCCTTCAAGCCTGGCGGGCATTGGACGCGGAGCTTGCTGCCGAGCCCCGATGGTCGGAAGCTGTTCGTCGGGGTCGGCTCGCTCAGCAATATCGGCGAGAGCGGCATGGCCGTCGAGGAGGGCCGGGCGGCCATCTACGAGCTCGATCTGGCAAGCGGCAGGAGCCGCGTCTTTGCCGGCGGCCTGCGCAACCCCGTGGGCCTGGCATGGGAGCCTCGGACCGAAGTACTCTGGACGGTGGTCAACGAGCGCGACGGCCTGGGCGACGAGACGCCTCCGGACTATCTGACCTCGGTGCGCGACGGAGGCTTCTACGGCTGGCCATATTGCTATTGGGGGCAGACGGTGGACGACCGGGTGCCGCAGGATTCGGCCGCAGTCGCAAAGGCCATCACCCCGGACTACGCGCTGGGCGGGCACACCGCGTCGCTGGGCCTCTGCTGGCTACCCGCTGGCACGCTTCCCGGCTTTCCGGAAGGCATGGCCATCGGGCAGCACGGCTCCTGGAACCGCAGCACGCTGAGCGGCTACAAAGTCGTCTTCGTGCCATTCGCGGACGGGCGCCCGGCCGGTCCGCCGCGCGATATTCTGACCGGGTTCCTCGCACCGGACGAGCGGGTGTCCTATGGACGACCGGTAGGGGTGGCGATCGGCCCCGACAGCTCCGTGCTGGTGGCGGACGACGTGGGCGATGTGATCTGGCGCGTGACGGCCGAGCGGCAGGGCTGAGAGAGCTCACGAGGACGCCGCTCTGAACGAGCGACATGGCGTCCATTTCGACAGGACCGGAAATGCCTCAAGCGGCGCCGGGCGTAAGTTTGCGGCCGCAAGCCGCGTCGCGTTTCGCTTCCGGCTGGTTGATCGCGGGAACTTCAGTCCTGGCTGCCAGCGAAACCAGCCGTCGATCAGGCGCGCGTCCGGCGGCGGCTCCATGCCGGCGCCGGAGCCCTTGACGCGGGCCTGCATCAGCTCGAGACCGTCAGGTGTGATGCGCCAGTCTTCCTGCCAGTCGACCTTCTCGATCGAATGGGTCCATACCAGCGTGAACGCCGCGAGCGCCAGCGTCTTCACGACGCCCGCCGACGCGAGGCAAAGGCTCAAGCCGCTGCCGCCACGGCGGCGCGCGACCGCTGCCGCCATTGCCACAGCCCGCAGGCAATGGCCAGGATGAATCCGGCCCCGTCGCTGAAGCGAAATTCACCGAGCAGACACAGCGCGGCAATGAAAGCGAGGATCCGTTCGAGCAGCGTCATCCGGGTGAACAGAAACCCGATCGCCACCATGCCGAACAGGGCGATCGCGACCAGCGCCTTGAATGTCGCAAACGCCACCGCACCGTAAAAGCCGAGTTCGGCGGCCATCGGGTCGCCGCTCTGCAGCATCAGCGCCGGCGAATACACAAAGATGAACGGGATCACGTAGCCGGCGAGCGCGATGCGCATCGCCTCCCATCCGATCTTGTCGGGATTCTCCCTTGCGATCGGAGCCGCCGCCAAAGCCGCCAGCGCCACCGGCGGCGACAGGTCCGCCATGATGCCATAGTAGAACGCGAACATGTGGCTCTCGATCAACGGCACGCCGAGCTTCGCCAGCGCCGGCGCAGCCAGCGCCGCGGTGATGATGTAGGTCGGGATGGTCGGAATGCCGGTGCCGAGCAGGATCGACAGGAACATGGTCATGACAAGCGCGAGAAACAGGCTCTTCTCGCCGAGACCGATCACCCAGCTGCCGAAAATGGTGCCGACGCCGGTCTGGGTCATCATGCCGATGATGCTGCCGACAATGGCGCAGGCCATGCCGACGGTGAGCGCGGATTTGGCGCTGTCGGCCAATGAATCGCGACAGGCAGCGAGTGTCGCCCGGCCACCGCGCGTCAGTGCGCTGATCAGCACCAGAACCGCAACAATCCCCGCCACCGGAATAATGTCGAGACCGTTGTGCGACACCGCGCCCGCCACGAGCGCGAGCCCGACCCAGAAGAGGGTGCGCAGCGTCTGATTGGAGAAGCCAAGCGTGATACTGGCACCGAGGATCAGCGCCACCGTGAGCGCAAGCCCCGTGGAGCCGGCATAAAGCGGCGTAAAGCCTTCGAACAGCATGTAGACCAGCGCGGCCAGCGGCAACACCAGGTACCAGCGGGCTACCAGCGCCTTCCATGCGCTTGGAATTTCCGATCGTTTCATGCCGACGAGGCCGTGCTTGCCGGCTTCGAGATGCACCATCCAGAATGCGGAAGCGAAATAAAGAATAGCCGGAATGACCGCGGCCTTGACGATCACGGAATATTCGACGCCCAGCGTTTCCGCCATGATGAAGGCGACGGCGCCCATCACCGGCGGCATGATCTGTCCGCCCATCGACGCCGTGGCCTCGACGCCGGCGGCAAAGGCGCGCCGATAGCCGAACCTGATCATCAGCGGAATCGTGAATTGGCCGACGGTGACGACGTTGGCCACGCCGGAACCCGAGATCGTACCCATCATGCCGGAGGCGAACACCGCGACCTTGGCCGGACCGCCGCGGGTGCCGCCGAACAGGCCGAGCGAGACATCGGTGAACAGCTGGATCATCCCGGCGCGCTCCAGGAACGATCCGAACAGGATGAACAGGAAGATGTAGGTCGCCGAGACGTAGATCGGCACGCCATAGAACCCTTCGGTGCCGTAGGCGAGATGGGTGATCACCTGATCGAAACCGTAGCCGCGATGATTGAACGGCGCCGGCAGATACTGGCCGAAGAACCAGTAGAGCAGACAGGCGCCGCACATCAGTGGCAAAGCGAGGCCCATCAACCGGCGGGTGCCCTCGAAGATCAGCACCGCGAGCAATGTCCCTACCGCGAGATCGAGCCGGGTCGGGTCGCCGTCGCGCGCAATCAGGTCGGCGTAGAAAATCCACTGATAAAGCCCGCACAGGAAGCCGAGGCTGCCGATCAGCCAGCCCAGCGTGCGCCCGGTGTTGCCCTTCGCGGTGAAGTTGCCGATCAGGCCGAAGGTCATGAAAATCAGGAAACCGACGTGAACGCCGCGCACCACCTGGCTCGGCAGCACGTTCCATGCGGCGATAACCAATTGAAACGCCGCGAACGCGATGCCGATCCCATAGGCGAGATGGCCCCAGCCGCCGGGGCCAAAACCTTCCGGAAAACCGTGTTCGAAATTGTCGAATTCGACCTTGACCGGCGCGACGGCCCCCTCAGCCTGCAACATTTAATAGTATCCCCAACGGGTCGTCAGATTTAATTCGTTCCCTCCCACTTGTGGGACAGGAAGGGGGTAAACCGCGGACGACGAAAATGGAGAGCCCCCCCTCTCCACCTCTCCCACACAAGGGGAGAGAGCAGGCTTGCCGAAATATGGTGGCTTACATCAATGCGTTCGTCTTACATCAGCGCATGCAATTTGCGCCAGCACGAGAAGAAAGAATTCGTCCCTCGACCTTACTTGATCAGACCATTTTCCTTGTAGTAGCGGATCGCGCCCGGATGCAACGGGACAGGGCTTCCCATCGCGGCATTCTCCAGCTTGATCTCGCGGCCGGCGGCGTGGGAATTGGCCAGTTCCGGCAGCGACTCGAACACCAGCTTGGTCATCTGATAGGCGAGATCGTCTGATACCGCCGAACTGGTCACCAGATAATTGATCACGGCCGCCGTCGGCACATCCTTGTCCTGGCCGGTATAGGTGTTTGCGGGGATAATCACCGACACGAAGGGCGGCCCGATCTTGTCGACAACCTGCTTCGGAACCGACACCACGGTGATCTCACTCGAAGTGCTCAAATCCTTCAACGAGGCCACGCCGAGACCGGCCGATTGCAGCGTCGCGGCAAGCTGCCGATTCTTCATCAGGTCGACGGATTCGGCGAACGGCAGATATTCGACCCTGCCGAGGTCCTTGTAGCTGAGCCCCGCGGCGGCAAGGATGGCGCGCGAGTTGAGCTCGGTGCCCGATTTCGGCGCGCCGACCGACAGGCTCTTGCCCTTCAGATCGGCCAGGGTCTTGATGCCGCTGTCGGCGGTGGCGACGATCTGGATGTAGTTCGGATAGATCGCGCCGATGGTGCGCAGCTTCTCAAGCTTGGTCTTGAAGCCGGCTTCTGCGTCACCCTCCCATGCCGCCTTCAGCGAATCGCCGAGCGTAAACGCGATCTCGCCGCGGCCCTGATTCAGCAGGATCAGGTTTTCGACTGACGCCTTGGTGGCCTGCACCTGCGTCTTCACGTTCGGAATCTTGTCGCTGTAGATTTTGCCGATGGCAACACCGAGCGGATAATACACGCCGGAGGTGCCTCCGGTGAGGACGTTGATGAATTGCTGGGCATGGGCCGCGGGCGCCGACACAACCACCGCCGCTGTGATGGCGGCGGCAATCAACTTGGATGTCATAAACGATATTCTCCCCCTGAAATTTGCCGGGAAAGTGGACGGACGGCGTCCCCGGGTCAACCCGTCCCATCGGCCAACAAAAAGGGGTGCGTCGCTGCCGATAAGCCCTTGCCACGGTTCCCCAAACCGGACTGAATGCGCCGCGATTAGCAAGACGAGGCCGGCAAAGCTGGCTCATGGGGAATTCCGGGGGGAGCATGGCTGCAGACAATTCACCGCCCAATGACGAGGTTGTCGCCGTTTCTGACGAGGCTCTGCTCAAGGCGGAATCCTTCGTCGAGGCGGAAGAAGGCGCAGCCAACCGGCTGATGGGCTGGGCCGGACGGATCTCGACCGCGATCGCGGTGGTCATGAGCCTTTTCCATCTATACGCGGCCTACGCCATCGTGCCGACCCAGGAGCTTCGCTACACCCACGTCGCTTTCACGCTGGTGCTGAGCTTCCTGCTGTTTCCGCTGGCCACACGTTTTCGCAATCGGGTGCGGTGGTGGGACATCGTTCCCGGCATTTTCGCGGTGGCCACCATCGTCTATGCGCTGTGGGGCGGCGACGACTTCACCGACCGCGCCACCCTGCCCGACCGCTGGGACGTCATCGTCGGCGTGGTGTTCATCATGCTGCTGCTGGAAGCGACGCGGCGCACCACCGGGCTGATCATGCCGGTGGTGTCGCTGCTGTTCATCGCCTATGCGATGCTCGGCCCGCATCTGCCCGCGCCATGGACCCATCGCGGCTACGACCTGCCGCGGCTGGTGGGACATCTCTTCATCACGCTGGAAGGCATTTTCGGCGTCGCTGTCGACGTGTCGGCGACGCTGATCATCCTATTCACGATTTACGGCGCCTTCCTGCAGCAATCCGGGGCCGGCAAATTCTTCATCGATTTCTCGCTGGCGCTGATGGGGGGCAAGCCGAACAGCGCCGGACGCACCGTGGTGCTGTCGTCGTTCCTGCTGGGCGGGCCGTCGGGATCGGGCGTCGCCACCACCGTCATGATCGGCACCGTGGCTTATCCGATGCTTGCCAAGGCCGGGTTCGAGAAGAACGCCGCCGGCGGATTGCTGGCGGCGGGCGGACTAGGCGCAATTCTGTCGCCGCCGGTGCTCGGCGCCGCCGCGTTCCTGATCGCCGAGTTTCTCAAGATCAGCTATCTCGACGTGATCTGGATGGCGACCATCCCGACCTGCCTTTATTATCTCTCGCTGCTGATCATGGTCGAACTCGACGCCAGGAAATTCGGCGCCAAGGACGTCACCTTCCCGCAGGAGCTGACGCTGGGCCAGATGACCAGGCGCTATGGCTTCCACTTCATATCGCTGATCGCCGTGGTGGTGTTCATGCTGATCGGCTATTCGCCGTCGCTGTCGGTGTTTTACGCCACCCTGACCACCTTCGCGCTGAGTTTCCTGCGCAAGGAAACCGCGCTGGTACCGAAGAAACTGGTGAAGGCGCTGGCCGATGGCTCGATCGGCGCGCTCAATGCCGCCACCACCTGTGCCTGCGCCGGCATCGTGGTCGGCGTCGTCACCCTGACCGGCCTCGGTTTGAAGTTTTCATCGATCGTCATCAGCTATGCCGGCGGCAGCCTGCTGCTGACCGCGATCTACACCTCGCTGATCGTGTGGATCATCGGCCTCGCGGTGCCGGTGACCGCGTCCTACATCATCTGCGCCGTTATCGCGGCGCCCGCCCTGATCAAGCTCGGGGTGCCCGACTACGCCGCGCACATGTTCATCTTCTATTATGCCGTGCTGTCGGAAGTGTCGCCACCGACCGCGCTGTCGCCGTTCGCGGCGGCGGCCATTACCGGCGGCGATCCTTACAAGACGACGCTGCAATCGTGGAAATACACCCTGCCCGCCTTCCTGGTGCCGTTCGTGTTCGTGCTCGATCCGCAGGGCGTTGGACTGCTGCTGGCAATCCCGAAGGGCGGGTCGTGGATCGACATCGTCGAGATCACGATCAAAACCACATTCGGGCTGGTGGCGCTCGCCGCAGTCGCCCAGAATTGGGCGCTGCGACAAAATACGCCGATCGAACGCGGCCTGCTTCTGCTATCGGGATTGCTGCTGGTATTTCCGAGCTTGATCGAAGCGGTCGTGGAAAGCATCATCGGACGCGACATCAGCTACACCTATGTGCCGGGCCTGATCATCGGCCTCGGCGTGTTGCTGTGGCAGGCCAAAACGCCGGCGACGAAACGACCGGCCCTCACAACGTAATCAGGGAGCGACGTCATGCTGACGGGAATGAAAAAAAACACTGCGCTGCTGGCGCTCACGCTGTCGGCGGGACTGATCCTCGCCGGCGTTGTCCACGCCCAGCAGAAAACCATGGCGATCGGCACCGGCGGCACCGGCGGCGTCTACTATCCGCTCGGCGGCGCTATCGCCAACGTACTGTCGAACAATCTGCCCAATGTGCAGGCCACCGCCGAAGTCACCGGCGGTTCGGTCGATAATCTCAAGCTGATCGCGTCGGGCCAGAGTGAACTCGGCTTCAGCATGGCGGACGCCGCGCTCGATGCCTTCAACGGCCAGGACAAGTTCAAGAGCGCCAAGGTACCGCTGCAGACGCTGCTCGTGGTCTATCCGAATCGCATGCATGTGGTGACCGTCGAGGGCGCCGGCATCGAGAAAATGTCGGACCTGAAGGGCAAGCGGGTTTCCACGGGATCGCCGGGCGGCGCCACCGAAGTGATGGCGTTCCGCGTCATCGAGGCCGCGGGCCTCGACAAGGACAAGGACATGAAGCGGGAGCGGCTCGGCGTCGCCGAATCCGTCAACGCCATCAAGGACCGCAAGATCGACGCTTTCTTCTGGGTCGGCGGCATTCCAACCGCTGCGGTGACGGATCTCGCGGCAACGCCGGGCATGAAGATGAAGCTGATCGACCACAGCGATACGGTCGAGAAGATGAACGCCAAATACGGCAAGCTCTACAGCGCGAGCACGATCAAGGCAGGCGCGTATCCGGGCACCGAGAAGGACAATGCCATCGCCGAGGTCTGGAACATCATCGTCACCGGCGACAAGATGAGCAACGACGACGCCTATGCGATCGTCAAGACCCTGGTGGAGAAGAAGGCCGACATCGTCGCCGTGCACAAGGAGGCCGAGAGCTTCTCGCTCGACAACCAGATCCAGGTCCGCTCGCCGATTCCGTTTCATCCCGGTGCGCTGAAATACTTCAAGGAAAAAGGCGTCGGCGGCTAAGCGATCGCCGCCCGCCGGCTGCGCTGGATTTCCTGCTAGCCGACGCGCGGGACAGCCGGGCGGCGAAACCGCCTCCTTTGCACTGGCAGCATGGCATTCGAGCGGATACTGTGCACCCCGCGAAGCCGGCTCGCAAGAAGCCGGTCATACCGGGAGAACATCCAGATGTCTTTCTATCGAACCGTGGGACTATCGTTGGGGGCGGCGATGCTGATTTGCGGCTCCAGCGTCAACTTGGCTCATGCCAAACCCTTCATGATCGTCGGCAATGACGAGAAGACACTGTGGGACGGCGACGGCAAGGCGGTGCTGTCGGCGGCCGGCAAGGATTCGGTGCTGATCGTCGATCTGGCCAATCCGGAAAGTCCTAAGATCGTCGCCACGCTGCCGCTGAAGAATTCGGTCATCGGGCCGCCGGTCAATGTCGATATCGATCCGACCGGCTCGGTGGCGCTGGTGGCGGATTCGGTCGACGTGACCAGGGATGGCGAGGCGCTCAAGCAGGTGCCGGACAACAAGATCCACGTCATCGATCTCAAGGCCAATCCGCCCAAACTGGCAGCGACGATCACCGGCGGCAAGCAACCCTCGGGCCTGAACTTCAGTCCGTCCGGCAAGATGGCGCTGGTCGCCAACCGCGGCGACAATTCGATCAGCGTGCTCTCGGTCAACGGCACCGACGTCAAGGTGACCGATACGATCGCGATGCCCGACAGCGTGGCGCATGTGCTGTTTACGCCCGACGGCAAGCGTGCGCTGGCGGTGAGGTTTCCGGCGCACAAATTGTCGGTGCTCGATGTCGCCGGGGACAAGGTCACCTACAACAAGCTCGACTTGCCGACCGGACAGTGGCCCTACAACGTCGTGGTCACTCCCGACAGCAAGCTCGCGCTCACCGCAGACAATGGCAATTCGGGCGCATCCGACGGCAGCGTTGACACCACCAGCGTGGTCGATCTTGAAGCAAATCCACCGCGCATCATCGATCGGGTCGTGGTCGGCGACGGCCCTGAAGGATTGGCGATGAGTCCGAAAGGCAATCTCGCGGTCGCCGTCATCCTGCGCGGCTCCAATATGAAAAATTCCTATTTCCACCAGAAGAACGGCAGCGTCTCGGTGCTCAGGATCGATGGCAAGAAAGTAACCAAAACCCAGGATATCGAGGTCGGTGGATTGCCGGAGGCCGCAGTGTTCACGCCCGACGGCAAATACATCCTGGTCGGAAACTATCTTGATCAGGATTTCTCGATCCTGAAGGTCAGCGGCACCAGGGTCACCGACACCGGCAAGCGCTTCAAGGTGCCGGGACATCCGGCCTCGGCGCGCATGAGCCACTAAGTTCGCACTGCATCGATTTCTCATTTCGAAGGACCCTCTCATGCCCCAGCGCCCGAACCGCCGCTCCGTCATCATCGGCGGCGCAGCCGCGCTGGGGTGCCTGGCGCCGCCCTCGCGCAGGGCGTACGCCGACCCGTGGCCGACGCGGCCGGTGCGGTTCGTGGTGCCGTTCGCGGCCGGCGGCACCACCGACATTCTGGCGCGGGTGGTCGCCGCAAAAGTGTCCGAGGAGTTCGGCCAGCAATTCATCGTCGAGAACAAAGCCGGTGCCGGCGGCAACATCGCCGCGGACTACGTGGCGAAGACGGATGCCGACGGCTACACCTTCCTGGTCGGCACGCCCGGCATCCACGCCATCAACCAGCTCGTGTTCAAGAACATGACCTATGACCAGATCAAGGACATCGCGCCGGTCATCATCATCGCGCGGGTGCCGAACCTTTGTTCGGTCACCAACACGCTTCCGGTGAAGTCGGTCGCGGAGCTGATCGCCTACGCGAAATCGAGGCCTGGCGAATTGTTTTACGGCACGCCCGGGCTCGGCAGTACCGCGCATGTTTCCACCGAACTGTTCAAATCGATGGCCGGCGTCGATATCACCCATGTGACCTACAAGGGCAGCGCGCCGGCGCTGACCGATCTGATCGCGGGCCGCGTCCATCTGATGATCGACAATCTCCCGGCGGCGCAGCCGTTCGCGGAATCCAACGCGATTCGCGCGCTTGCGGTCTCGACCGCAACGCGGTGGCCGCTGCTGCCGGATCTGCCGACCATCGCCGAGGCGGGCGTGCCCGGCTACGAGGCCGCCTCGTGGTTCACCATCGGTGCACCGGCAAAAACCCCGAAGGAAATTATCCACCGGCTCAACGCCAGCGTCGACAAGTTCGTCAGGTCGGAGGACGGCACCGCGCGCTTGCGCAAGCTCGGTGCCGAGCCCGCCGGCGGATCGCCCGAGGACATGCAGGCTTACGTGCTCGCGGAAGCCGACAAGTGGGGCAAGGTCGCCAATTTCGCCGGCATTAAGCCGGAATGATGCGAGCAATCGGCGCGACGCGCGCGGAGCGCCGCATTCATTAATGCGTCAAAGATGCGATATCGAACAATCATGCTTTTGGCGAACCAAGCATACGTGGATCGAGCGCATGCGTCCGACCAAACAATCGGGCCGGACAAAAATTCTCCTGAAGTTACGGGGACGGCTGCCCCAGGTGTAAATTTTCTGCGACCGTCATTGTTCAAATTTTATTCTCTGTCGGGCATTTAACCTTACCGGGGCATTCATCTCCGTGCCCCAGAAAACTCCATAATTTGAACCGCCGCGTAAAGCATGAAGACGAGACAATTGTAGCGTTTATTTGGGGGCGGGCATGACAAATCTGAAACCCGATGGGAGCACGCGTTCTGTGCCTTTCGGGCAGCGAAAGATGACACCTCGGGTCTGTATCGCCGACAACAAAACTCATCTCCGGACATTTCTTGCAGACGTTCTTGAGGATCTTGGCTTCATAACCTGCGAATGCGCGAAGGCCAACGAGCTGGCCGCGATACTGGATGCGCAACTGCCGGATCTTGTCGTCCTGGGGTTGTCCTTTGATGGAATCGAGGCCGGCAGAATTTTAGAAATTCTCGCCGAGAAAGCGTTTGCCGGCAGAGTTCTTGCCATCGGTCCGCGGGAGTCGATTATGGTCAGGGCTGTCCGGCAACTTGGGGAGGAATACGGCATCGCGATGCTGCCGCCGTTACTCCCGCCTTTCAGCGCCGAAACGCTGCGTGCGAGCATCGCGACGTTTCTTCCTGTCGAACCGCCTCCGAGCCCTGCGGTGGATGTAGCCGAGGCACTGAAGGCCGGCTGGCTCGAATTGTGGTATCAGCAGAAGATCGATGCCCGCACCTTGGTTCCCTGCGGCGCAGAGGCGCTGGTGCGGATGCGTCATCCAACCTGGGGTTTGGTTCCGCCGGCATCCTTTGTACCGGACGACAGGGACCCGCATTTTCGCGGATTGTCGGAATTTGTGATCGGCCGCGCCATTGAGGATTGGCGCTACTTTCTGGAGCAGCGAGGCCCGGTCGATTTGTCGATCAACCTGCCGGTTTCCTTTCTTGAAGATCGTCAGGCGGTGCGCGATCTTTGCCGATGGATGCCCGCCCATCCCGCGTTCGGAGGGTTGATCATCGAAATCGACAGCAACGAGGTCATTGGCAATCTGGATCTCGTGGTCGATGTCGCGAAACAAGTGCGGCTTCACAATATCGCGGTGGCGATCGACGGTCTTGGCGCGGACTGGCCTTCGCTGATGGACCTCAAGGCGTTTCCGTTCGTCGAGCTGAAGGTCGATCGCCAATTCATCACCGGCTGCGCGGACGACCGGCTGAAGCGGACGGTATGCCGCCGGATCGTCGAGCTCGCCCAGGGATATGGAGCGCGTTCGCTCGCGACGGGCATCGAAACCCGCGCCGATTTTCTCGCCGCGCATGAAATCGGTTTCGACCTTGTCCAAGGCTATTTGTTCGGCAAGCCCATGGGGTTCAAGAAGTTTGCCCGCTCGACATTGGCGCGTCCCTTGCTGATGTCCGGCTGATATAGAGCATGATCCGGAAAAGTGGGTACCGGTTTTCCGAAAAGATCATGCCCAATCAAAAACCTGGAGCGACGGGCAGGCCCATCAGCCCGCCTGGTCTCGCGCTGATCCGAGCGGTTTGCGATAAGGCCATGCGCGCCTTCAATATTCCGGAGCGCGATCGCCGGAAGTCGTTTGCAATTCCTCACTCGAACTTCATGTCCATGCATTTGGCGACGTCGGACCCCAGTCCTGAAGCGATGATGATGCAGCCGCGAACCTTCTGCGCGGTGTTGTCGCTGGCCCACACGGCGTAGCCGCCGGTGCCGAAAAACGAATTGGTGTTCGGCGGCTCGGTCTCGGTGGCGTCGAACGAATAGCTGGAGTCGGCATCGAAAATGCGGGGCTTTTTGACGCAGCCGCCGTCGGTCTGGACACTGAGGATTTCCTTGTTGTCCCGCGTCAGCGAGAGGCTGACGGCGCACCGGAAATATTCCGATGTCCTGGTATTGAAGAGATAGGCGTAGGACCGGCAGGTGGCAGTGTTCAGCTTGCCCGCGCTCAGTCCACGGCCGCAGGAAATCCGCTGGTTGTTGCTGAGCTTGAACTCATCGGCGGCCTGCGCCGGCGCCAGCGCCACGACAAACAGCCCGAGACAAAGCCCGATCTTCAATTGGATAGTCATCCGAATCATCCCCATGGCCGGTATTTCGCTGCCGGACCTTAGATTGGAATTCGAAGATAGTCGTCAAGCACGATCGGGAAATGACAAAGTCGCGAAGCGATCGGCTGCCATATTGACGGACGAACAGCGTTCGTGGTTTGTTCAAGCCGCTGCGAACGCCGCGCTTGATCGCGCCTGGTGAGACTGATCTTTTGAGGCCAGGAATGTTTGGAGACTACGGGATGAGCACATTATCGATCAAAACGCTGCTCGCGGCGACCGCGATGACAGCGCTGGCAAATTCGGCTTTTGCGCAGACCGCGGCGCCCACGCCGTGGGTGCTGTCGCCGGATACGGGCTATGGATACGAGTCCAAAGGCAAGACGTTCTCCTACAAGATGGGCACCAACAATGCCAAGTTTCTGCTGAAGGGTGCGAAGAAGGTGCCGAACAACACGCTGTTCTTCATCGGCGAGAACGGACAGCTTTACATGCGGACCGGGCCCTATCTGGAAGGCGACGGCAAGTTCATGTTCGGGCCGGGCTGAAGCGGCCTGACCTCGATGCAGTGATTTACCCTCCCCTGGAAGGCCGCCTATACCTCCCCAAAAGGGGAAGGCGAATCGCACGTGATGAAATTGAAGTGCGCTTCTCATTCGCGGCTTGAGTGGTGACAAGCTGCGATCCCTCCCCCCGTGGGGCGGGTCGGCCGAGCTCCGGCGATGCGCAGCATCGTCGGGAAGCGGAGGCCGGGGTGGGGGTCTACAGGCGCTATCTCATCGTTATTACCCCCACCCGACTGGCCTTCGGCCAGCCACCCTCCCCACAAGTGGGAGGGATAAGGAAGAGATGCGGCAACCGCTTGCTTCCTGATAGCCATGCCTTCACAACGGGGAGGATCAAGAAAGCTAAAACGACGCCGCCAGATCTTTGGCGCCCTGCAACTGGCTGTTGCTGTCCATCCGGGCGTTGGTGACCGCCAGCAGTTTGGCCACCGTGTTGTGGCGGATCGCCACCGGGTTACGCTCGTAACCGCTGCGTTGAAAAAAATTCGAGGTCGGCACCTGCTCGCGCATGGCCTGCGGCATCGTCACCATGTCGAGCCCGGTGCCGTCGCCGGTCAGGTTCATCATCTCAAGCTCGGCGGCGCTGAGCGCGCGGGTGTAACCCTTCTCGCGCGCGAAGATTACCGAAGTCAGAAGCTTGTGGGTCTGCAGCAGCGGGCCGACATCGATATCCAGCACCATCGCGTGTATTGCCCAGCCCTGCGGCGTATCCGCGAGCTTCTCGTGCTGGCCCCACTCATCCGGCACCGACCTGGCCAACGCCACCATGCGCTTCAGCGCCGCGATCTTGTGATCCATCGCCTTGCGCGGCGGACCTGACAGTTGCGCAGCCTTCTCGGTCAGTGCCCTGACGAATTGATGGCCCTGTTCGGCGACCAGCTCAACGCTGTTGGTGGTGAGCAGCTGGTTGTAGCCGATCGCGGTGGAAATCGCCCGTGATCCCGGCCGCGAGGCGCTCAGGCCCGACTGCATGCCATGATTGCCGTTGCCGCCGGTCTCGAACGAATAGACCCGCACCGCCTGCTCGCGCGTCAGCCCTGCCGCCGATGCGGCGCGCGCATAGGCGCGCTTGAAATCGAGTTCATTAGCCGGGCGCTGCGGCGCGAACTGAAAATGATCCGTGGCGGCTTGCAACAGATCGGCGACAACCGGGATGGCTTTGCGCTCGCGCGGAGCCTCTGGTCTTTCCGGCGGCGCCGGATCGACCGGTTTGCTCGGTCCGGAGTAGAGCGGCGGCTGCGTCAGCACATAGTCGTCGAGCACAATGGCTTGATGGTCGCGGCGCTTGGCATTGCGTCCGCGGCGTTTTTCCGCGATCGAACTCCAGTACGCGCTCGCCTCGGTATCGAACGCGGCGCGTGCGTCCTGATACTCCCTGAGCTTGCGGCGATACTCGGCGATCGCCTGCGGCGACGCCGCCTGCGCCATGGCTTCCGCAATCTCGGTGGGAATTGCAGCGTTGTCGACGGCAAGCGCTGGCGGCGCGACCAGCACCAGCGCGAGCGGAACAACTCTGGCGTAATGACGAATCGGATGTGGTCGCATCTGACCTGTTTAGCAAGCCTGCGGCGCAAGTCAGCCCGGAAAGCCACGCGTGCACCCGCAGCACGACAGGGGTTCCCGCCGCTCACTCCTCCCTGGCGCCGCTGGCCTTGACGAGTTGCGACCATTTCGTCTCTTCCTTGTCGATGAAAGCGGCATAGTCCTCCGGCGTGCTGGGCGTTATCTCGGTGCCGTCCTGGGTCAGCTGCTTTTTCACCTCGTCGGAACCGAGCGCGGCCCGCAACACGTTGTTCAATTTGTCGATGATGGGACGCGGCGTGCCGGCCGGCGCCACCAGCCCATAATAGAGCGACGCATCGAAACCGGGCAGGCCGGATTCGGCGATCGTCGGCACCTCCGGCAGCAGGCTGGTTCGGGTCAGGCTGGTCACCGCCAGCGCACGCAGCAGGCCGGCGGAAACGTTGGTGTGGGAGGCGGGTATCGGCGCGAACGCAATCGGGATATGGCCGCCGAGCAGATCGGTCAGCGCCGGACCGGTTCCCTTGTAGGGAATGTGCACCAGCGTAATGCCCGCGGCACGGGCGAAATATTCGCCGGTGATATGGCTGACGGTGCCGGCGCCGGCCGAGCCGAAATTGACCTTGCCCGGATTGGCCTTGGCATAGGCGATCAATTCCGCGACCGAATTGGCGGGGAATGACGGATGCACCACCAGCGAATTGGGCGCGTTGCCGATCATTCCGATCGGGGCAAAATCCTTGCGCGGATCGTAACCGGCATTTTTGTAGAGCGAGGGACCGATCGCGAGCGTGCCGGTATAGCCCAGCATGATGGTGTAGCCGTCGGCATCGCTTTTCGCCACCGCCTTGGTGCCGACGGTGCCACCGGCACCCGGTCGGTTATCGAGGACGACCTTCTCGCCCAGCAACTCGCTCATCTTGTCGGCGATGACGCGTCCCACGATCGAGGTGCTGCCGCCCGGCGCGAACGGGATCACCAAAGTGATCGCCCGGTTCGGATAGGTCTGCGCAGCAGCGCGATAAGAGATGCCAAGCGATGTCAGCAGCGCAATGCAGAGCAAGCCTTTGCCAAAGCGCATCACGGATCGTCCTCCCACGGGCGGCATTTTTGATTGTCGGCATGGTCGCTGAAAGATTGGATATCCGCAACCCGTATCGCGAGATACGGAAGAAATCCGCACTAGAGCGCAATCCCATCGAATTGAATCGAATCGAGATTGGCTGCAGGTTTTTGTTTTGTCGCGTTTTCTTCACGCGAACCGGCATCCACTTCGCTTGAAAACGCTCTATTTCCAGGCGAATACCGGCTGTTCAAGTTCGGCAACCCTGGTGTGGCGGCCCGCAAGGACTTCGCGGAACTGGTACATCAGGGCCGCGGTCGGCGCATGGATGAAATCGCCGTGATGACGATAGCGAATCACCCGTCGCTCGCTTTCCGGAATGGCGATGAAGTCGAACGCGTCAGCGCCCATGACATTCGGCAGTGCAATGCGGTGCACCGACGCCACCTCGTCCGGGTTGAGCAGCAAGTTTGAGCTGTTCGCCGCCCACAGGACCACCGGCGTGATCAGATAGCCCGAACGGGTGGCATAATCGTCGAGAATGCCCAGGGCGTCTTCCGGTTCAAGCTTCAATCCGATTTCTTCATCGAGCTCGCGCAACGCCGCCGCAGTCGGCGTTTCCCCCGCGTCGCATCGTCCGCCGGGCAGCGCCCATTGATTGCTGTGGGCGCGCAGGCCGGCGGCACGCAGCGTCAGCAGCAGCGCCGCTCCGCCGGCAGCACCGTCGGCTTCTACAAGCGCGATGGCAACCGCGGCGCGCTTCAGCCCGGAGGTCGTGTCGTTGGCCGGAAGACGCGGGAAGGCCGCACAGCGACTTGCGACGTGCCGTCTGGTGATTTCGCTGAACGGTTGACTCATCCAGTTTGGCTACACCAGCCGGGGGTCTGGGGAAACGACCAATTCAGCTGTCCAGACTAGGCACCGGGCATCTGCTTTTGTATGAACGGGAGCATCGGCAATCTCTCCGGCCCCGCGCCTGCCGATCAATCCGTTTTGCGGAAGCGCTCTCGTTGTGAGGACTGACCGATGGAATATCGTCATCTCGGCCGCAGCGGCCTCAAGGTCTCACCGATGTGTCTGGGCACGATGATGTTCGGCGGGGCGACCGACGAGCCGACCTCGGCGCGGATCATCGACAAGGCACGCGAGTCCGGAATCAATTTCATCGATACCGCGGATGCCTATGCAAACGGCGCGTCGGAACAGGTCACCGGCCGCGCCATCGCCCGACATCGGCAGCACTGGGTGCTCGCCACCAAGCTTGCCAATGCGATGGGAGACGATCCCAACCGTGCCGGGCTGTCGCGGCGATGGGTGATGCAGGCCGCCGAGGAAAGCCTGCAACGTCTCGGCACCGACTATATCGACATCTACTATCTGCATAAGGAAGACCATTCGACGCCTCTGGAAGAGACGGTGCGCGCGATAGGCGAACTGATCCGCCAAGGCAAGGTGCGCTATTTCGGCGTTTCGAATTATCGCGCCTGGCGCGTCGCCGAAATCTGCAACATCTGCGACCGGCTCGGCATCGACCGCCCGGTCGCCAGCCAGCCCTACTACAACGCCATGAACCGCATGCCGGAGGTCGAGCACTTTCCGGCCTGCGGCTATTACGGGCTCGGCATCGTGCCCTACAGTCCGCTGGCGCGCGGCGTCCTGACCGGCAAATACGTCCCGGACGCCAAGCCCGACAAGGAGACGCGCGCAGGCCGCAACGATACCCGCATGATGCAGACGGAATGGCGGCCGGAATCGCTCAAGCTCGCGCAGGAGATCAAGAGCCACGCGGAAAGCAAGGGCGTCACCGCCGGGCAGTTCGCGGTGTCCTGGGTGTTGAACTCGTCGTTCGTCAGTTCTGTCATCGCAGGCCCGCGCACCGAGGAGCAAT
>WNFI01705129.1_pt1 | contig 25124 bp, 24 predicted proteins | sample 5400471 | NCBI WGS metagenome assembly WNFI01 (sample SAMN13153348, study PRJNA577476) | soil metagenome | isolation source: 100 cm saprolite on Douglas fir-dominated hillslope | place: USA:California | collected 2013-09-17 | reverse complement strand
CCAAACACCCCGCCATTATTCGCTTGCCGGTGTGAATCCCTTCCGCCTCGGGGGAAGAGCTTTTCCTGGGACTGCATTATCGGTATCGTAATAAAGTGTCCGTAGGCCAAACTTCCGCTGCCCCCGGCCGCGTGTTGGCAGACGAACTGCTGCTGCTCAAACCCTGGACCGGCGGTCAGCTTCCGGTCAAACCTGCAGGAGAACTGTCTTTTACTGACTCAAACGGCCTTTTCACCATCCAGTCCCCGGCCGCCCTGCTTCGGTTTGATAAACAAACAGGCTGGTTGCAATCCTATGAGATCAAAGGCAACCGCCTGGTCGAAGATATGCCGGGACTTAAATCTCATTTCTGGCTGGCGCCTGGAGACCCCGGATATGCCGCAGATAGGGCAGCTCTTAGCCCCACCTGGAAAGAAGCCAGCCAGGCCCCCCATCTGCAGCTCTTTTCCACCAGCACAGGCAGTCAGCTCGTCATCGTCAGAACAGAATATACCTTGCCGGAAACTTCCTGCCTCCTGCACCTCAGCTATACGATCAATGCCACAGGCGAGATGCAGGTCGAACAATCGATAGAAGCAGATAGCACGGGACAGGGCGAACCCCTGCCCTGTTTCGGAATGTACTGGAAACTTCCTCCCGGCTTCGATTCCGTGACAGCATATGGCGGAACCCCCATCCCTGCTTATTATCATACCCCGGTTACCCCTTTCCGAGAGAATAACACATATACGGGAATACGCTACTGGATGATCACCCGTTCCGATGGAAAAGGACTCCGGTTTACAGCAGATAGTACCCTGCTGACCATCAGTACTCAATCATCCGCACCACGTCTCATCATTGACAACCCGGCTTTGGCTTATCACCTGCCCTATGGAAATTATCGGTATGCCTACAAGGTGTCGCCGGTATTAACGGAAGAAAAACCGAAGCCCGGCAAATGAGTATGGAATACACATTAATTTTTCTCACAAAAAATGCACATTTCCATTGTAGTTCAATCCCTTTTTTCCGTACCTTCATATAACCAGTATTCAATCTACTTTTTCCAATCTTGTTCCCTGTCGAAGATTAGCTTGCATAAGAAGATGTGTTATTAACCAATTTCATCATTCTCTAACACCTCATCAGATGAAGCCCAATGTCGTCCAGGTAATTGCCCCCTCCGCCAGCTCGACGCTGACTGCCTTGCCAACCGCCAAAATTGTCAGACACCCCCGTTCGAAGAAAGCAAAGGAAGAACAGGCCCCGATGTCACCCCCTCCCGACGAAGAAGTTATTGAGCGCCTGAATGCCATGGCTAAGCAATATCCGTTCTGCATCCTGCACCGGAACAACAGCCATAGCCGCCTGTTGTAGTTTCTATCCCCACCGCCTCACCTTCCCTCAATTTTTTTTGCAACCGATCTCATTTAAGCCTGCCCCGGCGACCGCATTTAAGTTTGCTCCGGTAAAACTTTAGAATTCAAAATGACTTCCAGCCGGCATCCTTTTCCCGGCGCCGAGTCGATCTCGACCTTTCCATTATACAACTCGGCCCGGCTGATGATATTGGAAAGACCTACTCCTTTCCGACGCATCCGGGTATCAAAACCTTTCCCGTCATCCGTCACCCGCAACCGTATCTGCTCCTTGATTTTATTCAGCTCAAGCACCACCATGGACGCGTGAGCATGTTTAAGGATATTATTCAGCTGCTCCTGGATGATCCGGTAGATATTGATCTTCTGTTCCGGCAGCAGGGACTGTTCATCCACCCCCGAAATAATGAGCCGGATCTTCATCTTCTTGACCATTTGAATACTCCGTATCAATTCCTTTATCGATTGAACTAACCCCAGGTCATTCAGGCTGGGGGTAATCAGTTCCCTGGACAGTTTACGTATTTCTTCTATAGCCATGGAGATATTCTTCCGGCTTTTAGCCAGCAGCTCGAATCTCGGCTCGCGCTCTTCGATAGCCACATCTAAGTATAATTTGGAAGTAGCCAGTATCTGGTTAATATTATCGTGTAATTCCTGCCCCAGCTCAAATCGCTCCCTCTCCTGCGCCCCCAGCACAACTTCGGTGATCTGCTGCTGCTTTAACTTTTGCTGTAGCGCCAGTTCCTTTTCCAGCCGGATGCGTTCGGTCACATCGTTAATGATCACCTGCATACACATTTTCCCGAAATAATCAATCAGGTGGGAAGTAACCTCCACGATCATCATATCCCCGGATTTTTTATGGTGATGCCATAATTTGTTTGCAGCCTGCAGCTCATTTTTGCCCTTTAGGTTTTCCATAAAGTCTTCGGCTTCACCCGGCGAATGAATATCCCGCATCGTTAGCTGATGGAACTCATTTTTATCAAAGCCATACTTCTCCGACGCAGCATCATTAACCTCGACAATTTGCAGCGAATCCAGGTCGAATATCCAGGTGGGAAAGGGATTTTTATAAAAGATCTGCCGGTATTTCTCTTCCGAAGCGAGAATGGTCTCTTCCGACTGCTTTCTGGCTGTTATATCCTGTATCGCCCCGATCATCCGAATGGGACGCTGATCCGCAGAATAAATAAGATGCCCCCTGTCATGGACATATGCATATTCACCATCGCTTCGCCGTAGCCGGTATTCGTCCTCCCACTTACTCGCACTTCCTTCCCGGATAAGCTTCCACAATTTTGTCGTAACCCGTTCCCGATCCTCCGGATGTATAATGCTTTCCCAAAGATCGCCCGGGGAATGAGCATCCACGATATCATAGCCAAACAGCTGCTTATAGGTATCTCCTACCATAAATACTTTATTGGTAAGAAGGTCCCAATCCCAAATAGCGTCATTGGTGGCCTTTACTACCGTATTAAACCGTTCGTTGCTTACCCGCAGGTTTTCCAGCGTACGTTTACGCTCCATACCATATTGTATGGCCTTGGTCAGCAAACCCTCGGTTAATTCACCTTTTACCAGGTAATCCTGTGCCCCTTCTTTTATGGCCTCCAGTGCAATATTGGTATCCGACATCCCTGTCAGGATGATCACGGGAATCTTCTGTACCACCGGCTTTAAATAAGTAAAAGAATGTATCCCGAAACTATCCGGTAAAGTGAGATCGAGCAAAACCACATGAATAGTATGTTTCTCAAGCAGAGCATAAGCCTCGCCGACGTGGTCTGCGGAATAGAGCTGGCCAATTTCCAGACCCGAGGATTTTAACATGTGTTCGAGCAGGAAAAGATCACTGGAATTGTCCTCGACGGTTAGGATAGTAAGACCGGTTTTTTTTTGCATCAGGCATTGATTTGGCAATTTTCAATTTTTGCACTAATTCCCAAATTGATAACTAGTGCCCCGCACCTTTGAAAAAAAATCCCCGCTTTAGGCGGGGATGCACTAATCAAATACCATAACCATTAAACCTTATCCTATTAGAATATGAATGTACTTCTTTTTCTATTCACAGACAAAAATCTTCTGCGGTCATTTTTAAAGAACTAGAACTTTATTCTAGGGTAAACACTTATCAAAATAGTAGTAATAAACCTAACCATCCCCCCTTACCCCAACGACAAGTTAAATAACTCATTATCAATGTTTTTCATTTAAACCTTCTCCGCTACGCCCAGTGGATTCGCCGCAGTAATGCTGCGGGCGCGGGATTGGTGCATTTTCCAACCGGCTCATTCGATCCCTGCCGGTGATTTCATTCCAACTCCGGCTCCCCCGGGGTTGCCCTGTCAACAAGGTCTGGCTCCTGGGGTCATTCTTTTTTCACGTTTACCAATAACCGCCAGCCCTTAAAATAATAATTTACCCCGGAAATTCCGGGGTAAATGTGTGTTTGTGGTTTTTCAGACATGCTGTATTAGGGTAAGCACGGGAAAAATATGCTGTACAGAAAAAAAATAGTTATCAAATAGCAATAATCGGACTGAAAGAAGGACCCTAACAGGGTTGGAATTTATATGGTTAATAGAGGAGGTGCATACTACTCAGGAGTCTTTGGAGCTTTGGATCAATTACTTAAATTACTTATATAAAAGTAAAAAAAGCAATGTGGTTTCCGCAATTTGACTAGGTATTATTTCTCATTAATAAGTGCAACCACTTACTAAACTATTAGTCTTGAAACTAATTACTTTTTATAAAACATTGGTTATCAATAAAAATATTTTCTACCCCATATTGAATGTAAAACCAAAGGAACTCCCCTCTCCCAGCTGGCTCGTAACCCATATCCGCCCCCCCTGGGCTTCTATAAACTCCTTCGATATCGACAGGCCTAACCCCGTCCCATTGCGGTCATGGCTGCCAGGGACCTTGAAATACCGGTCAAAGATCCTGGGGAGGTATTTCTCATCGATACCCCGCCCCTGATCCTTCACAATGAATTCTACTTTATTACTTTTCTGGAAAGCAGTCACCTCAATATCAGCGGCTTCCGGTGAATATTTAATGGCATTGGTCAGGAAATTGATCAACACCCAGGACGTCTTTTCAAGGTCAGCCTGAATAAAGGGCAGGTTACCGGCTATTTCCGTCCGGATATGAATGTGTTTTTGCTGCGCCTGGAAAAGAACCGCCTGCACCGCCTGGTCGACGATGGTCACCGGATTGGCAGGCTGCAATTTCAGCTGGATATTCCCCGTCTCCACCTGGGACATATTCAGCAATTCTCCGGTTATCTTCAGCAGCCGGTCGGCATCATCCGTTATGCTCCGTATCAATTCCTGCTGTTCACCGTTTAAAGCCCCTACCCGCAGGTCAGTCAGCAGACGTGCACTCATCTTGATCGAAGAAAGGGGAGTCTTCAGCTCATGGGAGACAGTAGCGATAAAATTAGTCTTTGCCTCGTTGAGCTCATGAAAAGGAGTAATGTTACGCAGCACGATCACCTGTCCGATGATCGTTTCATTATTGGTGACATCTAATACGTCCTTATTGAAATAACTTTCCTTATTGTCGGCATATATCTTCAGCTCTTTCTTTTCGGGATAACCCTGCAGGAGCGTTCGCATCAGATCGTTGGAAACAGCAACATCAGGGGCATAGAGGCCCGTTATGGCCGATTCCTTCAATCCCAGCAATTTTTCCGCCACCGCGTTGAGAAAAAGAATATTCTTTTTCTCATCCAGCCCGATAATACCGTCCTTCATTTGATTGATGATCGTTTCTATCCGGCTTTTTTCAAACTGCATCTTCGCCAGGTTACTATTCTCATATTCATCCAGCTTTTCAGCCATAGTATTAAAAGCATTGGCCAGGTCGCCAAATTCATCGCCCTGCCGTAGATAGATCCGCTTTTTATAGTTTTTTCCCGCCACCGCCAGGATACCTTCCGAAAGACTGCTGATAGGGCCCGAGATGATGCCCGGTAAATTAAAGATAAAGGTAAATGACACCAGGGTGAGAATCGTAAACAGGATGGTCAAAACGTCTTTGGCACTCTCCGCCGTTTTTTGTGCGACGGCATTTTTTCGGACAATAGCCATTTCATTGAGGTCCTGGATCTTATATATCGAACGGCGAATATCTGAAAAGTTAGTGGTGTCAGCCGGGTTGACCAGCAGCTCGTTGAAATTACGGGCCAGGTCGTCTGTCGCTTCCTTTTCCCCCACTTCCGTAATATTCTTCTGCTGTTTTTGCAGGTTTTCCCAGAAAGCGGCCAGGACGTTTTTATCGGTTTGTAAATCCTCCAACGACTGCAGCATCCGGTTGCAGTATACCAGTGACTCATGGTTATTTTGCAAGACCAGCCGGCCTTCAGTGCTGAGCCGGTTGATATAAAATAGCCCCAGCACCCCGAAAAGCACGATCACAGAGAAGAGAAAGACCAACCCAACTGTCAATTTCGTTTTTAATCGAATGCTCATATTACGATAGTATAACAACGTCGATATCGGATGCAGCCAGCTTTGTCAATAACTGGTTGAACACGGCCGTGCTTATAATTACATTGTACAGGTTCAGGTGTGGCTTGCCGATACAGATCGTCGAGATAGCATGCTGCGCTGCCACTTCCATGATTCCCCTGGCAATATTACTTTGTTTTATTTTTATGACTTCGGCGCCAAGCTCCGTTGCCAGCTTAAAGTTATTAATTAAATGCCGTTGTGCGGCCAGGCCGATCTTATCTCCATCCTCCTTCGGCGTCTGCACATACAGGAGAAACCACCGGGAATGATAATAACTCGCCAGCCTGGCAGTCTTGCGGATCACCTTTTTCGCCGTCTCGTGATTACTGCTGATACAGGCCAGAAACCGCTCGTTCCGCAGATGCGTCCCCCGGGGCAGCTCCGTTTCGATCTTCCTTTCCACCTGGCTGGCCACCTCTTTCAGCGCCAGCTCCCGAAGCTGAAGGATCTTTTCCGGCTGAAAAAAATTCCGCAGGGCGATGCCAATCTTATCGGCGGCATAGATCTTCCCTTCCTTTAGTCGCGTAACCAGCTCGTCTGCTGTCAGATCGATATTGACTACCTCATCCGCCTCCTTCAGCACACTGTCAGGAATACGTTCCGCCACTTCAACCCCCGTGATATTCCGGACCTCCTCGTTCAGGCTTTCGATGTGCTGGATATTGACGGCGCTGATCACATTGATGCCGGCATCAAGGATATCCATGACATCCTGCCAGCGTTTTTCATTCTTACTCCCCTCAATATTAGTATGCGCCAGCTCGTCAATGATCACCACCTCGGGATGCAGGTTGATGACAGCCTGTACGTCCAGCTCATCCAGCTCCTTCCCTTTATAGAAAAGCTTTCGCCGGGGAAGCACCGGCAGTCCCTGTAGCTGTACATCCGTTTCTTTCCGGCTATGCGTCTCCACATAACCGATCTTTACATCAACCCCGTTGCGTAATAAAGTCTGCGCTTCCTGTAACATCCGGTAGGTCTTCCCCACCCCGGCGCTCATGCCGATATACACTTTGAACTTGCCTCGCCGTGACTGACGGATCAGCTCCAGAAAATGTTGCACGTTTTCGTCTTTCTCAGGCATAAAGTTACTTTCATCGGCCATGAACAATATCATCCAGGGCAATATTCAACTTCAGCACATTCACCCTGGCCGGACCAAATATTCCCAATAGGGGCTTTTCTGTATAACGGTCTACCAGTTCATTTAGTTGCCCTTCCGGTAAATGCCGGACCGTCGCAACCCTTTTGACCTGCACTTTTGCCCCTTCCGGTGAAACATCCGGGTCGAGCCCACTGCCGGAATAAGTCACCAGCTCCGCCGGTATGTCTTCCTTTTTAACCCCCGGATTATGGACCAGGAAACTGTCGATATGCGCCTGCACGTCTTTTAGATAGTCCGGGTTGGAAGGCCCCTTATTACTTCCGGCGCTGCCCGCGGCATTATAACCGGCCGCCGAAGGCCGGCTCCAAAAATAGGTGTCCCGGGTAAAAGTCTGGCCCTCCAATGCGTAACCCACGACTTTTCCCTGCAGCTTTATTGTCTCCCCCTCCCCTTTATCGGGAGCCAGCCAGGATATTCCCAAAATTAACAAGGTATAGATCCCGCAGAAAAAAAGAATGCAGACCAGCGTGAGTTTCAATGCGGGCAAAATATGTTGTTTCATCTGTAATTAATTTTATTTTAAAACCAAAGCGATACTACTATGTCAATCAATTTAATGCCGATGAAAGGAACGATCACCCCTCCAAGCCCATAGATCAGCAGGTTCCTTCTTAGTAAGGCGCTGGCCCCTATTGGTTTATACGCGATCCCTTTCAGCGCCAGCGGTATTAGCAGGGGAATGATGATCGCATTAAAAATAACGGCCGAAAGGATTGCGCTCTCGGGGCTATGCAGGTTCATGATGTTCATAGCCCGTAAACCGGGAACAGAGACCATAAACAGCGCCGGAACAATGGCAAAATATTTCGCCACGTCGTTGGCAATGGAAAAAGTCGTCAGCGTGCCCCGGGTCATCAGCAATTGTTTACCGATCTCTACGATCTCGATCAGCTTGGTTGGATCATTATCGAGGTCCACCATATTCCCCGCCTCCTTAGCCGCCTGGGTGCCGCTATTCATAGCCACTCCCACATCCGCCTGCGCCAGTGCAGGAGCATCGTTGGTTCCGTCTCCCATCATCGCCACCAGCTTACCACCCTGCTGCTCCTTACGGATATAATTCATTTTGTCTTCGGGTTTGGCTTCGGCAATGAAGTCATCGACACCCGCCTTTTCGGCAATATATTTCGCCGTCAGCGGATTGTCTCCGGTAACCATTACTGTCTTGACACCCATTTTACGCAGGCGTTCGAACCGTTCCTGGATACCGGGCTTTATAATATCCTGGAGCTCTATCACTCCCAACGCCTTCCCGTCCTGGCTGACAGCCAACGGCGTACCTCCATCAGAGGCTATTTCTTTTACCTTCTTTTCCGTCGAGACAGGGAAAGTATAACCGGCCTTGACGACTATGTTCCGGATGGCGTCAAACGCCCCCTTACGTATTTTTTTGTTAGAGATATCAATGCCGCTGCAACGGGTCTCGGCAGTGAATTTGATGAATTTTGCACCATTGGAGCCCGCCCCGGCAGCTGGCCCGCCGGCCGGGGTCACTCCGGCCATGACAGCCGTATTCCCTCCTGCGCCGCCCACTGTGATTCCCTTGGTACTGGCCAGTTCCACGATCGACTTTCCTTCCGGCGTCTCGTCAGCCAGCGACGATAATACGCAGGCTTCTATAAATTCTTTTTCGTCCACCCCTTCGGCAGGCCAGAAACGAGTGGCTTTGCGATTCCCGATAGTAATGGTGCCCGTCTTGTCCAGCAGCAGCGTATCCAGGTCTCCTGCTGTCTCCACGGCTTTACCGCTCTTGGTGATCACATTTGCCCGCAAGGCCCTGTCCATTCCGGCTATCCCGATAGCGCTGAGCAATCCGCCGATGGTCGTAGGGATCAGGCAGACGAACAGAGAAATAAAGGCCGCAATATTGATTGGCGTGTTCGCGTAATCGCCGAATGGCTTCAGTGTCACGCAAACGATCACAAAGATGATGGTAAATCCTGCAAGGAGGATGGTGAGCGCGATTTCGTTTGGTGTTTTCTGACGGGACGCCCCTTCTACCAGCGCGATCATTTTATCCAAAAAGCTTTCTCCCGGATCTGTAGTGACTTTTACTTTTATCTTATCACTGAGGACCTTGGTCCCGCCGGTGACCGATGATTTGTCCCCGCCGGATTCCCGGATCACGGGAGCGGACTCACCGGTGATGGCGCTCTCATCAATTGTGGCCAGCCCTTCAACGATCTCCCCATCCATCGGTATGGTATCCCCCGCTTCAGCAATGAAAAAGTCGCCTTTCCTCAACTGGGAAGAAGGGACCACTCTCGCCTCTGCAATAGCTTCTGCAAAATTGGCGAACAGCAGCGTAATAAAGAGAACAGCGAAGATCACGATATTATAAACGAGACTGCCCTGGTTCTTTTCTCCGGCAATGATCCAAAGGCAGACGCCCAGCATGACGGCAGTACCTATTTCCACGGTGAACATCACCGGGTTACGGAACATGATCGCCGGATTCAGCTTGACAAAGGACTGCTTCAGCGCTTCCCTCACCAGGGCTGGTTCGAATAATTTATTGGCTTTATTAGGCTTAGACATATTTGTATATTTATTTCATACTAAAAAACTCTGCTATCGGACCCAATGCCAATGCAGGGAAGAAAGACAATGCCGCCACGATGATGATCACGGCAAAGGTCATGATGCCGAAGGTACCCGTATCCGTTTTAAGTGTACCGGCGCTTTCCGGGACATATTTCTTTTTGGCCAGTATACCGGCGATCGCTATCGGACCAATGATGGGTAAGAACCGGGAGAGGAACATGACCATCCCGTCTGTTATATTCCAGAAGGGGTTATTTGCAGTCAACCCGGCGAACTCAGATCCGTTATTGGCCGAAGCAGAAGTATATTCATACAACATTTCCGAGAACCCATGAAATCCCGGGTTATTCAGCCAGGCAGCGTAGGCTTTCGGATCATGTGCGTAAAGATAAGAGGCCAGGGCCGTAAAGGACAGGATGAGCAAAGTGTGCAGCAGCGCAATGATCGTGGCGATCTTCATTTCTTTTGCTTCGATCTTTTTGCCCATGAATTCCGGCGTCCGGCCTACCATCAGCCCGCTGATAAAGACGGCGATGATCATAAAAACATAGAAGTTCAGGAAGCCCACCCCAACGCCTCCGTAAAAGGAATTGATCATCATCCCCCACATGGTGAACATACCGGTCAGCGGGGTAAAGCTGTCGTGCATGGCGTTGACAGAGCCATTCGAAGTAACCGTGGTCGTGACCCCCCAATAGGCTGACGCGGCCGGGCCAAAGCGAACTTCTTTTCCTTCCATGCTACCGGCAAGTTGGGTAACACCCATGTGCCCGATGGCCGGATTGCCTTTCATCTCATAATAAACGGAAGGCACCACGAATAGCAGGAAGCCGGCCGTCATCACCCCAAAGACTACCCAGGCGAATTTTTTCCGCTTCAGGACCGTGCCCAGGGCAAAAACCATGGCTATCGGTATGAGGATGATGGAGATATTTTCCACCATGTTGGTGAAATAGTTGGGATTCTCCAGCGGTTGTGCCGAATTCGCGCCAAAGAACCCTCCGCCGTTGGTGCCCAATTGTTTGATGGCTATCATCGCAGCCACCGGGCCGCGGCTGACATGGACGGTATCACCTTGCATGGATATAAAGCTATCCTTTCCCTTAAAGGTCATCGGAGTGCCATTGAACAGCAGCAGGATAGCTACTACAACAGATAGCGGAAGCAATACCCGGGTACAGCTCCTGACAAAAAAGAAATAGAAATTTCCCAGTTTTTCGGTGGTCCTTTCCTTCATCGCAGTGAATACCACGGCGCATGCCGCCATTCCCGCGCCGGCGCTGATGAACTGGAAGAGCATCAGCACCATCTGGCCAAGGTAAGAGACAGCCGATTCCCCGGAATAATGCTGTATGTTGGTATTCGAAACGAAGCTGACGGATGTATTGAATGCCAGGTCGGCGGACATGGAGGGATTGCCGTCGGGATTCAGCGGCAGCCAGCCCATGTTCATGAGGATCAGCATGGAAAATAAGAACCAGACCGCATTGATCGTCAACAAGGCTGACAAGTGCTGCTTCCAGTTCATTTCTTTCTCAGATTTTATACCGCTGAGACGGTAAAAAAGTCGGTCCAGTGGGTTAAAGAGGCGGTCGGTCCAGGTATGTTCTCCCAGGTATACTTTCCCGATGTACTTACCCAGGGGAATAGCCAGGAGCAGGGTAACAACATACATGGCTATGACGCCTATGATTTCTGTGTTCATGATGTGCAGTTTTTAGCTTAGAATTTTTCCGGTTTTACCAGTACATAACAGAGGTAAATGAAAACCAGGATGGAAATGATGAATAGTAGGGTCATGAGTGATTAGATTTTATCGAAAAAGTCAATAGATTTAAAGAAAAGGGCAAAACAGGCGAACCCGGCCAGCAATAGGATTACTGTCAGCATATCAATGATTTTTCCGGTAAAGGTCAAAATAGATGCCTGATGCGGCAGGTTAGCGAGGTGGCAAAGCCAAATACAGAACAGGATTGAGTTGTACGATTGCGGTCCGATACCAGGATGGGAACAAGGTTTTTGTACGCCCTACCAAAATGAAAAGGCGGCATGTCGAAATGGGGACCTTCCGGCCATTTGATCCGCTCTACGGGTTCAGCCCGCCTCCTATGCCTCGTAGCTAAGTTTATATTCTTCGATCTTCCGGTACAGTGTCGTCAGCCCGATATTAAGCAAGCGGGCCGCCTCTGTTTTATTCCCCTTGGTATGGTTCAGGACGCGTTGTATATGCAGTTTCTCTACACTTGCCAGGTCAAACGCAGACAGCGGGCCCGTCGTCCGCGGGTTGGAAACCTGCAATTCGGAAGGAAGATTGTCGACGGTAAGTTGAGGGTCGTCGGAGAGGATGACGGCTCTTTCAATGATATTCTTGAGTTCGCGGATATTTCCTTTCCATTCGTGCTGTTGAAGGCGGTCGAGAAATTCCTTGCTCATGCCTTCAATGCGCTTGTTCCCTTTTCCGGAGAATAGCCGGAGATAGTATTCCGCCAGTTGGGGAATATCCTTTTTCCGGTCGCGCAGGGAAGGCAGGAAAATAGTAAAAACATTGAGCCGGTAGAACAGGTCTTCCCTGAATCCTCCGTCGTTGACCTCCTGCTGCAGTTCGCGGTTGGTGGCGGCGATAATACGCACGTTAACGCGGGTAGGCCTGGTATCCCCGACCTTGATGAATTCGCTTGTCTCCAGCACCCGCAACAGTTTTGCCTGCAGGTCGATATGCATTTCGCCTATCTCATCCAGGAAAAGGCTACCCAGGTTCGCTTCTTCGATAAGCCCTTTTTTATCCTTTGATGCGCTGGTAAAGGAGCCGGCCTTGTGCCCGAAAAGCTCACTCTCCAGCAACTCTTTGCTAAAGGCGCTGCAATTCAGCGCGATAAAAGGCTTGGATGCTCTTTTGCTTCCGTAGTGGATAGCCTGGGCAAAAACCTCTTTGCCCGTACCCGTTTCGCCCAGCAGCAGAACGGTTGCTTCGGTAGGCGCCACTTTCCGCGCCAGGGCAATAGCCTCTATTATCAGTGGGGAATTTCCTAAAATGGTGTCGAACGTATACCGCCTGCCTACCTGTTGTTCCAGTTGCTCTACCCGTTTCTGCAGCTGCACTTTCTCCATGGCCCGGGCCAGCAGGGGGATGATCTTGTCGTTGTCGTCGCCCTTGGTAATATAATCAAAGGCCCCGTTCTTCATAGCGGTGACGCCATCGGCGATGTTGCCATAGGCGGTGAGCAGGATAGTCTCTACAGATGTATGCCGGGCCTTCAGGTCCCGGACAAACGTTAGTCCATTGCCATCCGGTAATTTAACATCGCAAAGCACCACGTCGATATCTTCCTTATCCAGCAGCCGGTTGCCAGCCTTGAGCGTCTCTGCCTCCAATACCGTATATCCTTCGAGGCGGATGATCCTGGCCAGTAGGGTACGTAATTTCTCTTCATCGTCTATAATAAGGACAATACCAGTTGACATTTCCAAATTGGATTAGGCGTCAAAACTATTGGTTTTCCGGCAATCTCTCCTATTTCCCAAAATTTGACTCAAAATTCGCCCCCATATTCACCCAAAAAAACGCTATTTTTGCCCCCCTTCGACACACACCAGGCGCTTCCCGCGCCCACCCGGAGAGGTGGCAGAGCGGTCGATTGTGGCGGTCTCGAAAACCGTTGAGGGTCACACCTCCGGGGGTTCGAATCCCTCCCTCTCCGCGTAGTCAATTATCCGCAAAGAATTGCATTCAAATGCAATTTTGGGCAGCGGATTCCAAGGGAAAGCCTTCAGATTCGTTCGAACTGAAGGCTTTTTTAATTTTTAACTCCGACCCCAAATGAGCAGAAACAAAAGGGGCTTACGCTTACGATTGGTCATTTTTGGTTAATACTTACCAGGCCTTCCCATCATAAAGTCTTTTGTTATCATAATCCCAGTCTACAAAAAATCCGGCCTTTAAAGTATTATGTTCAGCCTTAATCTTCTCCCTAATAGCTTTGGAAATATTCACTGTAATATCAAATCTTTCCAGATTGGTCATTTTCAAAATGGCTTCATAGGAATTATCAATTACCGATGCAGAAGATAGATCCAGGTGCCTAAGTTGATTGAGAGTAACATATGGGTTCAGGCTTTTTAGTCTCAAGTTTTTGGGAGCCGTAGAATCACCGCCTAACCTTAATCCGATCAAGCCATCAATTTCTCCTATTGCCTCATAGTTCCCTAATTTGAACGAATTTTCAATCGATAAGTGGGTTAGATTTTTAATGCTCAAAACAGGTGATATGTCTTTAAGTCTACTAAAAGATTCAATTCGTAGTCTTTTTAGTTTTTGAAGCTTGCTAATGCTGGCAATATTTTCAACTGTCGCGGTCCAAAAGTACAGATTCTCAAGATTTTCCATTTTGCATATAGCTTCAAAATACTCTTGGTTGACTCTATGCCTGACAGACAAGCTTTTTACATTATCGAGTTGGGGAAGAGTTTTGATCCAATCCGCCTCCAATTGTTTCCGATATTTGGCAGTTGTCCCAAGGAAATCCATTGACAGGGTAACAATTCTCAGTTTTTTGGTTTGAAATACCTCTTCAGTTATTTTTTGGGCGGGGAAATAATTTGGTTCGTTTCCTTCCACTTGATAAAATTGATCAAGCTTATATCTGTCTGTTGTGTCTGTCATACTTTCCTTTTTTCTGCAATTTATTTCGAACTTCAACGCCCTTGAAGATTACTCCGCAATTCTTTTTTTATAAATTGCTCCAATTCTTTCTTGTCAGGTAGTGCCACCAAATACTGGGATACAAATACTTTGTCATCCAATCCTGCTGTAGCAAACTCGACATGCTCCTGGTCTTTGTCTGTGCAAAGTAGAATACCCACTGGTGGATTATCTCCTTCCACCATTTCGTATTTTTTATAATATTCGAGGTACATATTTAGCTGTCCAGCGTGCGCATGATGAAACCGTTCTGTCTTTACCTCGATTAGCACATTACAATGTAGCAAACGATGATAAAAAACCAAGTCAACAAAATGATGCTCATTATCAACGACAATGCGTTTTTGCCTGGCTTCAAAGCAAAATCCTTTACCCAGTTCCAATAAAAATTGTAACAAATGATCCAATAGTGCTTGTTCCAATTCTTTTTCCGGAAGCACTTCTTGCTGTTTCAATCCAATGAATTCAAAGATATAAGGATCACGAATGAGTTCAGGGAAAGAATTTGCCTGTGGTTTGGAATGGGCTAATGCCAGCAATTTTTCCTTATTTTTAGAGAGACCTGTCCTTTCGTACAACAAGCTACCCATTTGTCTTTTTAGCTCCTTTACGCTCCAGTTATCTTTTAAACATTCCAATTCGTAAAACAGTCTTTTCAACGGTTCATCTATCCGGATAAGCTCAACAAAATGTGTATAGGAAATACGGTTGAAGAGGTTAAAATAATGCATATCAGGGATATGTAATTCGGGAGTTCTTGATTCCCGAATTGAAATTCTCATAATTGCCTCGTTGCTTTGCAGCAATTCGGGGGGCAGCAACCCCCGAATTGGAGCGTTGGCTGCGATTAGTGAGGCTGCCGCCGGATAGGTTATATAAAACTGTCGATACCTGCGTAATTCTCTCTCATCAGTGTTAGGAATAGCCCGGCTTTTCATTTCGATAGAAATATTCGCTAATAATGCTTTCCCGTACCCGGCCTTATCGCTTCCATTTTGCTCAAATTCAACAATATAAAAACCAAAGAACCAGTTACGCAGCGTTAGCGAGGTGTTGACGGCACGTATGCCTTGTTCTCGAAGTTCTTCATTAATTTTAGAAAGGGCCAAAATAAGCTCTGAGAAATCCATATACTAAATTAATTAGCCAAATTTATACAATAAAATGCAAAGACGCAGGACAAATCATTACCCCGTTTTAGGGTGCTTCAAGTTTTGCAGGAAGTAATTTCATCATAATATCCGCTTCGATGGTAACAGCGGGTTGCTCCGTACTTCCGGCAGGTAATTCATAGCTGCCTTTTTCGAGCCGCTTATGATATAAAGAAAAGCCGTCACCTTCCCAAAGCAACAGCTTCACCTGGTTGCGGCGACGGTTCAGGAAAATGAAAATAGAACCACCAAGCGGATCGGCTTTCAGTTCGTTTTGAACGATCCCTGCCAGGCCATCAAAACTCTTACGTAGTTTGACCGGTTGGCGGTACAGAAAATATTGGCAGGAGGAGGACAGATGTAACACTAAAACAGCAGGCTTTTGAGATAAGGAGCCGGGACCGGTTCCCGGAACAGGATCTTTGTTCCATCAACAAAGACGACTTCGCAGCTGGCCGCTGCTTCCGACTTAATGACCAGCCGAACAAAAGGGTTTGCATTGCCAGATTCCCGATGCCCGTCGCGGTCCTTGCGATACCAGTAATGAAATATATGATAACTTATTCCCTGCTGTCGGAACCATTCTTTTTGGGAACGCTCGGAAGACTGCCAGGAAACTATGCTGGCAAACATCTGCTGACGGATCGAGTCATCTTTGACCATAAAATTATTTTCCTGCAAAACTACCAACACCATCGCTACGGGCCAACAAGGGTTCACCGGGAGCTTACAATTTTAACCCATTATACGAATGTCAGGGACCAGGAACCGCTGGGTGCTGCTTAAATCCGATGCTTTCCCTGTTTTTCCCTGGCGTGTGAAAATGGATTTTTGTCTGTTGCACCTCATCAATCGCGATGAGATCATCGGTATCGCCTAAGACCTCATCAATAAAGCCAAACTGCCGGGCCTCGAGGCTAGTCATGAACCTGTCCCTGCGAAAAAGCTCTTCAATCTCTTCGCGGCTGTGGCCGGAAAACTTCCCCATCAGGTGGAATATCTGGTTTTGCAGCCGCTCCTGCTCCTTGTACGCGATGCGGACATCCTCTGTATATCCTTTCGCACCCCCACCTGTCGGATGCATATGGATGGTGGCATGGGGCAGGGCGTAGCGCTGTCCTTTCTGACCCGCCGTCAGCAGAAAAGTACTCATGCTGCCGCAGAATCCCATCGCCACCGTGGCCACTGGCGACTTCAGCTTCCGCATGGTGTCGTAGATGGCAAAGCCACCATAGACAATGCCGCCCGGGCTGTTGAGGTAAAGCATGATGGGGTTGTGATTCTCGCTATCCAGGTAGAGCAGCTGCGCGACGACCAGGTTGGTGACGTTCTCTTCGATAGCCGTCCCTAAATATACGATGCGCTCCTTCAACAGCAGGCTGTAGATATCGTAGGCGCCCCTGGTGGCGCTGTCAATGACGGTTGGGATGATCATATCAAGTAAAAATTGTGTTCAATTGATGAGCAAAAATGGCTTCTTCCAGGAGTAGCCCGTAGATCGCTTCCAGCCGGAACCGCTCCTGCTTCCTGGCGTAGTGGCTTATCAGCCGGTGACAGATGCGCTGAGCCTCGACTTTTTCGGCGAACGCGTCGTCCAACAACAGCCTGGCCTCAAAGTTTCGCGCTTCGGCTTCACTGAGCTGATGAAGCAGCCACTGGTCTATCAAACAAATCTCGTTTAGTTCACTGCGCATAAGCCTCGTTTGTTTTTATTTCCTTCCGGACCTTCTCCAGGCATTTGTACTTCTGTACAGTGGCGGACCTTGTGCCATTGAAACCAAACCGGGCCGCGATGTCCTGCATAGAACAATGGTCATAATAGAATGCCTTCAATAGCTCAATGCATTTCTTCCCGCTTCTGACAAGAGATGCCTGGAGGCTTTGCGTCCTTTCCTCCATGTCCGCATCCTCCGCATCCTCCGGCTCCGCCGCATCGAACGCTTCAGGCAGCGCCACCGTCGCCCCCCCCGCACGGAGCCAGCATATCCTGGCTGTACCCAACAGGTAAGCCTTCGGCGATGAATGCAGTTGCAGCCGCCCCGCTTTTTCTTTTTCCATATAGATCAGCAGCGCGTCATGAAAGGCGTCTTTCGCTTCCTCAAGGGTCCCGCCTTTCCGCCGGATCATCCGCGCGACGTCCGGGAAACTGTCCCGGTACAGCTGTATGATCGGATCTTCCATTTGTGTGATCATTGCAAATGCCGTTTATTATATGTGTCTAAAAAGGTAGGATGATCACCCGGGAGAGCAAAAAAAATTTGTAAAATAGGGCTTTAGCTTGTGAAGTCTGGCCAAATCCTCCTGGAAAAGGTTCGACCTAAAATCGGTTTCGGGCACATTATAGCCTTGTAAATGTATGATTTACAGGGCTTTTTTATTTCCTGAGTGTCATTTTTTCTCGCTTTTCTCCCCTTTCTACCACTATTTCTGACACTCAGTCAAAGAGCTACATTCCGGACACATCATCCGCGTTGCGCGCTTAAAAGCACCCAAAACAGCATGGGTAAACGAAGCAATTTGCACATTGGATTTTCGATCAGTTTTATCTCCACGTCAAAACAGCCAGGCATACCACCGGTACTTAAATCGGACACTCATCTGACATAACCGGCGCCCTCCAAACAGATATCCCAAAATTACAAGCCATAGTTTTGGGATATTTGCAGGAAGAGGACAGATGTAACACAGCTAAAACAATAGATTTTTCAGGTATTGAGCAGCCACCGCCTCCCGGAAGATGATCTTTGTCCCATCCGTAAAGATGACTTCGCAACCGGTCTTCTCTTCCGGTTTAACAGTCAGCCGAACAAAGGAATTATTACCTGACGCCGGATGCTCATTCCGGTACTTCCGGTACTAGTAATGAAAAATATGATAGGTTATTCCTTCCTGATCGCACCATTGCTTTTGTGAAAGATCGCTCAACTGCCAGGAAGCGATACTGGCGAACATTTTTTCCCGGATCGATTCATCCTTTACCATACTTTCTTTTCGGCAAAATTATCTACGACATCAACACCGAACAACTGGCGTTCGCCGGAGGTTTACTTTAAAGTGTAATTTTATGTAGTCAACCTATTACCATACTGCACAGCTTTTCTACATAGCGGTTCGAAACTTGTCGCCAACTCTCCGCTGAAGTTTACAAAAATCGCCCTCAAGTTATTATATTTGAGGGCTTTCTTTTTGCCCAAACTTTTCCAACCATTTTTGACGCCCTTCGCTAATGAGGTAGTTTCCAATCAATAAGGGTTCGAATCCCCTTGCCGATCCATTACTTTTTTAAAAACTAACCGACGTCGGAACAACAAGGAAGGCATGCAACAACAACCCACCTAAGGAGCATACACAGCCCTGAAATTCCACTTATTTGGGAGGAGGTCATAAGAACTGGCGGCAGGCGTTTGAGCCTGCGAACAGAAACTGCATATAAGGGGGTCTATATGAACGGAAAGCCAGTTGATGCTCCAAAACTGCCAATGAAAACGTTAGCTTATATCCCCCAATTCATCTATTAGTTTAATCACCTGGTCCTTAACTTCGTATGGACATCCCCAATAATCAAATATCCCACCCGAATTTGTATTCTGTCCGCATACAACAAAAACACCAGAACCAACTCTACTTTTTATGGTTGAAGCTAACCACCCGACAAATCCACTGTTATCAGCCCCATCCTTAAAATGAAAGCTGAACACTTTGAATAGCTCTTTATTTGTTTTTTCGTCAGAAACCTTAATCAATTGGCTCCAAACTTCTTCATCTCTGACAACTGCTAAGGCATTACGATCGAAGTTATATTTCTCCAGAGGAAATTCTTCGAAAAAATAAGCTCCATCATGAATTTTAAAATTAGCTTGCCGAATGACCTCTTTTAGTCTTTTTTCGGTTTGCTCCAATGTCTCCTGACTTATATACATTATCGATAAATTAAATTTCCTGAAAAATATTTACCCCAAGTTCACCAAGTCTTGATTTCCATTCAAAATGCTCAACCAGTCTAATCTTACCAGCCATATCAATTGATAATTCACAGGAGGATAAACCATTGTCTAAAGTCCCGTCTGTTTGGAGCTGGCAATAACTGAATTTAAGAACGTTGTTATTATTCTCTCCAACAAGAAATCCCTTTTTAATTTTGCCACCACTGTATTCCCCATATACAATATTATTGCTTTGCGTAAAAGTAAAAATTGTATCATTATTCACAACTCCATTCTTAGCAGTCTGAATAACAATCATTTTTACCTTGTCAAGGTTAATCATTAAATGAAACTATAACATTTGTTTGAAATTTGATAGAAGGGCTAAATCGAGTTATGAAATCAGCAATTTTTGCCAAATCTTTTACAAAAAGGGTCGAAACTTATCCCCTTATCTCCGCCGTATAATTTAAAGCCTTCAAGTCGTTGGATTTGAAGGCTTTTTGGGTTCGAATATTTTTTCATCAAGGTACCTCTCCCTTTATCTTGCCGGGAAGAAAAAAGAACATGGGGGAAAAGTAAAATGGAAACCCAAACCCGGCAGAGCTCAGATACCGTGGACTTAGGGTCCAATTGCCCCCATCTGCCCAACTGCGGATCAAGGGTCCGCAAAGGCGTTTCATAGAGTTCCAACCCACTCCCGTCAGCAAACTCCTTATTCTGCAGCTCTGATCCCTTGTTATATCGGTATTTATTCTCAGCGTAGTTGCTCTTTAATGCCTTATCAGATATCCCCGCCATGGTGAGCCCGAACGCATAATAATGGTTCTACTCTAGCAATCGCCCGAGTGTGTGGGTCGCCCAAAAGCTGTCAAAGAACATACGTTATCGTGTGCCGTGTTGCTCACGTGAATATACAAATATCCGCTCGACGAAAGGGGCAAATCAGAAAGTGTATCTAGTCTTAGTTCTGGGCCAATATTCGGTTTCGGGAGTGTAAAATAAACTGTGCTATTTGCTGACTTTCTGCTGCGATCAGTGAGCCCTCGGAACTGGCTGTCTTGCCCTGATCTGAAATATCAAAACGCCAATCATAATAGTGAACGACAACAGATCTATATGGGTATATTTTGACACCATGAATGATTGAAAACTTGGATACAGGGGCCCTATTAATATTACGGCGGTACTGACGAGTATATAAGTAGAGAATGAGCGTCAAATATGTAAAGCAGATCGAAAGGAATGAGAACATGATCCAATTGCCACCGTTATCCTTTGGCATATTATCAATTAGATAAAACAACAAATTAATTCCTATCGAGAGCAGTACTGATAATAACGTATTCTTAATCATACAGGAGAGCAAGTTTAGCGCCATTTCTTGAATTAATAATTGAAATTCATCTCGTTGGGAAGTGATATTTTTTCTGACAATGCCGAGCAATATTCCAATAGCTGCAAAAAATATCAGTCACCGACGAGATACTATCCCAGCCTCAGCCGCAACCGGTCTCCAAATTTAATCGATAACTGAGAAACGGTCAAACTCCAATTTTGCAAGGGCTGTGTCCATTTCTTTTGAATGTTCGTTTTAAATCAGCGGGTCTTTCATTCAAAGTGTGTCTTCATATTGGGAGGGAAATGTAAGACATTGTAAGCCAGCACCTATCCAGTTCGAATCCCTTCATGTAAATTTCCATTTTTCTTTTTAAAGGCGTAGAGTTATCGACAACGAGTATTGAGGAAAATTATCTTCGTCAACAAAATATTCATAATTTTGGATTGATAATCGTATCGATGCGCGATACGACAAAAGAAACAGCAGATGATTGCATGATACAAACGATCATTCATAAGGGATTACGGCTTTTTTTAACGAGCCTTACCCCCTTCTCATCCAGGAACTGTCCTGCGCGAATTGTTTATGAATGAGCGCGACCTGACTATAACAGACCTAGCAAAAGGCCTTGGCATGACTAGGGCGAATGTGTCGGCTGTTGTTAATGGGCGGGCCGGAATCAGCCCGGAAATGGCGGTGAAACTCTCTGCTGCATTTGGTAACAGCGCTACATTCTGGACTAATTTGCAAACCAATTATGAACTTTGGCATGCCGAAAGAAAGATTAAACGTTCTGCTATCCGTCATTTTAAATTGCCGAGAAATCGACAATCAACACATACCTAATTTTTTAGCTGGCAAATATACTCGATTACCTATACTCGCTATACTCTTCGATAAACTCAATAATCCTACTTAAGGAGCGAAAATTATTCCTCTAGCCCTCATGGTTCTAAAAACCGTATAATTCATAAAATTTTACTGCCTTGGAGAAAATTATACGAACTCCCGAACATATCAGAAGAAAAATAGAAGGATGGCTTATTAGACACGAGCAGAAAGAAGAGGATAAATTTAATGGAAAAGAAGTATTTACTTTATTTTCAAAATTGAGCAAAGAAACTTTATTCAAATTGGATAGGGTTTTAGAACTTAATAATGCAGAGATACAAACGTGGTGATATTACTAATCGGCATCAAGAATACCAGGATAGGAAAGGCCTTCGGTTTCGTTCGAACTGAAGGCGTTTTCGTTAAAACGTCTAATCCTGATTTGACCGAAAACAAAGGGGGAACTTACATAATGGTTCCGCAGGATATGTTCTGGGGGGCCTATTGATACTGAAGATATGCGATGATCCAAATAAATATAACGAGCATTGCTGCTTGATAATAACCCCAGATAGGACCCATGCCATTATCCTTATCATAATTCACCAGACTGATAAACACCCCAACTATGGGTATCCAATATATTAGTTTATTATTCATAAACCAATCATTTCTTAAGGCCAAAGTTACATCAATTACCAGTTAATGATCCACATTCCGACAGAATGATTTTATTTATGCCAGCCCGTAATAATTTAGGAAATCGGTGATTTTCAATAAGTCTTTTACAAAAATGTTCGAAATTTGTCCCTTCCGCCCCGCAAAACAAAGCAAGCGCTCCCGACGGAAAGCCTTCAGATTCATTGGAACTGAAGGCTTTTCTAACTAAAAAGTTGCTCCTATGGCAATAGCCATGAAAAGAAATATCCCAAAGAAATCATCTGGGGCTTTTGAAAAGTACATTTCATAAATCAACCAAGCTATTGATATTAAGTCGATGATTATGATTGGGAGCTTTCTGTATGAATATGGATTATTTGGTGCCACCTTTGCCTACTTACTTAGACATTAAGTTTTATCGCGGCCTCAAATTCTTCTATTCGTACTACAGTAACTTTCGGGAACATAATCAATTTCAAAACAGAAAAGTGTGAATCGTGACTGATAAGATAATGTGCTCCGGAAGCAATAAAATAATCAACGAATTTGTTATCGTCCGGATCACTGATCAAGTTCCAGCGGAAATAAACGGAACAGGCTGCCCTTTTTATGAGGCTATTGAAAGAAGCTTAATCTCACACTCTCGCATAATGTAATCCCACTACTCCGCTTTTTAATGATGTTGCTTTTACCAGCTTAAGATTGGTTTTGTTTTTTATATTCTGATATGCAGGTATACCACTTCCCAACAGTACCGGGTTAAGCGTAAGCTGATATTCATCAATTAAATCAAGCTCCATAAACGAATGCGCCAGTCCGGGACTGCCAAATATCACGAGGTCTTTCCCCGGTTGTTGTTTTAGCTTATTTATTTCTTCCGCAATGTTATCATTTATAACTATAGTGTTGTTCCACTCTGCTTTTTTCATGGTTTTGGAAAACACAATTTTGGTTGCTTTATCTACCCATTGGGCATGTGCCTTACTATGTTCGCTTGCATCGCGATTAGCGAGCACTGTAGGCCAGTAGCCTGCCATCAATTCATAGGTTACCCGTCCATATACAGGAGAGCCAACAGTAGCCACTATTCCTTCAGCGTATTGCTGCAATTCACTGTCATAAGAAATCCAATTCAGCCCGCTGTTTGCATCTGCTGCAAAACCATCGAGCGATACATGCATAAATAAAACCAGCTTTCTCATAGTAGTATTTTTTAATTATACCAAACAACTCACCCCAGAAGGTATCTGCCAGGGGGTGAATGGCTTTCCGCCAGCGCAGGTGTTCCTGTAATCCCATGCGCTAAAATACGAATATTTAGCCGTTGCCGAGTCTTCCGACTGGTCAATCAATTTCAATCCGAAGTCCTGAAATATCCACCAATCTCGTTTTTCATTAAGCTCTGGGCAAAGCATTGTATCGCTCATACTTTCCCGATGGGTTAACTGACCAAAGGCAAGACATAAAAACTGCTTTCCAAATCGCCGCCGACTGGCCCTTGAAATAATGGGACGTTTAGATATATCGGGCTCCTTGCTTTGCTTTCTATTCTTCGGAAGCATCCCCAAAGGAAACTGCCCTTCGGGTTAAGATGATCCAGCAGATTGTGGCCAAAAATAACCACACAGCTAAAAATCAAAATTTCGTTTTTGGGCAAATAAATAAGGGCACTTAATACGATCAGGCTCATGCCAAGGGACCACAGTACCAAAATGCTGAAAGGCCAGCAAGGAAACTAAAAGTGGGCGCACAAAAATGCGTTATCCACCGGGTAAAAAACAACGGCAAAGTGGTTTTTAATGGATCCGCAGGATCAAGAGCCATAATCACCATAACCTGTAATAGCCACTACTTGAACCAACAAATAGGAAATACAAGTCAAGGGTTAATCTTACAAATCCAAACTCAAAATCATTCGGTGCGGAGACTTTTGACGGGATTCATCAGGGCTGCTTTGAGGGCTTGATAGCTGACGGTGGCGAGGGTGATCGAGAGGATACCGGCGCCGGCGGCGACGAAGATCCATAGGGATAGGGAGGTGTGAAGCGTATAGTTTTGCAGCCACTTGCTCATGAAGAAATACGATAGCGGCATGGAGACAAGACAGGAGAGGATCACCAGCTTCAGGAAGTCGCCGGAGAGAAGCGCCCAGAGATTGACGACACGGGCGCCGAGGACCTTGCGGACGCCGATCTCTTTTGTGCGCTGTTCCGCCACGAAGGAGGCCAGACCGAAGAGGCCGAGGCAGGAGATGAGGATCGCCAGACCGGAAAAGACGGTGGCAAGGTTGCCGATCTGGGTCTCGGTGAGGAATTTTCGCTCATAGCCTTCGTCGTTGAAATGATAGAGGAAGGGGCTGGCCGGGTTGAACTTTTTGTAGATGGATTCTATCGTGGCCAGGGCGGTGCGGACGGGCGTGCCTGGTTTGATGCGGATGATATGGGTGTAATGGCCGCCTTCGCCCAGGAAGATGGCCGGTTGGATTTTGTCGTAGGGACTGTTGACAAGCATGTTCTTTGTCACGCCGATGATGGTATATGATTTGCCCGAGTGTTTTACGGTCTTGCCGATGGGCCCCGGATCCTTAAATCCGAGGATGCGGGCGCCTTCTTCATTGACGATGGCGGAGGTGCTGTCGGTACCGTAGGCGCGGGAGAAATCCCGGCCTTGCAGGACCGTCCAACCCACGGTGGGGCCGAAGTCGGCGTTTACCCAGATATCGCGGAAGGTAATATTTTTTTGATCTTCCTGCATGCCCGCCCATTCCAACCAATCGTTCTGATCGAATGAAGTCATGGTCTTCGAGGAGGACGCCATATTCGCGACCACACCGGTGTTGAGCAGGGCCGTGCGGAGGGACTCATAGTGCCGGTCGAGGGAATCTGTATTGATGGGGACGTTGATGAGGCCGGC
>WNFI01423753.1_pt1 | contig 25128 bp, 15 predicted proteins | sample 5400471 | NCBI WGS metagenome assembly WNFI01 (sample SAMN13153348, study PRJNA577476) | soil metagenome | isolation source: 100 cm saprolite on Douglas fir-dominated hillslope | place: USA:California | collected 2013-09-17 | reverse complement strand
CCGCTCGATGTATTGGTCGTGGATATGGACTGGCACACGCCCTATGCCTGGACGGGCTATACATGGAACCGCGACCTGTTCCCTGACCCGGAAACGTTCTTGTCTCGTCTTCATGCTCAAAGTCTGGCCGTCACATTAAATCTGCATCCAGCACAAGGGGTTCAGAAGCATGAGGCGATTTATCAGGAGTTTGCTGAACGGATGGGCCAGAATCCGATGTTGGGCGAACCAGTAAAGTTTGACAGTACAAGCGAGCCTTTTATCCAGAACTATTTTGAACTGCTACATTACCCGATGGAGGCGCAGGGTGTTGATTTTTGGTGGCTGGATTGGCAGCAGGGCGAGTCCTCATCCATTCGTAACCTGGACCCACTGTTGTGGCTCAATCACCTGCACTTTCGAGACTCGGCACGGCGTGGCAAGCGTCCCATGTTGTACAGCCGTTGGGGTGGTCTCGGAAACCATCGTTATCCAATTGGCTTTTCGGGTGATACCTACGCGACGTGGGACTCGCTCCGCTTTCAGCCGTATTTCACAGCCACTGCGGCCAACGTCGCCTATGGTTGGTGGAGTCACGATATTGGGGGACATTTTGGCGCTACTGAGCCAGAATTGTACGCTCGTTGGGTACAGTTCGGCGCGGTGAGTCCATGCCTGCGGCTGCACTCGACCAAAGACCCGTTGGCAGAACGCCGTCCGTGGGCTTTTCCTGATGACGTTTTTCAGGCTGTAAAGGCCGCTATCACGTTCCGTTACCGCCTGTTTCCGTACCTTTATAGCGCCGCGCGTACCGCTTCCCAACAGGGCCTAAGCCTGTGTTACCCGATGTATTATGAATATCCCGAAGTCGAGGACGCGTATCTCGCGCGTGGACAGTATTTTCTGGGCGATCAACTGTTTGTCGCCCCTATTGTCAGCCCAACCGATCCGGCAACGGGTCTGGCCTCCATCAATGTGTGGATTCCTGATGGCACCTGGGTTGAATTCAGCACCCTTGAAGTCTTTCGCGGCCCGCGCTGGGTGCAGATCAATGGCGACCTCAACCGCATCCCGATGTTTGTCAAAGCAGGCGGGATTGTTCCATCAGCACCACTGGCAATGCGAACTCAGCAAATTGCCGCCGACCACCTGATCGTAACACTCTTCCCCGGTGCCGAAGGTCACTTCAGTCTGTACGAAGACGACGGCACAACAGCCGAATATCAGAACGGCGAATTCGAGACGACTGCGTTGCGATCCACCATGTTAGATGAACAGACGCTTGCTATTGCCATCGATAGCGCGGTTGGTAAATGCACAGGTTTACCTCAACGCCGCACACTTGAACTGCATATCGAAGCTATCGCAAGGCCGCAAACCATCCGTGTGAATGATGCCGAATGTTCCAACTGGACATACGATGCGACTCAGCGCGAACTGGTTGTGCTGCTGAATGACATAGATCGACGAAGTGCGCAGGATATTGTGATCCAGGTCAAAGCACTGGATACGCGGTCAGCCGAGTCTGCCGAACCGCTGGTTCACATCATCGATTATGATACCTTTGACGATGCGCGCCAGCAGCTTGGCACAGTCATCGTGGAGCCGTCAACGAATGGCACGCCGTTTACCGTCGAAGTGCAATGGCAACTGGAACGAAATGCCCTAACGAGCGCCAGCCAGGTCATTCTGGAGAACTGCCAGTCACGCCAGATTCTGCACTGCCCGTTCAAGGATGATGGTAGCCTTGCCTCGTTCCGCTGGAATGCACACGTGACAGTCCGATGGGCCGACCAGATCATTCATAAGCGGTACCAGAGCCAAACTGCCTATCCGAGTATTACTCATTGGCAGGCAGCGATCTACACGCCTGACGAATCGTCCACGCCGGAGGTGCCCGACCGCGCGGGATGGCATTCAATGATACAGTCTTTACCAGGGATGCCTAATATACGACAACCATTTGGAATGTTACTGCTTCAACAGGAACGTGAGCGCCTTTCGGCGGGAGAATCGCTTGAAGCATGTCTGAATACGATGCTGGTCAGTGACATATCCCAGGCAGCGACTTTGTGCGTTCAGTGTGTTGGTGAGGCGACGTGTTTCTTGAATGGAGTCCCACTTGAGCCTGCATCAGCCATTTCACATGAAAAGTTGGGGCCAATGTTCTCTTCATGGATGCAGCCTGCTGTCACCTATTTTGCGCTGTCGCTTCACGCTGGATCGAATCAACTGACAGTGGTGACTCAACCTAAACCGGGGTCGGATTGGTGGGGCGTTGGCGCGACACTCTTTGATAGCTCCGGGCTGGTGTTGACACAACCGAACGATATGCCCGTAGAAATGACAGGTTGAGATGGCGGCATCCTGCGGAAATGACGTGACCCCAGCGGCTAGCCAGCGGATACAATCCAGCCGAGTTGATGCGAGAGCTGCATTGCCGCAGAAGCAGTTAAGCGTCCGGCCTCGTCCAGTGTGTTCCCAAGCCGGAACTTTGGCGCACTGACGTTAAGCGCCGCAACTACAAGGCCCCGAAAATCGCGCACTGGCGCAGAAACGCCGACTGAACCACCGAGTACCGGAGCAGGCCGACGCGTCGGCGGTTGTGTGGGACGTAAACACCGGGAAACTGCTGCAAGTTGTCGTCATGCCCGATTTCCCGGTGGAATAGTGAGTTAGGACTAGCGCGAGGTCGTTTCTACGGAACCACGGCCCATAACCGCGTGGTTCCGTCACCGCTACCAGACGCTAGTACTGACCCATCCGGGCTGAACGCGACGCCAAAAACGCTCGTCGAATGTCCAGATAGAGTGCTTATTGATTTACCAGTTTTGACATCCCACAACCGGACCGTTGTGTCCTCGCTCGCTGAAGCGAGGATTTCACCATTCGGGCTGAACGCTAAACCGGACACGCGCTTCGTATGACCCGTCAGTGTGGCCGTCAATTCTCCCGTCTTGACGTTCCACAAGCGAATCGTCTTATCGCTGCTGCCAGAGGCGAGTGTCGCGCCGTTCGGGGTAAACGCTATGGCATTGACGACATCCGAATGTCCGCTGAGCGTCGTTGTCACCTGTCCCGTCTTGGCATCCCACAGCCTTATGGTCTGGTCACGACTGCCCGAAGCCAGCAGCGTACCGTCCGGGCTAAACGCCACACTATTGACTCCGCCAGAATGACCCGTGAGGGGACCTATTGATTGGCCTGTCTCGACCTCCCATAGCGATATAGTCCCGTCGATATTACCCGCCGCTACCGTCGATCCATCGGGACTGAACACAACACTCGATGTGGTTGCGGTGAAGCTGTCCAACGTGCCAGTTGCTTGCCGGGTGTTGCTATCGACGAGTTGCACCTTGCCATTGCCCTGAGCAGATGCCAGCCTTCCGTGTGGCCCAAACGCGACGCCGTAGACGAAGTTGCTATAGCCCTTCAGCACTTTGAGTGATTTACTGGTCTTAACATCCCAGACACGCACCGATCCGTCGTCACTACTGGATACCAGCCTTGACGCGTCGGGACTGAACGCAACCGTTTTCAGGGGTTCAGTATGGCCCTTAAAGGTGGACTTAGCCTTCCCCGATTTGACATCCCATACCTGAACGGTGTTATCGGTGCTGCCAGAAGCCAGCGTCTTACCGTCGGGACTGAACACGACACTTGTGAAAGCACCATCCCTGGCACTCTGGAGCGTAATTGTCGCCTTACCTGTCCTGGCATTCCGCAGTTGTATCGTTGTGTCGTAGCTACCAGACGCTAGAGTCTTGCCATCAGGACTGAACGCCAGACTGGTGATGATCTGGGTTTGACCTGTGAAGGTCGTCGATAATTGTTTTGTCGCAACATCCCACACCTGTATCGACCCATCGTCCAGTCCGGAAACTATTGTCTTGCCGTCGGGATTGAATGCGACGCTATACACGCCACCTGTATTCACCGTGAGCGTTGCAACCAACTGACCTGTTTTGATCTCCCATAGGCGCACGGTTTCATCAGTGCTGCCGCCAGCAATCAGCGTTCCATCCGGGCTAAAGGCGACGCCCAATATGCCGGAAACCAGGCCTTTGACCGGGGGACTGGTCAAGGTAGTCGTCAATTTGCCAGTTTTGGTGTCCCACACGCGCACAGCACCGTCAAACCCGCCTACCGCGATTTGCGATCCATCCGCGCTGTAGGCCATGCTTAGACACAAACTGGCGCTTTCCAGGAATTGAGGGTTGTCCAGCGTATCAGCCGGGTACAGCCATATACCGATTGAAGTTGCGACTGCCAATGTTTTGCCGTCGGGTGAGTAGGCCGCGCCGCTGAGCCAACCTTGCCCAATGCGAGCCACCTGTTTGACCTGCGCCGCGTTTGCTACGGTGATCGGGTTCGCCGCCGACTCCGTTGCTTCGCTGGTCGCCGTGCCTTGAGCCTGGACAGCATTCGATAACCCCGACCCAATAAGCAGCACCGTTATACATATAGTCAGCCACAATGAATTACGTTTCACGATTTGGGACCACCTTTCAGTTTGCTTGTAGTCAGTTAGGACAGCCACACTGCATGTAACGTTGCGCCGCTTTCTGAGCAGCCTGATCAATGTTGTACATTTCCCAATGGTATCCGCCGAAGCGCCCATCCGTATTAATCGGTCCATGCAGCCAGGGCTTGACGATAGTTAACGGGTTATAGACAACGAGCGGTGCAATCGGAAATTGACCGTCGGTTGCAAAGAATGCTTTCTCAATCGTGTGATACAACGTGATCCGGTCTGGACCATACGGCAACGCGCTGGCACGATCAATCTGCTGATCGATATCAGTACACGGGCGCTGCAAATCGTTTTCGGCGTGACAGCTTAAGACATCGTGCATCCAATTGTTCGCGTCAGGATAATCGGGTGCCCAGCCCAGCAAAGCGATGTCAGGACGATTCTTGGCCCCCGGCTTAATATCCTTATACAGTTGATCAGGTTCGACCTTGCGAACTCTCACCCGGCTGGCAGGACAGTCCAGCGATTCCTGCATCATCTGTTGCAGATAAAGACCTGGTGCCGTTTCAGTTGTCTCGACGTTGATGGTGGGGAAGCCCTTGCAATTCGGGAATCCCGCTGCGCTTAACTGCGCTTTGGCATAATCCGGGTCGTAGCCATCGGTTCCAAGATCGGCGTCCGGATTACCCCGCTCGAAGCCGCCATAGATTCCAGGCGGTGTGAAGTGTCCAGTAACTTGCCCGCCATACTTATCGGAGAAGCCGGAACGGTCAATCGCTGCACTGATGGCCCGACGGACCTCCACTTTATCGAATGGCGGTTTGTCCTCCATGAAGCCGAAATAGAAAACGGCGGGTGACGGGCGATTCACAAAGTTCACGACCTCGTACGGGTTTTGCAGAAGATTGTCCAGATTAGCGAGGACATCTTGCGCACTCGACAGCGGAACATCGACGATTTCGATCAGACCTGAAAAATAGGACCGGATCGGGATATTGTTTCCGGTGCTGGTGTAGATAATGCGCTGGATATTCCCGGCAGGGTCAGTATGCACATTCTGTGGATAGAGTGGATTTCGAACATACACCGCCTGCCCGTTTTTGGTGTATTCGGTGAGCACGAAAGGACCATCGGTGACGATATTCGAAGCCGTGGTCCAGGCATCGCCGTACTGGTCGGTAACTTCCTTCGGGATCGGACGAAACATCCAATAACTGGTTGTCGAAAGGAAATAGGGGAGATTGCCTTTTGTTGTGATCTCTAGCTGTGTATCACTCACTGCGCGTACCGCAATTTGATCGAAGTCGGAGTCCTTGATCTGTGTTTTATCGAGCCTGGCAACCTTTTCGCAGCCCTGAATGATGCCTGCCGCCACCCACGTATAAAAAGCGTTGAGGCGCGGGTCGCAGCTTCGCCTGATGCCGTCTACAAAATCCTGCGCAGTCACATTGCGGACCTTTGTAACCGTCTGACTCCTGGCGTCCCATTTCACCCAGGGGACATCATTGCGGAGTGTAAAAGTCCAGACCTGGCCTGCTGCGTCTTGCTGCCAGGCTGTCGCTAGCGACGGGCGTATCTTACCCATCACCGGATCAACATCTGTCAATCCGGCGAAGAGGTTCGCAATATGGTCTACGGAATCGACATCTTCTGCCCGCTGTGGGTCCAGGGTGATCGGGAAATGTGGACCAGCCAGCCGTAGCGTGATCGGCTCAGATGCTGCCTGAACCGACGACGGTAGACTGATCGCAACAAGAATACTGACGATCAAAATCGGTATGACGGTTATTTTACGCATAAATGTCCTCCGCTATGGCTGGCAATAACCTGTCGGTGCGCACGACTGGATGTAGCTTTTGTCGTATGCAGCTTCCGCGTCGTTAGGGTTCAACTTCAGCGCGTAACTGTAATCGGCAATCGCCTTGTCGTATTGCTGAAGATTGGCGTAGGCGTTGCCCCGATTCACATAGAAATCCGGGTCGTTGGGATCGAGCGAAATGGCGATGTTGTAGTCATCAATTGCTTTCTGATCTTCCCCGCCAAGGTTCAAATTGCCCCGCTCGAAATAGCCCCTGGCATTCTTCGGATCAATGGCAATCGCCCGGTTGATGTCATTCAGGGCATGAAGTTGGTCATCCAGGCCAACGTATGCCAGCGTCCTTTCAATGTAGACATCATAGTAGTTCGGGTCAGCTTGCACTGCCTTGTTCAGTTCGTCAAGCGCTTGCTGAAACAGATTCATGTCAATGTGAATGCTGCCGATGTTGAAATAATAGGAGAACGTGTCGCCGGAATCGAGCTTGAAAGCGTGTTCGTAATCGGCGATGGCAAGCTGATAGCTCTTCAAATCGTGGTAAATCACCGCCCGGTGGTTGTAGAAAAGTGGTTCATATGGATTCAGCGCAATGGCGCGGGTAATATCAGCAAGCGCAAGGTTGAGCTTTTTCTGACTGTAATATGCTAATCCACGCCCATCGAGGGCATCAGGATTCTGTGGATCGATTGCCAGCACGTGATTGAAATCGGCTAGCGCTTTGTCAAATTCCTGTTGTTGATCGTAGAAACTGCCGCGTTCGATGTAACCCTCAGCGTCATTCGGTGCGGCAGCAATCGCACTTGAATAGTCAGCCAGCGCCTTGTCCTTGTCACCCCGTGCCACATATACCGCTGCGCGGCCCAGATAGGCATCCGGCAATTTGGCATCAAGATCAATGGATTTGCCGTAATCACTGATCGCCAGATCGAACTGATTTTGAGCGAACGCTACATTAGCTTGATTGTAGTAATAGCCATATTCTTGCGTTGGATCGATCTTGAAGGCTGCATCATAATCATCGAGCGCCTTCTGATATTGTTTCTGCTGCTGGTAGACGCCACCACGCCATATATACGCATTGACGCGCTTGGGATCAAGCGTAATAACCTGGGTGAAATCGGCAATCGCTTCGTCAAATTTACCCGTAGCAGCATATGCTCTGGCACGTGCCATCAGCCCTTCGATACTATTTCCGTCGAGCTTGAGGGCTAGCGCTGCATCGGAGAGCGCCTGGGCATAATGTTTACAGTCATCCTGCGCCATGCCCCGATACGCGTAGGCATCGGCCAGACGCGGCTGCTTCCCGATCACTTTTGTAAATTCGAGGATTGCAGCCTTGCAGTTGTGATCGCTGAGCAGTTTGATACCCGGTTGTAATGGATCGCTTTCCGCACGCGCGAATGCGACACTCTGACATATCACAATGAACATGACGATCATCAGGCGATACGATCTCATCGTGTTTTGATCTCCATTGATTCAATTAGGCAAGCGGCTGAGACTGGGATTCATAATGCTATGGTAGCACTCAATTGAGATTGCCCAGCGATAAAGCTCATAACATCTTAGATGAACATCGTTTAGAGATCGTCAAGACAATGTAATGGGTGTCAGATTATTGTGGGTTGTTGAGGACAAGTTATGGCACTACTTTTTGCCGTTGGGCGATTTTGCTGGCGATAACACCGTGTCGATCAGGCCGTATTCGGCTGCCTTATACGCATCCATATACATGTCGCGATCCGTGTCCCGTTCGATAACTTCCCTGGACTGGCCCGTTGTCTCCATAAGTATCTGGTTGAGGCGTTCGCGCAGGCGGACCATTTCTTCGGCCTGGATTACAATATCCGACGCCTGCCCCTGAGTTCCGCCGTGGGGTTGGTGCATATGAATCGTCGCGTTCGGCATTGCAAAGCGCCGCCCCTTTGTTCCTGCTGTCAGTAGAATCGTTCCAAAGCTGGCAGTCATCCCGACAGCACAGGTACTCACCGGAGCTTTGACCAGCTTCATTGTGTCGTAGATAGCTAATCCAGCGTACACCTGACCACCCGGACTGTTGATATACATTCTGATTTCGTTTTCCGGGTCCTCCCGATCAAGCCACAGCAATTGTGCTATCGTCAAATTTGCGATCTGATCATCAATCGGCGCACCCACCACGACAATCCGTTCTTTTAGCAGCAACGAATAAATATCATAGGCACGTTCGCCGCGCCCGGTTGTTTCAATTACGCTTGGGATCAACATTGCTCGCGGGTCATTCATAGCGCTTCCTCTGTATTCGCAATCAGATTCTATGATCTAAGGAGGCAGTTTGTGGCAAAAAGGTGACAGAGGAATTTGCGATAATGCTTCGAGCGTGCGGCGCTGAAGATGGAATAGGCATATGGGGCTGCCTGAGACAGTCAGGCAGCTTATCAAGATGCTACTCTTTTAAGGTAAATACTGTCTATTTCATGCCGGTCAAGACAATACCTCTGATAAAGTAGCGCTGCGCAAGGAAGAAGAGAAGGACAACCGGAAGGATCACTGCCGTTGAAGCAGCCATCTGAAGGTCCCAGCGAGTTGCCAGGGTGCCACGGAAAGTCGCAAGCCCAACCGCGACAGTATAAAGTTCAGGAGATCGCAGGTAGAGGAGAGGGCCAAGCAGATCGTTCCATGCGTTCAGGAACGTGAAAATGCCCACCGTAATCAAGGCAGGGCGTGCCAGCGGCATCATAATTCGCCAGTAGATGCCAAACTCGCTACAGCCATCAATGCGGGCTGCATCCGCAAGTTCTTCGGGTATCGTCTGGAAAAACTGACGCAGCAGGAAGATGTTAAATGCGCCACCGCCAAAAAACAATGGCACGGTGAGCGGCAGAAATGAGTTAACCCATCCGAGCCGCGTGAACATAATGAACTGCGGGACAAGGACAATGACATACGGCAGAAACAACGTTGCAACCACAATGCCAAACCAGAAGTTGCGCCCTGCAAAGCGGATTCGAGCGAAGCCATAGGCGCAGAATGATGACGTGAACACAACGGCGATCACATTCAGACTGGCGATAATCAGCGAATTCCTGAAATAAAGCAAAAACGGCTTATAAGTTAAGGCGTCAACGTAGTTTTGAAAGAGCGCTGGATTAGGAATCCACTCCGGCGGGTATTGGAATATTTGTATCTGGGACTTGAGCGAGCTGCTAACCAACCAGATAAATGGCATCAGCATCAGGAAGCCAAAGACGAGCAACAAAATGATAGTTATCGCGCGCCGCGTCGGGTTGTATCGCCTACCGGAACGGTATCTTACCGGTCGGACTTTGACCTCTGGTTTTAACAGAGCTGCATCATATGTACTCATCGCCCATACCCCTTCACGCTATGCCGTGGGATTCTCATAGTAGATGCGCGTGCCAATGTACTTGAATACCAGAAACGACAATCCCACCAGAATAAAGAACAGCAGCCAGGAAAGCACCGCTGCGTAGCCCATATTCAATCCCTGGAATGCTGTCCGGTAGATGTAGAGCACCAGAAAGAGCGTTGCGTTCTGGGGACCGCCATTGGTAATCAGATAGGCGCTTGTGAAAACCTGGAATGAATTGATAAAGCCGATGACAAGGTTGAAGAAGATCACCGGAGACATGAGCGGCAGTGTCACAGACATGAGCTTGTCCCATGCCCCCGCGCCGTCGATCTCGGCGGCCTCGTAATAAATATCAGGAATCCCTTGCAACCCGGCAAGGAAGATAATCATTGCGCCGCCGACGCCCCCCCACAAACTCATGAAAATGAAGGATGGAACGGCGATATTTGGGTCCTGAAGCCAGGGGACTTTGGATAGCCCGATCCCACGCATAAAAGCATTCAACAGTCCAAATTCGGTGTTGAAAATCCAGGCCCAGAGCGCGGCGTTAGCGACTGCTGGAACAATGCTCGGCAGGTAGAAGATGGTTCTAAAGATCGAAATACCCGGTAACTCGTTGCTGATAAGGAGCGCCAGGCCAAAACTGAAAACCAGTCCGACGGGTACTGAAACAGCCGTATAAATAAATGTCGCTTTCAACGTTTGCGGAAGCAGTGGGTCCGATAGCAACTGCTCGATATTGGCAGTCCCGACATACTCCGGCGCGTTGATCAGGTCCCACTTTTGTGTGGTCAAATACGCCGCAACACCGGCTGGGATCAAGAACCAGATGAGAAACCCCAGCACAAATGGCGATATGAATATGTAACCCAACACATTCCGTCGCTGTGCCAGAGTCAGTCGTGGAATCCAGAGGGGTCTGGTGTCCACGGAGGATGTCGTGGTCTCAGATCGGGTCGCCATGATGTTTGCCTCCCATGGGCTGGTCAACTGAACTCGGAAAATCGTAAGAGGGCCAATGATTAACATTTGACCCTCCACGGTTTTCGTGAACTTGACCGTTAGCTAGGCAGAAGCCTTGGCGATGGCGTCGTTAGCTTGCTTAACGGCGGCAGGCATGACATCCGCAGCAGCCTTGCCATTGTTAATCGCATCGAATGCAGGGTTGATGAAATTTGTGAACGCTTCGGTGTAGCCCGGTGGGATACGGCTGGTGACACCGTGCTTGGGCATATATTCGGTGAGCAGGTCGGTGTAATTGGCAGGATGGATATCCTTGGTGAACCAACTTGCGATACCGTCGGCTGTTGTCAATGCCGTCTGACTGGGCAGCCACAATCCCGACTTGCAGAACTGCAACTGGTAGAACGGCGTTGCCAGGAAGCGTACCCACTGCCACGCCTCATCTGGATGCTTGGTCGCAGCCAGTGCTGAGTGAAAGTGCGATTGAATGTAGGAGCCGGGTTGCTTCATTGCGGGCAATGCCCCTGTTCCCATCTTAACGTGGGTCACGGTTGTGGGATTCATCCAGGACAGTGCCCAGGAGCCATCAACCGCCAACGCCAGCTTGCCAGAATCGATCATCTGCGTATTGGTCATGCCGAGGGAGGTGAGGGTTGCATCCTGCGGTGCAACATGGTGCTTGAAGATCAAGTCAGCAACGTTCTGTATCGCCTGGATCGCTGCATCGCTGTCGAGTCCGCTCTTGCCGTTCGCAGTGTAAGCGCCACCATTGGAAACGACGGCGGAGGCCAGGAAGGTCCAGTTGTTGAACGGCCACTGGACGCCCCACTGTACGACATCATCCTTATTGAAACCGGAATCATCGGGATGTTTGCCCTTGCTGTCCACTGTCAACTGCTTGGCGTTGGCAACAAACGTGTCCCAGGACCAGATTTCGTCATCTTTGAAGCCAGGCGCTTTGATCCCGGCTTTGTCGAGCAGGTCAGCGTTGTAGTACAGATGTGGCGCAACCCAGCAGGCTCCGATGCCATGCCATTTGCCCGAATCGTCAGCGCAGCGTGATGTTTCCTGTGGCTGAATAAAGTAATCCTTTGCACCGAGATCCTTGTCGTTCTTGATACGGTCAGTGATGTCCAGCAGCAAGCCCTTCTTGGCGAAGGTCTCATAGTTGGACGAGTCTATGAAGGCCGAGTCAGGTGCGGTTCCAGCAGCTACTTGTGCCAGGAAGGCCGAGGTGAAATCGGGTGTAGTCTGTGTCGGAATCTGGATCCAATCAACCGTAATATTGGCATTTTGCTTTTGAAATTCAGCGACTGCTGCTCGTACACCATTGTCTTCGACCTGACCACCCCAACCCATGAACGAGATTTTGGTACTTCCCTGCGCTGCTACTTCGCGGAACATTCCGCTTAGTGGCAGTCCATAGGCAGCGATTGCCGCCGCTGCACCAGAATATTTCAAAAAGTCACGACGTGAAAGTTTCTTGGTCATAATCCATCCTCCTAATGCGTTAAGTGTGTAATATCGGTTGAGAAATCGTTATCTTAATTCAATAAGGTCCAATAATCCTCCTTTTCAGACCCTCAACGGTTACGATTCGTGTATCCAGACACGCATTTCACCCGGTTGACGATTCGCCCAGAAACAGTAGGGGATGGCTTTAAAGGAAATTGGTGAATGCGGGTAGGTCAATGCAGATTGGGGCTGGTACAGGTCTCCAGGCCACGTCCGCGGATCGAGGCGCATTGCCTCGCCAGTAATCACGCTAATCCCGCCGAACAAGTCATTATCGAATTTGGCGGTCAGTTGAGCGTCGCGGGGTAAAGCAATATTTGCGAGTTGAGGGCCATTGTCGACTTCTTCCACACAGTACACGATGGGTCCATGTTGAAGTGCAATGCAACCAGCATTCTGGCGCACATCAGGGTGTGATGCGATGCGCTCGATGGGCATTGCAAGGTGCAATGTCACTTCATCGCTATTGGCCCACTCGCGGGAAATAACTGAGTAGCCATGTATTAAATCCGTGGAAGTAGGTTTTCCATTGACGGCCAGATTAAAATCGCGACACCAGCCCGGAATGCGGAGTGCAAGCTTGAATTGCGTCGGGTTTTCTGTGTTTATCGTAAAGTGGACATCGCCGTCCCAGGGATAGTTAGTCTGCTCATCGATCTGCACCGTGCTGCCCTGAACCTGTAGGTTCGTGCGATTCTGGTTGTAGAGATTGACGTAAACCGTATCGCTTTTCACAGAATAGAAATACTGACCCACACTTGCCACCATCCTCGCCAGATTGGGGGGGCAGCAGGCACACTCGAACCATTCAGATCGGCGATAATGCCCGTCTGTCAGGACACTCGTTGACGTTGGGTATGGGTTGACATTCGGATATGCTGCTAACGGATTCGCGTAGAAGAAGTGCGAACCTTCAAACGACACGCCGCTAAGGACGCCGTTGTATAGCGCGCGTTCCACGACATCAATGTAACGACGGTCAGAGTCCAGATGAAACATTCGTTGCGCCCAACCCACCAGGGCAACGGATGCACAGGTCTCAGCATAGGCTTCTTCATTGGGCAGATCATAGGGGAAGGTGAAGCCTTCGTTGGAGTGTGCCGGGCCTAATCCGCCAGTGATATACATCTGGTGCTGCGTTAGGTCCTCCCAGATAGAGCGGCAGACATCTGCTAGCTCGGTGTCGTCCGTATGAGCCGCGATATCCGCCATGCCTGAATACAGGTAACAGGCCCGCACGGAATGTCCAACCGCCGTGGTCTGTTCGCGCACAGGCACATGAGCCTGACAGTAGCGGTATGTCTTTGCCCAAAATTCGCGAGGATCTTCACCACGTTCACGCGCTTCAAGATCAAAGTAATGTGGCTGTTGTCCGCGTTCGTCGACGAAATATTTGGACAGATTCAGATAACGCTTTTCGCCTGTCGCTTCATAGAGTTTGACCAGCGCCAGTTCGACTTCCGGATGACCGCAGTATCCACGCTTCTGACCCTCATTGGGGCCGAACCTTCGATCAATATGGTCCGCGTAACGGCTCAGAACATCCAGCAACTCGCGTTTGCCCGTTGCCTGATAGTAGGCGACTGCGCCCTCCATGAGGTGTCCAGCGTCGTACAGTTCATGTCGATCTCGCAAATTGCGCCAGCGATTTTCCGGTTCAACCGCCGTATAGTAGATGTTCAGGTAGCCGTCTGGCTGCTGCGCTTTCTCGATGAGATCAACAACCGCATCAACCTGCGCCTCAAATTCCGGGTTGGGATGGGCAGCCAGACTATAAGCAACAGCCTGAATCCATTTTCCTGCATCTGAATCCCAAAAGATGTGGGGCTTTGGTTGTCCCGGCTTCCAATCAAGTCGCCAAGCATCCAATCGTACAGTGATGTCCATTTGGTGGTATATGGACGGGATTGTCCGGTTACGATTCGTATTCTGCCGCTGTGCCCAAAAGCCTTCTTGGATTTGAATGTCTTTAATGGGCAGTAACTTGGGTACTTGAACACTTTTGACCAAGAGAAACCCCTTTAAGTTTATTAGATATGAGCCATTATTTAGTTCAAATATATGACCAGTTTATTTTGCTGAATAGACCTCGAATACGTACAATAGGAGGATAAATCCGACTTTTAGGGCGGCAGCCAGTGGAACCACCAAATATTCTCTCGTTAAGCACGTATTGGCCTCTAAAGGCTCAGAATGCCGGATTGTTCATCTCTCGCGGCGCAGCCATGCACCCCATCCGCATTCTCGATTCGCATGAGTTGATTTTTGTGAAGCAGGGGCAGCTTGATATGTGGGAGAATGATCAAGTTTTCCATCTTGAGGCGGGCCAGACCTTACACCTCTGGCCCAATCGTCAGCATGGCAGCACAAAACCGATGCCGCTTGGCCTCAAATTCTACTGGATTCACTTCGAGATCGAGAACCGAAGCGAGCGACATGAGCACAAAGCAGGCAGTGAATTCGCGCCGTTAATCAAAGTGCCGCAGGTTAACCTCATTAGTCAGCCCGAAAAGTTAGAGCGCCTGTTTCGAATGTTTCTCGATGATCAGGAAACGGGCCTGTTACATCCCTACACTGCAAATTTGTTGACGACACTCATGCTGATTGAGGTTGCGCAGTCCAGTGAGGAAAAATCCGAGCGGACGGACGATCTAAATGTTGTGGCAACCTGGGCACATACCTATATCCGGATCAATTATGACCGCCCGATAACAGCCAGCAAAGTTGCTGAGGCTCTCGGCTACAACACGGATTACCTGGGACGCATCTATCACAAGGTCTACGAGTGTACGTTGACAGAGGCGATACACCGTCGCCGTGTAAGTGTGGCGAGTCAATACTTGCTGGATAGCGGCATGACAATTGAGCAAATTGCTCTCAAATGTGGTTTCAGTGATCCTGATTATTTCCGTCGCATCTTCAGGCGCTACATGCAGATTTCGCCTGGAGAGTATCGAGACGAATATTCTCACATGCACGTGAATACACATTAGGCAGTGCAGGCTGATCTCGACTTGATGTCAACACCACAGCAATGTGACGCTACAACCGCTCATTTACCTTGCAAGTGTTCTTTCACGACTTATTAATCTGATTAGCAATGCTCTCTGCGCGGAGCAAATTTGTCAGATACGCGTATAGAACATTTCTATAGTTCAGTACCTGGCGCGGCGGTTTCTTTGCAGTTGCCAGAAGATTATCGACATAAGGATATTGGGCGGGGGATATTTCGAGGAAGCCCTCTACGGCCCGAATGTTGGGTTGATGAACCAATTCGGACTGTACGCGGTTGAGCAGCAACGCGCTCGAAAATGAGACATGTTGGGTCGTGAAAGCTTGTGTTGCCTGTTTTTTGACATCATAAACATTGCTGATGTCCACGCAGCGATTGAGCAACTTGGGTGAAAGTGGGCAGAATATTTCATAGATACGTATTGTCTGACGGACATAACTCGCTGCTGCATCGGCTAGCCTGGCGGTTGTTACATGATCAGGATGCAGATCCCAGGCCGAGGGAACATACAGAATGTCCGTTTCCAGCTCTTTGATGGTTGTAATTAGTTGGGCCGAAGCGTCTGTCGCCGTACTCAGCCGTCGATCCGGGTAACGCCAGAAAAGCAATCGATCTACACCGAGTATTTGACCCACCGCTTTTCGGCCTTCTGCTTCTCGCCGCTGCACGAGATCCATCATTTGCTGTGAACTGCGGCTTCCATCTGTCATAAAAATAACAGTGACATCATCACCACGCAGAGAATGCTGACGGATAACACCGCCACAACCGATGGTCTCATCATCAACATGGGGGGCCAAAACGACGACTCTACAACGCTCCGCAGTTTCTACAAATGGCATCAGGGGCACATGGTAAAACCATAATATTAACTTTAGCAGGATCTCGGAAAGCTTTTCGCTCATCGATCTTCCCTAAACAGTTTGCGTGAGTACCGTCGTGAACAAGTCCAAATACTGTTCAGCCACAGTTGCCCATGAGTGGCTCAGTGCTTTTTCCTGGTTGGCTCCAACCCGATGGTCGCGGTCTGAACTGGCAAGGGTCTGTCGAAGGGCGTCAGCCAGGCTTTCTGGGCGTTCATCGTCCACCCAGGTCAGGATAGCTCCATCGAGCGCTTCCACCAATCCGTCGACACGCCGCACAACCATAGGGCGTCCAGAGGCCATCGCTTCTAACCCAACAATTCCAAAGGGTTCCCGGCGCGATGGGATAGCGATAAGCAGGCTCCCGCACATTAAGGCTGCTACCTTGTCATGACTTACTCCACCTAACAAAACCGCACGTCCGGTTAACCCGGCAGATTGTATTTGAGTCTGGAGAGTTTCTTCTTCGCGGCCTTCTCCAGCAATCAAAAGGTCAAGGTCAGGATAGGCGGAGCTTACGTTGGCGAAAGCGTCGATCAGAATATCAAATCCTTTGTGACGGCCCAATTGACCAACCGCAAATACATAGGGTCGCGGATGAGAATATGGTGAGATTGCCGCGAATAATCCTGCATCGACGCCATTATGAATAACCGTCGCCTTGAAGGCGCTTTCGGGTGAAAGTTTCAGCGCCTGATCGAGGAGTACTCTGGAGCAGGCACTTATTTGGGTCGCGTTTTTCAGCACTGCTTTGAACAACCAACACTTGAAGCGGCTCTCAAATGGGATCGCGTCCACATCGGCACCGTGGAGAGATACGATAAGTGGCACGTGATACAAGTGTTTCAGAAGCCAAACAAAAAGCGCTGGATTTCCAACATAGTGAAAATTGATAACATCCGGCTTGAATTGCCGCACATAATTGTAAAGTTGGATGAGGGTTAATGGCAAATATAGGAAGCCGACTAACCACAATGCCAGTCGGCCCGTTTTGAGTGCGCGCCATTCAGGATAAAGAAACATCAAGCGCGTGACTCGAATCTTGTCGAGAGTTTCAATCGAGGGCAAGGTGCGCGGTGATCGTTGTGTCACAATTTGCACATCATGACCAATCGACTGCATATGAGAGGCTAATTCGTGTACTACCGTTTCCAGACCACCATGATGGGGTAAGTAACGGGAAGTAATCAATAATATACGCAAGGGTTAATGTCGAAGTTCATTGCCAAAATCTACAGGGTAATTGTGCCCTGTAGATTGATATTATAGCTTGACTTTGCGAATGGCCCACCGAGTGTGTAAAATGACGTTAATATGATCAAAGAATCAAAGGCGGATGTAATATGAAGCAGCGTTTTGTTTTGGCTGCACTCGTGGCTATTCTAAGTGCGGCGATGCTGCTTATTCCGCTACAACACAGTTTGCAAGCTCAGGTGGGTGCTACCATTGACCTCACAGCCATTGAGAAGATACTTGCTCCGCGTCAGACTTTGACGGCCATTCAGGTCAACGCGCAGCTACAGACCATACAGGCAAACGTCACTTCGACTGCCGGTGCAGTGCTGACATCTACATTCTACGCACTTACCAGTACCGCCACGCCTAGCATAACCTTCACTCCGAGTTCAACAGTATCGCCGTCACCCTTCATACCAACAGCGACACTCGATCAAACCCAGGTGAGGGATCAAATTAATACGGCAGTGTGGCGAGCGGTGACGCAAACTCAAGAAGGATTAGTAAACGGCACTGCAACGGTTGAGATTCAACAAACTGTAAATGCTATTATTAACGGCAATGCTGCTGCGACGCCGATAAATGGTATACCGATGACTGCCACACCCACGCCCACACCAACATTTAATGAAACGCAGGTGGCAGCACAGTTGAGAACAGCAGTGAGCGCGGCACTGACACAGACTCAGGATGGGCTAATAAATCAAACCGCTACGGTTGCGTTACAGGGGAAGGCAGGCGCGATTCAGGATGCCGTCTTTGATCCTACTGGCGCAGTGATCGCTTCCGTGGCCTCAGATAAGACAGTGCGGCTGTGGGACACACTCACTGGCAATCAACTGAAGCAAATTCCCGGATTGACTAACCGTACTAGCCTCGCCTTCAGCTCCGATGGCGCTTATCTTGCAGTGGCAAGTTCCGATGCCACTGTTCGCGTTTTGAATACGACAACAGGCGCAGAGGCCGCAGTGCTGCATGAGCAACCACTTACCCAGGGGTCAGTGGTTGGGGCCATACGCAGTATCGCCTTTAGCCCGAATGGTCAATGGCTCGCTTCTGGTGGAGATGACAAAGTTGTGCGCCTGTGGCGCGTTTCGCCAGGTTCGGCGGGACAACCCACCCAGTTCGCCTCCGATGCCCAAGTGTTAAAAGGGCATTTTGGCGCAGTAAATACCGTGTCTTTCAGCCCGGACAGTAAAGTGCTTGTGTCGGGCAGTCAGGATGCAAGTATCATCCTTTGGGAAGTCAGTTCGGGTGGTCAGATCACCATATTGCGCGACCAACAGCAGGTATTGTCGGTCGCGTATAATTCAGATGGCACTCTGCTGGCTTCGGGTGGCACCGGACGATCAATTCAAGTGTGGGACCTGAGTACAGGCAAAAGTAGAATTGTGCTTCGTTGGCTGAACGGTATAACAAAAACACCAAGCGCAATAAACGCCCTTGCCTTTGGTCAGGACAGCTCGATCATAGTCGGTGGCGGTCAAGATGGGCCAGACATTGGCGTCTGGGACGTGGCGGCAGGAGTTAATCTCGCCGTGCTGCGCGGCCATACCGGGCCAATCAGCAGCTTAGCATTTAGTCCCGACGGTGTGCGCCTGATTTCGGGTAGCGCTGACCAAACGATTAACGTTTGGGGTATTCCAGCTAAATAATACAATTCCAGCACGAAACGATAAAACAAATATTGTGGCTTTATCCCTCAACCGCTGGCATTTGTTGTGTATCATCGCTGCCCCGGTTGAGGGATAACGTTCCTGGCCTGTTTCCTTGTCCCCCTGTGTATTACGGGTTGTCCGATCTTCCTCTACGACCAGAATAACCGGGGCTTCAACTGCACCAGCCAGTGCACTGCTATCTGATACCTCCAGGACAGCGGGCGTGTCGATGATGACGATATCAAACCCCTCTTTGGCTATTAGATGATCGACCAGTTCTTTCATCTTGAGGCTTCCAACCAAGTCAGCCGGGTTCCTCTTTGATGTGCCCGACGTAATCACATGTAGACGAGGGATCTCTGTTTTCTGGATAGGGAGTGTATCTGGTATCGTGTAAAACAGCGAAGTTGCCGGTGAATGGATAGCGAGCAGCACATTCTCATCAGCATTGCGACGCGTAGAAAAAAAGGAGTCGTCCAAAGTCGGATCGCCCATCAGAATTCTTTTGCTTTCATCATCGTCAGATGGGGCATAGGACAAAATATCTGAGAGGCCCTGTTTGTTAGTCAGGTTAAAGATTGAATGTTGTGTAGGTTGGCGAATATCGGCATCGACCAGGATCACGCGCTGTCCAATGGTCGAGAAAGCAACCGCAAGGTTCGCAGCCGTAATGCTTTTGCCTTCAGCAGACCGGCTGCTGGTGATGATGTAACATTGCGGGTTGCTCTTAAGCCTATCCTTCTCGATGTACATCAAATTGCCACGCAGCACACGGAACGCCTCTGCTGCCTTTGAACTGGGCTTTAACCAGGTAACCAAACGTTTTCGATAGGTCTTCCTGCGACCGTAAAGTGGGATCATGCCCAGTACGGGTAGTCTTAACAAAGCCGGAATTTCAGAAGACGAGCGGATTGTGGTATTTAACTGCTCTAACAGAGCAATGATTCCAATCGACAGTGCACCGCCGATACCGCCTGCCACGATTGTATCGCGGATGGCCGATCCTGATATTGCCTTAGTAGGCGGAATTGCGGGCTCGCTGATGCTCAGCTCATTAATGTCGCCCTCACTTTGCAGTGAAATGAGCTGGGCTTGGAATTGTGCAAGGGTGCCCTGCTGTGTAGCGATGAGAGTTGTTAGTTTAGTCTGTTGATCAACTAGAATAGGGTCAGAGCAGGTTGGTTGTTTGAGACATGTCTCAATCGTTGATAAATCTCTTTGCTCTGAAGCTATTGACTTGGTCAATTCGTCAACTTGTGTCTCAATGCTCGCTATCTGCTTTTTTTGATCTTCGACACGCTGAGCGGTCTGGGCAACGAATTCATCGGCGATAGCGTTCGCAAGATTAGCTGCGGTTTGAGGATTCTTGTCAGTCACCGTGATGTCAAAAAACGGTGTCCCTGGCCTCATAATTGTCGTGAATGCGAGCGCAAGCACATCGGGATTAATAGTGAGACCAGCCCGTTTTATGATAGATTCAAGAACCGGGCGGTTTTTGATACGTTCAAAGTAAGTATTTGCTAAGCTTGCTATATCATCTAGCTGTCCCGTACTTGGATTAGCGAGTTTGCGTATATTACCAACTTCTATCTTGGCTATCGCCTGATAAAGGGGTGGTTGTGAGTAGGCAACATAATAGGCCGCGCCACCTGAAACCAGTACCGCAAGGCCAATAAGCCAGAACCAACGTCTGAACAATCGAAGATAGCTTGCAAAGTTCATAGAATTTCCCGCTATACTTGATAACCAGAATTACGGCTGAATGCGTGTTTGTTTTGTACGATAAATCAATCAAAACGTTCCAATCCAATGCTTCCAGCAAATATACACCATGCTCGCCAGTTTGTCTTTCAAGGTGGTTTAAATCCCATATTGTTGTAGAATTTGACATGAGTAAAAGTCCGAAACTTCTGCACTAGTATGGTAATATTTTAGGTAATTGATCCCTTCAGGTCAATACGGTTCAGGAATTGTAAGCGAATGTTAAAGCAACTCTCACAAAGACCCACGGCCTTAAATGGCCTGCTTATTGTTGTCGTATCGCTATTGGTAGCAGTTCTTATTGGCGTGCGTATTGGCAGCGCACCGCTAACTTACCAGGATATGATTACGGGTCTGGCTCTGGCGGCATTCATCATTATTCTGATCCAGAAACGCGGCCTGGAGATTGGTTTTTTTGTCTGGATAATGGCTTTCATCCTCGGATTTCGTACCATCAAAGTAACCGCACCGCTCATTGTGGATCAACTGGCGAACGGTGGTCAGGTTAGTACACGCTATCTTACGACGGGCAAACCGCCTGACATTGTGCTACACCCTCTATTTTTGGTTATATTCCTGTTATTGGGACTTATCCTACTGCAGCGGGCGGTGAATTGGCAGGTTCGCATTGTTTGGCTAATACCCATCCCCCTGATAATTTTCAGCATTTTTTGGATTTGGGGTTGGGTCCGTGGCGCAGAGGCAGGCAAATACTGGCTGGATATGTTTTCGGAACTAATGCCCTTCCTCATGCTCCCAGCTATTTTTATAGTGACGGCCTCAATTCTACAGAAACAATTTTTGTGGAAACCTGCAATTACTGTCTTATTTGGAGTAGGGGTTTTTATCGGATTTCTGGGTTTATTGGAAATTCTCTTTCCCAATATTGTGCATGTTATTCCAGGGTATACGTCGGCAGATACGACCTTTGCTTATGCCCAGGATGGTTTTCAGCGCGCTACTTTTACTTTTTTTGGCGAGACTGGCGCGTCCTTCATAATTGCCTTGGTTCTACCCGCAATTATCCCACTCTGGTCGTGGTATAAGCGCCCGTGGGCAAGAGCCCTTTTGGCTGTTTGCTGCGGTATTGGTGTTATTGGAATCTATATTTCAGGACACCGAAGCCTCTGGTTAATGATGATACTGGTCACCATAGCGCTCCTTCTACTCCGCGGGAATTGGGGTAGGACTTTAATTCTTGCAGTCATGATGGCCGTCGGCTATAACTTTCTGCCAGCTACAGCACAAAAGCGTGCCGAAACGCTTTTCAGCGCTCTTCAGGGCAAATACGAAGACAATAGTTCCCAAGATCGTGTCAATCGCTCTCAAGGGGCTATCCAATCAATATTGACCGATCCACTTGGACTGGGTTGGACTGGTGCAGGTTGGGTACACGACGACTTCTTGCAAATTGCCGCTAATTTAGGAGTTATTCCGGGTGCGCTATTTGCGTTATGGTATTTGTTCACTTTGGTAAAAATCAGCCGAGCTTTTTATGAATCATCTGATCCTTTAACGCATAGTCTTGTAGGTCTGTTTATGGTTGGCGGCATATTATTACTGACCGAACCTCTGAGTGTTTTGCCTCAATATATAACGCCAGTCTGGTTTGTCTGGGCATTAGTCGAGACAAAACTCGGACAGATTGCTGAACAACGGGGAAGCTATAGTGCAAACAAAGCTCACAGTACTTATTCCGACTTACAATTGCCAGGCTCATCTTCGGGAATGTCTGGAATCCGTTAAATGGGCTGATGAAATTTTTATCGTCGATTCCTTCAGCACTGATCACACACTCGATATTGCTCGCGAATATACGCAGCGCATTATCCAGCATGAATATGTTAACTCGGCTAAGCAGAAAAACTGGGCGATTCCCCAGGCGACCTACGATTGGGTTCTGCTAATTGACAGCGATGAACTTTTAGAGCTGGCATTGCAAGAAGAGATTCAAGCGTTGTTGGCCAATCTCCCGCCTAATTACGACGCTTTTCGAATGCCGCGCAAAAATCTCGTTTTTGGCAAATGGATAAAGTCTTGCCGTATGTACCCTGACTATCAGATCCGACTGTTTCGCAAGGCAGTGGCCGTTTATGAAGATAAAGAGGTCCATGCTCATATTAAAGTCCCTCACCAAATCGGGATGCTTAATCATGCTTTTATACATCATGATTTTGAAGACGTTGCGGAAACTGTCGTGAAGTGGGGCCGTTACACGCGCTACGAAGGAGACCAGATGTTGAAAGTCGGTCGGTCTTCCCGGTGGTACGATATGACCTTTCGTCCTCCGCTCGCTTTTTTGTACTATTACTTATGGACGGGTGCTGTCCGCGAGGGACGACGAGGGTTTTATCTCAGTGTTATGTTGTCTTATTATGTATTTCTGAAACATGCTCGGCACTGGCAGCTTGAGTGGAAGCATTCGCCGGAAGGCCAAAAGTATTGGAATGAGAATATTTATGATCTTCGCTAACATCTGGACAAAAAGATGAGCTATTCCGAGAAAATCCGAGTGGCCTTTCTAGTGCCTTTTGCAGGAATGAGTGGGGCAGAAATTAACATTGACTATTTGTTACAGGCAATGCCGAAGGCTGAATTCGATGTGGATCTAATTGCACCGCCTGCACAACCCTTGATTCAAGTCGCAAGGAAGCTAGGTTGGACGACTTGCGTTAAAATATTTCCTAATTTTGTGTCCACGAGTATCGAAATTGCAGGCACTCGGATATTGAACCCGCTGGCGGTAGCTCATGATCTGTTCGTAGTAATCCGCGTTGCGCTCTGGTTGTCCCAGTACGTTCGACAGCATCAGATTCAAATCCTCTATACAGGCGCAATAACGCCGCACTTAGTTGGTATCCTTTCTGGACTTATGCAGCCCAGATTGCAGTTGATAGTGCATTTGCAAACAATTATTTCTCCGCGTCTGGCAGGAGGATTGGGACGGGCGTTCTTTAGCCGGGTTGTTCGCCGCGCCGCACGGGTTGTCGCAGTGTCGAAGGCTGTTGCGGAGACACTGCCACCCTCCGACCGCGTTGTATTAGTTTATAACGGGGCGGACATTGCTGCATACGAAGCGATTGAGACCAGTACATTGCGACAGGAATTAAATATCCCTGCAAACCAGCCACTTATCGGAGTTATTGGCAGATTGACTCCTTGAAAAGGGCACCGAGTCTTCTTGGACGCGGCGGCTAAACTAGTGCAAAAAGGATTACCAGGCCATTTCATAGTTGTTGGCGATGATGTTGACCCGATCTCAGGTCGGAGCCAATATCGCCCGTTGTTAGAAGATTACGCAAAAACACTCGGTATTCAGGATAGGGTGACTTTTACTGGTTTTCGAAAAGATATTCCCAACGTGATGCGTGGACTGGACATACTTGTTATTCCGTCCCTGCGACCTGACCCTTCGCCGCTAGTTACCGTTGAGGGTTTAGCAAGTGGTATTCCAGTTGTAGGATCAAATTCTGGAGGGATCGCCGAAGTTATCCTGGATGGCAAAACGGGGCGGCTTTTTCCGCCAGGTGACTCATTGGCTTTGGCTACAATTTTGGATGACCTGATTTCACAGCCAGCTCTGCGCGTTGAATATGGTAAAGCCGGACTAAAGAGAGCAAAAACTGATTTTGCCGTTGAACGCTATACAAGTGCCTTGATCGATATGTTTCGGCAGGTTTCTGGCGATTCTGCGCGTGCGGGTAAAAGCCAGTAGGCACTGGAGGCATTGCAAGGGCCCTTTGTGATTCAGGTAAACCGCGAGATGCAACCGATCCTTTTCGTCCACAATCAAGCACAGAGCTTCGTCATTATTGATCTCAAATTGCTCCAGGAGCGATGGCCTGTTCGGGAACGTTATGAACAGAACCGCCTCGTAAACCCATTTTCAGTGATGTGGGCAGTCCTGCACTCCAGCATGGTATTTTGTTGGTTTGCAAGTTGGCACAGCCTGTTTCCGGTTTTCTTTGCCTGGCTATTCAATAAGCCGTCGTTGGTGGTTGTGGGTGGCTATGATACTGCAAATTTGCCTGAGGCGAATTACGGCTCACAGCGGGGCGGGTTGCGTCGCTGGGTATCCCGTGCCATCATAAAGATGGCGACTCATTTGCTCGTGAACTCCGATAGCGCCAGAAGGGAAGCCATCGCGAATGCTGGAGCCGACCCTGACAAGATTACCCTTGTTTATCACGGTATCGAGCCGCTCGCGATGGGTTCATTAGAAAGTCGGGAGCAACTTGCTCTGACAATTGGGCAAGTTTGGCGGGAGAACCTTCTTAGGAAAGGACTGCTGCCTTTTGTAGAGGCCGCGAAGTATTTGCCTGAGACGCAATTTGTACATGTCGGCAAATGGCGCGATGATAGTATAGATGATTTGCGGGTCGCAGCAGGTGCAAATGTCCAATTTGCTGGCTTTGTGGCAGCCGACGAGTTAGAAGCACTGTGTCAGCGGGCCAAAGTTTATGTGCAGGTCAGTTTGCATGAAGGGTTTGGGATGAGT
>WNFI01104188.1_pt1 | contig 25130 bp, 26 predicted proteins | sample 5400471 | NCBI WGS metagenome assembly WNFI01 (sample SAMN13153348, study PRJNA577476) | soil metagenome | isolation source: 100 cm saprolite on Douglas fir-dominated hillslope | place: USA:California | collected 2013-09-17 | reverse complement strand
CTCGCTCGGTCCAGATCAACTTTGGGATCCAGCGAGAAATCCGGCAAGGCATGGTGCTCAGCGTGGACTACCTCCGCAACATTGAAACGCGTACCTTGCTAGCTGTTGATGTCAACAAGGTGGGTGATATTTCCACCTTCGATATGGGCGGAGCACAGGCCGCCATTGCCGCTACCAACGCGCAATTCTCGGGTACCGGAGGAACGTGCACAACAGTCGATTGTGCTATTTCCGCAGGGGCTTCCATCGATGACTATGTCGCCAATGGTCTCGGAACGCCGAACGATGTTGGCGGCGTGGGCTGCAATCAACCGACCTCGACTGGCGGTCTTGGGCGTCCCTGCGCCTTCGGCGGGGTTAATTCCGATCAGAATATTGCGTTCTTCCTGAAGCCGATCGGACGTTCGGTTTACAACGCTTTGCAGATGAAATTGATCGACAATGTCAATAAGCCGTTCCGTGGTGTGAAAGCGCTGAACTTGCAGGCCTCCTACAGCCTGTCCAACTTCAGTAACACCGGCGGAGCACAGCTCACCGGCACTCCTGCGGACAGCGATCAGGATTTTGTGCTCCAGGCTGGGGACTATAACAAGCCTGGCAGGTACTATGGTCCTGCGTTGCTCGACCGCACCCACCAGATCTCATTCGGCGGCTACGCCGACATCCCAGGTGGGTTCCGGCTTGGGTTGATCTCCCACTTCTACAGCCCATTGTCCAGTGCCATTGTGTCGCCGAACTTCGGCGATGTCGGGGAAATCTATCGCACCGACTTCACGGGTGACGGCACATTCGGCGATCCGCTGCCGGGTACGCATCTGGGGCAGTTCGACCGGGGCACGAACGTCAGTGCGCTGAATACTCTCATCAGTCACTACAACACGACTTATGCAGGCCAACCAACTCCAGCGGGTAACGTTTTGGTACAGAACAATCTATTGACCGCCACCCAGCTGCAAGCTTTGGGCGGCGTGGCACCGACCATCGACCTAGCGCCTGCTGGCCAGGTTAATTTTACCTGGCTGCGGGCTCTGGATCTTAAGTTGGCCTGGCGGCATACGTTCATGGATCGGTACACCATTGAGCCGAGCGTGGGCTTCTACAACCTGCCGAATTTCAGCAACTTCAACCTGCCTCCGAATACGATGAACGGTCTGTTGCTAGGTGCAGGGAACGGTTCGATTAACGGCACGACGCGGGCTGATAACGAGGCTTTCCGTGTAGGTAACGGCACGGGCGTCTACGGACTGGGTGCCCAGCGGCAGATCGAATTTGGTTTGCGGCTGGTCTTCTAGCCTTGAAGTGCTTTTAACCTCGGCCACCAGCCTCCCAAGGCTGGTGGCCTTTCTTCTCGTGCACGGCGAGCAACGGAACGCAGATCTCTCCTCTTGCACACATGGCCGAGCCGAGCTACCATGCGCATCGATGGAGGAGGATCTCGATGTCACGCTTCGCTCATGTCCTGTCTGTCCCTCTCCTGTTGTTAATGCTCTTGCCTACCGCCTCCGCGCAGGCAGCAGAGCAGCCAGCTGCAAATCTATCCCGCACGCTGAGGGACAAGATTGTGTTCGTGCGCGCTGACCCTTCCATTGGAGTTTCTTCGATGCGCTCGATCACGGTAGCCGAATCGAGTCCGAATGCGATCGGAGATCAGGCAAACGAAGCTACGGGTGCGGGCTCCGGAGGAATGGTCACTACAACGCACGATGCCCCAGACATGCAGAGCAGGGCAGTCGCCAACCCCAAGACCAGCGAGATCGCGCTCATGAACCCGGACGGCTCCGGCGTAACGCGTCTGCATATATTCGGTTCGGACCCCATGGTGTCTCCGGATGGCTCCAAGATTGTTTACTGCTCGCAGCACGACACCATCTATTCGCAAATCTATGTTATGAATTCGGATGGCACAGCCTCGAAGCGCTTAACTGACATGAAGAACGGGGACGCCTGTGGTCCGGCCTGGTCGCGCGATGGCAAGAAAATCGCTTTCTATGCCTTCGCGCAGACACAGCCCAGCCGCAATCCCGAAATCTGGGTCATCGATTCCGATGGCACCAATCCCAAGAGGCTGGCCGATCACGGAATCGATCCATCCTGGTCGCCGGATGGACATCAGCTCGTGTTCGCATCGCACCGCGACGGTATTTTCCAAATCTATGCGGTGAATTCGGACGGATCGAGTCTGCGCCGCCTCACCAAACACAACGCCGAGGACTCCAATCCTGCATGGGCTCCCGATGGGGGCTCGATCGTCTATATCTCGGCTACGGGGGATGACCGCCGGGGCTTGTTCCTCATGGGACCGGACGGTTCCGATCAGCACGGCCTGGCGCATTCCAAGCACCAGGATTTTTGTTTCCCCTCGTGGTCTCCTGACGGAAAGACCATCGTTTTCTCAGCATTGAACCGGTTGGGTTCCCAGGGGATAGTAGCGGGTGAAGAGAAACCCCGATGCGAACAGTGGACCGGCGAATATCAGATGTTCGCGATGGATGCTGAAGGTAAGATTCACATCCTGAGCGATGCTAAAGTGATGGGCACGCGCCCCTCATATGGTCGCGTGCTGATTACGCCCTAGGACGCCCATTTCGCGGTCGTACTGAGGCCAACACTTACTGAATCCAAGTGAAATCGGTTCTTTGACTGCTACGGGGTCAGTTCGCTGCGCAGGTGCTTTGATAATTTTTCGATCCGTTTCAGCTTTTGCAGCGTGTCTTTTGGCAGCATGTCGTGGCGGACGCTGGTTAAGTCGGCGGGAATTTGTTTGGGCGATTTTCGACAGTTCGTCCGCGTCTTGTTGCAGTTTCACCAGATCGATGTGACGCCTCACGGTTACCGGCGAGGGCACCGGTTGCGGGTCGGTCTGCGGACCGCTTGTGCTCAAGGGCCTGGGAGTGGTGGGATACTTTGCCTTCTGCGCCTGCGCGGATAGCAGGCAGAGCAGAACCGGGATCGCCACAGCGAACTTTAAGGAAATCGTCACTGGGATCGTCGGGGGTAAAGACAGCAGGCTGAATTTCTTCACGGCGAGAGCCTCCTATCGGAAGTAAAGTTTGTCGGCATTCTACTCCGCATTGCTACACGAGTCGTCTCTCGCCGCTTTCCGGAGTGGCTCTGAAGTTCACGCGCTTTGTGTACAATGTGCGCATGACTTTTCGCCCTCCCCAGGGAAGTCCAAATGCCAAACGCAGCCGTACGCCGCCTCCAGAAGATACGTTTGAGGAAGCTTCTTTCCTGAAAGTGCTGGGAGAGAAGCAGAAACCAGTGGCGGTCAAGTTGATGGACGGGCAGACGGTACGCGGCTGGATCGAGTATTACGATAAGAATATGGTGCGGCTGACCCGCGAAGGCGCTCCGAATCTATTCATTTACAAGCATGAGATCATGTATGTCGCCGAAGACGGCGGAAAGAAGAAGTAGTGGCTGCGGCCCGCGAGTTGTTCATGCAGACCGCTTAAGAAGCCGCTGGCAGCTGTAAAGCTGATAGAGATTCTTCGCTTCGCTCAGAATGACATCCTCTAAAAATTATGAGTGATATGCACTCCAGTTCCGAGAGTTTTCTTCCCGCTATGTCAGCCATTGCGCGCGAGGCGGGCGCGCTGTTGCTGCCATATTTTCACCAAGGGTTAAAGATTGAATACAAAGGCGATGCCGATCTGGTGACGGCGGCGGACCGCGCGTCGGAGGTGCTGATCCGTGAGCGCATCAGCCAGCAATTTCCCTCGCATGACGTTCTGGGGGAAGAGCAGGGACTAAACGATCAGGGTGGCGAATATCGGTGGTACGTCGATCCGCTGGATGGAACCACCAACTTTGCGCATGGATATCCAGTGTTCGGAGTGTCAATGGCATTGGAGAATCGAACGCTAGGACAACGGGTTGCAGGGGTGGTGTACGATCCCACGCGCGACGAGTTGTTCGCTGCCGAGATCGGCAAAGGTGCGCAGCTCAACGGCAAGCCGATTCACGTATCGAAGGTTGCGCAGTTGAAAGAATGCCTGCTGGCTACGGGATTTCCCAGCCACAAGCGGCACAAGAATCCGAACATTCACTTTTATCATCAGATCACGTTGCGTACGCATGGAGTTCGCCGGCCCGGATCGGCGGCGCTGGACTTGTGTAATGTCGCCTGCGGGCGCTTCGACGGCTTCTGGGAGTTCAATCTCAATCCCTGGGATACGGCCGCTGGCGCTTTGATCGTGGAAGAAGCCGGAGGCAAGGTCAGCCGCTTTGACGGTTCGGCATTCGAACTGAATAGCAGTGAGACGCTGGCGTCGAATGGTATGGTGCATGACGCACTGCTGAAAGAGTTCAAGGAAATTTTCGAAGGGCGCGGGATTGAGCCGATGGCCGATCCACGGCAATACGAGCGGTAGTTCTACCCGTTCGAAGGCGCAATTCCCTTGACATTATCGGTCGTTCCTCCTACGTTGGATGCCTCATCCGTTCCGTCTTCATTGGGCCCGAACAAGAACGCGCCGTCGAGAGCACCAACCTCCAGGGAGGATTGTTTATGAAATGCGCCGCTACTTGTCTACTTTCGTTGCTTCCACTCTGCGCAATAGCCGCCCACGCTCAAACCACCCACTACCCACAAGGATTGATTCAGCATGTGATTGTAGTGATCCAGGAGAACCGCACACCCGACAATCTCTTCGGGAGTAGCCCAACTTTCGAGCATGGTGTAAACCTAAGTTAGCAGCGGAATCAAGAAGGGCACCACAACTCGGGTTCCGTTGCAGGCCGCCGTCGTGTACAGCACTTGGGACATGGATCACGCCCACGTGGCCTTCCAGCAGATGTGGGACAACGGGGCAATGGACAACGCTGACGGCGAAGTGGTTTACGGAAGCTGCGGAGCTCTAGCCCCCAACTGCCCGTACGCGTACGCGGACAACAGCGCCCCCGCGAAGGACGTTGACCCTTACTTCGCCATCGCCAAACAGTTCGGATTCGCAAATTACATGTTTCAAACGAATCAGGGGCCAAGCTTTCCCGCCCATCAATTCCTATTCTCGGGAACCTCTGCCCCGGTCTCGTACCCTACGACCTATTACGATTGGTTTGCAGCTGAGAACCCGGGTAACAGCCACGGCGGAATCGGTACGCCGGTTGGCTGTCTCTCCGCAGCAGGCTCCGACCCAACTCTCGTCCTAGATATCAACAACACACAGCCCTATACGGAGTCGGCAACATACATACCGATCAACAACGATCCCCCCTTCCGCACCTCCCGGCTATCCCTGTTACGACCACCCTAGCATTGCCAACGTGCTCGACGGTGCCATCCCACCAGTCACCTGGAAATACTATACGAACGATAAGAAGAACCTGTGGACCGCACCTAACGCCATTGAAGGTATTTGTGAGCCCCTCACGCTTGGAGCATTAGACTGCAACCCTGTAGGCACGGACTGGCTTAACGTAATTAACGAAAGCGAGGCCAACGAGCATCCCGCGCAGATTCTGGACGACATCTTGGGCTGCGCGTCTGGCACTGTGCCGAATGTGAGCTTCGTCGTTCCCGATGGCGCCTGGTCCGATCACGCAGGCGTTAAGATACAAACCTCCGCGCTGGGACCGTCCTGGGTTGCGGCCATCGTTAACGCGGTCGGCAACAACTCAAGCACTTGCCCGGTAAACTGGGCGAATACCGTCATCCTGGTGACTTGGGACGATTGGGGAGGCTGGTACGACCATGTTGACCCCGACCCCAACGGAATTACCGGCTACTCCGATGGTTCAGGCAATGCCTACGTGTACGGCTTTCGGGTGCCGCTGCTGGTGGTGTCCGCCTACTCGGCTGTGCCTGCGCCCCCGAACACGGGCTACGTTTCCGGCTATGCGAGTTTTACAGGCGATGCGAACGCACCAACCTCATGCCCTACAGTACCAGACACCAGATACTGCCACGACTTCGGCAGCATCCTGAATTTTATCGAGTACGTTTTCGGACAGAACGGCAACACCCTTGGCGAGATTAGTCCCAACTACCACTATGCCGACTTCTTTGCGCCAGACGCACCTCATAACTGCATAACATGCCCCTACCCTTACGCTCTCGGAGATTTCTTCCTCTTCAACCAGAGCCCCAGGCCTTTTACCACGATTCCCGCTCCACACCTCGCGAGTTACTTTCAGACCTGGGAGGGTGCGGCGCAAGATCCGGACGACGACGCGAGCGAATGAGAACTGCAAACCACGGCACACGATCAGACGACGAGCCTGCCTGTTGATGTAAGCCTGACGACTCTCAACCTACGGCGCAAGCTCAAACACGGTGCCTACGCCGCCTGGGCCGCCGAGTATGGTCGTGCCGAAAACTTTCCCGTCATGGAGGGTCAGGTCAGCGACGGGCTGGGAGCCGTCGGTCCCCACAAACTCGTGCAGAACGCTGTAAGTCCAGGTGCCGCTGGAGCCGGGCGCAAGCTTGTAAACCACCCCGCAGCCGCAAGAGCTCGATCCCCCATAAAGCGTAGTGCCGTAGAGATTGCCCGAGTGGTCAAGGACGACCCCTGCCTGGGGACTGAATCCGGCCGCGCCAGCATGAAAACGGTATAAGATCGTCTCCACCCAGCCTCCGTGCGGACCACGCGTCAGCTTGAAGATGGTGCCGCAACCGCCTCCAAAGCACCCACCAATACCGCTTCCCCCTACAGCGGTGGTTCCATATAGGCTGCCAGCGCCGTCGGCTACCAGCTGTCCCCAGCCGGGGGCCGCCCCGTCTCGACCACCGCTAAAGGAATGCAGCACGCTCTCCGTCCAGCCGCTGGATGCATGCCTCACTTCATAAACGACGCCAGCACCCGTTGTGCCGCCGCGATAGGTCGTCCCAAACAGATTGCCCGCCGGATTCAGGAACACTCCGGCGAATGGCTCCGCGCCGTCGCTGCCACCGCTGAAGGTATAGAGTATGCTGTCTGTCCACCCACCCGAGCCGGGTGACAGTTCGAAGACGACGCCCGACGTGCCGTATAGGTTGCCCGCTTTGTCCAGGGTCAAGCCGTCGGAAGGCGAGCCGCCGTCGCCGCTTTGGCTGCCAAAGTTGTAGAGGACGTTAAAAGTCCACCCGCTGGAACCGGGCGTCATCTCGAAGATCGTCCCTCGTCCATTCGCGCCGGCAGTCTGGGTCGTGCCATAAAGATTGCCGGCCGCGTCAAATATCACGTTGCCATTCGGCTCGGCGCCGTCGGAACTGGGATAGGGGAAGCTGTGCAGCACGGTTTCCGTCCACAGCCCCTGCGTAGTGGGCGACAACTCGAACACCGTGCCATAACCATACGCTCCGCCGCCAGTGGTCGTGCCGTAGAGATTTCCTTTGGTGTCAAATACCACACTGTCATAAACTCCGCCGCCATCCGTGCCGCCGGTGAAGGAATACAGCACCTTGTACTTGCTTTGCGCGCCTGCGTTGGGGGCAAGCGATAGAATACAAGCCAGAATTGCGAGCGTGAAGTGGATATGAACCGGGAATATCCTGTTGCGCATAAACTCCTCCGCGCCGGTGGTGAGCCTGGGGCGCTCACAGGGTTGAATTGTAGACCAGAAACTCCAACCGGCAACGAGTCACGTCGAACACGGCCCAGAGCGAAGGTACCGCATACCATTCGCGCTACAATAGCTTGAGCAGAGATCGGCCGGTTCCGGCGTCTCTCATCCTTAATTCTCATAGGTTCAGCGTGATCAACTCACTTTTGGAACGCGAGATCGAAAAGCGACCGGACCAGGTCCGGCTACAAGGACGCATTCTTTTTCTCACCGAAGACCCCGAACTCATCAAGCGGCAACTGGCGGGTGAAGATTTGCCGTGGGACACGAAGAATCCGGCGAATAATCCGAAGCTGCGCGATGACATTTCTACCGACGAGATCACGCCGGCGCACTACTGCTTTTATTTCGACGAGACGCTGGGCGAGATTCCATATCTTGGACTGAAGTGCGGCAGCGCGACGCCGATTGGGCGCGGCGACGTGAAGCGCGGCGGTTTCGTCTGCGCAGTGAGCGGAAAGCGGCGCGGCAAGGGATCGAGCCGCGAGCAGTCGCCTTATGCCGAAATGTGCGCCGGCATTCAGGTCGTGATCGCGGAGAATATTGAGCGCATCTACAAGCAGAATTGCCAGAACCTGGGAGTACTGACTTCGACAGATTTTTCGCTGATCGATAAAATTCGGGGCGGAGAAGAGATTGCGCTGAGCGAGTTCACCGCGGGCGAGGATGAGATTACTCGGCAAGTGATCGAATATGGCGGCCTGTTTCCGTTCAATGTGGCGAGGATGCAGGGGAAGGTGTTTTTGCCGGCGATTGGCAGTGAGGGCGAGTCGCCCGCGCCCACACGAGCGATGACGCTGGCCGAAAAAATCTTCGCGCGGCACATGCTCGACGAAAACGGTAAGGTTGGCGTGACTGCGGTCAAGCCCGGTGATACCGGGTTTGCGCGCGCCGATCTGCGTTTCAGTCACGAATACGTAACACCCATGGCGGCGATTTTCTTCGAGCGTTATGTCGGCAAAGATGCGAAGGTCAACGATCCCTCGAGCATTTTATTTTTCCGCGATCATCTTACGTTTCTTGACGAGGTGATTTCGGAAGAGAAGAAGAAGTTGGGTCTGCTCGACCTGGCAACGCAACTTAAGCTTAAGCAGCAGGATTTTGCCGTCAAGCAGGGAATCAAGCTGCATGGAGAATTGAAAGACCGCAAGGGATCGGAAGGAATTTGCCATTCGATCGTGCTGGAGAGTTACGCGTTGCCGGGGCAGTTGAATATCGGCTCGGATTCGCACACGCCGCATGTGGGTGCGATCGGATGTGTAGCATTCGGTATCGGCACGACGGATGTGTTCAATTCGTGGATCACGAAAGATGTGCGGGTCAAAGTGCCGGAGTCGGTGAAGATTGTGGTCCGCGGCAAGAAGCATCCGAATGTTACCGCGAAAGATTTCATTCTGAAGATTCTGAGCCTCGACTACGTGCGCAGCGGCAAGGCACTGGCGAAAGTCATGGAATATGCGGGCGAGGCGATCGAAGATCTCAGTGTAGACGAGCGCGCCACCATGACCAACATGGCGGCGGAGATCGGCGGCTTCACGGGAATCGTCGCGCCGGATAGGAAGGCCGTGGAGTTTTTGGTCGAGCGGCGCGGCATGGATCGCAAAAGCGCCGAGGCGATGATCGAAGGCTTGTATAGCGATCCGGGAGCGCAATATGCGCACTTGATTGAACTCGACGCGGCGGACATTACGCCGATGGTGGCGACGCCGGGGGATCCGGGCAACGGGAAATACGTTCGTGATCTGAATACACCGGTTCCGGTGGAGATTGCCTACGGCGGTACTTGCACCGCGGGCAAGAACGAAGACATGGACATGTACGCCGCCGTCCTGGCCGACGCTCTAAAGCAGGGCAAGCGCGTGGCCGGTTCGGTGCAGTTCTACATTCAGTTCGGATCGCAAGAGACGCGAGAGTATTGTCTGCGTCGTGGTTATCTCGAAGTGTTTGAGAAGTCAGGCGCGCATGTGATTGAGCCCAGCTGCGGAGCCTGTATCAATGCCGGGCCAGGAGTGTCGACGCGTTCCGATCAAGTGGTGATCAGCGCTCAGAACCGAAACTTCCCTGGCCGCAGTGGTCCGGGACAGATGTATCTGGCTTCTCCTTACACTGTGGCCGCGAGCGCGGTGGCGGGATACATCGTCGAGTATGAGCCGAGCGAGAAGAGGGAGTTGGTAGGGGTTTAGAGAAGCAGCGGAAGACTGTTCAGAAGGAATAACTAGAGAATGACCTACTGCTCTTTTGGTGCAATCTTCTCGATGATGTTGAGCTTCCAGTCTTTGCCGTCGTCATCGAGAATATGCATATGCCGTCCCTCGATCGCTATTTTTGTGTGACCGTTCACCGTGAGATTCGGGGTTCGGCCGCTTAGTCGACTCGGGAAAAATAAGCAATATTGCAAGCCGTTGAATTTGAACCAGTAGTGATTGCTGCTGAGAGGAACGGCTACCACGGCAGTCCCGATGGGCATTGCGACCGCCCCGGCCGGCGTAGATTGAGTACCCAGAAATATGGCATCCTGCCACGTTCTGTCTTTGGCGTTTGCCCAGGGTAACGAAAGGCAGAGAGCGAGCGCAATTGTGACGGTGTAACGCATGCGATGGCATTCTAGGCTCTCTGAACCTCGCATACAAGTACCACTGACACAAATGCCACATGCCGCATTGGAAAGACGTCGAAGGTAAGTCGTTCGAGCATGGAGTTAGCGCAGGTTCTTCTGGGTGAAACTGGAACTCGAATTTCTTAACTCGCTCCCAGGGGACGCGTTAACGGCAGGTTCTTGTATTCAGTCGCTTACGTGTGTGTTTTTGGCGCGTCTGATTCCTTTAGGAGGTTCGCTATGAACCGTTCCCGCTTGCTTCTCGTTGCCTTCCTCACTATCAGTTTCACGATCACATCCACAGCGTTTCGCGCATCGGTTTCAGCCATTTCAAGCGCTGGTTCCCTAGCCCCGGCGACGCCGATGCTTGAACCGCGCTCCGGCCACAGTGCGAGCTTGTTGTCTGACGGCAGGGTGCTCATCGTCGGCGGGATGCGGCGCAATCAGGATTTCTACAGGTCCGCGGAGATTTACGATCCAGCGACGGGCAAATTTCAGGCAGCGGGGGAGATGACGGTCGGACGAGTGGGACACATCGCGATGCCGCTGCCGTCAGGCAAGGTGCTCATCGCGGGCGGTTGGGTGGGCCGCGGCGCCACCGATACCGCAGAGCTTTATGATCCGGTTACTCGGAAATTCATGTCGATAGGAAAAATGACGGTTCGGCGCGGACGCCCTAGCGCCACGCTATTGGCGACCGGCGACGTACTGATTGCAGGCGGCTAGGATCATGACGGTCCGGGCGCACAGCTCAACTCAGCGGAAATCTTTCGCGCTGCCACGCTGCAGTTCCAACCCACGGGTTCCATGCACCATGCCCGTATTAGTCATACTGCAACTCTGCTGAACGACGGTCGCGTGCTCGTCGCAGGCGGCTTCGCTGACAACGTGACAGCCAGTGCCGAACTTTACGATCCGAAGCGTGGGACTTTTTCGGAGACCGCCAGTTTGCTCACTGCGCGCTGTAAACACACGGCTGGCTTGCTTCCCGACGGTCGCGTATTAATCGCCGGAGGTTCGGCGAATAAAGGGTGGAACGCAAACCAGAGCAGCGCCGAAATCTACGATCCGCGCAGCAGGAAGTTCACAGCTACGGGCAGTTTGAATGATGCCCGATTCAAGTTGCCTGACGAAGCCGTGGAACTTGCTTCTGGACGGCTACTCATTGCCGGTGGAAGCAAAGATGTGGAGGTATTCGACTCGGTGAGCGGGAAATTCGTCGTAGTCTCGGGCCAAATGAGTGACAAGTGGCACTACTTGACGGCAACCAAACTGCGCGATGGTTCGGTGCTGCTGGCAGGCGGCTATCCAAACAGCGATCAGGCCACGACGCAGGCATGGATCTATCGGCCTTGAACGCCTTTGCGACAAAGCCTTGCAACTAAGACGATGACGATGCGCCGTTCGTCCGCGTGTGGGAAGCCTTCAGTTCTTTCAGAGTCGGGAACGAACTTGGCGAGACCAGAGTTCGTTCTGGCGGCTGGCTCCCGTTCTGGAGAGCAGTCACCAGCAACTGGAGTGCATCGCCCATAATGGGTGGAGAAACGACAGTGGCGGCAAGGCGCTTCTGGCGCACCCATGCCTGGCCGGAGCGGGGAACACCGTCACATCCAGTGACCGGAAGATGGAGCCAGGTATCGCGCTCCTGCAAGTTGCTTAATTCTTCAAAGCCGCGCCGAGCGCCGATAGCCATGTCATCGTTCTGGCAAGCGATCATCCCGATGTGCAGTTGTTTGGAGGTACTAAGCGATAGCCACGATTTGATGGCGTTGTAGCCACTCTTCTGCGTCCAGTCGCCCTTGAGTGTTTTCACGTCGACTCCGGGCGGCTTAGTCGCGCGCATGCCTTGCGAGCGCATCCGGGCAACAATGCCGACGGATGGGCCTTCGACATAGAGAACGCATCCTTTATCATCAAGGATGGCCGCGATCTGCTGGCCCTGAATCTTGCCGATTTGCTCGTGATCGGACAGGACGGAAAAAACGGGAACCAACGCATGCCGTCTTAGGTCGGAGATGTAGTCGACATCGGTGTTGATCACTCCCCAAGCGATGCCCGCTGCCACAGCCGCTTTGGCGATCTGGATCATGCCCGTACCTACGGGCTCGACCAGTATGGCGTCTGGCCGCTTGGCGGGGTCCTGGATGAAGCTCAGAATCTGTTGGGTTTGCCGAACGGCGTCGTTGCCAGCGTAGATGACTTGGACGCTGGCTCCGAGTTTGAGCCCGGTCGTTTGGGCTGAAGCTGCTTGTTCGAGTTGATAATCGTTGTCGTCGGTAATCAGGGAAACCAGAACATTAAGCTTGTTCATGGAACCGGGGCCCTTTGCACTATGGGTTAAACCGCACTCGTTCTTCCCAGTATTAACGCACACTAATGTCATTCCCCGAAGTTACTTTCGTGACGATATTCAGGGTGCAGGTTCGCCCGGCCAGGATTCGAGGGGCAGTACGCGTTGAAGGAGATTAGCGAGTCGACAAGAAATCTTCGTCCTTTGGAGAGATAAACACTTTCGCAGAGAGAATGAGTTTTGCAGCGGCCCGGCATTCTTGCTAGAATGTGCGGTTCTATGGGGAAGCGGCCAGACGGCGCGCAAATAGCGCCATAGAAGCGGTAGGACGCGAGCGCAACCGTTAGACCGGTAGTAAGATAAATGCAAGAGATCTCAGGAGACTGAACCCTTATGACTTACGTGATTGCGGAGCCGTGCATCAACACAAAAGATACCGCGTGCGTGGACGCGTGTCCGGTGGATTGCATTCATCCCAAGAAAGACGACCCTAAGCACGCTGCCGAGCCATTGCTGTACATCGATCCAGTAGAGTGCATCGATTGCGGCGCTTGCGTGCCGGTGTGCCCGGTTTCGGCCATTTTCGCGCTCGATGACCTGCCGGAAAAATGGAACTCTTTCACCGAACTCAACGCCAAGTATTTCGGGCGGTAAGAGTAGTCGCTAGTCTCGCTCAAGATCAAGAGCGCACATCCTCCCAGGGGCGTGCGCTCTTTAGTGTTTGAGGTTCGGACTGAAGGCTCAGCTTGAGGGCCTTTCCTTTCTGAAATGGGTCCCGGCTTTGTCGCTGCCGCGGATCGCGACTTCTTACGCGGCCATCAGGTCGGCTGCGGCGGCTCGTTTCGGTTCCAGCCCGTATCCGAGATCAACGCCCGGCTGGACACTCACGATGTACTCGTGGATGTCGATCGGGTTGGTGCCTCCGGTGAAGACGTGTTTAAACAGGTCGGAGACGTGGAGAATCAGGTTGTGGTGTTCATCCATATCGCAGTCCAGCAGGATGCAGTCGCCCGCAGGGCCACGAAATCTGCCTACCGTGAACTGCACGTTGCCCTCCTTGTAGTTGCTCTTCACGCTGATCATGGGATCGTCTGGTGCGACAGCGGTGGGAACGTACTCGCCCGGAATATTCTGTGGATGAAGCGAAGCGTCCGCGGAGAAAAATCCCTGGCGGTTGAAGGTGCCGGGATTCTGGAGAATATGATCAACGCTTTCGAACAGATTCGAGTCTACGATGGCCACGAAACGCTCCTGGTCCATAACCAAGACTTGCTTGACGAAGGTGAACCAGGACAGGCCGCTGACGGGGTCTATCTTGGTGTTCAGCACAGTGAAAAGATTGAGCAACGCCATCTTCGCCAGCACTAATTCCGCCGAGGCCAGGCCGTCAAATAGAGCCGGAGTCATAATTCCAATGTCGACTCCGTCTTTCAGCCGAAGATGCTGGTCCTTGATGACAGCTTTCAAAGGATCGAACGCAGGCGTCAGCGAATTCCAAGGGGTGAAGTGGGGGTTCCACTTGCCGGGGTCCCGCAGCACAATGGCGGAATCGTTTTTCGATTGCCCATCGGTGAGGGTGAAGAACTGCGATTGGACGATGTTGTACAGGGACGGCGTGATGACGCAATGCAAATTCTGGGCCTGCGGAAACGCCGGTAAGCTGAACTTGCGCAGGGGCGGGAACTGCAAATGATCCGCACGGGCTATGGTCACACCGTCGAGTCGTACAAATTCGACGGTGCAGTCCGGTTCTAGGGCGTGATTGCCTTCGGCGTTGATCAGATCAAGGACGAGACTTCCTGTGTTGCTCATTGAATTCCTCCGTAAAGGTCAACTGGCAGGAGTGGATCTCCGCCGTTGAGGCAAAGCCGCGCACCCCCGCATTACGGCAGCGCACGGACAAATATGGTTTCCCAGGGAGGAAGAAATCTGGAGAATCAAAAAACTCCGGATGAATACTACACCTTTTCGCGCAACCCCGTGCCAGGAATCGCAAGAAGGCTGGCATTACATCTGTGACTTCAAAATTCGCAGGCGTTGAGAGTCCTACGGAATTCACCGTATTGCCCAGCGAGTTGGCCAGATGTAATGTGGAGCTAGATTACAACGACTTTAAAGCGCGTAGGTTCTCTCAAGACAGGGCGGCCATGGGTTAGCGTCGGCGAAAGCGGACATTCGGACCCTCTCGGTCGCCCTCATTTTTTTGTCCCGCTTGTTGTTTTACTTGCTACTTCCTTTATTTGCATTCCCCAGAATTTCTGCTTCCTTGCCAGTATGGGCTTTTAGCGCGTCGAGGATACGGAGGTAGTCACGGTTTTCCATACGCAGCAAAAACGTTTTGGGGATACCTGCATCGCGGGGTAGCCGATTTCAAGCCAATGACTCTTAGAAGGGGTGAGAATGCCGGTCGGAGCTAGATGGCGCCTCTTGGTGTATTCGTAGGAGCATTTGTCGATCTGATCGTACGGGATGATGACTGCATCTCGTTTCGCGCTACGCACTTCGACGGCTTTGTGCGAGTCGCTGAAAGTCAGCACGGCTTTGGCTTGTTTTCCTTTGGCGTCGGGCACTTCGACGCCCCGGAAGCTGGTTTCTTCCGCGAGGCTGAAATGGGTTGCGGCGAACAGCGCGAGGATTAGAGAGATTTTCTTCACGATCCTGAAAGTATAGTGGAGCCGATGGGCGTTCATTGTTATGCCGCCTGCTACAAGAATTATTGATGAACGCCCGAGGTCATGCGATCGGCTAGCTCGCCGACGCAGGCTGCACGATAGTGAAATTGCCGTTCCCGGTGCATCCCGCGAAACCTGTCAAGGTCCATGTCCCGGTGATCATTTTTCCATTCACCGTGCCCTGTAGAGTCAGGACATTATTGGACGAAGCGTTCATCGTGGTAACGGTCATTCCAAATGTGCCGGTAACGGTGCCGTTGAAATTGCCGCCTAGGCCGAAAGTGCCGGTCTCGGTTGTGGTGGAAGTGAAGCAGGGACTTGGTGAGTTGAAGGTGAAATTCGTAACCGTGACATTATTCCCGCTGCCCTGAGTGAACTTCGTCGAAAAAGCGAATGCGGTGGTGTTGTTGGTGTCAGTGAGACTTGCCGTCCAGGTTCCGTTGATATTGTTGGAATTTGGGTTGTTACTACTGCTGCCGCACCCAGCCATGACCAGCCCGAGCGCCAAAAGTGCAATAACAGAAATCTTGTTCATACACGCCTCCTGAGCAGGGGAAGAACCCTTATGAATAGCGAACCCTGATCCTGATTGTTAGTTGCTCGAATGATGGGGGGAAGGAACTAGTGATAAGCCCGGCGATTAAAAAGGCGAAGAGCGGACGTTCGGGGCATTTCATCGAATACAATCGTGGTTCGGTCGGGTTCCCATGGCATTAAGAGAGTCGGAGGCTATCGTGCTGCGGACATACCCCCTGCGCGAGGCCGACCTGCTGGTCACGTTGTTCACGCGCTCGGAAGGCAAAGTGCGCGGGGTGGCGCGATCGGCCAAGAAATCGAAGCGGCGCTTCGGCGGGGCGTTGGAACCGCTCACGCATGTGCGAGCTTTTTATGACGTCCGCGAGAGGCAGGAGTTGGCGCGTCTCGATGCCTGCGAGGTGCTTGAGTCTCCTCTGGCCACCGAAGTCAGCTATGCGCGTGCGGTGGCGCTGGGGCACATCGCCGAATTGCTCGACGAATTGCTCCCCGATCACGAGGCCAATGATGCTATCTTCCGTCTGACCCTTTCTGTTCTGCATGTGCTGCCAGGGCCGGATATCTGGATGCCCGTTACCTACTTTGAATTGTGGATGACACGGCTGGTGGGCTTCTTGCCGGAGTTGACAGAATGCACGGTTTGCGGCCGCGATTTGAACGGCAGCCGGGCGTATTTTCACGCACTGGCGGATGGGTTAATGTGCCCGGACGACAAACGGTTGGCGTCATCCGAGATTTCGAGCGAATCGCGCGCATTAGCGGGACAGATGTTTCGCGCTCCTGTGGAGAGTTTCATGGGAGCTTCTTCAGACGAAGCGTGGCCGAAAGCGCACTGCGCCGACTTGCGGAAATTCCTGATCCAGATCTTGCAGCGGCACATTGAGAAGAAGCTGGTCACCGCGGGGATACTGGAGAAGGGCGGGTTCTAGATGGAACTCCGTTGAATGGTAAAGTAGCGTTGAGACTGAAGACCTCAATCTTGTCCACCTTCTCCATTTCGTTGCGACGCCAAGTGGCCGGAAACGCACGGCACAATCCGCTGGCGGCTACAGGCGTGGTGTTGGTCGTGGTGTTCGTGATTCTGGCGTTGTTTGCGCCGTGGATTGCGCCGCAGGACCCGGCTGCCATCAATCTTCCCGCTCGGCTTGATTCTCCTTCTTCCGCGCACTGGTTTGGCACCGACGAACTGGGACGCGACATTCTTTCGCGCATTGTCTATGGTGCGCGTATCTCGATGCTGGTAGGCAGCTGCGTGGTGGCGGCATCACTGGCGCTCGGCCTCATCATCGGCTCAGTCGCGGGATACTACGGTGGAGGGATCGATCGCTTCGTCAATATCGTGCTGATGAATGCGTTTCTGTCATTCCCGGGAATCTTGCTGGCGATCGCGTTCGTTGCATTTCGTGGGGCGGGCATCTTCAATCTTGTGCTCGCGCTTTCGCTCGGCGGCTGGGTAGGGTACGCGCGACTGGTTCGTGGACAAGTGTTGGCCGCGCGTGAGCGCGAATTCGTGGAAGCTGCGAGGGCGTTAGGGGCGAGCGATCTGCGAATCATTGTTCGCCACATTCTGCCCAATATTATTCAGCCGGTGATCGTGCAGGCGGCCATTGGCATGGCGGGTGCGATTCTTGCTGAAGCGACGATGAGCTTTCTTGGACTCGGCGTGCCTCCGCCGACAGCAAGTTGGGGAGCGATGCTCAACGACGGTCGTGCGCATCTGTTTGATGCGCCGCATCTTGTGTTGTTTCCTGCACTCGCCGTGATGTTGGCAGTGTTGTCGTTTAACTTTATCGGTGACGCTCTGCGCGACTATCTCGATCCCCGTTCACGCATTGAAGCGGGATTGTAGTTTCTTCAGGGTGGCCGAAAACCACCACCCTTGGCTGAGGCTGGCCAACGCAATGCCTTCCAGTCGTTCTGTCTAGTCAATATCTTCCGCTTAATCGCTGAAAACAATGGACATTCGAGCCGCGGGCATCCGCTCCGTTTGGCATGGTAGTTGCTTTGCCTAGGTAGAACAATTTCCCGAGGCTCCCGGTTTATATGAATGAGCAGAAAATTCGGAATCAGAAAACGGGTCTGGTTGGAAGAGGTGGATTATGAAAAATAACTTCATGGCAAGTTTATCCGTCTTAATTTTGGCACTGGCTGGGGCGCTCTCAGTGAGTGTACAAGCGCAGACTACCGACGAGGGATCGGGGCCATCGGAGCAGCCGAGCGCGCCCATGGAAATCGGTCAGACGCAGTCTGGGCCGCAGGCGCCGCCTGACGCGGAGGCACAGCCCGGTGGACCTTCGGGCGAGGCTCCGGCGCAGACCGATCAGGGCGTGGCGCGCGTGAGCATGATTCATGGCGATGTTTCGACGCAACGCGGCGATTCCGGCGACTGGTCGGCGGCCACATTAAATCAGCCGGTGATGACCGGTGACAAAGTTTCGACCGGCGACAATGCGCGCACTGAATTGCAACTTGACTTCGCGAACATCGTTCGCCTGGGACCGAATTCGAAGGCTAACCTTGCGAACCTGACGCGCAAAGATATTCAGATTCAGTTGAGCCAGGGCATTTTGAATTACACGGTTTCGAAGGATAGCGAGACTGAGCCCGAGGTTGATACGCCGAATGTGTCGGTGCATCCGTCGCATCACGACGGCGTCTTCCGCATTGAAGTTCGTCCCGATGGTGACACGGTTGTGATTGTGCGCAAGGGCGAAGCGCAAATTTCCACGCCGCAGGGCAGTACTGAAGTTCACAGCGGGGAAATGGCGACGGTCCGCGGCGACAGCACTTCGGCGCAGTACAAGGTTTCTCAGGCTCCCGATCGCGACGATTGGGATCGTTGGAACAGCGAGCGCGATCACATGATCCAGAACGCGCACTCGTGGCATCACACGAATCGCTACTACACAGGCACGGAAGATCTGGACGCCAACGGACAGTGGCGTAACGTCCCCGACTACGGCGATGTTTGGGTTCCGAACGAGCCAGATGGCTGGGTTCCATATCGCGATGGCAACTGGACCTACGAACCCTACTACGGTTGGACGTGGGTAGGCTATGAGCCGTGGGGATGGGCGCCGTATCACTATGGTCGTTGGTTTCCTTATGGCGGTGCGTGGGCATGGTGGCCGGGACCGATCTATGGTGGCGGCTTCTACCGTCCGTTCTGGGCTCCCGCTTATGTCTCGTTCTGGGGGTGGGGCGGTGGCTTTGGGTTCGGATTTGGTTGGGGCGGCTGGGGTGGCTTCGGCTGGCTGCCGATCGGACCTTGCGATCGGTTCCATCCGTGGTGGGGTGGGTACGGTGGGCGCTTTGGCGTGCTGAACGCGCGCTTTGGGAATAACGGCCGTTTCGGCGGCTTTGCGCCGCTGCATGGCGGAACACGCTTCTCGAACATCGCCAACATTCATGACAATCACGTCGGGCGCGCGCTGTCGACGGTGAATGCGGCTAACTTTGGCAAGGGCCGGGTGACAGGAACACCCGCGACGCGGACGCAAATCAACGGTGCGAAGATGATGGCGGGGAATATGCCCGTCGTGCCTTCACGCGCCAGCTTGTCGGCAAGCGGACGCGCGGCAGCTCCGTCGACCGTTCGTAACGGCGGCTCGGAGCATTTCTTCGGTGCGGTGCACAATAACGTGGCGAGGCCAGCATCGTTCCAGCAGCAGACAGCACGCTTGCAACAGACGATGCAGCAGAACCATGTAAGTGCGGTGACAGCAGGAGGGCGCACCAGCGCTGGCGAATCGACTATGGGGCGTAGTGCGCCTTCGAGCACGATGCAGAAGCCGAATGCGGGTACGTTCTCGAATCGGGAGACAAATAACTCGAACCGCGAGACGAGTGGTACAGCGAATCGGAGCGCGGGAAATCAGCCTTCGCCGGTGCAAAGTGGAAATCATGGAGGTTTCCGTCCATTCACTCCTCCGAACGCCAGCAACACGCGGACATCTCCCTCGAGTTCTGCGAATACCGAATCGCATGGCTTCGGTTCATCGAACCCAACGGCAAACCGGCCGATTGAGTCCAGACCGACGGAAAACAGGCCAGCAGTGAATACCAGCCATGATGGCTTCCGTCCGTTCACGCCGCCGTCACACAGCGAAGTCTCGCGGGGAGAGACGCATGTACCCTCGTCTTCTTCGTCGGTGCGGAGTAGCAGCGGCAACTACTGGAACCGGACCGCTCCCAGCAGCATGGAGCGCGGCTATGGTTCATCGTCCAGCGGCTATGGACGAGGATCATCGTCATCCTCATCATCGCGTCCGCAGTTGGATATGCGGCAGCCGATCGTGCGGAGTCCTTCTTATGGGGGCTCGCGCAATGCGCCGTCTTATGGCGGATACCCCGGCACGTCGCGCGCGCCGAGCTACGGAGGTTCGCGCAGTGTTCCGTCGTATGGGGGATCGCACAGCGCGCCGTCGTATGGCGGTTCGCATTCGGCTCCAAGTTCCGGAGGCGGTCATAGTAGCGGAGGCGGACATCCATCGAGTAGTGGTGGCGGTGGTCATACCAGTAGCGGTGGGCATTCATCTGGCGGACATCACTAAGCACGAGTTGCTGTAAACGAAGTGAAGGTCAGAGGCGAGAAGGGCGTGCTAACCGGCACGCCCTTTTCTTGGCGTCTGGCATATTGGTTCGTGTGGAGTGCGGTTAGTGTGGAGCGGAGCGGGCAAGTAATTGAATTCGACCGGAAAAGGTCGTCAGGTTAAGATAAGGCGCGGTATTCAAGGAACTCTATGGATAGGGCAACCGTTAGGGTGCGCCCCCTGCGCTTTGCGTTTGTGGTAGAGCCGAAGGACAAGGCTGGCCTGCAAAGAATCTTTGAAACCAACTCCGCTCTCTGGGGTGGCATTTTCAACTTCGTCATTCCGCTTTTTAAGCAGGTTCCCGCTCGGTACCGAGATAAATATTTCAAGACAATCCCGGCACAGGCAATGCTAAAGGGCCTGGTAGAAGCGTTTCAGCCCGATTATCTTGTCGAGCTAAAGCCGGGCGCCGCGTCTTCTTACGGAATCGCATTCCCCGAGAAGCGAATACTGGCGATTGATGATCTAAGCGCGCGCGACGAGCGAAGACGCTGCAAGATTGGAATGGACCTTCGCAGCATATGCGACGACTTGTACCGCACTGCGTTCCGTTTCGTCCAGCGCCATCCCCCGGATGTGATAATTCCCGCGCCCAAGGAGAAGAGATTTAACCTGCTGTTTGCCTCCACATTCGGATTCCTGCCCGAGTCAGGACCACTTGCCGATGTCTCAAACATTTTCTTGAAAGCGTTGGATGGAAAAAGGACGGCAATCAAAGCAGTCGAATTTCCCACGCTGTTTAGTCAGAAATATTACTACCCGCTTCAGGCGACCCATCATGAACTGGATACCTTCAGAAATAGCTGGGAGATCGATTCGAAGCTGTTTTATATGGATGAGACATCGCCGTGGGATCTGATTGAGTTCTGGAATCTGAGAGCGCTCGGATGGCACATTGAGCCGTTGCCAGTGAGCCTCGCAGCGGACCTGATTGACTACTGTAATGAGTTCATCAAGAAGGTCTATCGGCCTTACCCCCCCGTCTAACGCCTATCACCATGCAACCATGCTGTGCGCCCGCTCTCAGTCTGTCGAGAAATTACAGGAATTCATGAGGAAGTTGACCTGGGTTCCGAACACACACGCCTCCCTCGATCATCGCTTTCCACGTATCTGGGAGGAATGGGGACGGAGCGCGGACCATGCTGAGCCACAGACGGTTGAGCATTCGGAAAAATCGGTCGATGCCCATGTATTGGGAGACGGGCTGGACATAAGAACGCAGCCCCATGATTTTGCGAAGGAAGATCCATTTTGCTCGTTGACGGCGGCTTGCGCGAATGTTCTCAAGTCGTTTTCCGGGGGAACACCGATCATTCCGTGGAAAAGCGATGTGGCTGCGGCGCTCACTCGGGACTTCGGAGAAGCGAAAACGTGGATTTCGCGCGAAGGTATCGTGTTATTGGCGGGTGAGCTTAGCTTCACCAGTTTTCTTCGAGTCCCCAGCCCAATAAACATTTTCTCTTCGATGGCTGAATCGCTCGGCTACAAATTGGAGCTGTCTCCAGCCGGTCGGACATGCGAGCAGATCATCCATGCCCTTGGCAGCATCAGGGCGATGGGATTGGTAGCGCGTGGACCGGAGCTTCTGAAATTTCTCGACCGCCTAGCGCATGAGGACTTGGAGGTGGAGCTTGAGGGCGAAGAGGGTGACGGCGCCAAGAGGATGGCTCTGCGTTGTGGCGAATGCCAGCACACGAGTTGGTTCAGCCTTGAGAGCTTAAAACCGCGAATGTCATGCCCGCATTGCCTGAAAAAGTTCAGCTTCCCGTCAGGTTCTCCGCCCCAGAGGAATCAATGGGCTTACAGGGTGATAGGCCCGTTTACAACAGGAGGTTTCGCTGGCGGAGCATATTGCGTAGGTGCGGCACTGAATTTCCTAACCGAGAAGGTGGCTCGGGATTCGAATTGGGTGCCGAGCTTTACTATGCGGAATCCCGCTGGCGAAGAGTTTGAAGCCGATTTTGGGATGCTGGCTAAGCCAAGCCGGTTTGGCCATACGTCCTCGCCGCATTTGATCATCGGCGAATGCAAGTCTTTCAATCGGTTTGAGGCACGAGATTTTGCCAGAGCCGAGGAGGCGGCGAGTTTGTTCCCTGGCGCAGTCTTGTGTTTTTGTACCTTCAATGAAGCATTGGACAAACAGGAAATCAAAGGGCTAACCAAGCTGGCAAAACAGGGCGGAGCGACACGTCTACATGCGGCATGACATGCAAGAGCTTTGCGAGTTCACGCAACAGCTTTATCTCGGAATGCCGTCATACCATGAAGTGATGGAGGAGAAGCGCAGGAAGAAGGCAGCACGTCTGACTGCAAAACCTCCGGATCCGCCAACCAATTGAGGAAGCGCGCATTCGGCGGGTGGCCTAGGCTTTGACCTCGCGGGCACACACGAGAACGAGGGTGCCCCATCCTTGACGTTCTTTGTCAAGGGTGGGCATCACGTCCCCTACTTATACGATCCGGCAGTTCGGGCTATCAAGAAATTTCCACACCCCCCATGTGACACACGACCTTGCCTCTGCGCCAGGAATTTTGCAATCATAGTCGAGGCCGCAACCATAGCGTCGAATAGCTCCGAAAGCAAAGGGTACGGCCTAAGTCCTTTGTTGTCTAGATTATGACCTCTAAGTCCTTTAAATAACGTACTTTGCCGGGAATTTCGTGCTAACGGTAATAATATAGTTGACTCAGTAGGAGGCCGAGATGCACGATAATGAAACCGTGACAGGGCACGCGCTGATGTGTGCTCAGAAAGTGATGAGCGTGCTGGATGACATAGACAATGCCACTGCGAGGGCAGCCATCGGTGTTGCTAGCGTACTGCTAGAGCATCGGATTACCTGCGAGGCTCTATCCTTGGTGGCCGGGGCGGTTCAGGGGGATTCACCATTGAACCCGTTACCTTGTGCGTCAGTACCTGCATCATCGTCATGATGTACTTGAGTGAAAAGTCGATACTCTTTAAGGTTTCCAGCGTCTCTTCGTCTTTCGTCATTTGATCCTCACGCTTAGATAGCGGCGAGAATTATACGCCTACCCATATTCCTCCCCTTGCAGGTCTAACGGGATTGGTTTGCCATGTCGTGGTAGATTGCGCTTGAGAACGCTCAGCATAAAATCCGTGTCCCATATTCCGAGCTTCTGAATACTGGACTGCATCTCCATTTGCTTCTCGACTGCCCGATTCTGTTTAAGCCATTCCATACCGATTGATAGGGTATTGTTTGCTAGCATGTCGGCAGCTTGTAACGGAGGATGGAGCGTATCGTCGAGTGAGGCGAACCCGCCCATGTACTTGGCCGTTTTCGGATTGTTTTTCTTGAAATTGAGATAGACGTTGTACAACTCTTCTGAGTCCGGCCCTTCATCATGAACAAAGGCCACGCGGTTATTGTTTCCTCCCGGCATGGCTCTTACCACCTTCACTGTTTCGTGCATGACGCTTTCTAGAGCGCGGTGATACGGACTGCCGTACATGACGCCTTGCGCCTCTGGACGAGCGCATACATCTTTATAGTCGGCAACTGGAATAGTGATTCCAATTCCGCGAAGGCGCGGATGCTTTGTCATCACTTCCTGTAGAGCTGCCTTTATTCTCCGAGCCTCAGTTCTTCCCGCAGGCTTAGGGTACTTTCCCTCGTCATGGAATCTTTCAAATTGTCCATCCAGGGATTTGAATTCTGAGGTTTTAAAATAATCAATTCCTTCGTCGCGCAATATCTTTCCCCACTGTGCGCGCATGTTTCCCCACTCCTGCTTGGTTCCAAAGAAACCAGCAGATAAGACGATGTGCTCTTGCGTCTCGTCTTTGCTGTCATCTAAAAAGCAGTCGTAAATCATGCAGAGATGACCGTTGAGTTTCAGGTCCGGGGGAAACACTAAATCAAACAAATCCTCAATCGTGTATTCGTCGCATTGACTCTTGGGGCACACTGCGAGTACCCTGCTTTCTAGGTACTCGCAAGATGCCCCAAAAGCCAACACGTTCCGCTCCCGCGAAGAATGAGAACGAGTTCGGCAATTTCACAAATCTTCTGGACAGGCTACTCTCCGTCCCACACTCAAAGATCAAAGCAGAACTGGACGCGGAGAAGGCCGCGAAGCGAATGCGCCCTAAGCGCGTTTCTTCGGGCCACGCTTCCGGCGAAAAGGGCTAGAAATCCGCCTCCCCCTCCTTCCCGGTCAGTTCTGAGTAGGTCAAACGCTTCCCTACAATGTTAGTCACTGCCAAGCTAAATCTATCAAAGTCATTCATTGGATTGTCTGCGGTTGCTCGGTTATTGTAGCGGAATACCTGCTCGTCTACGTAACGGTCCAAATGGAATGGCTCAACCGCAACGTAGGTGCCAGCGATGCCGCGCTTGAGCAAGCTCCAGAAGTTCTCAATCCCATTCGTATGCACGCGCCCTTTGACATAAGCCTCAGCGTGGTTAATCACGTCATGCACGTATTCATATTGGCTGTGGCTCAAGTCCTGATACTGGACGGCTTCATCGGTGTAAACGGTGGAACCGTACTTTACTTGCTTGGCGATCTGCGGAACCAAGGTAGCGCGTTTGGTGTCGGGAACGACGCTGGCCCGAACTTCGCCGCGTCCGCGATCCAAGATTCCCATCACGACGGCTTTGCCGAAAGTTCCGCCGCGTTTGTTGTAGATGACTTTTTTGTCCTTGTGCATGTTCCGCAATTTCCCACCGACGAAAGTTTCATCAACTTCAACTTCGTTCTCAGGCCCACCACCGAGCTTGTGGAAGCTGCCCACTTTCAGGGCGAGCCGGATGCGGTGCATCATGAACCATGCAGACTTCTGAGTCACGCCAATAGCGCGGTGAATCTCGTAGCTGCTCACGCCGTTCTTGCAATTCGCAATCATCCACACGGCAACCAACCATTTGTCT
>WNFI01655146.1_pt2 | contig 25133 bp, 18 predicted proteins | sample 5400471 | NCBI WGS metagenome assembly WNFI01 (sample SAMN13153348, study PRJNA577476) | soil metagenome | isolation source: 100 cm saprolite on Douglas fir-dominated hillslope | place: USA:California | collected 2013-09-17 | reverse complement strand
CCTCCATGTCCGCGCTGAGTTGGCGGAAAAGCGGAGTCGGAGGGTGAGCGCGCCACAGCGCCAAGCCGTAAAAATCGACGCCATAGTAGGTCGGCGAATTATATTCTTCGAAGGTGCCGTGCTCTTGGAATCCGGCCTTGATCGCTTGAGCGAGTTGCTCGCCCTTCACGACGAGTTCTGGGCGTTGAGCATGCTGGCCAGAGTAAGCGAGGAGCCACGCATGCATCAGCGCGATATTGGTATATGACGCGGTCAACCGACCCTGGTGTATCTCGCCCTCAACGGCGTGGAGAATCGCACGATGCATCCTCTCCTGCAGGCCCATCGGGATTTTTGAACCGCAGGTTTCCATCGCGAGGGCGAACGTGCATCCAATAAACTGGCGCCAGTTGGGGTCGAACTGCGTCCACATTCCGGCGTTGGGGGGAACGGGCGGTTCCTCGGGCCAACGATAGAAGGTTCCGTCCCATGCATGTCCCGGCGCGTCGATTTGCTCGGCGAGGATGGCGTTAAAAATGCAGAGCGCGATTTTCTGGTCTCCGGGTTGGTCGCGAACCAAAAGACCGAGTGCATACCACGCGGACTCACGCACGCGGTGTTTGCGCGATTCTCCAGCGGCAGAATCTTCAGGTGCGGGAGACCAAAGCAATGCCACGCGCGCATCGTAGTAACCGTCGCTAAAATGCATTGAAGCCGTCAGCAATGATTGTGCACGAGGATTAAGTGCAGCGAACGGCGTTTCGGATTTTGCTTCCGGTTGAGCGTCGACATACGAAGCCGAGACCACGACTACGATCGAAGTAAGCAAAGGCGAAATGTACTTCGCTAAACCTGCTTTCACTGAGAACCAGCGAGACGAAAAAAGCATAATCCTAGGAACTTTGAATATTTAGGCCGTGTGTCTAAACGCAACGCCCCTGACAGCAGTCAAGCGACAGGGGCGTGCAACAATGGACGAGCGACGACGGGATTAGAATTTGATTCTGGTCGTAAGCCGTACGTTGGTCGTCGGATAGGGACTCATGGAGAACCGACCCGAGGACTGCCAGATCGTCTGTGTATCGAAGACGTTGTCCACGTTCAGATTGAACGAGTAGCGATCCCAGGTGTAGCTTGCGCCAGCATTGTAAATGGTGCGGGCCGGGGCGAAGAAGCTCACTTGTTCGATCACGCCGAGCGCGGTGTAGGAGGCACTAGGATTTTCACCAGCCTGGTTGCCGACGTGAGTGACACCTACAAATACGTTGGCTCCTTTAAGGGTCCCCTGACGGAAATGATAGTTGAGCAGAGCGTTGGCCATCGTGTCTGGAATGTTGCGGACGCGGCGGCCGATCGGGTCGCGCAAGTGCATGGCCGTATAGCTGGCAATCACGGACAAGTCCTTGGTGATGCCGCCAATCACTTCGAATTCATAACCGCGATTGGTCTGGTCCGAGAGGAAGTATTGAGGAGCGCCGGGTACCGTCAGATAGACCGGATTGGGGGTGACAAGGTTGGTCTGAGCGATCTGGAAGTGCGCGGCGGAGAACGCGAGGCGTTGATCGAAGAACTCGGTCTTGACTCCAAATTCATGCTGCTTGCCGGTTTGCCACAGCGGTTGATTGTTAAAGGTCGTCGCATTGGCGTTGGTCGAGTAGCTATAGTAACCGGAGATATTTTTGGTCGCCTTTACGAGGAAGCCGCCGAGATAAGTGTCGTAGTGGCCCTTGAGTTCGCTTGAGGACCAATTGAGTTCGTTGGTGTTGATACTATCGATCCAAACGCGTGATGCTCCGGTGGTGAGTAAGACGCGGTCGTGGAAGAATCCGGTGCGCAGAAAAGCGTAGGCCTGGTCTTTGTTGAGAGTCGCACCATTTAGGCTGGAGTTGCTATAGGAAGAATAGTTCGGCTTGGCCGGATTGTTGTTCTGGACATACAGATTCACATTCGGGAGCGAGATGCTCTTGCTCAAGTTGGTTTGGGGGGCATGTTCTACCAACCAGCCAGCCACCGGTTGCAGCGAAACCGGCCCCGCCTCAAAGTTGCCGGCGAAATCGTTTTGCACGATGAAGTCTTCCGCCCAAGTCCGTGAAATGGATCCCGTCAACGGAACGTTGGTCGGATCGTATTCGGCAGAATAGGTCGATACATACGTCCCGGTGGAATCCTTGGCCCATTTGTAATTGGGAGTATAGATGCCCGTATAAGGATTATAGTAACTGCCACCACCATTGAGAAACGCGAGCGTGGCGCCGTCTTGGTTGAAATAATCGTAAGTGGCAGTGCCAGCCAGACGCATGTTGATCCGGTCAGTGAGCGCAGAGGTTAGCTCCACAGCGATACGGCTTACGCGGTCAGAACGTTCGCTCCAGTCGGGAATGCCGCCGTGGTCCTTGTACGAAAAGCCTGCGGGAAGTGCGCTCGATGAAACGGTGCCACCGTTTGCCACTTCAGGACCGGCGATCAACGTGTTGCCAGGCGAAAATGCCGCGCCTTTGGCAACCCAGTCAATATGGTTCAGTTTCAGAGTGATCTTGGAAGTCTCGGAGAACTGATAGGAGAATTCCGGATTCACGTCCCATTGTTTGAGGCGACCAGGCTGGAATGTGTTGGTGTTCTGGTAGGATCCGACGAAACGATACGCCAGACCTTTGACGAGAGAAAGGGGGCCTGTGCTATCCACCGTCAACTTTTCGGAAAAATAAGAGCCCACCTCCACCGCAACCGAATTCTCGGGAGTTATTTGAGGTGCCTTCGTAATGATATTGATCGAACCACCGGGAGCGCCCGTCGGAGCAAGGATGGCATTGGGACCTTTTACGATTTCGATGCGCTCGATAAGTTCGGGGTTGATGTTGGCTTGAAAGGACGTCGCAAAATTATCGATCGTGCGTCCGTTGTTTTCGAAACCGCGTATCGTTTGCCGATCGAGAATACCGTTGGCGCCGGCGAGACGACCGTTACCGATGCCAGCAACGTATTGTGTGGCGTCGAATATCGAGTTTGCACCGACGTCATTGAGAAAATCCCTCGTGATGACGTTGATTGTGGCTGGCGTGTCGATGAGCGCGCCGCGGATCCGCGCGGCCGAGAGCGAGTCGGTTGCGCGATATGGATTGGCTTGATCCGTTGAAACGGTGAATTGAGGCATCTCGATCGTCGGGGTCGACGAATCGGCGGGCTGATGAGTCGTGGTTTGTGCGAGCATCAACGCGGGCGACGCCAGGAGGACGACGGCGTTGAAGAGTAAGCGATGGTGTATCATTGGGCTGTTTGTTAGTTAGGACTGGTTTGGACAGGGAAAGAGAATAGGTTGCGGCTTTTGGGCGGTATTTCCCGGAAAGAGCGGTCGTTGAGAATTGTCTGGCACAGTTAAGGCAATGGCGGTCCTACGATGTGGCCGCATCATAAACGCTGGAGCACGATACAAAAATGGCCAGAACGCCTATGTTTTTAACGAAAATGCCAAACGCTGAATCTCCCGCTTTTCTTGAGAAATTGGTGACTTCCTTGCCACAGCCGGCCGCTCCGCTCCACAGTCGGAGACCGGATGTTCTCGCATTGCCTGCAAGTATTATTTGTTTTCAGCGTCAGCATTTTGCGGAGCTCAATCACCCTCGCCGCGGGCGCGCTCTGCATCATCGATTCGTGCTGATTTTTGCACTCCACCAAGCCGTCACCGTTTTTGTGGACGACCGCGAGCTTGTGGTCGAAGGAGGCTCGGGCCTGCTCATCTTTCCCTTTCAGTTTCATCATTACGTCCGCATGGACAGTGAAAAACTCTGCTGGCTTTTTATCACGTTCGAGCACGCCGGGACGGGCGAACTCGAGCCGTTGCGCTTCAGAACTTTCGCGATCACTTCCGAAATGCGCAGCCTGCTTTCAGAGCTGATTGTATCGTATAATACTCCCCCGCGAACGGAGCTGCCTGTTCTGTTGCTGGCGGTGTTGCTCGCCCGGTTGCGTTTGGCGAAGCCCACAAAAAGTATCTCCAGCGGAACGCCCGGCAGTCTGCTTGGGCAGGTCAATCTTCTAGCGCAGCACAATCCAGCGGAACTCGGTGTTAAGGAAATTTCCCGGAGCTTAGGCATCAGCCCTAGCCATCTACGCACTCGGTTTCGCGCATCGTGCGGCGTGAGTCTTGGCCGGCATCTGCGACGACTGCGGCTTGAAAAGGCGTGCGGGTTGTTGCGTCTGACGCCGAACCGCATTTCGGAAATCTCCGAGCAGTGTGGCTTCAATTCAATTTACAGTTTTAGTCGAACATTCCGCGTGGCGTACGGGGTTTCTCCGCTGGCCTATCGCCAGGGAATTAAAGCGCCAAAAAAGGCGAACTAAGCGAAATCAAGAGGTTCGCGCAAGACGCCAAGGCGCAAAAATTAGCGACAAAAGAACACAAGGATCTCAAAGAAAAAATCCCTGTGTTCTGTGTGATCTTTCGTGGCTAAAAAAACGATTCGTTCAGGAGAATGTAACGATGCGCTTGGCTACGTCGGACCGAAGTTGATCGATCAAATCGGTGGTAAACTTTTCGACCGACAATCCGGGATTGTTGATCAAGGGAGTAAGATCCAAGGCCCACGTGATGCCGGAAATTTTGTCTGTGGCGTGAGAGGTGTGAAATGTCGCATTGGCTAAACGTCTTCCGATCGAGGCGAGATCGTAGCGCTTTCCTCCGGTGACCTGGGAATCGAATACCTTCAATAATTCCATGGCCAGTTCCGGATGCCGACCTGCGTCCAACGCAACCTTGCTGCTATCGACCAGCCAATCGAGGTCCCTCCAGACTTCACAGCCGAGAACGCGTGTAGGACGCTGTTCGGCTGGCAAAGAGCGGAGTGCTTCAATGCAACGAAGCAACACAGCGATATGCGTGTCGTGCTTGTCGGCCGGGTTGTGCAAATAAACCACCTCAGGCTTACACGCTGAAAATACCTGCAGGAGATCGGCGGCCACTCCCGGGTGCCCACGTTTCTTGACGTCTGAACTCGGATGCGCGAACTGCAGCTGGATCGCATAACGGCCGATCTCAGCGGCTTTCCGCTGTTCTTCGCGGCGTACACCTTGCATCTGTTCATCAGTCAGGTGCGCGTATGAACCCGTGCGAGGTGAACCTCCGCCGTTGGTAACCACGACTCCCCCGAACGCTTTTCCGGGAATATCAAGGCAGTCACAAATCCCGGCGTAGGCCATAATTTCGATATCGTCTTGATGCGCGCCTATGCAGAGGTGTGTGACCTTGGCGAGGGTGTCATGCGCAGATAGCTTTGCGCCTGGTATGAAGATGTCCGCCTGCGGATGGGAGAGTTTCATGTAGAAGAGGAAGGATGGAAATTAAGTTTTTTTCAACGAGGGCAAACTGGCTGCTGCGATGGCTTGTCCATGGCGTTTGTCGCTCTCGTTGGGCATGCGCAAGCGAATCTTCTCGGCCAGTTGCGGAAATTCGCCGGCCAAAACCTCGCGTGCGCGTTCGAGAATGCGTTCACCACCGGTTCCCGAGGTGACGCGGCCGAGGACAAGCAAATGACGGATCTCATAAAAATCTGCGTAATGTGCGATCGCATAGCCAAAATAGACGCCGATGGAATCGTAGATTTGCCGCGCGCGGGGATCGTCCTTCTCCATGGCTTTTTGAACTTCTAGCAAGCGTTCGGGCAGCGGTGTCATTTCGCCGAACGCAAAACCGGCACGCGCAGCCAGTCGGTCGATGCCTTGCTGGGAAAAATATTGCACTCCGCAACCGCGGTCTCCCGACCACTCGTCGGTCGGTGCATCAAGTCGGTAATCGATCGGAGCAAATGCAAGTTCATTGAGCCACGGAGTAATATCTCCTTCGGGTTTCACGTAGCCGCCGGCCATACTGGTGCCCATGGAAACACCGAGAATCGCATTCTCGCCAAGAGACATTGAACCGGCTAGCGCGGTTACGTCGCCGTCGTTGGCTACTTCGAACGGGATCGAATTCCAGCGTTCTTGGAGTGTGAAGAACATTCGACGGATATGCTGATCGAACAAACCGGTTGGCACGCCGCGAAAAAGTGACGCGATGCGCACTTCATTATTTATGTATACGCCTGCCGCACTTCCGCCGATTGCATCGACCCGGGGCAAATGAGCAGCGGCTCGCTTTAGCGAATCATGGACGCCTTCGATATGATAGGCGGGATCTTTTTGGAAGTAGGGATCCCAGGAAATTTCCTCCGAGAAAACCACTTTCCCATCGATAACAGCAGCGGCCTTGCGATCACTTCCGCCAAGATCAAAGCCGATTCGATATCCGTCCAGATGGCGACCCAGGGTTAACCCGGAAGTCGTTTCTTTGGGAAGATCCTGGAAATTGGCTGCTTCCACTACGAAGGGCTGACCGTAAATTTTTTTCCCGATAAAGTCGTAATCAAACGCACGCACGCCAGTGGAACTATAAATCTCCGACAACTGCTTCGCGATCTCGGGCGCTCCGGCAACGAGGACGGAGCTGCAGCCCTTCTGCCAGAGGAGAAATTTTAGGAGCCGTTCAGCATAGCGACCGTTGAGAGGCGTTGCGGAGTGATGCGTGGATAACAATTTGCTATCGTAACGCGACACGCTGCCGTCCGGTCGCTTGAGCACTAAGGCGAAATGTCGCGCGTCCACATCCTTGGCAACAAGCGCGTGATATGCGCGATTCCAAAGTACAGCCGGGACAAAGTCTGGATCTAAGATGGGACGAAAACGAGGCTGAAGCGTGAACATGGAATAGTCGCACGATTATAGAACCCCGAGGAAAATTTAAAATGGCGCAATTGATGATGTTTTTAACGAAAATGATAAAGTGCAGCCGCATCAAAAGCATAAGACGACAGCAGCGATGGTGAGTTCGAGGCCACGACAGCCCCCTTTGTTACATACTCTCTCCTCTCTGCGGCATCTGCATTTACCTTAAATTCAGCAGACCTATTTGAACCACACCCCGCCCGCTTGCGGGAAGGGAGGCACAGAGAACATAGAGCCAATTCGTTACGAATTAAACGACCCGGCGTGGAGCTTCACTCATGGAGTGAAATCGTTTTTCAAGGCTCACATCGAATTTTCCTGCGTGAGCTCTGTGTCTCTGTGGTTCAACCGGGGTTTCAGGTTTATTTCAGAGGACACGCGTAAAGCGCGCCAGATGAGCTTTGGTTTAAATGCTGGGAGCGCAAGCCGGCTGGCTTGCCGGGGTTAAAGAAGGAGATGCAGGCCAGCGGCCTGCGCTTCTGTGTTAGACATTACCGAAGGCAGCCAAAAAAAAACGGCCATCCCCGAGAGGATGACCGTCCAGAATTCCGAAGAATGATATCTTCTCAACTGAGCAGCTGTTTTTGGCGCAAGGACATGCCCAACAAGGCTGCGATACCGATCACGAGCAGGATGGAGGTGTCCGCTGAATCAGGAACCTTATTACCGCCGGGCCCGCCATTGATCACGAAGGCATTAGCTAGAACGGCCGGTTCTCCGGCGATGCGAGCGCTACTGTAAATGTCGACAATGTTGCTCGGCGAAGCGCCCGAAATATCCGTCAAGAAAGTGCTTTGATCAGCATCCGTGAACGGAAAGGTAACGCCGGCATCAATCGGATTACCGGATCCAATCGGGCCAACGTCGTAAACAAATTGAGGGCCGTAACCATGGACAGCATTTGCTGAACCGGCGATCAAACCGAGCGGAGTCGCTCCGTACGAATTCGATGAGACAGCCTGAGCGGCACCGTTGAATTCGCCGATATACCCGTGGCCGCTCGCGGCTGCGTAGCCCAGCGCGTTGCCAAATAGCGCAGTGAGGTTAGGATCGAGCGGGTCGACACCTCCTGGTAAATTGTCAGCCATGTCGTTCGAGAACAAAGCGACCCCGCCTTGCAAAGGACCGGGCAAACCTACATAAGCCACTATGTTCGCCGCCGCTATTGGATCCAGGTTAGATCCGAAACTTGCATCGAACCGACTGACTACGATCGCCTTGAACGAATTGAGGAATCCAGGGGTGTCCAATTGTGCGGAAGAAACCAAGACGGCAGACCCTGCACCGAACTTTGCATTAATAAACGATGGAATGGGGTTACCGCCATCGGAAGAGGCTCCATCCAGCCAAACGGCAATGGGAGTCGGAGCTGCGAAGCTGACAGCGGAAGCCATTAGAGCGATGGCCGCAATCAGGGGGAATGATCTGCATGTTCTCATTTTAAACGGTGTTATGAGTTGGGTGTGGAACGTGGGTAAAAGAAAACTTACCGCAGTGATCAACGGACCAAACCGTTGACGACATGTTTTAGCACGCCCTATGCCATCACCCGCTAATAGATTTGTAACATATTTATATAGATATATTTACATAAATTATTTGGAAAATAACTCACTGCGAATTTTCCGACTGAGCAGACATATTGTAAAATATTTTGCTCTCGTTGGGGTTATTTCTTCATAGGGGAATGTTAACCTATTGAAGCCTAGCGCCTTAAGATTGCATTGCCGGAATTGTAAGCTTTCCCGACATGAAACCGCGTAACGTAAAATCTGTTTTTTTAGCAGCGACAGTCCGCAAGTTGACGCATGGCACCTGAGTAAAAAAGACTCTATTGAAATGGCTTTCTTCAAGCTTCCGATTTTGCCGCGTACGATAAATTGGAATACAGAAAGTCGTTAGCACACACCGTTATGCAAGAAGTGCGCAATACCCACGACCACGGTATCCGGGTTAATGTCTTGGGAAATAACGGGTGTCGCTGAAGGGATAAGGTGGGCCGGGGCATCCCCGCGACGGCATGGCAAGCAGAGTAGGCGTTTCAATCGCAAAATGCCGTCGCGGAGACGCGCCGGCCCACCTCTCAGCGACGCCGTAGTTATTTCCCATACAGTTCCTCGCGCGTGTTTTTCAAAATAAAGGCCTCGGTCGAAAGACGGGCTTGAGGTGCGTCACGCGGAGGACGTGGCGATCGCAGAAGGAACAAGGCATATTTTGGAGCTTGGAGTGACGCGGATATCCCGTTTGCTGATCTGATTCATGCCCTGCTCTTCCTTTCGCGGAGCATCATCGAAAAATCGCATGAGCTGCATGTTCCTGCCGTTCGCCGTTCAAAACGTGCGCCCTCTGCGTTCGCTACGTGAGGCATTTCCGGGTGGGCGAGAAAAGTTGCGAAAATCAGGAGCCGGTTTTTATTTCAAAGAAATGCTCTAGTTCAACTGTATGGGCCGAACATGGAAGAATAGGGAGAGCCACCTTTCCATCTCGTCTGTGCGTAATTCATGGGAACATAGGGAGAAGAAAGATGTTGTTCTTGGCTCACCCCTCATTTGCGTGCCGCACCGATCTTACGTTATGATGCTCGTTCGAGCGAGTGCTTTTACATAAGTCGAAAAACAGCCTGTCTTTCTGCGAGGCGACGAACGGAAGCAACCCCCAAACCCTCCGAGTTTTATGAACGAATTACCGCGTCACCATCGTCCCTCCTATCAACGCTGCCTTACTGCGATCGCGCTCAGTGTATCGATTATGAGCACAGGCGCCTGTGCGACTAAGTCGTCATCAGGGTCCGCCTCTGCGGCGATGAAAATCGAACCGGAATCCCAGACGCTCCACTCGGGCGACGTCGTGATGATTTCGTTTCCAGGAACTCGCGGACTCGATACGACTCAGCAGATTCGTCGCGACGGGAAGATCAATTTGGACATAATCGGAGAGGTCAAAGCTGCCGATAAAACTCCAGCGGAACTAGAAAAAGAACTGATACAAGCTTTCTCTTCGCAACTTGTTTCCAAGGAAGTTAAAGTTACGATCGTTTCGTCTTCCTTTGTTGTGTTTGTAACCGGTGCCGTAGTTCATCCTGGGAAGATCCTGCCCGATCACACACTCAGCGCACTTGAAGCGATTATGGAAGCGGGCGGCTTTAATAGTTCTAAGGCCGACTCCAAAGGAGTTGTGGTGATTCGCCATGATGGCAGCCGGTACGTCATCAATTTGCAGGCCGTGCTCGATGGAAAAAGCAAGGAGCCTTTCTATCTGAAGTCGTACGATATCGTATACGTACCAGAAAAGATCGCGTGGTTTTGAGTGAGTTTAGGCGCTCATTACTGGAAGAAATTTTTCCTTCCAGCGGAGGATCGGTCCGCCTCACCGCAGGCTCTCCTTCGAGCGGTCGAACCGCAACCAAAGCGATAGGATCGGATTTTTGACCACAAACGATCACAAAGATCGCAAAATAGATTCAGCGCAGGGAAACTCTCTCCGGGATCTCCGTGTTCAAAACGTCTGCGGAATTTTAGCCGGACGATGTGGGTTGTACGTTTGCGTGCAAGGAGGCGCTCCCGGCATTTATTTCGAAAACACGCCTAAGCCAGTTAGGTGGACGAAGCCTTTGCCGAATGAGCGATCGCCGCCTCGATTGCGCTCTCCATTTCCACCATGGAGAAAGGCTTGCTCAAGGTCGTATACTCGTCCGTGACGGGCGTGTCCTTATTTCTGACGAGCAAGACTGCGAGTGATGGAAATTTTTTATGCACCTCTAAAACAAGTTCCCAGCCATCCATCTGCGGCGTTAAAACATCGGTGACGAGAACGTCGAAACTTACTTTGTTGAGGATGTCGAGCGCTTCGAGTCCATTTCTGGCGTACCAAGCTGTGTGTCCAAGATGTTCAAGGATACTGCACAACGCATAACCTACAGACCGTTTATCATCGATCAGAAGTATTTTCCGACGGGGCATAGGCGTTAGGTCCTTACATATCTCGGCTGAAGCTTGGTTCAGACGAGAAGTTGCCTCGCAAAACAGCCGTGATTTAGCGGCTCTTCGCATTAGGATCGGTGTAGAATTTTTTTGCGATATCCGACGAGTCCTACAAAAGCGAAACCCAGCAGACCAAATGTCGATGCGATATCGGGTACGCGGTGAACGACATAATCTTGTCCAGCTCCGGAGAGTCCAACCAAGTCCGCTGCGGCGGCTCCGGGGTGACCGTTGACCCAGGCGATAAAGGTACTCGCGCCATAGTCATTTGCGCTGTTGAGCGTGAAAGAAGCACCGGGAATTGCGGCATCGACAAGCTCCCAAATAGCAATCTGGAGGCCTGCCGCATCTGCATCCTGCATGGAGGGCGAATAATATTTCTGCCACAATTGTTCGATCTTTAGGGCCGTTGCGGCTCCCATAGGCCCGGGAGGCTTGGGTGCAGCGCTCAAGGGCACCAACTGATAGGATTGCGGACCAGCGATGCTCCAATGGAAGGGATCGATACAAAAGCCTTCGGTTGCTTTTCCGTCGACAGACAGGTCGATCAGGCCTGCGTAGACGGAAACAGGTCCGCCAATATTGGTACTCGTGATATCGACGACTTTATACTCGTCGGGATCTATTCCGAGTTCTTGAACCGTCACTGGGGACGCCTTTAAGGATAATGCAGCGCACATTGAGAGACCAAGTGCAGCGGCAGCATATTTCGTTATATATTTCATAGGAGTTTTGAGGATAACCGGGGTATCCATTCCACGGATAAGCAGCAGATGTGCTAGAGGATGATTTAAGGAATTTACGGTCTGGTAACCTGCTTCGTTTAAGGCAGTTAAAATATAATTTTTTTTACCTTCTCCTTGGAAAGGAGAAGTATTTGGCGAGATTACGTAAGGAATCCCGACGCGTAGTCGTGACCAATGATTTGATGGTTGATCATTTGTCGTAGCGGCGATCTATCCGTAATGCGTCGCCAGCTTGGACTTGCTGTTCACTTGTGCACCGTGCCGATTGTTTAGGTGCGGTTTCATTCTAGCACGTCATTCGCACGTTACTCGAGTTTTGGCACTCCGAGCTTATCCATTAACTCGTACATCGTTGGACGGCTTATTCCCAGTTCGATGGCCGCTCCGGTGATTTTCCCTGAATGCTTGCGCAAGGCATCGCGAATCATTTCTCGTTCGAGAATCTCTCTTGCTTCTTTGAGTGAGGTTCCCTGGGAGGACGTTCCCGACTGAGTCAACTCCAAATCGTCGGCGGTGATACGTTTTCCGCCGCTCATGATTACGCCGCGCCTCACTCGATTTTGAAGTTCGCGTACATTTCCGGGCCACGGGTGCTGGCGCAGAGCACGCAGAGCGTCGGGAGAGAATATTTGACCCTCCTTGCCATGCTCCTTGCTAAAGCGTTGGAGGAAAGTCCGTGCGAGCAAAAGGATGTCGTCGCCTCGATCGCGGAGCGGAGGCAAGGTAAGTTGGACCACGGCGAGACGATAAAATAAATCTTCACGAAAGGTGGCCGTCGCCATGCCCTTTTTCAGATCCACATTGGTCGCGGCGATGACGCGAGTATCCACTTGGATCTGTTGTCGGCCACCCACGCGCTCAATGCATTGATCCTGAAGAAAACGAAGCAATTTTACCTGCAAGAGGAGAGGGATCTCGCCGATTTCGTCCAGGAACAATGTTCCGCCGATGGAGCTTTCGATCCGCCCTTTGCGTTGAGCGTGAGCGCCTGTAAACGAACCTTTTTCATGCCCAAATAATTCGCTCTCGATCAATGTCTCCGGAATCGCACTACAATTAATCGCGATGAAAGGCCCGTTTTTTCTGGCACTTCGCTGGTGAATTGCACGGGCCGTCATTTCCTTACCCGTTCCGCTTTCTCCGAGAATGAGCACGGGCGCGTCGGTCGTGGCGACTTTGCGAACGGAACTGAAAACGGTTTGCATGCTCGAACCCGCACCGAGCAAACCCTCGAACGCATCGATAGGAAGTTGCTGCTGTAAGTCGCGATATTCACGCTCGAGCTGGGCTATATGGAAGCAGCGTTTCAAAAGCATCTTTAGGTCGCCTGTGTCGACGGGCTTTCCGATAAAATCGTAAGCACCCGATCCCACCGCGCGGATGGCGATTTCTTTCTCCCCCTGGCCCGTGATGATCACGATCTTCGTAAAATTGTCGATGGAGAGTAGATCGGACAGGGTGGCCAGTCCCTCGTCAGGAGATGCAGGATGTGGTGGCAGGCCCAAGTCGAGTAGAACAACCGCGGGCTTGGTGGAGCGGAACAATTCGACGGCTGACAAGTGATCCTCGGCCGAAATAATGTCGTAATCCTGACCGAGAGCCCACCCCATTTGTGTGCGAATTTCTTCGTCGTCGTCGACGATAAGCAGTTTAGGTTTCATTTTGCGGGAGGCCGGACTGGCAGGACTACTTGGAAAGTCGTACCTTTGCCTACTTCACTGACAACGATGATACGGCCACCATGGGCCTCCACGATCATCTTGCTTTGAAATAGGCCGATACCGAGCCCGGTTTTTTTTGTTGTTTGGAAAGGACGAAACAGAGAGCGATTGAGAAAATCGGGACTCATGCCGGGACCATTATCTTCGACGGCGAGGATGACCGAGCCGTTGGTTTGACTGGTCGCGATACGCACTTCTCCTTCTCGGGCGACCGCTTCCGTCGCATTGATGACGAGGTTGGTGATGACCTTGAGCATTTGCTCGCGATCGAGAAATATTTTTGGAAGCGGACGCATATTTTTGACCAAGTTTGCCGCGACGCTTTTTTCCATTCCTGCGAGAGCGTCGGTCACGATTTCATTGAGGTCCGATTCCGCGGATTGGATTTTTAGCTCATGGCGCAGGAGGCTTAATCGTCCGATCAGGCGATTGATGTGGGTTACCGTCTTTGAAATTCCTCGCAGCGCGTCTTCTCGGAAAGCGGGGTCGTCAAAATGTATGGGAAGATTCTGCAGCATGAGGTTGAGCGTGGATGCGCCATTCTTGAGATCGTGGACGAAAAAAGTGGCCATGGTTTGAAACGCTTCCATTTCCTTGGCCTGCAAAAGCGCTCGGGAAAGCTGCACGTTGCGCAGACTGGAAGTGGCGTGATCCGCAACACATTTGAGCATATCGAAATCCTGCAAAGAAAAGGCGGTGCCCGCGACGCGGTCGCCCAAGATGAACACACCAATCACTTCGTTGTGAGCGAGCATTGGAATGCAAACGCGCCTACCTCCATTGGGAAATTCAGCGGGATGGATCTGCCTCAAGGCAGCGGCCCAAGGTTTCTTGGAAGATTCAATATCGACCGGTTCAGGGTGCTCTCGTAGATAATCCAGGACTTCGAGCGTCTCTGCTTGTTGCAAAGCAAGTCCACTTGCTCGGGTCTCGGAAAGGAAGGTAGATCCGGCCAGGCGTAGTGTTCCGTTGTCATCTTCGAGAAGCCAGATAGCGACAGAAAGCGCGTGAAATACGTCCGCGGTCAAACGAACCAAGGACCGGCAGAGGTCCGCTTCTTCGACTCTCGAGGCCGTTGCGTCCGTGAATTGCTTCCATACGGTGCGATAGTCGTAGACAGGCCGGTGAAAATTCCGGCTGACAAACCGATTCAGGTGCAAACGGACGCGATCGGATTGAAGCAAAACGGCGAGTACGACAACCGAGACCAAAACCACAAACGCTTTGATGCCAAAGGCGCGGCCACCTTGGCAAACACGCCTACAACTAGAAGGTAAATGCCCGCCAATAAGACGGTGAGCGAGCCTTGGAGAACTGATTGCGATGGGTAAATCCCCATGTCGAAGTGCCTCGCTCGAAAAAACGAACGCAAAATGAGGAGGGTGGCGATGAGAGTCGCGCCCGCATTGACGCTTTGCAGAGACAAATCGAGGCCATGAAAGAGCAGAGCTTGGCTGCTGGTATAAAGCCGAACGACAAACAACACGCCGATACCCAGAAGCATGAACTTGATGCGCCAACGTATCGTTCCTACAGACGCACGGAAGGTGCGCTCCAGATTCATCAGTATAAGCAGCCATCCAATGAGCAGAAACAGATACAATAGAATGCCGGGCCACTCGAGGCGAAGCATCCCATGACCTGCGCGGGCATCTAAGACGGGAATGATCAGGTGTTCCCGAAAACCGATAACTATGCCGGGTGGTACGAACAGCACGATCCCAAGAAGAATACGCCACCTGGAGACGAACTCACGGGCGTTTCCTCTTGCATAGGTTAAACTAAAGAGAAGCCAGAAACCCGGAAGAAGCGAAAGGACAAAGACCTGCCACAGCAGCCAATGCATTAGTTCCGCCAGCGTAGACGAGCGGGCGGCCAAGCCACCGAAGATGCTCTCGACGGACAGCGCACTCAACCCCGCAGCCAATGACCAATCGGAGATGGCGCGGCGTATTCGCAGTAAGACGCCAATCGCGAGCACACCCACGCACACGCTGCTAGCGATAGACAACTGAACGGTGAGATTCACAAAATCGGTTCAAAAAACATCGCCGCGGCCTGATTGAAGCACGTTGCTAAAACAAGCGCGGGGATCCCCAACAAAAATAGAAACCAGTTCGGTTAGCCGAGCTCCTAGGGCACGTCTTCGAAATAAATTGAAATTCGAAAGATGGGGCGGGACCGCTGGGCCCGCCGTCGCGCGGAACGTAATGACCTAGTGAGCGATGGACGCAATCTGCTTACGTGAAATATTAGTTCTTTATCGCCATATTCCTGACGGCGAGCTCAGCGGTCCCGCCCCACCATCGGAATGGCCGTTCGCTTTGCGTCTCTGCGCCCTTGCAGGAATATTTCAGAGTTCTTGGTCCTTCTTTGAACAGCAACTACCTACCTATAAAATGACAGACGCGCAATGAGTTCTTCATTTGCGCCTCTCTAAAACCGATCACTAAAAAAAAGCTGCACGGGCGTCGTGCGCCCGTGCAGACTTACCAAAACAGTTTTCTAAGGAACTTATGTTTTTGCCGACATGCGACGGCGAGCAATGAAGCTCATTCCGACGAGCGTCATACCAACCAAAAGGGCGGTCGTACCACCATCTGGAACAGATGACCCGGCAGAGAAGGAGAAGACTGGGTTAGCAGCACCACCCGCTGCAGGATTCTGACTCGTGAAGGTCCAAGAACCAGCGGAATCAGTGAACCCAGCACCTTTAGCGATACCTTTGCCAGCAACGCTCAAAAAGCCACCGCCTTGGGAGACAATAGCGGAGGAGATCAGGTCAAAGGAGAAGCCGCCGGCAGACCAGAAACTGGGGATGGCCCCTGAATTGAAGCTCCACATATTCGCAAGGGTTACGGCACTGCCTACAGCGACAGAACTGAAACTACCGTCGTCGGAGCTGACGATGGGGTTGACCCAGTGGTCCACCTTGACAGCTACATTCACGTCGTTTGTTGGGGCACCGCCAGCTTTATCGAGCACGGCACCACCCGAGAAGGTGATATTGCCGTTGATCGGTCCGGCAAAGGAAACACTGGCAAGAAGCGCAGCCAAGAGCGTTGCTCCAGCGATTTTTAGTAATGTTCTTTTCATGGAAGTTTAGGTTTTTGTTGTGGGTTAACTCACACTCGTTGCTCCTCATTGCACTAGGCGTGCCAAAGCAGATTTTATCGGGATATGTATATTCGTAACTAACTTATAGTGAACGACTAGAAAATAATGTAGTTTATGAATGCTTTTTATATCCGATGCGAAACTGTAAGGAAATCCGACGCATCAATTACGTTTTCCGACGCATCAACTAAATGGCCGCTGAACACGCTGAGTACTGTGATGCCCGACTTTTATTTCAAATCGGCCAAAGTCTTTTTCGCATCAGGGGCGAGATCGGGGCCAAGTTTCATATCCAAGGCGCGTTGCAGAGCTTGTTTGCTTCCTGCCCGTTGCTTGAGTCCATACCGAGCCATTCCCAAATAATACATCACCTCAGCATCGTCCGCGCGCTGAGCGGCACTCTCTTCCAGTACTTTCGTAGCGCGTGCGAAATCCTTTTGTCGATAGAGTATTACGCCAAAAGCCTTGGCGAGTTCAGAATCGTCGGGAAAATCCTCGCGCGCCTTAACGGCCAGATCGAAGGCTCTTTGGTTGTCGCTGGCATTTGCTGCATATAAAATCGCGAGTCGCTTTTTCGCCGGAGTAAAGTCCGGGTAACGGCCGAGAACTTTATTATATGTCTCCAGCGCAGCACTTCCATCGTGTTTTTGATCGTAGATTGCGGCGAGCACCATAAGCGCAGGGACATTTGCCGCATCAGTTTTCAAGACTTGATCGGCTCTGTTTGCGGCGGCTGCGACCTGCGCTGGATCACTGGGAAGAGTGATGAACTCCAAAAAAAGCTTCGCATCATCCGAGTGGGAAAAACCCGCGCCAGACTGCGATGCGTGGCGCATCGCGGTTTCAGCATCGGAGACGCGACCAACGCTGTAGAAGGCCTGAGCCAGATCGAACAAAACGTCCGGATCGTCCGGGTGCTTCAGCGCGACCTCCTGCAGCAGGCTTCTCGACCAAGGAAAATCGCCCGATTGAAATGCGAGCCGGCCCAAAGCATGAGTCACATCCGAATCATCAGGCGCAATTTTGTGCGCGGTTTTGGCGAGCTCGAATGCTTTTTGTGTGTTATGACGCTCGGTATGGATTCGGATCAGACTCAACAAAGCCTTTAGGTTATTGGGATTAATCTGCAGGGCTTTTTCGTAGGAGTTGATGGCCTTGCCTAAGGCCCCACTCCGTTCCAGCACCGTCGCCAAACGTATGACGGCCACAGAATCATCCGGTCGATCCGCGACTCGTTTTTCCAGAACCGCGCGAGCATCCGGAGCGGCGGCCGATGGGTCGATCGCCAGTATCGCGAGGCACTGTTGTGCGTCTTCGACCCCACGGAAATTCCGATCGAGTTGCAAGGCAAGCTGCAGGGCGGCGTGCGCCAGTTGTTCTTCTCCCATCATGTAGTGTGTCATCCCAACGTGATACTGACCCGGAGCAGATGACGGTAATTTTTCCACACTCTCTTCAAGAAGGTTCAATGCCCGACGGTATTGATTCTTTCTATACAATATCCAACCAAGGGTGTCAGCGACGTTTGGATCTTGTGGCAGCGCCTGTCTTGCCTTTTGCGCCATTTGATAGCCTTTTTCCAGTTCGCCAAGCTGTTCGGAATAAAGGTAGGCAAGATTGTTTAGGGCGACTCCAGAGTTAGGATCGATGGTAAGCAATTTCTCGTACGTTTGAACGGCGGCAGGATAGTCCTTCTGTTCGTCAAGCAGCACACCGATCAGCGTCAACGTCTCCGCGTCCTTAGGATTCTTTTCCGCGAGTTCTTGTAGACGGGTTAGCGCCTTTTGAAGTTGGCCGGTGTTGTAATACAATCGTGCAAGTTGAAAATAGGCGGACGAAGCCGATGGCTGCAGGTTGATTGCCTTTTGCAGGGCCATTTCCGCGGAGCCTGTGTCGTTCTGGGCCAGAAATACTTTCGCGAGAAGCAGCTGTGCGTCGGGAGACTTTGGATTTTTTGTAATCTGGACGTCGACGCGTTGCAGGGCGGCCGGATATCGTTTTTCCAGCAGATCGAGATTTATCAACTGCTCTACAGCCGGGACATAATTTGGCTCCAACTCCAAGACCTTCCCGAACGCTCGACGAGCTTCTTCCTTCCGGTTTTGTTGAAGCGCCACCAATCCGATTTCGTATCGGATCGTCGACATTTTCGGAAACGACGCGGCCATTTCTTGGTACACGGCTAGGGTCTCGTCCAGACTACCGATACCCCGGTAAGCATTGGCGAGAAGGATGCGTGCTTGAAGAATATCTGGACGTTGCTGAACCAATTGTTTCAACGGGGCGATCGATGCTCGGTAATCGCCTTTTCGAATATTGAGAGTAGCAAGTCCCACGATAGCCTCCGGGAATCCGGGTGCTAAGGTTATGGCTTGATTCAGACTGCCTGTCGCTTTGGCGATATCACCAGTCGTTGCGTAGGCCATACCCAGCTGATAATGAGCCGAAGGAGCCTGCGGATAAATTTTAGCTATTCTCTCAAATTCGGCCACCGCCTTATCCGGTTCGCCCTTCACAAGTTGGAGCCGAGCGCTCAACAACAATGCGTCTGGATGCAAGGGGTCCCGTTCCAGAACTTTCGCGACTGCAGCAGTGCTTTCGTCGTATTTCTTTTCTCGGACGGAAATTTCGGCCAACCCCATCCACGCAGCCAAGTAATCAGGAGCTTGCTTGGTCGTGTCCTGCAGCAATCCTTTTGCGGTGGCAGCATCTCCCGTGGCCGATTTAAATTGAGCGTATTGTATGCGTGTCGGAGATCGGATTGCCGATAATTGGACAGCTGTGGCGAAAGCACGATCTGCCTCGCTTAGGTTGTTTTGCGTCCAATACAAGGCACCCAACGCCGATTGCGCACGGGCCAATTTTGTATTCAACGTGAGGGCATGTTTGAACGCGGATTCTGCTTGCTTGATCTTGCGCTCACGAAAATCGAGCAGTCCCAGAGCAACGATTACGGGGCCTTTTTCAACGGCTGACGGCGGTAACGATTGCAGGCGTTGACGTGTCGCAACCACGTCTGCCGGCTCGAGGGAGGCTTCCGCCAACAGAAGCGGCGCGTCTTCTATCTCGGGCTTGCGGGCGAGTACAAATTCTGCCTCCGCGCGGGCTTCTGCAAATCGCCCGACCGAAAGAAAACTTTGTCCGAGCTTTAGATGCACATCCAAATTTTCCGGTTGCAATTGACGGGCCTTGTACAGGAAAGGGAATACGCGTCCTGATCGGCCCTGTTCGAAATAGATGATACCGAGTTTACTGACGGCCTCGGGATTTGCCGGTTCGATTTTCAGGACGTTCATGTATTCTATTTCAGCACTATCGTACTCGCTGGAAGCGAGATGACGTTGGGCTTTTTCTAAATGCCGCGTCTTTTTTGCTTCGGGCGAGCAGCCCTGGGCGGCGACACTGATTAAACCTAAAGCCAGAATTGGAAAAACTGAGCGAATCGAGACTCTCATTTGCATGTCGGGACCGACGTGCACGCAAAGCTCTCCAATCGTGAATACGCGCAAGCCATTTCTCAGGAGAGCCAATGGGACTACAAGTAAGGCAAGAACAGCGCGCATCCACGGTGTGCGCAGGAACAGATACCCGGCGAGCAAGCTGGTGATGAATAGCGCGAGCGTTGAGTGGATTACGCTGCATTCCGGAGCGCCCTCCAGTGTGATATCGGGCAAAAGAAAATGCAGATTTTCATGGAAGACCGGAGTACCTGCGCATTTGAACAAAGTGAAGTCGACGGCCGCCGACCCGTACTGAGGCCCGTTTCAATCCATTCGATTAAGAAGGTGGGGAAGGGCGTGAGAAACAGGAGAAAGCCCAGAGGAAACGTGATAGCCGAGATAAAAGACCTTCCCAAAAAACAACCGCATACGCCGATGAATAAAAAAACAAAACTGAGGACGGCACACGTCAAAGACTCGGATAGGCCCATCCGCGCATTGAAGACAAATGGAACTGTATAGACTGCCAATGCCGCACTGCTAAAAATTAGAGCGGTCCTGAAGTCGGGAGCGGTCATGGAAGGAAGCCTTTTCCGATTCATCCAGACCAAGTATGCACTGATAAAGGGTACCAAAAGGATATGGGAATAGAGTTCACTCCTCGCCGCTAAATGCAGCAGTGCGTACAGCGGTCGACTAAAGCAGAGAACCAACACACACGTTGTCAGGAGGAAGGCCAAGATATGGCGAGAGGCCTTGTTGTGCTTTCCTCCGACGTTGGCAGGCGCTTCCGCCTCGAGAATTTCATCGGACTTGTTCATCGGGTAGCGCTAACGCGGCTCGTACGCAGACAATCTTTCGGTCGCGTCTAGTATTTGAAACTCACATCAACTCCGAACTGCTTGTTGGAAAAGGTATAGTCCGCGCGATCTGAGGAATTTCGACTGATTCCGTAGGATACGCCAATGGAGCCTCTCCGCAGAAAGGAACGACTCAACCGCACGTCAAAACCGTTGAGTCTATCTCTCCGCTCGACGGAGCTATCAATCAAGGTCGATATGTAGTGGACCTCCTGGCGTCTTACGCTGGCCGTCAACTGGAATTTTTCTAAAAGGCGCTGTTCAAGACTAACGGAGAAAGTCGACGCCTTGCTGAGCTCGTTTCTAAAATACGAATTAGAAATATCACGTGCAGCGGCCAATGTAAGTGCAGTGGTCGAGACCGGCTGATATCGGATGGAGCCGCTATAGATTGGATTGTCTATCGTGTGGCCATCTCGACCAAGGGTCCGTCGGTGTTCCACGCCGCCTTGCACGCCGGCGGTGATCTTCTCTATCGGACGCCATGTAATTTCGGCTTGAGGACGAAAATAGATCGAGTCGGCACTTCGGTTAACCGCCAAGTAACCTGTTTGTAGTCCAAGCGCTGTATCCAGTTGCTCGCTGAAAAGATAATGCAACCGCGCGAGCGCTTTCCATTCGCTGGACCTCGGAAAGTCCTCCGCCTCGCGCGTCATCTCATTGAAGTTCAACTCCAGATGTATATCGCGTCGAATTTCACGGAGGATCACTACAGAGCCGGAAGACGTTTTTTGACTGGTTTGGCTGCCAGTCTCGACAAGAGGAGAACTGGTCTTTGCGTAGTTTGCATCAAGCTGTAAGGTCCAATCTTGACGCGCAATAAGTCCTGAAAGGTCTACTACATGATCGAGCGTGTCTTTGAAGTCGCGGCTCGAGTAATAATTCCACGTAGGTGTGTAATCCAATTTCCAGTATGTCCCAAGATCTACGGTGATACCTGGCGCGATATTGTTCACGTTGGTTTTGGTAGGATGGCCCGGGCGAGCTTGCGTGCCGTCGCTATAGAGAAACCGGTATAAGAGATGCGGATGCAAAACAATGGGACCGTATTGAAAAGGGGAGGGCGTGTCCTCGGCGCTCGCAACCATCCGGATAAAAAGTAAAAGGCAGACGAGTAATGTTCCGACTTGTGTTCTATTAGCCCCGCGACGTGGGGACGGGACTGGCCGATTTGGGGCATTCATAATCAATCTTCTGTTCGGGTTGGAGCCGCCGCGAATTGGACAAACCCGTTTGGCGCTCCTTCTTTCTGAAAAAAATCTTTTTTTCCTCTGCGGGGAGGATGTTGGTGTAACCGAGACTCCGCCGAATTTTGATCAGAAGGTTCAGTCTCAAACTTAAATGAAAACCGCTGAAAGTGTGGGAGCGCAGGCCGCTCGCGGTTACATAACGCGGATTATCGGTCCAGCCTTTTGACTTCCGACCTGTCCATGGAAAGCGGGTTTTCGCCGTCTTAATGGGTACCGCTTGAACCGGCCCCATCTATGACTGAAGAAACCGTACTTCCACGACGTGGTTCTCGGCTCTGCGGAGAATTAGTTTTCCGCCCAGAGTTCAACAAAGCCTCGAAGGCATAACCGAGAGTCTCTTTAAGAAAGTCTACGGCTCTAACGCTGGACTGCCACCACGGCGACGCAGTGTAGCCGGGAGGTTTCCACGAAATGACTCCCACATTGGTCTGCGGGCCGAAGACTTTGGCAAATACCAGTCGGCTGCGTCGAGCGTGCGTGCCCATCGTAAAAACATCGAGAGTTTTTGGAGTAATGCCTTTGTCCTTAAGGACAGACCACACCGCAATAGCCGATTCAAACGTCCGCTGAGTTTCCGTATCGCGGGGTTCCGCGACGAAAATTTTATCCGAGAGAGTGAGGGAACGCCTCAATTGTTCCTCTGCTTCTCGCGCGAAACTCCAGCGGCGCTGACTCCAACTTTCGCCCGTCAAGCCGCTGGTCGTTACTATGTAACGGTAGCCTCCATGAGCGAATTCGACCGCAGCAGCGTGCACCCCCTCAGCGCCAATCCATCCTTCGACTACCAATACCTCTGCCGGCAACCTTTGTGTTGTAGAAAGAAAGGATTCTCCAAAGAACCACCAAAGAACACTTGGAGCGAAGGATAACATCATGAGGCCGCACCAGCCCCACACCGTGGGCCACCAAACGGTGCGACGCCGGACTAAGCCAAATATCATTTAATGGTGAAGCCGAGATACTGATCGAAACGGTAGAGCAGTTAAGGTCATTGGATCTTAGGCTGGGACGACTTGAGGTTTGCGCTCAACGACTGGACGGGAGCGGCGCAGGATCGGACGCAAACGGTCTCGACCTTCTGCAAGCACTCTACGGATCAGAGCCCAAACAGGTGGTGGCGGCGACGCTACTTCACGACAGTCTACCGGTTCTGTAACAGGGCATCGAATTTCGATCCAATAGGATCCTTCGATTCTAGCTGGAGGACGAAAAGTAGCGGTCATCAGGGTGTCTTGTTTTCCGTCAGCTGTCAGTACGCTGAATGGTTCAGATGTCCTTCTTCCCAGCCACGGCCGTCTTAACCGGATTTCGACTGTCCCCTCGGGGATTTGAACTTTGGCGTGACGAGAGAACATCGTGATTTCGGTCACGCCCTGGCTTCGACTCATCCGATAGTTTGATCGAGCAATTTCGCTCAAATTCATCCAGCTGACATGTCCCATGCCATTAATGAAATCCGCGAGGTCTTCCAAAATGCCACAACCATTTTGCAGGTCATCGTGATGCCCCACTAGTATGATGGGCAGGCCGAGGAATGCGGCTAAAATGATTTCTGTTTGGCGATTACCGGACAGTCTAAGACGAGGAATGATCGGAAAACCCGAACCGACAAACTCCGCTGGACGCAGGCCAGTGGCACTCTGCCAAGCGCGCTTTGGATTATAATACATTAGCGAACCGCGGGATATCGAGGCGGCTTCGTAGCCAAGTCGCAGCATGGTATCACCCATGGCTTCCGAGCACGCGCCGTGAGGAGCCGCCATTACCCGCGAGATAGGCACACCAGATCGCTTTTCCAAAGCAGATATTCTACGCAGGCCTTGCGCCGCGAGTTCTGTGCGCTGCGATTCGCTGAGATCACGAGCCAACTCCTCGCGCGTATGATTGTTGCCATGAATCAAAAAGGAAAGTCGCGCAGGATTCTCACAAAAAAGCCGGGCTGTCGGACGATGGATGTACCAACTGTCGAGCGGAACTGTTGCGAACGATGCGTGGTAATCGTGCCGGATCGCCGAGACCAATAGAGTTTGGTAATTGATGAAGCCGAATGATGACCAATGCAGATTTGGATCATCGAACATGAAACACGCGCGCAGTGGAGGCTGCTCGGTCGGAATCTCATTTGTCAGCTCGCGAAGAAAATGGATTAAAGGCAGCAAACCCATGAAACGTCCGCGCTCGAATTGAGAGAAAAGGTATTGATGGCAACGCAACCGAAACGCTGGAATCAGGCAATTCACGTCCCCGAAGCATGCCTGCCAGATTCGAAGAGGCCGCAAAGCGAATTGCTGAAGATTTTTGATCCTCAATATTTTTCCCGTTTGAGACAAAAGCGAAGATGCTGCGATTCTCGGTTGGCGACACAGCGATTGCCGACATTGGAATATCGATAAGTATGAGAGCGTCTACCGAAGTGTCCCTAAGGTCCTCAATATATCGGAAACGTAGGGGTTCGAGTTCGGATAAGGCGGCAAAGAAACGTTCGCACCTTTTATAACCTCCAAGAGCATAAACGCCAACCGTCTTTAAAAAGAGGTTATCGTTCCGATCGCCCAGTTGGGTGGTTTTGAATTTTTGGCTCATTTTTTGACATCCAAATCCATCATAAAGGAGAGGTCAGGCTGGGTGCCTTCTGTATTTCTTGGACTATGCGCGACCTTCGTGTGGGTTAAATTTTGCTGAATGGATCGATCGATTTGAGGAGACGTAAGCGAAGCAAAAAGTCGGGAAAAGGTTTCTCGCACCAGTGCTTGAGCACGAGCGGACTTGCCGGCCAATGCGGCACGCATCTCGTTTCGGCGGTCAATCCATTGCAGGATGATATCAACCGCAGTTGCTTCACTGGTTTCCCGGCCATCGACAATCCAATCGCCCACATCGATCGAATCAAAAACACCTTTGAATTTTTTACTATAGGCCACGCCAATTGCCGGAACACCTTGAGAAAGCGCGGCAATGCAGGAGTGCATTCTCGATCCGATAAAGAAATCACAATCACCAATAATGCCTTTAATCTCATGTTGATCATACTCTCCGGTGACGAGGTGAACGCGGTGTCGTTTCGCCTCCGGGACCGTTTGCAACACCTCTGTGCATGCTTCCGTGTCGCTTTCAATGTTGCCAAGTGGCGCGAAATTATGAGGGACCAAAAGGATGTGGATCCATGGTTTTTCCAGCAAATCCGTCACCAACTTCTTAAGAAACGCCCGGTAGTTCAAATGAAGGCCGAACATATTTTGGCGGGTATAGCCACCCTTGTACATAAGACCGTTGACGTTTAAACCCAC
>WNFI01052126.1_pt1 | contig 25138 bp, 32 predicted proteins | sample 5400471 | NCBI WGS metagenome assembly WNFI01 (sample SAMN13153348, study PRJNA577476) | soil metagenome | isolation source: 100 cm saprolite on Douglas fir-dominated hillslope | place: USA:California | collected 2013-09-17 | reverse complement strand
AGGTGAAGCCCGAGCAGTTCGTGGAGGCGATCAACAGCCTCGGCTTCAAGGCGGGAACGCCCGTCAAGGGGTAGGCGTGTGATCGGCACCGGGATCTGAAATATCCCTGCTCGGCGACCGTGGGATCTCGATGATCGCCGCGCTCGCGTGCCTCGCAGCCGCCTCCGCGGGCGACGCCTTTGCAGCGCGGCTCCGCCGCGATCACGTCGACGCGGCGCGCACCATGGCGCTGCCGGCCGATGCGAGCCTCGACGAGGTCATCGCGGCGTTGCACGATCCCTGGACGCGCAGGCTCGACGCGCGTGACGCGGCGGATTTCCTCGCCGAGGTGCGCGGCGAAGCGCATGCGGGCATCGGGCTGGGAGAGCCAGCCAAGCCTTCAGTCGATGAGCCGATGCGCCTCGCGAAGCAGCCCGCGCAAGCGACCCCACGGAATGCGACCCTGCCGCTTGAACGAGACCCAGCCATGCTGACCCAAGTAGGGCGTGCGGTAGAAGCGGGCATCGGCCTCGATCAGCGCGTGTTGCTCGCCTGGATCGGCCTTCAGCGCGATGCTCCAATCGCCGCGATACTTTTCGAAGACCGCGAAAGCCTTGCGCCGCGCCTTCCAGGTCGGATGCCCGAACGAAGCGGTTTCGACGGTGCCCGGCAGCTCGAGGCAGATCGCGCGCACGCGCTCCAGGGCCACGCGTGGCATGTCGTCGGTCGGGCGCATGAGATCACGAAAGCAACCGGCGGGCAGCGCGTCAAGCCGGCCTGCCTCGTCGAGGGGCGAACCACAAATATGATCCGGAGATCGCCCGGCAGGCGCGCGCCACGCGCCGGAAGCCGCGGAAGGAAGTGAGCCCTCGAGGCTCGACTCCTGGCTGTTGACGTCGGGCAGGCGCCTGCAGTTGAGTGGAGATGCTACTACGCGACCGGGGGACGCGATGGGACAGAACAAGGAGATCGATAGGCACCGCACGGCGAGCGAACCGGTGCCGGACGTCATCTCTTACATGACCATGCGGAAGGCGATCGGGATCCTTGGGATCCTGCTGCCATGGCTGGTTGTGGTTCTTGCAAGGGTTTTGGGTGGCTACTCACAGAAGGACTCCATCAGCGCTTACTACTACTCGAACATGCGGGATCCTTTCGTCGGCCTGCTCTGCATGGTCGGTGTGTTCCTCTACTCCTACCAGGGCCTGAGTTGGGTCGATGACCTGGTAACAAATGTGTGCGGGCTGTTGGCCATCGGCGTAGCGTTTTTTCCGACTCAGATGGAAGACGAACGGTGGATCAAGGTTGGTGTCGCGCAGCTCAGCGATTACCAGTCGAGCTTCGTCCACTACACATGCGCTCTGTTGCTGTTCGTGCTTCTCGCCTGTGTCTCGACTTTTCTCTTCACCAAGACCAATCCCGACAAGAAACCCACCAAGCAGAAGCTGGCGCGTAACCGTGTCTACATCGCCTGCGGTCTAGTAATGTTCGCGGCCATGCTCGTTGGCGGTGGCTTTTCTTTGCCGCCGTTCCAGCATGCGGCACCTCCTCATCTGATTTTCTGGGTCGAGGCGATCTGCTTGAATGCGTTTGGAATCTCTTGGCTCATCAAGGGAGAGGCTCTCTTGGCTGACGAGGTGGATTTAGCTGCAACTGCGTCGGACCGCCCTGCCCGACCTGCGGTGAACTGAGCTATCTCTTTCCAGCCTCGTCCTTTTCGATCACGGCAAAGGCCCAGCTGCGGGCGCGCAGCTCGCGCGGCAGCGTGCGGCCCAGTGGATACTCGACGCGGTACCCGCGCCCTTTGGCCCATTCCTCGATGTCCACCTTGCTGGCGAGATATACCGCGTCGTAGTCGGGCATGGTGATCTGCGGCCAGCGCAGCGCCACCGGCTGAAGGTTCACCACGAAAGGGCCGAGCCGCTGCCGCGCGGTGCGCAGCGCGGGCGGCAGCCGCAGCTTCTGATCGAAGAGAGTCACCAGCGCGTCGAGCAAGCGGCCCTGCCGGAGCTTGTGGCGCCCTGGTGCGAGCCCGGTGAGCTGCGAGCCAAGATGCCCCGCCTCGATGAAGTCGGGAAAGAGCAGCACGATACTCTTGCCAACCGCGCGCGCCATCTCGTTCAACGCTTTTTCCGGATACACGAGCGACTCGAGCACGCCATAGGAAAAACACGCTTCATGTTTGCCGTCAGGAATGGAATAGGCCCCGGCTCTCAGCCATTGCGCCTCGGGATGGCGCCGGCGGCAGCCTTCGATCACATAATCTGCAACTTCAATGCCCGTATACCGGCCCTGGTATCCCACGCGGCGCAGCGTGCGATAGAGCCGGCCGCTCCCGCAGCCGACCTCGAGCAGCGAGGAGTATCTCTTCAAGTACTCGGCCATCGCGCGCTCGAAGGGGTGGTCCAGGACCTCGCGCTTGTCGACGAACTCCTGGTACGCCTCCCGCATCTCGCGCCGGCCGTAGAACTGCTCCATCCGCTGCTGCAGTTCGGCCAGCCTTTCGGGATCGCCGCGCACGCTGGAGATCCACTCGAACCTGCGCGTGCTCACGCGACGGCTTTCCGCGGCTGCCGTCGAAGCACCCCCATCACGAAAACGGGCTTCGTCATCATGCGCGAAGAATAGTTCCCTTCCGGGCTCCGGTCGATCCCGCGCGCTCAGTGGTCGCGGTCGTTGACGCAAAAAGACAGGCACCTCGTGCGCGACCTCAGGCCGGTGGCAAGATGTCCCGCCGGGCCCAGACGAGTGGCAGCAGCATCAGCAGGCCCGCCGCGGTGATCGACACGGCGCCGGCGAGAAAGAGCGGCGCGCTGGCGAAGTACCCGAGGCCCATCGAGTACACCAGCAGGCACGGGAGCGCGATCACCGTCAGCGCATTGGCGATGCTGATCCGCCAGGCCCAACGCTCGCCGCGGCGAACGCCGGCCGCGCCGTAGAGCGTGGTGAACGAAAGCGGCAGGAGCAGCACGGCGTTCAGCAGGAATGTGAAGGAAACGATCGGCTCGAGGAAGGTGAAGGCTTTCGCGTCGACGGTCCGCCGAAGGATCGGCGCGATGTGTGGCGCGGCAGAGAAATGGAAGACCGCCGCGGCAGCCAGGAAGAGGCCGCCGGCTGTCAGGCATCGCCCCGCACACAACAACCGATTCTGAGCTGTCATTGAGGGCGATGATCGCGCCGGAAGTCGCCGGTCGCAAGGAAGACGAACACTCGCCCGCCGGTCTGGCTTCTCACTTCGCGATCACTTCACCGCGACCGCCTTGAAGAACGTGTAGCAGAACACTCCGTCCTTCTCCGCAGTCCGCCGCAGCCCTTCGATCGCTCGCCGCCAGGTCTCTGCTCCGACGAGCCCCGCGGCGAGCGAGGCCTCCCGGGCTCCCTCCACCATCGCCGTAAAGGTGTTTTTCGTGAACCCCTCTACCCACCGGGGCCGGCTGGAATCCACGTAAACCATCCTCGGCGAGACGCAAACCTCCCGGAGACCAGAGGCGACGAGGAGCGGGTAGAGCTCCGATCGACGCCGCGCTCGCGCGCTCTCTCGCCTCCTCGAGTGACCCGGCCGATACGTCGATCGATGTGAAAAGCGCGCCGGGACTGTTGCGCGCGAGTGGGACAGTCTGGGCGCCCACGCCCCAGCCTGCCTCGAGCACTGAGCTCCCAGCGGGATAGCGCGTGTCCGCATGGAGCAGGTCCGTGAGCGTGGAAGCCTGATCGAAGAGGCGGGTGCTCTCACGCTGGGAGTAGCCATGCACGTAGTCCTGGCGCATGTGAACCACTCTACAGTAGATGACGGATGGACATTCGCGCGTCTCCATGATTCAGCATCGCTCTATCTGAATCCTCGGCACGAGGAGGCCGCTTGCCTAGGTCCGGCGCGTTCGCCTGGAGCAGCGCTCGCTGCGAGATGATCGGCCGCGAACGGGTCGCCGCGCAGCTCGCCGACCTGATCCGCGCGCACCCCGTCGTGGCGGTGGTCGGGCCGCTGGGCATCGGCAAGACCGAGTTGGTGCGCTGGGTCGTCGAGCGCGAGGCGGCGGCCGGCCGTGTGCCGGCACCGGCGTATGCTTCGCTCGCGGGCGTCGACGGCGCGCGAGAAATTCTCGAGCGCACCTGCCGTGCCCTCGCGCGCAAGTGCCCTCCAGTCGAATCGAGCCGGCTGGTGCCCGCGCTGTGCGCGCTGTTCACCTCCACCGCCTGCACGCTGGTCTGGGACGACGCACAGGATGCGCCTCTCGAGGCTCTCGCTGCCACGCTCCTAGCGCTCCCGCCTCGCGACGGCCTTTCGCGATCGTGCCGCATCGTGACCGTCGCCCGCGACCCGGTCGTTTCCAACCAAGCCGCGCTGCGCGCCTGGGCCGAGCGAAGCGAAATCGCGTCGCTCGAGGTGCCGCCGCTCGATGCGGCGGCGTGCCGCCACCTGCTCGAGGCTCTCGAGCACCGGCGTGAACGCACACTGCAGGACGAGGCGATCCTCGCTTCCGGCGGCAACCCGCTCGCGCTTCAACTGGCCATCGCGGCTACTTCCACTACAGGGAGCGATCCGATGGTCGTCCTGGGCCACGCCATCGATGCGTTGCCCTCGGACGCGCGGGCCGTCCTCTTCGTGTTGCTCGCCGCCGAGACCTCGCTGCGCGACTCAGATCTCCGTGCAGTGTGTGGCTCCAGCGCTTCCGGAACCTTGCTCCTGCTTGCACGCCACGCGCTCGTCGTTCGCGAGGGAGATCGCGTCTCACTCCCGCCACCGATGATGGGCCCGGTGCGGTCGCTGATGGGCCCGCCCCAGGCGGCCACCTGGGAGGCGCTCGAGGCCCTTGCGCGCCGCTCGAGCGGACTTTCGGGGAGATGGCCCTCGGCGACCCCGCCGCAGCGCCCGACTCGCTCCTCGCGCTCGCTCGCGAGCAACTCCGGTGGGGCGACTTCGAGGCCGCGCGCCGTACGCTCAGTGGCCTCGCCACGCTCGAGCTTCCCGCACCGCTCGTTTATCGGCGGTGCATCCTGAGCGCCGAGGCGCTGGCGCGCGCGGGTGAGCCGGCCAGTGCTACCCAGGAACTGGAGCACGCCCGGCTGGTGATGCCGCCCGGAGCAGAGATCGCGCTCGAGGAGGGCCTCGCCGATCTCGCGACCCTGCGCGGCGACCTGCACGGCGCCCGGCGTGCGCTGCTGCGACTCGCCCGCCGCACACGCTCCATCCCGAGCCTCGAAGGACGCCGGGCCGTATCACTCGGCTTCTCGTATTTGCTGGAGGAGCGGCATGATCGCGCACTGGCGTGGGCGCGAAAGGCGCGACAGGCTTACCGCCGGCGCGGCGACGCCGCGGTCGACATCCTCGTGCCCATCGTCGAGATCGCGTCCCTCATGGGTCTCGATCAGATCGACCGGGCGACGGAAGTCGTCGCTCGTGAGACCGCCGTCAGGACCTCCCGTGACGATCGCGGCATCGGCCAGGGAACGGCGATCCTCTTCCAGGCAGGAGTCCTCTTCCGGCGCGGCGAGCTGGAGGAAGCCTTGCGCGTCGGAGAGCCCGCATTTCGCGCGCTCGATCGTCGCGCCGATCGGATCTTCCGCGCCCGCGTCGCGCATTACCTCGCCGGTTCGGCCATCGGGCTCGGGCAATTCGAGCGCGCCGAGGAGTTCATCCGCATCGCCGCCGGGATCGCCGCGGAGCCCGGCCTCGGCATGCTGCAGCCGATGTGCGAGATGGACTTCACTCTGCTCTGCGAAGCGCGCGGCGAGCGGAAGGAGGCCGCCGACCGCAGCCGGCGCGCCCTCTCTGGCGGATGGCGGTCTCCGCTGGCGCAGGTCGATGCATGGGCGCTCGACGATCGGGACCTGCCGCCGCCCCGCCCGGGATTCGAGGCAGCGCAGGCGTATCTGGCGTTGCGCTCGGCGGAACGTGCGCTGGAGCGCGGCGACCTGGCGCAAGCCGATGCGGCCGCCGGGCGCGCGGAAGGCTGGTACCGCCGGGCCGGCGCGCTCTATGAGCTCGCCCGGGCCCACCTCGTGCGCGGCGAGGCCCGGGCACGGCTCGGCCAGCCGGATGAATCCAGCTCCGCGATAGCAGGCTGCGTTTCCCTGTCGGAAAAGAACGGCTACCTCCCGCTGCTGGTATGCGCCCACCTGCTCCGCGCCTTTCTCGCGGAGCGGGCGGGCGATTTGGAGGGCTGCGCAGCCGAGCTCGAGTCCGCCTGGAACCGCGCGACCCGGGAACTGAGGGACGAGGCTCTCTTGCGCGCTTGCTCGCGCGCCGGTGTCCCGATCGGCGGCGGCGCAACCGGACCGACCCACCCGCTCGCGAGCAGGATCGCCCGGCTGGGCCTCGACCGGCCCGCCCGGTTCGTTACCCAGGAGGGCGAACGAAGGTGGTTCCTCGACGCGGGCGAGGAGGCACCCGGGCGATTCGATCTCACGCTGGTGATCGATTCCGGTCGCGTGCGCTCGGACCACGCCGAACTGCCCCTCCCACCGCAGCGGCTGCAGATCCTCGAACAGCTTGCGTGCACCGGGGCCACCGGCATGAGCCTCGAGGACCTGCACCTCAAGGTGTGGGGCGGAACCGAGTACCATCCGCTCCGCCACCGCAACGCGGTGTACGTCGCGCTCACGCGGGTGCGTGAATCGCTGGGCGACCTGCTCGCGCGCGATGCTTTCGTCGAGGGGCCCGACGGCCGCTACCGCATCACTCCGGGCGTGCGGGTGGCCGTGCGGAGAAGTTGGATGGGCAGCGAACCCGACTCGCAGCCCCGCGCCGCCTCGGCGAAGTAAGAAGTTGTAAGACCCTGTTCGTTCCCTTCTCGATGGCCGCAAGCGAGCGGTCGGAGGCTGCGGAGGCGAGAAAGCACCGACGCTCGGCGAAGCGGCGAAGGCTCACGGTCGGGTGGCAGGTGGTGCTCTGACGGCGCCCACGGACATGAAATACCCGTGGAAGAGTGGCACCAATCAATATTGCACCCAGGGACAGAACACCTGTTCGACGGGTGGAAGTCATTGTGCTCAGCCGGACACCTATGCGTGGGACTTTGGTCTGCCGCTTGGCACCGATGTCTATGCAGTGAAATCGGGAACCGTCAAGAATATTTATTGGGGAAGCCAACCGGGATCATACTGCTACACGGCTCCCTGCGACGCCGGCTGCATCAATTATTTCAACGGCATTTACGTCACGCACAACGATGGCTCGGGAACGATGGGGATTTACATTCACCTCAGCGGTACCGCACCCATGAAAGCCGACCACGCAACAGCATGGAAGATCGGCGATCCCGTAAACCAGGGAGATGTGATTGGTCAATCGGGAGAATCGGGTTACACGTGTAACAACGCAGGCACCGGCCCCGGCCCACACCTCCACTTCCAAGTGGGGGCGGATTCGATGACTTATAGCAATTCAGTCGCGGGTGCCCTCTTCGCTGAGTCCGTTCCGAACCCGGTGGCCGGCAACCTTCTGACATCGACCAATGCCGGCACCCCCCCGGGCCTGCCATACGACAACACGGATGTGTATGCTACCGGCTGCACGGGAGGGAGAGGTCCTTCGACCTTTTGCACTGCCTACCGTTCCTATGATGGGTATGTGGAAGGGCGTATGTCGGATAACTGCCCAACCTTCTGGTCGCGGTATACGTGCAACGTTCCGCCCTGCAGCGGCGCCGTCCGGGCCGACCGCAGCAAGCCTTCTTGCGCCAGCTGCCTCGATTTGAGCGGGAATGGTGCCAATTACTCCTTCGGTAATTGGGGACAAGCGTGGTCGCCACAGATAAACAGAGGCGACGGCATGGCATACGACTTTGCATATAGCTACGGCAGTCCGTGGTTACCTGACACAATCCTCTGTAGCAACTAACGATTGAAGCGGGAACACGCCGGAGCTTCCTCAAACCGGCCCCTCTCTTTCAGGCTCCGAGCAATCCAAAGACGGACCGGCCTTGACACCTCCCGTTCATGCGATTCCGACGCAGCCTGCCCCCCCGCTTGCCGCCGGCGCGGGTCAGGCGCGCAACCAGGAACCGTCGCTGACCGCGGGGAGGGCCAATGCGTATGATCATGCTCCGCCCGGGCCGGTAGTCGACGCTCCGCCTCCGACCTATAACTATGACCTGATCGCAGCCACGGAGCTGGAGCGGCGAGCTGCCGACGAAGTCGCCAGACAGCTCCATGCCGAGGACGCAGAAATCCTCGCCAAAGCACGGTCAGGAGAGCTGGCTCAAAAGGACGTCAAGCCAGCTCTCGAGAGGCGAATGCAGACGGAGACGGAGAGCCTGACCCAGATCTTCGGAGCCGATCGAACCGCCAGGCTTCTCGAAGCCAAGAGCAGGCCCGGAGGCTGAGATGCCGCTTCGCCTGAGTCTTCTTGTGCTCGTCCCGGCTCTCGCCTGTCATGGCAGGGTGAAGCCGCCTTCCGAGGTATTGGCCCAGGTCGGCGAAGTAACGATCACGAGGGCAGACTTCAACGGTTTCCTCGAGTACCAGACAAAGGGCAAGGACGCTTCGCTCGAGCTGAAGCAGATGGTGCTGCGCAAACTCGTCGTTTTGGAGCTCCTCGTCCGCGAAGCTCACCGCGTGGGGGTCGAAACGCGTCATGAAGCTCCAGCGAAAGCAAAGGCCTCCGTTTATGCCACCAAAGAATGGCTTGCGAACGGCCTTCTCCAGGAGACGCCCTTTCCTCCGATCCCCGCATCGACCGAAGAGGAACGGCGCGCCTACTTCTACGGGCATCCTGAGGAGTTCAACATCCCGGAACGAATCCGGGCCAGCGTGGTGATCGTCGGCGACGAGGCGACCGCCGCCCATCTGCGGGACGACAAACGCCTGCTTCAAGATTCGAGCTCGAAAGACTTCATTGCGCTCGTGAACGAATTCTGTACTGACCCCCTCATCCGGAGCCATGGCGGAGATCTGGGATGGGTCCTCAAAAGGAACAATCATGGTTGGGAACCCCAGGAGCTCATAGAGGCCGCGGGCAGATTGAAGAGCGTCGGGGACATCTCAGCGCCCATCAAGGTAGAGCATGGTTGGGCCATCTTCAGGCTGACTGATCATCGCGCGGCAGAATCGCTGGTATACGACAACGTCAAGGACGATGTCGGCAACTCAGTCAAGATGGCCAGGTTTGGTCAACAGACCGAGGATTTCATCGCGCAGCTTCGCTCCAAGGCCACCGTTTCAGTGCATGAGGATAGATTGACCGAATCTCGTCCAACGTCGTTGCGCCGTCCCTAAAGCGCACGATGGTAGATGAGTTATCATTTGGGCCGATGATGCCCGCAGACCTCGACGCACGGGTCCGGCACCAGGTGTACTCGGCGCTCGCCGCGTCAGAGCGGGCGCCGTCTGCCTCATTGCTGACTCAAGTGCTGGGCGTCGATGTAGCTGCTGTTCGAGCGGCACTCGAACGACTGCACGCCGACCACGCCCTGGTCCTCGACGGCGGTACGCGCGAGGTGCGAATGGCGCTGCCATTCTCTAACGTGCCCACCGCCTACCGGGTCGAGTCGGCCGGTCGCACCTGGGATGCGAACTGCGCGTGGGACGCGCTTGGGCTGGTGCGGCTGCTCGGGCTACGGGACGCCCAGGTCGTCGATGCCGGCAGTCCGGGTCGCGAGAGCCGGAAGCTGACCGTCGCCGAGGGGCAACTGGTCGAGCGCGACGGCGTCATCTCCTTCGCGCGCCCGGCATGGCAATGGTGGGACGACATCGGCTTCAGCTGAGCGAACATCCTGCTCTTCCGGTCGGAGGAGGCAGCACGCATCTGGATGACCGAGGCCGGCAGGTCACTCGCAGGCGTCATGTCGCTCGACCAGTGCTGGCAGGTCTCCGAAACCTGGTACGCAGGGCGGCTCGACCTCGGCTATCAGCGCCCTGCGCTCGATGACTTCCAGTCACTGCTGCGTCGTGCGGGCCTCGCGGGTGATGCCTGGTCGCTGAGGGCGCCAGCGGTGTCCGCGTCGTAGCCGTAGGGAAGGTCCGCTCCCAACGGCAAGCTCGCTTTCGTCAAAGCCCTGTCGTGCATGGGTGGAACCGCCGGGGACCGCGCGGCATCAGAACCTCCGTTCCGCCATCCGGCGGAGGAGGAGTTTCGAATGGCACCTGTGCCCAAGGTCTGGTTCATCACCGGCACGTCGAAGGGCTTCGGCCGCATCTGGGCAGAGGCAGCGCTGCAGCGCGGAGACAAGGTCGTCGCCACCGCGCGCAATCCCAAGTCGCTGGAGGGTCTCGCCTCCCGCTACGGATCGAACGTGCTGCCGCTTGCCCTCGACGTAACCGACCGGGCAGCGGTCGAGAAGGCCGTGAAGCTCGCGCGCGACCACTTCGGCCGCCTCGACGTGGTGGTGAACAACGCCGGCTTCGGGCTCTTCGGCACCGTCGAGGAAGTCACCGCCGAGCAGGCGCGGGCGCAGATGGAGACCAACTTCTTCGGCGCGCTCTGGGTCACCAAGGCTGCGCTGCCCATCCTGCGCGAGCAGAAGTCGGGGCACATCATCCAGGTCTCGTCGATCGGCGGGGTGCAGGCATTCCCGACGCTGGGCCTCTATCACGCTTCCAAGTGGGCGCTGGAAGGTTTCAGCCAGTCGCTCGCCACGGAAGTGCAGGAGTTCGGCATCAAGGTCACGCTCGTCGAGCCGACGGGCTACCAGACGGACTGGAACGGGCCCTCTTCCGTGCAGGCGTCGAAGCTGCCCATCTACGACGGCCTGCGTGCTCGGCTGGCGGACTACTTCGGCGCCATCCGCCGCGGGCCCCGCGGCAACCCGGAAGCAACCGGGCCCGCCATCTTGAAGGTGGTCGACGCGGACAAGCCGCCGCTGCGCATCTTCTTCGGCACCGGACCGCTCGAGATCATCAAGGACGAGTACGCGAAGCGCATCGCCACCTGGGAGCAGTGGAACGAAGTCTCGCAGGCGGCGCACGGGAAGCCGGCGCAGAGCTGAACGCTCAGCGCGGACGGGTCGGGTGAGGTGGAATCGTTCTTCGGTCGAGCCAACTGCTCCGGGAGCTACGAGTCCGCTGTTCGAGCAAGGACCTCCTCCTTGCGAGTCGCGATCTGCCAGACGTTGCCCCAACGGTCCTGCACCATTCCGCGGCGATCGCCGTACGGCATGTCGCTCGGCTCTTCGAGCGATTGGGCTCCTGCTTGCACCGCACGCCGATAGGTGGCGTCGGCGTCCTCGACGTAGAGGTAGAGGAAGGCAGGCATCGCCTCCCGCGGCCCCACGCTGCTGATCATGATGACCGAGTCGCCGATTTGCATCACGGCCGGTCGATCAGGGTGGAGCTCGCCGGTCGCGTCGAACACCTGCCTCAAGAATTCGACCAGGCCCACCACGTCGTCGACGACGATCCGCGGCGTCAGGCTGTGCCAGCCATCGGGGAGTCTCAACCCCACCGAGGAGACCCACCTCCACGTGGGCGCGAAGATGCTACGCGAGCGCGGCTGGCCGGAGCGGATCGTCGAGGCGATCTGCTCCCACGGCGACTATATGAAGATCCCGCGCGACACTCCGCTGAAGAAGGCGATCTACGCCTGCGACGAGTTGGTGGGCTTCATCGGCGCCTGCGTCAAGGTCCGGCCGAGCAAGAAGCTGGCCGACCTGCCGCCCGAGTCGGTGGTGAAGAAGCTCAAGGACAAGGCCTTCGCCCGCTCAGTCGACCGCAGCTACGTCACCGGCGGTGCCGAGGCGGTGGGCCGGCCGATGTTGGAGCACGTCGCCTTCCTCATCGAGGCGCTCAAGCCGATCGCCGCCGAGATCGGCCTGTGAAGAGCCGTAGGTCGGACAAATGAGGTTGTGGGCCTGATAACGAAGCATGGCTTGACACATACATCTCCACTAGGCAATATAGCCATATGGAGATGCACGAGCATGCCGACCGTCTGAGCCTGACCTTCGCAGCGCTCGCAGACCCCACCAGACGCGCAATCCTCGCCCGTCTCGTATCAGGAGACGCGGACGTGTCGGAGCTCATGAAGCCATTCGCCTTGAGCCAGCCGACGATCTCAAAACACCTCAATGTGCTCGAGCGCGCAGGCCTGGTCGTGCGCGGGCGCGATGCGCAGCGGCGTCCGCGCACGCTCGTGGCTACTCCGCTCAAGGATATCGCCGACTGGATGGAGCCCTTTCGCTCTTTCTGGGAGAAGAAATTTGCCGGCTTGGACGACCACCTGAAAGAGATGCAAAAGAAGAAGCAGCGTGGACGCGCCAAGCGCTAAGGGGAGATCACCGATGAAGAACACCGGAACGTTCACGGTCACTACTCCCACCGACCGCGAGATCGTGTTGACGCGCATCTTCGATGCGCCGCGCGCTGTCGTCTTCGCAGCCTGGACCAAAGCCGAGCACGTCGCGCATTGGTGGGATCCGAGCGGCGTACCGCTCTCCGTTTGCGAAATCGACCTTCGCCCAAACGGAGCATTTCGATGGGTCAATAGCGCCGCCGGAGTGGAACACCCGTTTACGGGCACATACCGGGAAATCACGGCTCCCGAACGCCTCGTGTTCACGGCGCGGAGCCCCGAAGCTGTCGCGACGCTCATCTTCAGCGAGCACCGGGGCAAGACGAAGCTCACCATGACGATCGAGTGCAGATCGATTGAAGATCGCGATGCGTTGCTCCAGATGCGTATCGATGTCGGCACGGCTCAAACCCTGGAAAACCTCGCTCGGTATCTCCACAAGATCGCGTAGGAGGGTAAATGCAGAATATCAACGCAGCGGAAGCTCAAGGGAGAAGCCCTCCCCGCATTGCGCAGTCCGCGGCGGCCTCCCCATTCGTGGGAACAGTGCTTTCGAAGGACGGCACGGCGATAGCATTCGCTCGAATCGGTAACGGACCGCCTGTGATTCTGATCGACGCCGCGCTCTGCTACCGAGGGATGGGGCAGAGCGGGCAACTGGCTGAACTCCTGGCACGGCACTTCACCGTCTTCACCTACGACCGTCGAGGTCGAGGCGGCAGTGGTGATACGGCGCCCTACGCCGTGGAGCGCGAGGTCGAAGACATCGCAGCGCTACTCAGCGAAGCGGGTGGTGCGGCCTTCGTCTGGGGCATGTCCTCGGGCGCAGTTCTGGCGCTTGAGGCGGCGAATCGCCTCAGTGGCATCAAGAAGCTGGCGTTGTACGAGGCTCCGTTCATCATGGATGACAGCCGTTCCACAACAGAGGACGATTGGGTCCGGATCGGCGAGGCGGTCGCGGCAGACCGGCGAAGCGATGCGGTCAAGCTCTTTCTGAAATCGGTCGGCGTTCCTGCCTTCTTCATCGCCCTGATGTCGCTGATGCCTATGTGGTCGAAGCTCAAAGCCATTGCGCATACGCTGCCCTACGACGGCGCGATTGTGAGAGAGAACCAAAGAGGCAAGCCCCTGCCAGCCAACCGGTGGGCGTCCGTCACGGTACCGGCACTCGTCATGGACGGTGGGAAAAGCCCTGCGTGGATGCGCCACGCGAACCGGTCGCTCGCGAGCGTATTGCCGAATGCGCAATACTGCACGCTCGAAGGGCAAACGCACATGCTGAAGCCGAAGGCGCATACGCCGATGTTGGTGGAGTTTTTCAGAGATTAGCCACGTAGGTTCCCGAGCCGCGGCAATTCACCGCTCACTCGGCGTCGGGTTCACCCTCGAAATAGCCGACTGTGTCCTTCTGCCTGAAGACCAAGCTCTTCAAATTCGGCGCGGCGCCGACCACCGCGTGGACTTTGCCCGAATCGGGATACTCCGTCACGTCGACGCCTTTGGAGACGGACATCGCGAGGTACACGAGCATTTCGGATCCATCATTGATGAGTTGGTGCGCGTCATCACCGGGAGGAAGAGAACGAAATCCGCGGGACCGATCTTCATGACTGGCTCCTTTGATCGACAGCCTAGATCGCGGTGCGGCCGCCATCCGCAGCGACGACTGCGCCGGTGACGTAGCTCGCGCGTGGCGAGGCGAGGAAGACGACTACTTCGGCGATCTCCTCTGGAGACGCGGGGCGCTTGACGGCCGTGGTCGACCCGAGTTGCGCGATCAGCTCCCGGACGGGTCCTCCGGCATGCACCGGACCCGCCGCAACCGCGTTCACCCGGACTCCGCTGGCGCTGAATTCCGCGGCCCAGGCCCGCGTCATCGACGCCAGCGCCGCCTTCGTCGCTCCGTACGCCGCGCCTGCCGCGAGACCGATGACGCCGGCCATGCTGGCGATGTTGACGATGCTGCCCTTGCCTCTGGCCGCCATCCCCGGAGCGAGCGCCGCCACGAGCATGAACGGAGCGCGGACGTTGCCGGCGAAGAGGGCGTCGAACCGCTCGACGTCGAGCTCCGCCGTGGGGCCGAAGATGGCGAGCCCGGCGTTGTTGACCAGGACGTCGACCTCGCCGGCGTCTTTCGCCAGACGGCGAACCTCCGCCGGCTTGCCGAGGTCCGCTGCGATGAAGCGCGCCCGGCCGCCCGCGGCGATGATCTCTTCAACCGTCGCGGCGCCGCGCTCGGCGTCGCGGCCGTGGACGATGACCTCGGCACCATCGCGGGCGAGTTGCAGGGCGATCGCGCGACCGATGCCCGAGGTCGCGCCGGTGACCAGCGCCTTCTGATCCTGGAGGTTGCGAGATTGAGAGACTGACATTTGCTTCTCCTTGGAACGGTGTTCGAGTTGGAACGGTGTTCGAGCAACGGACGCCTGCATTGATGCATGGCCATCTTGAAGAGATCCGTGTGCTTTTGCCACTGGTCCGTGGAAAAATGCAGGGAGATGCTGGACTGGAGCGATCTGCGATTTTTTCTGGAGCTTGCGCGCACCGGCACGTTGGCCGCCGCCGGGCGCAAACTCGGGGTCGACAACACCACCGTGGGCCGGCGCCTCACGGCGCTCGAGCGCGACCTGAGCTCGAAGCTGTTCGCGCGCACCCCGGACGGGCTCGTGCTCACCGCCGCCGGCGAAGCCATCCGCACGGCCGGCGAGGAGATGGAGCAGGCGCTCCTGCGTGGCGAGCAGCGAGCGCTGGGTGCTGATCGCAAGCTCTCGGGCCAGGTCCGAGTCGCCACCACCGAGATGCTCGGCGAGGTCGTCGTCCTGCCGGCGCTACGGTCGCTGCGCGTGCGTCATCCGCAGATCCGCGTCGATCTCATGACCGGTACCGGACGGCTGGACGTCGCGCGGCGCGAGGCGGACGTGGCGCTCCGGTACGCTCGTCCCGAAAGCGGAGATCTCATAGTCCGGCGCGCGGGGATGGTGGCGTTCGCCGTCTACGCTTCGAAGACGTATCTCAAGGCGCACGGCCGGCCCGCGCGCACCGACGGGTTTTCCGGGCACGACCTCGTCGGCTACGACGCGGGCATCCGCCATTGGCGCCCTGGCCCTCTTGGTGCCGAACCGGTGCGCGATGCGCGCGTCGTGCTGCGCACCAACAGCACGCTGATGCTCCTGCAGGCAGTCCGGCTGGGAATCGGCATCGGTTCGGTGCCCTGCATTCTCGCGCGCCCGGATCCCGAGCTGGAGCGCGTTCCTGCGGGCGCGCCTGCGGAGCTCGACGAAGTGTGGCTGGTCGTGCACCCCGACGTCCAGCGCACGAGCCGGGTGCGCGCCGTCATCGACGCGCTCGAGGCGCGCATGGCAGACATCGCCGCGGACCTGTCCAGCGAGGAGGGATGAAACGTCCGCTCGATCCTTCTCGCTGTGTCAACCCTGCGCATCATTCACACGGTTCACTATGACTTGGCGATCCCCCGCACAAGCGCATCCTCGACGGCATCGAGCGGTCCGATCTCCCGACGCGCCCGGCACAGAATCAACGCCCCCTCGACAGCCGCCAGAATGAGCGACGCTGCCCGGCCCGCCTTGGCGCGAGGCATCCCCGCCGCCACCAGCCTCTCTTTGAGCTCGCGTTCCCAGGCGACGAAGACGGCCGCTGCCCGAGCGGCGAGCTCCGGATGTTCGAGGCGCTCGTTGGCCACGGCAGCGATGGCGCACCCGGCATTGCAATCGGATTTCACCAGGACAGCCCGCCACGCATCGACGAATCGATGCACTACTTGCCTCGGCGTCGCCCCTTCGCCCTGGCGGAGGAGCCCGAGCACATGGCCGCCTACCAGCTCAATGGCCTCCGCCGCGAGCCGATCCTTTCCCTCGGGAAAGTGATGGTAGATCGAGCCGCGGGGGGCTCCGCTTCGCTCGATCACCTCGGAAAACGAGGCGCCTGCGAGGCCTCGTTCGCTGAGGAGGGCGGCGGCGGCCAGCACCATGCGCTGACGCGGGGCCCTTCCTTGATCGGCCGGCGATTTCGGCTTCACCGAGCGACGGACGGGTCTGCGGGGCGTGCTCCTGGTGCGATCGGCCATCGGACCTCCTTGACTATGACGCGCATCTTAGCCACACTGCCGCTCACTATGACGAGCGTCATAGCCTACCAGGAGATACGCCCATGCCCATGATCGACATCGTAGCGCCCGAAGGAACCTTCCCCGGCTCGAGTGAGCAGGCTCTCCTCGAGCGGGCGACCGCCAGCCTCCTCAAGTGGGAGAAGACCTCCACCATCCCCATCGCGGTGGCGAATACCGCCGCGTACCTTCATCTCCTCCCCAAGGCGCGGGTGACGGCGGGTGGCAAGGCTGACCGCGTGGTTCGCGTCCAAATCATCACGCCCGTCGGGTCCCTGAAACAGGAGCAGCGCGCGGGGATCACGGCGGACATCACGGCCATCGTGGGCGAGCTCGCGGGCGAGCCGAACCTTCGCGACCGGACCTGGGTGCTCTTTCACGAAGCTGTCGACGGCGGATGGGGCATCGCCGGGCGGCCCGGTGATCGCGGAGCACTCCCACCCGCGCGACGCATCAGGCCCTCTCGAGGAGAACTCGTATGAGCACCCCCATTTCGCTGAACACCGGCACGCTCACCCGCCTCAAGTACGTGCACCTGTTGCTCTTGAGCTTCATGCTTCCAGGCTCGGCAACGGCGGTTACGCTTACAGTCGAGTCCAAACTCGACAAGAGCCAAGCCGGTTTCTACCGAATGAAGGTAGGAGGAATCGATGTCACTGCTCTTTCCGATGGGACGAACGGGTTCGAGGTGCTCGATCAGTTGACCAATGCCAAGCCAGGTGAGGTGGAAAGACTGCTGGCCAAGGCATACGTCAAATCGCCCGTCGAAGCTTCGGTCAATGCGTTCCTGATACAACTGGATGGAAGACTGATCCTCGTCGACGCCGGCACCGGAGCTCTTCTCGGACCGAAACTGGGCAAGCTTCCGAGGAGCTTGGAGGCAGCGGGTTTCCGGCCCGATCAAGTGACCGACGTCGTGGTGACTCACATTCATCCAGACCATACGGGCGGCTTGACGGACGGCGACCGCAAAGTATTTCCCAATGCGGTGGTTCATGTGAATAGAAGAGAGCTGGACTACTGGACCGATCTGTCGACCGGAGAAAAAGCCCCCGAGCCGACGAAAAGCTTCTTCCAACAAGTCGAACAGTCATTGAAGCCGTACGTCGCGTCTGATCGAGTCCGGACCTTCGAAGGGGAAACGGAGCTGTTCCCTGGCTTCCGCACTCTTCCAGCCTACGGGCATACGCCCGGCATGACCTACTACGTTCTCGTAAGCGAGGGCGAGAAAATGGAGTTCTGGGGTGATACGATCCACGTGCCGGACGTGCAGTTCGAGGATCCCGCAATTACCATCAAGTTCGATGTCGATTCGAAGCAAGCGGCTATCCAGCGAAGAAAGGCCTTCGCGGATGCAGTGAAGCAGGGATACCTCGTTGCTCTTCCGCACATGTATTTCCCCGGAGTCGGGCGCGTGCAGAAAGACGGCGCACATTACCGGTGGGTTCCGGTGCCGTATACAAACGATGCAAAGGCAAACCGGTAAGAACGTACGGAGGCTTGCGGCGCTGCAGAAGGCAGCAGGGGTCGCGCTGGCGGTGAAGGTTCCAGGCGGTCTCGAGCTGACGCTCGCGGGCGAGCAGGCGGTCGAGGTCGCCCGCGCCATGGATGAGAGCGCGAGCCACCTCGAGGCTTCGCTCGCCGCGTTGGACAGCTCGCTTGCGGGCGCGATGCGCTCGATGGACAAGCCCTGCTCGGCTACGACGACTCCTTGCTCGCGACGCGCCATGGCCGCTGGTTCGCCGAACGCGCCTCCGGCAAGCTCTTCCTGCGGACCAACAGCACCTTCGCCCTGCACCAGGCCGCCGTCGCCGGCCTCGGAATCGCGCTCCTGCCTTGCTTCGTCGGCGACCCGGAGCCGGCCCTGATTCGGGTCGCCGGTCCAACGGAGCTCCCGGCGAGCGATCTCTGGCTGGTCTTGCACGCGGATTTGCGGCGCGTGCGGCGGGTCCGCGCCGTCGCCAGGTTCGTCGAGACGGTGATTGAGCGCAGCGCCGCGTTGCTGGCTGGCGCCGCTCGAGAGCCCTGACGCGCCGGTGCGAATTCACGTCACCAGCACGAGCTTGCCCTGCACTCCTTCGAACTCGAGCCGGTGGTGCGCGGCGGCGACCTCTTCGAGAGGAAAGCGATCGGCGATGACCGGAGCGATGCGCCCTTCCGCTAGCCAGCCGACGAGCCGGCGCAGGTCGTTGACGATCGACTCAGGCTCGCTGCGGTGGCGGGCGCCGAGGCTGTAATCGGGCCCGGATCTGGCATCGATCTTGACAGTGTCTAGTCGATTGGTTATCTAGACACGAACCAAGTATCTAGACACTGTCCAGGTCCAGGAGCCAACCGCCATGTCGCCCGCCTCGAAGCTACCCGCCGGCATCATCTTCGTTCTCGTTCCCACCATCGAATTCGGAGGCGCTTTCTTGCTCTCGCTGGTGAGCAAGCGGGTCCCGGGGTACCTCGACAATCCCGTGCGCCAGGCGCTCTTCCGAGCCGGGCACGCACACGCCGGCGTGCTGGTCATCCTCGCGCTGGTCGGTCTGCTCTGGGTCGACCAGACTTCGCTGACCGAGGCCGGCAAGGCAGTCGCGCGCTGGGCGCTTTTCGCCGCGCCGCTCCTGGTGTCGGCCGGTTTCTTCTTCTCGGTAGTGCCGCCGAAGGCCGACCACCCGAACGGCCTCATCGCGCTGGTCTACATCGGCGCGGCCGCGCTCGCCGCAGGCGTCGTTTTGCTCGGCAAGGGCCTCTTGCTCGGCGGAGCGCCGCAGCCCTGACGCCAATTCGATCCCACCCGCCAGTCAGCGGTCGATGGCCACCTCGACCCGCTGGCCGAGGCGGAGCGGCGCCTGCTCGAGCAGCACCACCTTGGCCCGCACCACGCGAGTATCGGACGGACGGCCGGGATCTTCGGGCTTCACTCGCCGCGGCACCACCTCGTCGGGAATCTCCGAGACACGCCCTCGGAAGGAACGGCCCGGCAGGCCCTCGACGCTGACGGCGACCTCGGCCCCCTCGCGCAGCGATGGAGCGTCGAACTCGTCGACCTCCGCGGCGATCCGGGTGCGCCCCAGATCGGCGATGGTCACGATCGGTGCGCCGGCGGCGACCGTCTCGCCCTCCTCGGCCTGATGGCCGAGCACGACGCCGTCGATGGGCGAGAGAATGCGTGTCCTGTCGAGGACGGCGCGCAACCGCTCCGCCCCTGCCGCCGTTGCCCTGGCCCGCGCCCACGCCGCAGCGATGCGCGCGCCGGACTGCTCGAACCGCGCCCCGGCATCCTCCTGGTCTCGCTCGGCCCGGTCGAGGTTTTCTTGTGGAAGCGCTCCCCGGGCGACGAGACTGCGTGCCCGCTCGAGCTGTGCGTCCGCGAGCTTCGCGCTCGCCGAGGCGGCCCGCTGCTCCGCGGCAGCCTGCTTCTCGTCAGCCTCGGCGGACCGGTGCTGAGCCTGCATCTCCAGCAGCGCAGCGCGCTGTTCGTCCGACCGCAGCTCGGCGAGCAGCTCTCCCTTCTTCACGGCCTGGCGGTCCTTGATCGCGAGCCTCACCAGGGTGCCCTGCACCTCGGTGCTTACCACGACGTGCGCGCCCGGCTCGGCTTCCAGCCGTCCTTCGGCGCGGATGGTCGAAGGCGGCGCCGCCGGCGGGGACTTCTCGGCGCGCGCGGGCGTGCGGAGCAGAGCGAGGGCAAGGATGCCGCTGGCCCCGGCGGCGAAGAAGAGCAAGGCGCTCCGTGCAATCATCGGTTCCTCCTCAATCAAGGCGAGCTTCAAGCTGCGAGCGACGTCGCGGGCGAAAGCAGACCGTCGGCGATGCGCAGCACCCGGTCGCAGATGGAACGAACGCGGGGATCGTGCGTGACGATGAGGAGCGCGCGGCCCTGCTCGTGCGCGAGGCGGCGGAACAGCTCCAGGACCTGTCCGCCCACCTGCGAGTCGAGGTTGGCGGTGGGCTCGTCGGCGAGCAGCACCGAAGGCCGGTTGCAGAAGGCGCGCGCGATGGCGACGCGCTGCTTCTGGCCACCGGAGAGATCGCGGGGAAGAAAGTCGCGCCGCTCGGTCATGCCCACCGTGGCGAGCAGCTCCTCCGCCTCTCGCCGCGCCGCTGGGCCGCGCACGCCCTTCACGTTGAGCGCGTACTCGACGTTCTCCACCGCGGTGAGCGCGGGGAACAGGTTGAACTGCTGGAAGACGAATCCGATGCTCTTTCGACGGATGGCGGGCAACTGGCCGGGCCGCGCGGGATCGACGCGCTGGCCGTCGATCACGATCTCGCCCTCCGTCGGCGTCAGGATGCACCCGAGGATGGAGAGGAAGGTCGTCTTCCCCGACCCGGAAGGCCCCTCGAGCGCGACCACCTCGCCCGCGGACAGATCGAGAGAGACGCCGCGCAGCACACTCACGGTCTCGCGCCCCTCCCGGAACGTCTTCACCACATCGCGCGCCTGCAGGACCGGCATCACTCTTCCTTTCAGCTCCGGAAAACCAGGTCCGGGTCGATGCGCGCAACCTTGCTGAACGAGAGCAGCGAGGCCGCCACGCAGAGAAGGATCGTTCCCACCAGCACCACCGCCAGGAACTGCCCTTCCAGGATCAGCTTCAGCCCCGACCGTGCCACGCCAGGCCGGATGAGAAGCGCGGGCAGCGCGCCCAGCACGTATCCGATCAGCGCTGCGACCACCGCCTGGCGAATGAGGATCGAGTAGATGTCCCCGTTCGTCCCGCCGATGGCCTTGACCGTCCCGAATTCCTTGAGGTGCTCCATGGTCGAGGTGTAGAGCGTCTGCGCGACCACCACCACGCCGACCAGGCAACCGAGAAAGACGGTGATGAAGAGGTTGAACCCGAGCCCGGTGTTGGCGACCCAGTAGCGTCGCGACAGCCGCGCCCATTCCTTCCGGGTGTGAACGTCATTGAAGGGCAGGCGCCGGCGGATCTCGCCGGCCACTGCGTTCTCGTCGGCGCCCGGCGCCAGCTTGACCAGGATGTACGTCGTGTTGCCGCGCAGGGTCTGGGCATTGAGCTCTTGCACCAGGCGGTAGTCGATGAACGCCATGGGAGTGGTGGTGAAGCTCTTCGCCTCCCGCGTGCGGCCGATGATGCGAAGGCGGCGGCGGTTCACCTCGCGGTAGTCGCCGGGCTGGAAGGGGCCGAAGCGCCGCACCGCGCTCTCGTCGAGAAAGAGGTAATCGCCGCGGCGCAGGTCGGACAGCTCGCCTTCCCACCTGCCCCAGGGGATGCCCCACCGCGAGAAGTCCTCGAGGCCGTAAGAGATGATGCCCTCCTGCGTTCCGCTCGGCAGGTCGATGTTGAGGAAGCTGACGATGAGGTTGTCGGCGCGCGCCACGCCGCCGACCGAGCGCACGCGGTCGACGCGCGATTCGGGAAAGGCGTGGCTGAAGTCGACGTTGGGCGTGTTGCGCGAGGTGACCCACAGGTCCGCGTCGATGTGCTCGATGGTCACCGATGCGTTGTCGAGGAGTCCCAGGAACAGCCCCACCTGGAAGAGCACCAGCAACACGGCGAAGGCCACCCCGGCGACGGTGATGGCGAACCGGGTCCGATCGTGCAGCAGCGTTTTCAGCGCGAGGTCGACCATCGTCCTGGCCCCCCGTCCCCGGACGCCGCAGCAGCGGCTGCGATGAGGATTCTTTGTTCGCCGATCCGAAGCTTTTCAACCGACACTCGGCCGGCTCGTCCTTTCCGCAGCGCCTCGTCGAGCGCCGCTTCGCAATCGCCCGCTGCATCCAGGGAATTGATGAAAGTGCCAAAATGGATCGGGACCATGACGGCGGCCTGCAGATCGTTTGCTGCCTGCAGAGCCTGCTCAGGGTCCAAGTGATGCTTCAACATGATATCCGGCGACGATATGGGGCCGATCGGTATCAACGCCAGATCGATGGGGCCGAATCTCCGCGCGACCTCGTCGAACATCGGCTTCTGATAGGCCGTATCGCCAGGAAAATAGACGGTGACCCCGTCATGCTGAATGACGTAGCCGGTAAACGCCTGCGGATGGGAGTCCGAGTCCAGGATGCGTCCTCCGTCGTGATCCACCGGAACAGCAGTCACCGTGAGCCCATCCCTCTTCCATTTCTGCCAGTAGGGAATCTCCTCAACGCGATAGCTGCCCTTCGGTATGTCGGCGGCTGCGCCCAGGGGCGTGAGCACGCTCGTCAGTCTCGGGCTGAGCATGTGAAAGGTGTCGCGCGACAAGTGGTCGAGGTGCCGGTGCGAGACGAGAACGGCATCTATCCTGGGAAGATGTTCAGGCGCGATGCCAGGCTCCACCAGCCTGCGGGACAAGCCGCCGATGTATTGGGTGAAGACAGGATCGGTGAGGACGAACTTGTCGCCGATCTGGATCAACACCGTCGAATGACCCACCCAGAGCACCGCGAGCTTCGCGTCCGGTCGAATCGGGTTGGTGATCCGATTCTCGACTGCGTCCGGGGTCCTGAAGAATGCCCCCACGTTGCGCGCGGCGATTCCGGCAAACGTGCAAGCGGCAGCGCTGAGTGCCAGTGTCGAGATCGGAAGGACCGCGAAGACCCCCAGGCGAAGAAGGCGGTGAGCGAAGCGGCGGTGGATGTTCAATGCTTCCTCCGTGAGGGGACAGTCGTGCTCACGCAAGCGCAGTTGTGCGCCCCGCCGGCGCCGCTGGCCATCGCCAGAGGTCATGCCCGTGGTCATGCCGCGGCAGTGGATCAAGGCGGCGACCGCTTGGGACGTGCAGGTGTCGACTTCATCGCTGGCGCTGGCCGTCGCGCTGGCGAGCGTCTATACGCTCCTCGGCACGGTGGGGCTCTACCTGGTCGAGCGGCGCGGGACGAAAGTCCAGCTCTATCTCTTGCTCGCGGCGATGTTCTCCGCCAGTGCGGCCGCCGTGATGGTGAGTGGAGGCGCCGCGTTCCTCATGCTCATGCCGCTCGTGAGCTGTGGAGTGTTCTACCTCTCGCCCGGCGCCGCCGCCGGCCTCGTAGCCGCATGCTCGGCGTTGACGCTGACCAGCTGGGTATTGCAGGCATCTTCCATCGGGGATCTCGTCCGGAACCTCGCCGTCTTGATCGCATCCATGGTGTTCGTGCTGGTGGTCTCGCGCATGGTGTTGCTGCAGCACAGGGCCCGGTCCGAGGTGGAGGGGCTCGCCCACAAACTCGCGGAAGCGAACGAGCAACTGCGCGCCCAGGCCGCGGACATCGAGGAGCTGGCAAAGGCCAAGGAGCGAAACCGGATCGCGCGCGACATCCACGATGGCCTCGGCCACTACCTGACAGTGGTCCACGTGCAGCTCGAGGCAGCGCAAGCTCTCTTGGCGCGCGATCCGGAGACCGCGCGCGGGGCGCTGGTCAAAGCGCAGGAACTGACGCGCGAGGGTCTCGCCGACGTCAGAAGGAGTGTAGCCCTGCTGCGCGGTTCGGCTCCGCAGCGCCCTCTGCTCGCGGCCATCGAGAAGCTGGCCTCCGAATGCAGCGCCGACGGGATCGCGGCCGCGCTCAAGCTGAGCGGAACGCCGCGTCCCTTGCCGGAGCCCGTCGAGATCACCCTCTATCGCGCCGCGCAGGAGGCGCTTACCAACGTGCGTCGCCACTCGCGCGCCTCCCGGCTCACCATCGAGCTCGCCTTCGCGGCCAGCGATGGGATCCGCCTCCGGGTCGAGGACGACGGCGTCGGCGCTGATCCGATCGGCCACGGCTTCGGGCTCGTCGGCCTGCGCGAGAGGGCCGAGAGCGTGGGCGGCAAGATGTCGATCCGCAGCGCGCGCGGCCGCGGCTTCACGCTGGAGATGGAGCTGCCTGGATGACCCGCGTGCTGATCGCCGACGATCAGGCGCTCTTCCGCGAAGGTCTGCGCAAGGTGCTGGAGGCGAACGGGTTCGAGGTGGTGGGCGAGGCGGCTGATGGCGAGGAGGCGGTCCGGATGGCGACCGAGCACGCTCCGGACGTCGTGCTCATGGATCTGCGAATGCCGGTGTTGGACGGAGTGGGGGCTACGCGGCGTATCGCCCAGAATCCCCGCGCGCCGCGGATAGTGGTCCTCACCACTTTCGACGACGACGCGTCGGTGTTCGATGCCTTGCGCGCCGGCGCGCTCGGCTACTTGCTCAAGGACACGCAATCCGTCCGGCTCGTCGAGGCGGTCGAGCACGCTGCGCACGGCCACGCCTGGCTGCAGCCCACGACCGCACCCAGGCGGCGCTGCGGGCCCGTGAGCTGGGATTGATCTAGCTGCGCCCGCCGGAGGCGGGTTAGCAGCTACGCAGTTGCTGCGTGTTTCCCTGAAAAGGGAAACACGCTTCGAGAGCGGGTCACTCCGGCGGCCTGACGACGACCATGACTTCTGCTCCATGGAACGCAACGCGCGATGCCCTTAGGTTCTGCGCCGAGGTGAAATCCATGGCTGACGTAAACGATGAAGGGAAGCAGGCGGTGCGGCGAAGCCGGCGCGGGGTCCTCGGCCCAGCGATCGACGGCGGGAAGACTGACCATGGCGGCTGAGCGCCTGCGAGGTTCGTTCATCGCGAAGACGGCATGGGCGCTGGTATTGCTCGCGCCCGCGGTCCACGCGCAATCAGCGCCCGGCTTCCAATATTCCGGGACGCTCTTCAGTCAAATGAACCCGCGCGCGCTGGCGCTGGACCTGCGCGTCCAGTATCGGCGAGAACTCGGTAGCGATGGGCCGTTGGGCGGGAGCGCGATCGGCGCCTTCGCTGGTCTCATGACGTCGCCCGCAATGCTCCGCCCGACGGTGGGCGTCGAGTTCCAGCCGCTCGCCACCTCTTCTTTTGGCGTCTCTTTTGGCATCGCTTATTCCGCGGCCTGG
>WNFI01026791.1_pt1 | contig 25138 bp, 23 predicted proteins | sample 5400471 | NCBI WGS metagenome assembly WNFI01 (sample SAMN13153348, study PRJNA577476) | soil metagenome | isolation source: 100 cm saprolite on Douglas fir-dominated hillslope | place: USA:California | collected 2013-09-17 | reverse complement strand
CCCTGGAAGAGTCCCGTGATCGCCGAAGGCAGTGCCATCTGGATCTGCGCGGATTCCCCGCCGAGATAGAGGAGCGACATGAGGAGCCCCGCGAGCACGATCCCCACCGGATGCAACCGCCCGAGGAACGCGACGATGATCGCGGCGAAGCCGTAGCCCGGCGAAACGGTGGAATGGAGCTGGCCGATGGGGCCGGCGACTTCGCAAATTCCGGCGAGCCCGGCGGCGGCGCCGCTTGCGAGGAGCGCAAGCCAGATGTTGCGCTTCTCGCTGAAGCCCGCGTAGGCCGCGGCGGCGGGCGCGAGGCCGCTCACCTGCATGCGGAAACCCGCGAAGGAAACCTGCGAAAACACCCACGACAGCGCGGCCAGGACCAGCACCAGCGCGAAGCCCCAATGCGCGCGCGTTCCCTCGATCATGATGGGCAGGATCGCCGCGTCCGAAAACATCCTCGTCTGCGGGAAGTTGTACCCCGCGGGGTCGCGCCACGGCCCGTGCACGAGGTATGCCAGCAGCAGGCCCGCGATGTAGACGAGCATGAGGCTCACCAGGATCTCGCTCGTGTTGAAGCGCGTACGCAGGAATGCGGGAATCGCCGCCCACGCCATGCCCGCCAAGGTTCCCGCGACGAGCATCGCCGGCAGCAACCACCACGAGCTCGCCTCGGGAAAGGCGAGCGCCACCCCGCCGCCCGCGATCGCGCCGAGCGTGAGCTGGCCTTCGGCGCCGATGTTCCACACGTTGGCGCGAAAGCCGACGGCGAGGCCGAGCGCGCAGAGGATGAGGGGAGTCGCCTTGAGGAGCCACTCCCCGAGGCCGTAGCGTGTTTCCAGCGGCTTCACGAAATAGACGTTGAAGGCCTGCAGCGGATCCTTGCCGAGCAGCGTGAAGAGCACGATGCCGGTGGCCACCATCAGCGCCGCCGCGACGAGGGGAGATGCGATGCGCATCGCGCCCGAGGGGGCCGCGCGCTTCTCGAGGCTAAGCATGGGCCGCCAACGAAGTCTCGGAGTCGAACCCGCCGCCCATCCAGGCGCCGATCCGCTCGACGCTCGCCTGCGCCTTCGGCACCGCGGGCGAAAGGCGGCCCTGCGAAATGACCGCGATGCGGTCGCTGATCATGAGGAGCTCGTCCAGGTCCTCCGAGATCACCAGCACGGCCACGCCAGCGCCGCGCAGCTCGATGAGCGCCTGGCGGATGAGCATCGAGGCGCCGACGTCCACGCCCCACGTGGGTTGCGCGACCACCATCACGCGTGGTCCGAGCATCGTCTCGCGCCCCACGATGAATTTCTGCAGGTTCCCGCCCGACAGGCTGGAGGCCGCGGCGCGTTCGTTCGCGCACTTCACCATGAAGCGCTCGATGACGCCGCGCGCATAGGCGCGAGTCGCCGCACCCTTGACCAACCCGCGCGACACCATGCCGCGGCGCGATGCGGTAAGAAGCGCGTTGTACGCGAGGCTCAACGGCGGCACTGCACCGCGGCCGAGGCGCTCTTCGGGCACGAGCGCGAGCCCCGCCGCGCGGCGCTGCGCGGGGTCCAGCGTTCCGGCGCTCGCGCCGCACAGGCGGATCGCCGATGCGTTGTGCGCGCGCGCCTCCCCGGAGAGCGCCGCGACCAGCTCCTTCTGGCCGTTGCCGGAGACGCCCGCGATGCCGACGATCTCGCCCGCGTGCACCGCGAGGCACACGTCGCACAACGCGGTTCCGAAGGGATCGAGGGTCGCGTGCGACAGGTGGTCGAGCTCGAGGGCGACCGCGCCGCGCTCGCGCGGATCGAGATGGCATTCGGGGATGTCCGCGCCGATCATGAGGCGCGCGAGGCTCTCGTTCGTCTCCGCGCGCGGCACCACAGTGCCGACCACTGCGCCCGCGCGCATCACGGTCGCGGAGTCGCACAGCGCGCGGATCTCGTCCAGCTTGTGGCTGATGTACAGGATGCTGCAGCCCTCGCCGGCGAGCCGGCGCAGCGTCTCGAAGAGCGTAAGCACCGCCTGCGGCGTGAGCACCGACGTGGGCTCGTCCATGATGAGGAGCCTGGGCTCCTGCAGCAGGCAGCGCGCGATCTCGACGCGCTGGCGCTCTCCCACCGACATGCTGTGCACGAGCCGCGCCGGATCGATGGGCAGCCCGTAGCGTTCCGAGACCTCGCGAATGCGCGGGGCGAGTGCCGCGGGCTGCTCGTGCCGGTCGAGGCCGAGCGCGATGTTCTCCGCGACCGTGAGCGTCTCGAAGAGCGAGAAATGCTGGAACACCATGCCGATGCCGAGAGCGCGCGCGGCGGCGGGATTGGCGATGTGCGCTTCCTCGCCTTCCCATAGCACGAGCCCGGCGTCGGGACGCGCGACCCCGTAGATGATCTTCATGAGGGTGCTCTTGCCCGCGCCGTTCTCGCCCAGCACGGCATGGATCTCGCCGGCGCGCACAGTGAGGTCGACGTTGTCGTTCGCGACGACCGAGGGGTAGCGCTTGGTGATGCCGCGGAGCGCGAGGCGCGGGACGTCCTCGTTCATCGCGCCGCCGCTTGCAGGAGCATCCCTCGAGGGGAGCAATTTGCATGCCGCGCGGTCGGAAGGTGCGCCGTCGTGTCGCCGGTGTATCGAGTGCATCGCGCACGGGCGCGGGACGCTGCGGGGGCACAACCTTGGTGCGTGGAAAGACGCGACCCGGCAGCCCGCCAGACTCCACCTGCATGATCATTGCGTGGCATAGCGCTTGCTAGTCCTCCATCACCGCCACCTGAAAGTGAAAAGAGCGTAGCGGATTCCGCAAGGGGGTATCACCGATAACGGGACGACGAGGGCACGCGAGATGCGCCGTCGACCGTGAGGTATTGGAATCCATTCACCTGGGAGACGGATCATGGCAAAGGGGATGCGGGAGATGGGCACGGCAGGCAGGCTCATCGTGGCGGCGATCGCCGCGGCAACGACGAGCGGCGTGGCACTTGCCGCCGACTGGAGCGACACCGCGTTGAGCGTGCGCCACGGCACGAGTTTCGCCGAGCCGTACGACAACAACGCCGACGGCTCCAGGAAAGACATTACCAAGAACATTGTCGGCTTCACGCATGTCAGCGGCTACAAGTACGGCAGCAACTTCTTCAACGTGGACATCCTGCTGTCCGATCGCAACGATCCGGGCGACGGCATTTCCGGCAATCCCGGCGCGCAGGAAGCCTATGCGGTCTATCGGCACACGCTCGACATCGGCAAGGTGAGCGGGGGCGAATTCAAGTATGGCCCGATGCGCGGGCTGGGGCTCACCGCGGGCTTCGACATGAACGCCAAGAACGACGGTTACGCCTCGAAGAAGCGCATGTTCGTTATCGGGCCGACGGTGATGTTCGACGTGCCCGGGTTCTTGAACCTGAGCGGGCTTCTCTTCAGCGAGAGCAATGCCCCCAAGGGGCTGCCCTCGCGCTACCACTACAAGAATCACGGTGCGCTCGAGCTCGACTGGGGCATCCCGATCGGCGCGATGCCGCTCTCCTTCAACGGGTACGCGTTGTACATCGGCTCGAAAGGCAAGAATGAATTCGGCGGCAGCACCTCCCCGGAGACCCACATCGACATGACGCTCATGCTCGACGCGGGCGCGGCGGCGGGAAGCCTGAAGAAGACCTTCCTGGTCGGCCTCGAGTACGAGTACTGGCGCAACAAGTTCGGCAACCCGACCACGGCCGCGGCCGCGGGGCCCGGCGGCACGGCACGCACGCCGATGATTCGCTTCGAATACCATTTCTGAGCGTGGACGCAATCAAACGGGGGACATGCAAGATGAATCCATTGAAATCGCGCCGCCGCACGTGGCTGTGCGGCCTGCTGCTCACGCTGGCCGCGCCGTTCGCGGTCCTCGCCGCGGAGCCGCTCAAGATCGGGTTCGTGTACCTGGGGCCCATCGGCGACGCCGGCTGGACCTACGCCCACGACCAGGGACGCCTCATGCTCGAGAAGGAGCTCGGCGCGAAAGTGAAGACGACTTACGTGGAGAACGTTCCCGAGACGGCGGACGCGGAGCGCGTGATCCGCCAGCTCGCCGCCGACGGCAACATGCTCATCTTCACCACTTCCTTCGGCTACATGGAGCCGACCCTCAAGGTGGCGAAGAGCTTTCCCAAGGTGAAGTTCGAGCACGCCACCGGCTACAAGACCGCGCCCAACGTCGCGGTCTACCAGGCGCGCTTCTACGAGGGCGCCTATCTCCTCGGCGTGCTCGCGGGCAGGATGACCAAGACCAACACCCTCGGGTTCGTGGGCTCGTTTCCCATTCCCGAGGTGATCCGCAACATCGACGCCTACACGCTCGGCGCGCAGAGCGTGAATCCCGCGATCAAGACCAAGGTCATCTGGGTGAACACGTGGTACGACCCCGGCAAGGAGCGCCAGGCCGCCGAGGCGCTGGTGGCCCAAGGCGCCGACGTGATGTGCCAGAACACCGACTCGCCGGCGACCGTGCAGGTGGCGCAGGAAAAGGGTGTATATGCCTTCGGATGGGACACGGAAATGTCGCGCTTCGCGCCCAAGGCGCACCTCTCCGCCAACACCAACAACTGGGGCGTGTACTACGTCGAGGCCGCCAAGCGCGTGCTCGAGGGCAAGTGGAAGCCCGACGACACGCGCTGGGGCCTGAAGGAGAAGCTGGTGGTGATGGCGCCCCTCAACCCGGCGATCCCTCCCGAGGTCGCGAAGATCTACGAGGAAAGGAAGAGGGCCATCACCGACGGGACGTTCGTGCCTTTCCAGGGCCCCATCAAGGACCAGGCGGGAGTGGAGAAGGTGGCCGCCGGCGCGACGCTTCCCGTGGACCAGGTGATGGGGATCAACTGGTACGTGCAAGGCGTGGAGGGTACCATTCCGAAGTGAACGATGCGCAGAACGCCCTCGACGAATTCATCGTCGGTATTCCCAAGGCGGAGCTGCACATGCACATCGAGGGCTCGCTCGAGCCCTCGATGGTTTTCGACCTCGCCGCGCGCCATGGCGTGACGCTGCGCCACGCGAGCGTGGAGGCCCTGCGCGCGGCCTACCGTTTCGGCGATCTGCAGGAATTCCTCGATGTCTACTATGCCGGGGCGTGCGTGCTGCGCGACGCCGCCGATTTCCATGCGCTTACGCGCGCCTACCTCGAGCGCGCGCACGCCGATGGGGTGGTGCACGCCGAGATCTTCTTCGACCCGCAGACGCACACGGCGCGCGGCGTTGCCTTCGCCGCGGTGATCGACGGCATCTCGTCGGCGCTCGCCGCGGGCCGGCGCGAGCTGGGGATGTCCTCGCGCCTCATCCTGTGCTTCCTGCGCCACCTCCCCGAGGACGACGCGATGCGCACGCTCGACGAGGCGCTCGCGTTCCGGGGCCACTTCCACGCCGTGGGCCTCGACTCCTCCGAGGCCGGCCATCCTCCGTCCAAGTTCGCCCGCGTGTTCAGCAAGGCGCGCGAGCATGGCCTGCACGCGGTCGCGCACGCGGGCGAGGAAGGGCCCCCCGAGTACATCGTGCAGGCGCTCGACGTCCTCGGCGCCGAGCGCATCGACCATGGCGTGCGCTGCGAAGAGGACGCGACGCTCTGCGAGCGCCTCGCGCGTGACGCGGTTCCGCTCACGGTGTGCCCGCTTTCCAACGTGATGCTGAAGGTCTTTCCACGGATGGAGGACCACAACCTGAAGCGGCTCCTCGAACGCGGGCTGAAGGTCACCCTCAACTCGGACGATCCCGCGTACTTCGGCGGCTACGTCGCCGAGAACTATCGCGCTGCGCAGCGCGCGTTGCGTCTCACGCGCGCCGACATCGCGCAGCTCGCGCGCAACTCGTTCGAGGCGTCGTTCCTGCCCGCGGCGCAGAAGCGGGCGTGGACGGCGAAGGTGGATGCATTCGACGCCAGCCACGCCCGCTGAAGTCGACGGCGCCGATCCCGTGCTGCTGCACGATTGGCATCCGCTGGCCGCGGCGGCGGCGCTGCCGGCGGGCGCATCGCGCGCGGCAAAGCTGCTCGGCCACGAGCTCGTCGTCTGGCGCACCGCGGATGGCGCCGTGCACGCCGCCGCCGACCGATGCCCGCACCGGGGCACGCGGTTGTCCATCGGTCGCGTGGACGGCGCGACCCTGGCGTGCGCATACCACGGCTGGCGCTATGCCGGTGGCGGTCAGTGCGTGCACATTCCGGCGCATCTGCGCAAGGTGGTGTGCGGCCCTTACGCCGTGGAGGCGAGCGGCCCGCGCATCGTCGAGAACTTCCTCGACATGGCCCACTTCCCCTTCGTGCACGCGGGCATCCTCGGCGAAGAGCCGAGGAACGAGGTGCGCGACTACGCGGTCGAGCGCTTCGACGATGGCGAGGGTGGCGCGGGCATTCGCGCCACGGGCTGCTTCTTCTGGCAGCCGCAGACCAACAGCCTCGCGCATGGCGGCTGCGAGGTCGAATACACTTACCGCGTGGTGCGCCCGTTGACCGCGATCCTCACCAAGGTGCCGGGCGCCGGTGGCGCGTTCCACGAGGCCATCAGCCTGCACGTGCAGCCCGTCGCCGAGGAGTCGAGCATCGTGTGGATCGTGCTCGCGCTCACCAACTTCGAGCAGGACGAAGAAACGCTGCGCGCGTTCCAGGACCGCATCTTCCTGCAGGACAAGCCGATCCTCGAGAACCAGGTGCCCAAGCGCCTGCCCCTGGAGCGGCGCGCGGAGATTCCGGTGCGCGCCGACCGCTTGTCGCTCGCGTATCGCGACTACCTGCGCCAATCCGGACTGCGCCACGGCGTCATCGCGGCGCGCGTTCCATGACCTCGCTCCTCATCCGCGACGCCGACGTCGTCGTCACGATGGATGCCGCGCGGCGCGAGATCGCGGGAGGCGCGGTCGCGATCGAGGGCAACGGCATCGCTTGCGTCGGCACCACCGACGAAGTGAACGCGTGGATCGCGAAGGATGGCGCGCATCGCCGTCCCTCGCGCACGCTCGACGCGCGCGGCACCATCGTCGTGCCGGGGCTCGTCAACTGCCACCATCATCTGTTCCAGACGCTCACCCGCGCGATCGGCACCGGCAAGGGCCTCGGGCTTTTCGATTGGCTCGGGATGCTCTACGCCGTGTGGGGCGGGCTCGACCCCGAGGCGTCGCATGCGGGAGCGAAGCTGGGCCTGGCCGAGCTGGCACTTTCGGGCGCGACCACCGTCGCCGACCATCACTATCTGTTTCCCAATGGCTCACGGCTGGACGACGACATCGCCGCCGCGCGCGACGTGGGCGTGCGCTTCCATCCGACGCGCGGATCGATGAGCCTCGGGCAGAGCAAAGGGGGATTGCCTCCCGACAGCCTCGTCGAGCCCGAGGACGCGATCCTCGCGGACACCGAGCGCGTGATCGCGGCTTTCCACGATCCGCAGCCGCGCTCGATGTTGCGAATCGGAGTCGCGCCGTGCTCGCCTTTCAGCGTGACCGACGATCTCATGCGCGAGAGCGCGCGGCTCGCGCGCTGCCATCCGCGCGTCAACCTGCATACGCACCTCGCCGAGACGCTCGACGAGGAGCGATTCTGTCTCGCTCGCTTGGGCAAGCGCCCGGTGGAACATGCCGAGGCGCTCGGCTGGATGGGTGAGGACGTGTGGTTCGCGCACATGGTGCATCCTTCCCCCGCGGAGATCGGCACGCTTGCGCGCACGCGCTCGGGGGTCTGCCACTGCGCCTCGAGCAACATGATCCTCGCCTCGGGAATCGCCCCGGTGCGCTCGATGATCGACCAGGGCGTGAGAGTGGGCCTCGGCGTGGACGGCTCGGCCAGCGACGATAGCAACCATCTTCTGGGCGAGGCGCGCCAGGCGATGCTGCTGCAGCGGGTCGGCTGGCCGGGCTTCGAGTCGCGCGCTGATCGCATGTCGGCGCGTGAAGCGCTCGAGCTCGCCACCCTCGGGGGCGCGAGCGTGCTCGGCCGCGACGACATCGGCAGCCTCGAAGCGGGAAAGGCGGCCGACCTCGTCGCGTTTCGCCTCGACGACATCCACCATTCGGGCGCGCAAGGCGATCCGGTGGCGGGGCTTCTCACCTGCCGCCCCGCGGCGGCGTGGTTTTCCGTGATCGACGGCGAGGTCGTGGTGGAGAGTGGTGCGCTCACCCGGGTCGACGTCGGCGCTCTCGTCACCGCTCATCGCGAGGCGAGCCGGCGCCTCCTCACGCGGGCGGGACTCTTCCGATGAACGCTTCCGGTCTCCTGGCGGAAGACGAACGTTGGCTGCGCCGCGCGATCGAGCTTTCGGCGCGCTCGCGCGAGACCGGCAAGCATCCCTTCGGCGCGCTCGTCGTCGATCGCGGCGGACGCCTTCTCGCCGAAGGCACCAACGCCTTCGATGCCGACTGCACCGCCCACGCCGAGATGAACGCGGTGCGCGCGGCGCATGCGTCGGGTGCCGGCGCGCTCGCGGGCGCCACGCTCTTCTCGAGCGCCGAGCCGTGCGCGATGTGCTCGGGCGCGATCTACTGGTCCGGCATCACGCGCGTCGTCTATGCGTTGTCGGAGACACGCCTGCTCGCGATCACCGGCGATCATCCCGAGAACCCCACGCTCGCGCTCCCGTGCCGCGCGGTGTTCGCGAGGGCGTCGGCCAACTGCGAGCAGGTCGCGGTCCAGCCGACGATCGCGCCCTGGGCGCGGATCATGGCGAGCGCCGCCTCCTTGAATTCGGGAAAGTAGCTCTCGGTCGCGTCCTCGATCAGCAGGCACTCGTAGCCGCGGTCGTTTGCTTCGCGCATCGTGGTCTGCACGCACACTTCGGTCGTGACTCCGGCGACGAGGAGGTGGGTGATGCCTTTCAGCCGCAGGATGTCGCCCAGGTCGGTTGCATAGAAAGCCCCCTTGCCCGGCTTGTCGATGACGACCTCGCCCGGCTGGGGCGCCAGCGCGGCGACGATCTCCACGCCCGCTTCGCCCCGCACCAGGATCCGGCCCATGGGACCCGCGTCGCCGATGCGAAGCGACGGATTTCCGCGCAGGCGTTTTGCCGGAGGGCAATCGGAAAGGTCGCGACGATGGGATTCCCGCGTGTGGATCACGGTCATCCGCGCGGCCCGACACAGATCGAGGAGGCGTCGCGTGGTGGGGACGATCGCCTGCAGGAGGCGAACGTCGTTGCCGAGCGTCGCGCCGAACCCGCCCGCCTCGATGAAGTCGCGCTGCATGTCGATCACGACGAGCGCGGTGGTGCCGGGCTCGAAGCGATACGCGAAGGGCTGCGCGGCGACCGTGATCACGCGTGCCCCGCCATCGCGGGGCCGATCACGGCGATGTCCGCCTTCGAGGCCGGCGTCTCGTGCACGATCCGCCCTTCGAACATCACGACGATGCGGTCCGAGAGCTCGAGTAGCTCGTCGAGGTCCGCGCTTACCAGCAGCACCGCCGCGCCCTCGTTGCGTGCCGCAAGGATGCGGTCGTGGATCTCGGCCACCGCGGCGAAGTCGAGGCCGAACACCGGATTGGCCGCGATCAGCACCAACGCTTCGCCCGAGAGCTCGCGTGCGAGCACTGCGCGCTGCACGTTGCCGCCGGAGAGCGCCGCGATCGGAGTCTCGGGGCCCCGCGTGTTGACGCTGAATTCCCGGATCCAGCGAAGCGCCTGCTTGCGCATGGCGCCCCTGCGCAGCCACACGCCGGCGGCCAGCGGCGCGCGGTCGAAATTCCGCAGTGCCATGTTCTCGGCCACGCTCATCTTCGGCACGCACGCGTTCCTGAGCGGTTCCTCCGGCAGGCTGAACGCCTTGAAATGGCGGATCTGCCCGCGCGATGCCGAGAACGGCTTGCCGCCGATGCGGACCTCGCCCGCGACGTGGCGGCGCTGCCCGACCAGCGCCTCGACCAATTCCATCTGGCCGTTTCCCGAGACGCCGGCGATTCCGACAATCTCGCCGGGATGCACGTCGAGGGCGAAGCGCCGGACGGCGGGCAGGCCCGCGTCGTCGTGCACGTCGAGGCCCCGAATGGCGAGGCGCGCTTGCGTTTCGGTGCCCGCCATGGCGGTCTTCTCCTCCTTCGCCTGGGGAATCTCGCGCACGCCGACCATCATCTCCGCCATCTTCGCGGGATTGAGGTCGGCGACGCGGCCCTCGCCGGCGAGCTTTCCGCGCCGCAGCACCGTCACCGCGTCGGCAAACGCGAGCACCTCGCGGAACTTGTGGGTGATCATGAGCACGGTCACCTTGTTCTCGCCGGCCATGCGCTTCAGCATGCCGAGCACCTCGTCGGCCTCGTCGGGCGTGAGCACCGAGGTCGGCTCGTCGAGGATCATGAAGCGCCTCTCGAGATAGAGCTGCTTCAGGATCTCCGTCTTCTGCTTGTCGCCCGCGGCGAGGCGCGATACCACGGTGTCGAGCTTCAGCTTGAACGGCACCGTCTCCATGAACGCGGCGAGCCGCTCGCGCTCTTCCTTCCAGCGCACGACCGCGGGCACGTCGGCGCGCGACATCACCAGGTTCTCGGCCACGGTCATGCTCGGCACCAGCGTGAAGTGCTGGTACACCATGCCGATGCCGAGCGCGTGCGAGTCCTGCGGCGAGCGGATCGCCCGCTCGCGCCGGTCCACGAGGATCACGCCCGCGTCGGGCTCGTAGAATCCGACCAGGCACTTGACCAGCGTGCTCTTGCCGGCGCCGTTCTCGCCGAGAAGGGCGTGGAACGAGCCCGCGGGCACCTTGATCGACACGTCGTCCAGCGCGGCGAAGGCGCCGAAACGCTTGCTCATGCCGAGGACGTCGATCGCGAGCCCGCCTGCCGGCAGCGGCTCATGCTCGGGCTTCACCCGCCCCATGATCGAGGAATGGCCGGGCATCAGGCGGCCCCGATCGTCTTGATGAGCTTTCGCGAATCCGAAACGGCGCCGAACACGCCGCCCTGCATCTTGACCATCTTGATCGCCGCGAGATGGTTGCCGTGATCGGTGGCGCCGGTGCAGTCCTCGAGGAGCAGGCACTCGAAACCCCGATCGTTCGCTTCGCGCATCGTGGTGTGCACGCAGACATCGGTGGTGATGCCGGTGAGCACCAGGTTGCGGATGCCGCGGTTGCGCAGGATCAGCTCGAGATCCGTCGCGCAGAAGGAGCCTTTGCCCGGCTTGTCGATCACCATCTCGCCGCCGCGCGGGGCGAGCTCGGGGATGATTTCCCATCCCGGCTCGCCGCGCACCAGGATCCTTCCGCACGGCCCCGGGTCTCCGATGCCGGCGCCGATGCGGCGCGAGCGCCAGCGCTTGTTCTCGGGAAGGTCGGACAGATCCGGGCGGTGGCCTTCGCGCGTGTGGATCACGTGGAAGCCGAGCTCGCGCATCGCGGCGAGGGTCGCCGCGATCGGCGTGATCGGCGCGCGCGTGAGCGACAGGTCATAGCCCATCTTGTCGACGTAGCCGCCCTTTGCGCAGAAATCGGCCTGCATGTCGATGATGACGAGCGCCGTGTTGCCGCGCGTCAGGTTGCCGTCGAACGGCCACGAATACGGATCGGCCGGGACCGTGCGCCGCGTCATTTGACGATGCTCAGCTCGCCGGGCGCGCCGGCGAGCGTGCGGCGCGTCGAGCAGGTCGCGATCATGATGCCGAGCGTCAGCACGTAGGGCGCCGCGTTGAAGAGGTAATAGCCCGACGTGATTCCGACCGATTGCAGCGCGGGTCCCAGCGAGCCCGCGCCGCCGAAGAGGAGCGCCGCATAGAGGCAGTTGACCGGCTGCCAGCGCGCGAAGATCACCAGCGCCATCGCCATCAGGCCCTGGCCGCTGGAAAGGCCCTCCATCCAGCTCCCCGGGTAGTAGAGCGAAAGGAACGATCCGCCGATTCCCGCGAGGAACCCGCCGGTCGCGGTGCACAGCGTGCGCACGGTGTTCACCTTGTAGCCCATGGCGCGCGCGGCATCGGAGCTGTCGCCGACCATTCGCACCACCAGTCCCCAGCGCGTGTTGCGAAACGCCCATGCGAGGATGAAAGCGAGCGCGATGCCGATGAGGAAGAGGGGGCTCACCTGCAGCGCCGCCTGGATCTGCGGCACGCCGCTCCAGTCGCCGAACGGGATCGAAGGCAGCGACGGCGCTTTCGGCTGCACGTAGGGCTTGCCGAAGAAAAACGCGAAGCCCAGTCCGAACAACATCAAGCCGATGCCGACCGCGATATCGTTGACTCGCGGCAGGCTGCAGACGAGGCCATGCAGCGTGCCGAGCAGCATCCCCGCGAATCCCGCCGCGAGCACGCCGAGCCATGGGTTGCCGCTCAAGTACGACACGGCGTATCCGCTCATCGCACCCGTGACGAGGATACCCTCGAGCCCGAGGTTGATGCGCCCGCTCTTCTCCGTGATGCACTCGCCGAGGCTCACGAAAAGAAACGGAGTGCTCACCCGCAGCATTCCGCCGAGCACTCCGATCGGCACGCCCCACCAGCCGAGATCGGTCACGCGCGCGCCTCCCTCGGACGGAAGACGGCGAAGCGGCCGTAGAGCGTCTCGCTCGCGAGGATCAGCATGAACGCCATGCCCTGCAGCACGAGCACGGTCGCGTCGGGCATGTCGAGGCGCCGCTGCAGCATGCCGCCGCTCGCCGAGAGTCCGCCGAGGAGCACCGCCACCGGAATGATCGCGAGCGGGTTCTGGCGCGCGATGAAGGCGACGAGGATCCCCGTGTAGCCATAGCCGGCGATGAGCGCGGCGTTGGCGTTGCCGTGCACCGCCCCCACTTCCGCCGCGCCGGCGAGGCCCGCCGCGGCACCGCCGAGGAAGCATGCGAGCAGCACGAGCCGCCCGACGGGCAGCCCCGCGAGCCGCGCCGCGCGCGCGTTGCCGCCGACGATGCGCAGGCCGAATCCCCACGTCGTGCGATAGACCAGCACGTACATGGCCACGCAGAAGATCAATCCGAAGCCCAGGCCCCAGTGCACGTCGAGGCCGGGGAAGCTGCCGATCATGTTCGCGGCGCCGACGGGATGGGTCGAAGGCTTGTTCAGGCTCGCGGGGTCGCGCAGGGGGCCCTCGACGAAATGGTTGAAGAGCGCGATCGCGATGTAGGTGAGGAGCAGGCTCGAGATGGTCTCGTTCACGCCGCGGTATTGCGGCACTCGCGGCGGCGAGCCCGCCCAACACCAGCGCGCCCTCGGCGCCGATCACCATGAGGCCCGCCTGCGCGGGCAGGGCCACGCAGAGCGCGGTGAGGATCAGCGGCGAGGCACGCGAAAGCGTGTTCTGCCACGAGAAGGGGCTCGCGAAGGCGCCCTTGTAGATCAGCCCGTAGACCTCGAGCGGACTGTGCCCGAGGATCGCCACGAAGAGACCGAACAGGAGCGTGGCCGCCACCAGCGCCCCGACGGGAATGACGAACGCCTCGACCGAGGGGCCGAGGCGGGCCGCGCGCGCGAGCGACATTCAGCGGCGCTCAGAGCTTGCCGACGACACCTTCGACCAGATAGTTCATCTGCTCGAGCACCGGATCGGTCTGCTTGAATCCCTTGCCCGCGGCGATGATTTCCTTCCCGGTGTTGTCCTTCAACGGGCCCTTGAAGATGACGAAGTCGCCTTTCATCATCTGCGCCTTCACCCCGTCCGCCTTCTTCCTGCCCGCTTCGGCGGCGGATTTTCCATAGGGCGACATCTTCACGTAGCCGTCCTTGAGCCCGCCGCGCATGAAGTTCTTGAACGGCGCTCCCGAGAGCGCATCCTTCACGTGCGTCTGGTACACGCCGGCCCATTGCCATTCGGCGCCGGTGAGATAAGCGCGCGGCGCGAGGGCGGACTGGTCCACGTGATAGCCGCAAACGTAGATGCCGCGCTTGTCCGCGGTCTCCACGATCACCTTGGGGCTGTCGACGTGGCACGTGATCACGTCCACGCCCTGGTCGACGAGGCTATTGGTGGCTTCGGCTTCCTTCACCGGAAGCGACCAGTCGCCTGTGACGATGAACTGGCACGTGATCGTTGGGTCGACGCTGCGCGCGCCCAGCAGGAACGCGTTGGCGTTGCGCAGCACTTGCGGGATCGGCTTCGCCGCGACGAACCCGATCTTCTTCGACTTGGTGGTCGCGCCGGCCACGATGCCGCTCAGGTACTGGCACTCGTCGATGTAGCCGAAGTAGCTGCCGGTGTTCCCGGGATGCTTGCCTTCGGTCCAGAGCCCGCCGCAATGGGCGAAGCGCACCTTGGGGTATTTCTCCGCCATCTTGAGCATGTGCGGATCGAAGTAGCCGTACGAGGTGGGAAAGATGAGCGAGGCGCCGTCCTGCTCGACCATCGAGCCCATGACCTTCTGCGCGTCCACCGTTTCCGGCACCTTCTCCTGCTCGATGACGGTGACGCCGGGCATCTTCTTGATGATCGCCGCGGCTTGCGCCTGCGCCTGGTTGTAGCCGTAATCGTCCTTGGGACCGACGTAGATCACGCCGACCACCAGCTTGTCGGCCGCGAACGCGCGCTCGATGCCGAAAGGCGCGAGCGCTCCCATCGCGCCCGCGGCGCCCAACTTCTTCAGTATTTCCCGTCTTTGCCTGTCGAGCCCCTTCATGACATCCCCTTTTTTGCAAACCGCTTGGATCGATATTGGTGTTGTTCGGTACGGCTGACGCAATCGCCGTGCCATCGCATGGTCCGCATGCGGGGGAGCCCTACGCGACTCACGGCACCTCGCGCTGCGCGCGGCAACGCGCTCGCCGGTAGTGCGCGCGGGCGCGTGCGCGGCCCTTGGTGGTGCGCGAAGCGCGCCCTAACCCTCAGGCCTCGATGAAGCTCACATGGGCCGCGACGACGCGCCAGCCGTCCTCGAAGCGCACCCACGCCTGACTTTGCCGCCCGATCCGGGAGTCGCGCTCGCGCCGGAACTCGGTCATCGTCGTGGCGAAGTCCCGGCCATGGGTCGTGATCACTGTCTGGTCCAGGCGCCGGGCGAGCCCGGCCGGCGATCGCGCCGCGCGGAAAGCGCGAATGGCGTCGATGCCGACCAGGTTCTCCGTCGCGCCGTAGCGCACCGTGCGGCTCGAAGGCCAGAAGAGCTGGTCGAGCACCTCGACGCGATTGTTGACGAGCGCGTCCTCGTAGCGCGCGAAAGCCGCCTGCACTTCGGCGAGGACTTCGGGAAGATTGATCTCGGGATTCACGGCGCGGCGAGCGCCGCCACCGCCGCCACCGGCGCCACTGCGACGCCGCCGCGCTCGAGCGCGGCGGCCACGCGAAGCACGCGGTCCTCCCGCCATGGCGCGGCGATGACCTGGACTCCGACGGGAAGGCCGTGCGGCGGTGCTTCTTCCCAGATGGGCACGACGCACACCGGCAAGCCGATGCACGAGATCGGCTGCGTGAGCAGACCCATGCTCGGACGCGTGGCCATTCGCCGGCCCCCGATCTGCATCCACTCGCTGCCGATCGGCGTGGCCGAGGTCGGCGTCGCCGGCGCCAGGAGAATGTCGACGTCGGCGAGGATGCGCGCGACGCGGCGCGCGAACCAGAGCCGGAAGCGTTGCGCCTGCAGCACCCACGCCGCGGGCAGGAGCGCACCGGCGAGAAAGCGGTCGCGCGAAAGCGGCTCGAAATCCTGGGGCCGGCGCCGCAGGTCGGGCAGGTGAAGCGCGCCGCCTTCGGCATTTCCGATCACGAAAGCGGCGGCGCGCGCGCCGGCCGCGTCGGGCAATTCCAGGTGGCGCACGGCGCAACCGGCATCGCGGAGGAATTCGGCGACGCGCCTCACGGCCAAGCGCGCCTGCGGGCCCGCGTTGTCGGCGAAGTACCCGTCGAGGATCGCGACGCGCAATTCGGCGACCTCGCGGTCGAGCTCGCCCGCGGTGGCTTCCGGCGCACGCTGCGCACAGGCCGGGTCGCTCGCATCGGGCCCCTGCATCGCGTCGTAGGCGAGCGCGAGGTCGTCGACGCTGCGTGCGAAGGCACCGAGGTGATCGAGGCTCGCGACGAAGGGATACGTTCCGGTTCGCGGCAGGCGTCCGTAGGTCGGCTTGAGGCCGAAGATGCCGCACAGCGACGCCGGGACGCGGATCGATCCGTTGGTGTCGGAGCCGAGCGCGATCGGCACCTCGCCGGCGGCGACCGCCGCCGCGGAGCCCCCCGATGAGCCGCCCGCGATTCGCGTGAGGTCGTGCGGGTTGTGCGTCGCCCCGTCGTGCGTGTTTTCGGTGGTGAAGCCGTACGCGTACTCGTCCATGTTGGTGGCGCCGACCAGCACCGCCCCCGCGGCTTCCATGCGGCGCACGAGGAGCGCATCGGCCGTCGCGGGAGGTTTCTCGCGCTCGATCCTCGATCCCGCGCGCGTCGCGAGCCCCGCGATGTTGAAGAGGTTCTTCACCGCGAAGGGCACGCCGAGCAACGGCAACGCGGCCTTCGCCTCCTCGGCGGCGCCGGCGATCCACGCGTCGAGGGCCATCGCGCGCGCCCGGGCCCGTGCGGCCGTCACGTCGGTGAACGCGTTGACGCGGCCGTCCAGGGTCACGATGCGCTGCAGGCTCTCTCCCACCAGGCGGCTCGCGCTCGCCTCGCCCGCGCGCACCGCCCGCGCCATGCGCGAAGCGCTGTCGTGCTGGCGCTCCTTTCCGCCCATGCCGTCGGCGCTCATCGCGGCGGCGAAACCGGCGTGAACACCGCCGCCGGCTCGTCGGCGTTCGCGAAGTCGTGCGCGTTCACGAGCGCCGCGAGCGAGGCGGCCAGCGCGAAGTAATGCAGAACCCCGGGACGGTGTGCGGGGTCGAGCGGCAGATCCAGCGCCGCGGCGGTGGCGTCGACCGCGGCCTCGATCTCCTGCGGGGTCATCGCTTGCTCAGCGCCGCACCTCGCGCTGGAACACTTCCAGGGCGTGCCTCTTGGCATCGATGAAGCGCGGCTGCGACAACGTGTCGACGGTGCGCGGGCGCGCCTCGTCGAAGTGAAGGATTTCCGCGATCCGCGTCGGGCGCTTGGTGAGCAGGAGCACCTGGTCGGCGAGGTACACCGCCTCCTCGAGGTCGTGCGACACCAGCATCATAGTGGTCCCCGTCTGAATGAAGATTTCCTGCAGCTTCTCACGGATGAAGAGCGTCATCTCGAAGTCGAGCGCCGAGAACGGCTCGTCGAGGAAGATCACCTCGGGGTTCGGGGCGAGCGCGCGCATGATCGACGCGGTCTGCTGTTGCCCGCCGGACAGCTCGTAGGGATAGCGATCGAGGTCGAACTTGACGTCGAAGGACTCGACCAGTTGCGCCATGCGCCGATCCATCGCCGCTTTCGACAGGCCTTCGAGCTTCAACGGATAGGCGATGTTGTCGATGGTGCGCATCCACGGGAACATGGCTTCGCGGTAGTTCTGGAACACGTAGCCGATCTTGGTCTCGGCGAGCGGCTTGCCGTCGAACAGGACCTGGCCGGAGTCGATCGGGACGAGCCCGGCGATCATGTTGATGAGCGTCGACTTGCCGCAGCCGTTGGGACCGAACACCGACACGATGCGGCCTTTGGGAATGTCCAGGTCGAAGTGGTCGTACAGCGGCCAGCCGGCGAAGTACTTGGTAAGGCCGCGAATGGTGATGTGCGTGCCCGCGGGGCCCGGCACGAAGCGGCGCGCCGGCACGTCCACGACAGGTGCCGCGTGGATGTCGCCCATGGCTACCTTCCGCTCCAGTGGACGATGCGCTTCTCGGCGACCAGGAAGAGCACGTTGAGCGCGTAGCCGAGGGCGCCGGCCGCGAGGATCGCCGCGTACATGCTCTTCACGTTGAGGACCTGCTGCGCGTCGATGATGCGGTGCCCCAGCCCGTTGTCGGAGCCGATGAACATCTCCGCCACGATCACGATGACCAGCGCCATCGACACCGCGGAGCGCAGTCCCACGAATGTCGGCTGCAGGCTCTCCCAGATGAGCACGTCCTTGAAGATCCGCCAGCGCGAGGCGCCCATGACTTTCGCCGCCATGATGCGCTGCTTGCGCGCGTTGATCACGCCATAGGCGCTGTTGAAGAGCACGATCAGCAGCGCGCCGAACGCCGCGATGGCGATCTTGTTGATGTCGGAGACGCCGAAGATCAGCAGGAAGAGCGGAATCAATGCCGACGACGGCGTGGAGCGGAAGAAGTCGATGAGGAACTCCACGCTGCGGTAGGCGCGCTCGTTGCTGCCGAGCAGCACGCCGAGCGGCACGCCCACGAACGCGGCGATGAGGAAGGCCTCGACCGTGCGCATGAGAGTCACCGCGAAGTCGGTGAGGAGCGCTCCGCCGGCCAGGCCGGTGGCGAGGGCGTAGAGGGTCGCGCTCGGCGTGGGCAGCAGGATCACCTTGATCCAGCCGGCGCGAACGATGATGTCCCAGAGGATGAAGAGCGCCGCCGGGCCCAGTAGCGGCAGCAGCTTCGCCCAGCGGAAGGGCTTGCGCGCCGCGCTCGCCCGCGTCGCTGCGCTCCAGGGCGCCGCGCTTTCCGCCGCGACGGTCTCGGCCATGGTCAGGCCTTGAACAGCATCGGTTCCACGATCACACGCTTCTCGAAGATGCCCTTTTCGGAGAAGAGGTCGTAGAACTTCTGGAAGAACGCCACATCGCTCGCCTTGAACTCGTTGTAGAGCATGTACGACGCGAGCGGCACCTCCGAGGTGAGGGGGCCTTCGATGGCGGTGTAGCCTTTCAGGTACTGGCGCGCTTCGTCGGGCTTGGTGCGCACGAGCTCGATCCCTCGCGCATAGGCGGCGATGAATTTTTTCGACTCGCCCGGGTACTTCTTGATGAACTCGCTGGTGAGACTCGCCGCACCGCCGTGCCACGGCGCCATCGGATCCCCGAGGATGTAGCGCGCGACGACACCCGCTTCCAGCACGCGCGTGACACCGTTCAGCCGTCCCACGGTCCCGGTCGGCTCGAGCGTGTACACGGCATCGACCTGTCCCGCGGCGATGGCGCCGACGTGCTGGCCGATCGGCAACTCGACCACGTTCATCGCGCCCGCACCGCCGCGTTCCAGCATCGTCTTGGCGAGCGTCACGTTCTGGATGCCGGGTCCCGAGGCGACGCGCTTGCCCTTCAAGTCGGCGAGCGTCTTGACCGGACTGTCCTTGGGCACCAGGAACTCGTCCAGCACGTGCTTCACGTTGCTCGGGTTGGTCGCGAAGATCTTGAGCAGGCCCGGAGAAGCGATCTCGCCGATCGCGAGATTGGCCGAGCCGGTGCCGTTGGAGCTGCCGTCGGAGCGTCCCGAGAGCATCGCCTCCATCACCTGCTGCGCAGCCGCGAACTTGAGCGGCTCGACTTCCAGCCCGGCTTCCTTGAAGTAGCCCTTCTCGATCGCGGCATAGAACGGCAGCCCCGCGGCGATCGGCCAGTAGCCGATGCGGATCTTCGGGCCGGACTGCGCGCGCACGATGGCCGGCGCGCCGAGGATGCTCGCCGCCACCACGCTCGCCGCGCCGGCGATGAGCTGGCGGCGTGTGGGCCGGCCAAGGCCTTCGCGCGCGCGACCGTCGATGGGCTCTTTCAAGGGAATCTCCTGGTTGGACTGCATGTAGCGGCGCCATCCGCCAAAGTGGCTGATGTCGGGCGCTTGCGCGACGGCATGCGCTTCGCACAGGAAGCCGTGCACCCGGCGCCCATCGGCGAGCTCCACGCTGCCCAGCGCCAGGGGCGCGCGGATCACCGCGAGGAACGAGCCGATCTGCGCCGCGGGCATGTCCCAGACCTCGACTTCGATCGCGTGCCCGTCATGTTCCCGTCGCGGGCTTGCGCAGAACGACGGCACCCGCACGCCACGTCTCGTGCGCGAGGCGCTGTCCGGTGGCGCCGAGCGTGAGATCGAGGCTTTCCTGCCATGTCTGGCCGAGGCGCGCAAGCGCGGCATCGTGCCCGCCGCGCGCGATGAAAGTCACGCCGAAGGGCATCCCCGACGCCGTGCCGCCCGCGGGCAGCGCCAGCGCGCACCAACGCAGCAGGTTCACGAAGTTGGTGTACACGCCGAGCGCGCTGTTCACGCCGAGCGGGTCGGCGGCCACGTCGCTGAAGCGCGGATGGTGCGGGGCCGTCGGCACCAGCAGTACGTCGGCTTCGTTCCAAAGCGCGGCGGTGTCGCGCTGCAGGTCGCGCAGCGCGTATTGGGCGGCGAACGCCTCGTACGCGCTGAATCGCGCGGCCGATCCGATGACCGCGCGCACGGCGGCGTCGAGCGCTTCAGGCTGGCGCTCGATCAGCTCGCGCACGACGTGGTGGCGCTCCGCGACCCAGGGACCGGAGTAGAGAAGGCTCCCCGTGCTGTGGAGCGGCTCGAAATCGACGGCAACGAGCGTGTGGCCGAGGGCGCGCGCATGGCCGAGCGCAGACGCGTAGGCGATCGCGTATTCGCTGCCGGGAAGCAATTTCAGCTCGCGGGGAATCCCGATTCGCAAGGGCGCGCCGACCCAATGGGCGGGGCCGGGCGCGAAGTCGCTGTAGCTGTCGTCGGTATCCGTTCCTTCGATGACCGAGAGCACGTGCGCGGCGTCTTCGACGCTGAGCGCGAAGATGGAAACGCAATCGAGCGTGCGGCACGCCGGCACGACGCCGCTCGCGCCCACGCGCCCCGGCGTCGGCTTGAGGCCGACGACCTGGTTGAACGCGGCGGGCACTCGGCCCGATCCAGCGGTGTCCGTCCCCAACGAGAATGCGACGCGGGCCGATGCCACGGTCACCGCCGATCCCGAGCTCGAGCCCCCGCTGCTGTGATCGGCGCTGAAGACGCTCGCCGGCTGGCCATACGGCGAACGCGTGCCGACGAGGCCCGTGGCGAATTGGTCGAGGTTGGTCTTGCCGATCCATACCGCGCCGGCGTCGACCAGACGCCTCACCGCCGCGGCCGATTCGGCGGCGACATATCGATAGGCGGGGCACGCCGCGGTCGTCGCTACGCCGGCGATGTCGATGTTGTCCTTGACCGCGAACGGCACGCCATGAAGAGGATAGCGATGGAGCAACTCGTCGATGGAACCCGTCGCCGCGTCGCGCTCCTCGAGGCAAAGCAGCTGCCGCTCGAGCTCGAGCTCCGATGCGAGATGGATCCATGCCGCCGCGGGTCGAGCGGCGCCCGCCTGCCGCAGGCACTCATGCAGCAAATCGCGCGGCCGGGCGCCTTCTCGATAAGCCTGCAGCCAGCCTCTCACCGTGATCGGTAGGCGCGTTGCCAGGGGCGGCTTCCTTTTGGTTGTCGAAGTGATCTACCCTGCTGGTAGGAGCACGATCCGGGCCAGCATCGTGTCGCGGCGCGTGCGCGTCTGTGGATGGTGCAGGGAGCTCTGGTCATGCCCGACCTTGGTGAATCGAGGCCGCGCGTGAACTGATTTAGTGCGCACGCGGCGTCGGCCGAACGATTCCGGGTTGTCTCCGGGGAACGCATCCGCTACGATTCGCGCAATATCGCGCACCACCAGATAGAGCTGAATGCGGCCGCGAGGCCTCGCAGCAGCCGCTTGTCAGGCTACCGGAGATCGATCGTGCCGACATGCCAAAAGGGCGTGCCGGCGTTAGCCGTCATTCTGGAGATCCGCATGATGCGTTTCACGAAGCCCCGCACCGCGGAGCTTAAGCAGTTTCTCGGTACGCTGCAGTGAGCCGCATGCGTCTCACCTGCAGGATTGCGCCGGCGAGAAAGCAGAGCAACAGCACCGCGATCGCCCCCTGAACCCCCGGGATGTCGGCATTCGCCGATGCCCGGGGCGCTACTCCTACGCCAACATGTTCGTGTCGCCGCAAACGCCGAGCGATTGCCCGGAAATCATGCGGCCCCTGGGGCTCGCGACGAACGTCACCAGGTCCGCGAGCTGTTGCGGCGTCACGTATTCCTTCAGCGATGTGAACGAGAACGCTAGCTTTTCCATCTCCTCGAACGAGACGCCGCGCGCTTTCGCCTTGGCGCTCAGCACGCGCTTTTGCCGGTCGCCCGCGATGATGCCGGGCAAGAGCGCGTTGACCCGGATATTGTCGGGACCCATCTCGATGGCGAGGGAGCGCGAGAAGCCGACCACGCCCCACTTGGCCGAAGCGTAGGGCGTACGCATCGCGAAGCCGAGCCTGCCGGCGAGCGACGAGACGTTCATGATGCTGGCGTTGCGCGACTTGCGCAGGTGCGGCGCGGCCACGCGCACGCAATTGAACTGCCCGGTCAAGTCCACGGCGAGGCAGCGATCCCACTCTCCGGGATCGATCTCGTCGACGCGGCCCGTGGGGCCGGCGATGCCGGCATTGTTGACGAGGCAATCGAGCCCGCCGAGTTTCGCGATCCCTTCGGCGAAGAACCGCGCGACCTGGTCGCGCGAGGCGACGTCGCATGCGCTCCAGGTGAGCGTCGGATCGGTGCCGGACAGGCGTTCGAGCGCCTTTTCGTCGACGTCGCACACGTGCACGCGCGCCCCCTCGCGAACGAAGGCGCGTGCGATCTCCAATCCGATTCCGTCGGCGCCCGCCGTCACCATCACGCGCAGTCCGTCGATGCCAAGATCCATGATTGTCCCTCCCGCCACCCGGGTGGCCGGCCTACCGTAAACTGTCGCCTCGGTCAGGGTCAAGCGCCGCGCCAGCAGACGACGCACATTGCAACGCAACGAGGAGGAGTCATGAGCCAGGGCAAGGGCATCTCACGTCGCACCGTCATCAAGGGCGCGCTCGCCGGGGCGGCCACCGGCATCGCCGGGTTCCCGTTCATCAGCTACGGCCAGTCCGATGTGATTCGCATCGGCCACCTCACGCCGCGCACCGGCTTTCTCGGCCCCCTCGGGGAGTTCGCGGTGCAGGCGGTCGACCTCGCGGTGGCCGAGATCAACGCCGCCGGCGGCATCAACGGCCGCAAGCTGGAGGCGCTCAAGGAGGATTCGGTCAACCCGCAGACGGCCTCCACCAAGGCCGAGCGCATGGTCGAGCGCGACAAGGTCGCCTGCATCATCGGCGAGATCTCCTCGGCTTCGGGGCTCACCATCGCGCAGGTCGCCGAACGCACGCGCACGCTCTTCATCAACACCGGGTGCAATTCCGACGAGCTGCGCGGCAAGGCCTGCAAGAAGTTCATGTTCCACATCGAGAGCCAGAACTCGATGTACGTGAAGACGTGCGGGCGCTCGCTGCTGGCCCAAGGCCTGGTGAAGGGGAAGAAGTGGTTCTCGCTCACCGCCGACTACGCCTTCGGCCACGACCTGCTGCGCGTGGCCAAGCGCTTCATGGGGGCCAACGGCGGCGAGTTCGCGGCCGACAAGCTCGTGCCCACGGACCTCACCGACTTTTCTTCCCTGCTGCTCGAGATCCGCAACGCCAAGCCCGACCTGGTGATCTCCAACCTCGCCGGCAACCAGATCACCAACTTCCTCAAGCAGTACACCGAGTTCGGCCTGCCCTATCCGGTCGCGGGCTTCGGCTTCGACACCGCGGTCGCCTGGGGCGCGGGGCGCGGCAACTTCCTCGGCACGTGGCCGCTCGTCTGGCACCATTTGATCGAGACGCCGGCGTCGAGGAAGTTCGTCGCCGACTTCCGCAAGGCCTATAACAAGCCGCCGGAGAACCAGGCCTGGGGCGACTACAACGCCATCAAGCTCACCGCGCAGGCGATGATGGAGACCAAGTCGATCGACTCCGCGAAGCTGGTCGAGCACTTCGAGAAGGGCGCGAAGTTCGGGCTGATGAAGACTCGCGACGGATACTTCCGCAAGTCGGACCACCAGATGATGCACGAGATGTACACCGTGCAGGCGATCCCCGCGGCGCAGCTCAAGAACGACTACGACATCTTCACCTCGTCGCCGCCGGTGCCGGGCCCCGACGAGCCGCTCGAGGTGATCGCGACGACCGCCGAAGAGAACGAGTGCCGCATGGCCTGAGCCTCGCGCCCGGCGGGGATCGACTGTGCTCATCGTCCAGCACCTGCTGAACGGGCTCCTCGCCGGGGCCTATTACCTGCTGATCGCGCTCGGCCTGTCGCTCATCTTCTCGCTGGGCGGCGTGGTCAACCTGGCGCACGGCGCCTTCTATGCGATCGGCGCCTATCTGGCCGTCACCATCGGCACGCGCCTGGGCTTTACTGGCGCCGTGATCATCGCGCCCCTCGCGGTGGGCGCGATCGGCGTGGGCGTGGAGCGGCTCCTCCTCAGGCGCTTCTACAACGCCGATCCCACGCTCTCGCTGCTGCTCACCTTCGGCCTCGCGATGGTGGTCGAGCAGTCGCTGCGCATGATCTATGGGGCGCCGCCGCTGTCGTGGTCCATTCCGCCGGAGCTGCGCGGCCAGGTCGCGTTCGGATCGTTCTTCTATCCGCGCTATCGCCTGCTGTTGCTCGCGGTGGCGGTCCTCTGCGTCGCCGGCCTGTGGTTCGTGTTGCAGCGCACGCCCTTCGGGCGCGTGGTGCGCGCCGGCGTGCAGAACCCGGACATGGTCGGCGCCCTGGGCATCTCGCTCGAGCCCTACATGGCCGCGGTCGCATTCCTGGGCATCGGGCTCGCGGGCCTGGCGGGTGTCCTGCTGGCGCCGATCTTCACCGTCCACCCCGCGATGGGGGCGGAGATCATCACCGCCGCGTTCGTCGTGGTGGTGATCGGCGGCATCGGCTCCTTCTGGGGCGTGGTGATCGCCGCCGCGGTGGTGGGCGTCGCCAAGGGCGCCGTCACCGCGGCGGGATATCCGCAATATTCCGAGGCGGCGATGTACGCGCTGATGCTGTTGGTGCTGCTGGTGAGGCCGCGCGGCCTCCTCGGCGAGCGCATCCTGAGGTTCGAGTAGCGATGCCCGTCAAGCGCGATCTCGTCGTGGCCGCGCTCGCATTGCTGCTGCTGCCCGCGGCCATGAACGCGATCGGCCTGGGGACCACGTCCGCGACCGAGGCCGTGATCTTCGCCATGGCGTGCATGGCGCTCAACATCCTGGTGGGCTACTCCGGCCTCACGTCCTTCGGCCACGGCGCCTGGTTCGGGCTTGCCGCGTATGCCGCGGGCATCGCGCAGCGCGAGCTCTTCAAGGATTCCTTCGTGCTGCCGATCGCGGCGGGGCTCGCCGCGGTCCTCGCCGCCTCGTGGGCATTCGGTTTTCTCATCCTGCGCCGGCGCGGCGTCTACTTCGCGCTCCTCACGCTGGCGCTCTCGGCGATGCTCTACACCGTCGCGTTCCGCTGGACGGAGCTGACCGGCGGCGAGAACGGCCTGGGCGGCATCGTGCGCCCTGTGTACGGAGCGCTCTCCTTCG
>WNFI01469048.1_pt1 | contig 25143 bp, 27 predicted proteins | sample 5400471 | NCBI WGS metagenome assembly WNFI01 (sample SAMN13153348, study PRJNA577476) | soil metagenome | isolation source: 100 cm saprolite on Douglas fir-dominated hillslope | place: USA:California | collected 2013-09-17 | reverse complement strand
GCGCGCTATGATGCTTCCGAGCGGTGGCAGCTGGCGGCCGGCCTCCGGCGGCAGTGGGGCGAACAGTTGACCTACGCCTGGCTCGGCGGCAGCGGAGCCGCCTTCCCCTACGTTTTCGATATCTGGAAGAACACCACTGAAATTTCGACTTTTGGCCCGAACTGGAACGCCTACAGCATCGATGCGCACGCTGACACGCTATGGTTTTCGATCTCGCCCGCGCTCGGCGGCAACCGCTCCCTGCCCCTCCGCTTCGAGCAAACCTCGGTGGTCGGCCGGGGTGAGAGTTATCGGACCGGGCTTATCTCCCTCAGCTACGTCCAACGATTCTGATCATGCGTGTCCGGTCCAATGCCATCGTGATCGCCGGCTTGCTGGGACTGGCCGCCCACGCGGCCGATTCGGTCAAGGTCATCGTCCGCACCACGCTGGATGGCAAACCGGTCGCGGATGCCGTGGTCTCGGCCACGCCACTGGATCATGCCGCGCCCGCCGTCACCAGCGGCGAAGTGGCCCAGATCGAGCAGAAGGATCAGGAGTTCCGCCCCTATGTCACCGCCATCCAAGTCGGGGCCACGGTGAATTTCCCCAACCACGACACGGTGCAGCATCACATCTATTCCCTCTCGAAACCCAAGCGATTTGAGATTCCGCTTTACCAGGCCGGCGCCTCGCAATCGGTCGTGTTCGACACTCCCGGGGTCGTCACCATCGGCTGCAATATCCACGACTGGATGGTGGCTTACATTGTCGTGCTTCCGACGCCGTTTTTCGCCAAAACCGACGCCACCGGCGCTGCCGCCCTGCCACCCTTGCCGTCGGGACGCTACCGCCTGGAAGTCTGGCACCCCCGGGCCCCTGCGCCTTTGGTGCAGGAGATCACGTCCGCCCCGGATCAGGCTGCCGTCCTGGAATTTTCGGTCGCTCTCAAGCCGGACAAGCGCATTCGCCGGGCCCCGAGTGGAAAATCCATCGACTATTGAGCCCGGAATGACGCCCGGCCGGTTCCAATTCCACCGCTTCAGCACCCGCCTCGTCTGCCTGCTGCTGGGCTTGCTGACGGCGGTGCTGGCGGCGGTTTACCTGCTCATTGCCCGGGCCAGTGAGCAAAATGCCATCCAGCACATCGAACAGAATCTCAAGGTGGGCGCGCGGATCTTCCGGGAAAACCTGAATGAACGCATCGACTACCTGACCGGCAGTGCCAGGGTCATGAGCAACGACTATCAGATCCGGAAACTGATCATGCAGGATCCGCTGGATCGCGAAACCCTCCGGTCGACGCTGGACAGCTATGCGGACCGGTTGAAGTTCAGCCACAATGCGAAGCCACCGGTCATCACCCTGTTTTCCGCGGATCGGGAAATCCTCGCCGTCAGCGTTCGCAATAAGGAGCTCGGGGAGGAAAACGTCGGCCCATTCAAATTCCTGATCCAGCAGGCCGCGGCGGCGGACATGGAGCAGGCGCCCGGCTATTCCTATCTTAGCGGCCAGTTGCACGTGCTGGTGGTGGTGCCGCTCTATGCGCCCTACCCGAATGTCGCGGGATGGTTCGGGCTCGCCTACCCCATCGACCAGGCTTTTGCGCAGGCGATCAAGAACACGACGCTGCTGGAACTCACTTTTGCCTCCAACCCGGATGAGCCGGATCACCGGATATTGTCCACCACCCTTGCCCCCGGCCTCGCCCGGGAAATCCTGGGCACGAAGGTTCCAGCAAAGGACGCCGCCCGCGACAGCGCCATTGTGCCGCTCGGCGGCGAGCCCTACGTTACGCTTTTCGAATCGCTGGAAATGCTCGGCGAGGCGCCGGTGACCATCGCCCTCCAGCGCTCCTTGCGGGCCGAATTGGCGCCGGCGCGGGAATTGGAGAAAACCGTGCTCGGCATCTCCCTCGCCGCCCTGGCCGCCGCCACGCTGGCCGCGCTGTGGATTGCGCGCGGCGTCAGCCAGCCCGTGCAGCAACTGGCCGCCCACACCCGGCACGTCGCCACCGGCGACTACACCCGGCGCATCACCCTCAAGCGCGGAGATGAACTCGGCCAGTTGGCCACCGCTTTCAACCTCATGACTGCCGGCCTCGCCGAGCGCGACCGCGTGCGCGATTTGCTCGGCAAGGTCGTCTCCCCGGAGATCGCCACGCAACTGCTGCAGTCCGACCTCAAGCTCGGCGGCGAGGAACGCGAGGTGACCATCCTCTTCTGTGACCTGCGGGATTTCACCACCATGGGTGAGAAGATGCTGCCCGCGGATTTGCTCGCCTTGCTCAACCGCTACCTCGACCGGATGAGCATCATCATCGAGCGGCACGGCGGGGTCATAGACAAATACATCGGCGATGCGATCATGGCGCTCTTCGGCGCCCCCATCAGCGACGCCCAGTCCGCCAGCAAGGCCATCGCCGCCGCCCGCGACATGGCCCAGGCCCTCGACACACTCAACCGGGAGCTTGTCGCCGAGGGCAAGCCCGCCCTCGCCTTCGGCATCGGCATCAACACCGCCCGCGTGGTCGCCGGCAACATGGGTTCCAAGACCCGGCTCAACTACACCGTCATCGGTGACGGCGTGAATCTCGCCTCGCGGCTTGAGGCCCTGACCAAGGATCCCGCTTATGCCACGCCCATCATCGTCAGCGAGGCGACCCTCCGTGCGATGAAAAACCCGTCCCCGGCCCGCCCGCTCGGCGACGTGAAGGTCAAAGGCAAGTCCGAGGCCGTGAAGATATTCGCTCTCTCCGCCAAGGGCGAATCCCAGCCGCCCTACTCCACATAGGCCGCCGGTCGTCGCAATCACCTTCGTTCTCCTCCGGGATACTGCCCCCAAGCCTAAGTATACTATTAGTTGACATCGGCTCGCACCAACTGATGCCAACTAATAGTATACTTAGTGGCTCGGAGCTGGACTGGGGAAGCATCGGCGGGACTGTTGGAGTGAAACGCCTCGCCCCTGCCCTAAGCCCAGGCCGACGCGGGGGCGACCGAGAGCTTCGCGCGGACGACGGCGGGGATCGGCTGCGCCACCATGGCGCCTTGGGCGTCGGATGAGACGCAGACCGCGGTCATTTCGCCAGTGGCGATCACCTCGGCTCCCTTGCGAAAATGAAAGACATACGTGACCGAGCGCGTGCCGATTTTCTTGATGAAAAGCTTCACCTCGGCGGTGTCGTTGAACCGCAGCGGCGCGCGGTAGGCGCAACTGACGTTGACCCGCGGCCAGCCGACCACCTGCCCAGGCACGAAGGAGATGAGCGGCAGACCAAGGGAGCGGTAGAAGTCTGCCTCGCAGGTTTCCATCCAGCGGAAGAAGTTGGCGAAATGCATGATGCCGGCCATGTCGGTCTCGTGAAACTCGACCCGGCGCGTGATGCTGAACTCGGAGGGCATGATGGGAGGATTTAGCCGTGACCGGCCCGTGGCAATGCCGTTCAACGCCGGCTTGAATCCGGGCCCGGAACCCCTAGGCTGGCCGGCATGAACCCTCTACTCCGCATTCTCGCCGTGGCCGGCCTGCTGACCGCCGCGCACACCTTCGCCGCCGAGGCTAACGCACTCGTCGCCGCCGACGCCTTCGAGGGCAAAGTGAGCCTCGCCATCACCACCGAAAAGGGCCGCACCCAGACCCTCAACTATTCCATGAAGGGTCAGAAGCTTCGCATGGACATCGAGACAGAGGGCAAGGCCATGGCGAACATCATGGACATGGAAAAGCTCGAAATGCTGGTGCTGATGCCCGAGCAGCAGATGTATATGGTGATGCCGATCAAGAAGCCGGTCGAGCAGGCCATGGCCAAGCAGGGCGAGAGCACCGCGGACATCGAGGTCACCGGCAAGACCGACACCATTCTCGGCTATAAATGCGAGCAACTCCTCGTGAAGGACAAGGGCACGGTGACCGAGATGTGGGTCGCCTCGGGCCTGGGCACGTTCATGGGCATGGGGAGCAGCGGCGGTGGTGGCGGTGGTCCGTTTGGTCGCCGGGGCGGCGGCCCCGCGGCGGCACCGTGGGAGGCGGTGCTCAAGGGCAAGGGCGGCTTCCCGTTGCGCGTGATTTCGCACGATGCCAAGGGCAAGGAATCCTACAAGATGGAGGCCACCAAGATCGAACCCGGCTCGCTGCCGGATTCACTCTTCCTGCCACCGGCCGGCTACAACAAATTTCAGATGCCTGATTTCGGCGGCATGTTCAAGCCGGGTGGCCGCTAACCCGACAACGAATACCATCTTCTAAAACAAAGAACCGGGCGGTAGCCCGGCCTTTTGTTGTGTTCGCAGTCAGAGGATCGGTTTATTTCCCGATCTTCAAAAGTTCCTCGGCGGTCCAGTAGGTCTTGCGGGAGGCGGTTTCCGCGCGGACCTTGGCGACCATCTCGGGCTCAACCTCGGAAGCGTTATTGCCCCATTCGGAGCGGACATAAGAAATGGCATTCGCAATCTGCTCGTCCTTCAAAGTCTCACCCAAGGGCGCCATGACATTGTTGTTTACCGTGCCCTTGACCGTGATCGGGCCGTTGAGGCCGTGGAGCACGATCCGGACGACGCGTTCCGGATCGCCCAACGCCCACTCTGAACCAACGAGCGGTGGATAAAGCCCGGCCTGGCCCAGACCGGTGGCCTGGTGGCAGGTGATGCAGGTCATGTTGAAAACCTTTTTGCCCAGCTGCGCACGGGTCAGTGCGACGACCTTGGCGGCACCGGGCTTCGCACGATTGGCGTGCTCGTTGTAAACCAGCGGGTCGAAGCGCAGGGAATAGTGCGCCAGGTAGATCGAGCCGAAGAAAATCGCCGAGCACATGAGGCCGAGCAGGGCCAGCGGGAGCATCGAGTAACCATTGGTCTTCTCGGGCTTCGTCTTCTGCAGCTGAGCGTGAACCTGCTGGATGCTGTCGTCGCTGGCGCAGGCCTGTTCCAGGCGGAAATTGCTGTCGGGCGTCGCGCTCATGCTAGTGGCCTCCCTCCTTGGGCTCGGATGCGGGGGCGTTGCGTTCGCGCTCGGTAGGATAATCGTAGGTGTCCTTCAAGCTCATCAGGTAGGCGACCAGGGCCTCAGCGCGACGGGTGGGCACGACCTCGAGGCCGGTGCCGGGTGAAAACTTGCTGGGCAACGTCAGCGCATGGGCCGAGGGCTGGCGGCCGGCGACCGGGTGCACATCGAACAGGAAAGTATGCGCCGGCATGTTCGTGCCCTTGGCGACGGACTGCGGGGCATAGAGGATTTTATAGAAGAACTCCGCATCGGCGTAGGCGCGGGCGCCGACATTGCGCAGGTCGGGACCGATCCGGCTTTGTCCGATGAAGACGGTCGTGTCGCGGAGGTAGTCGCGGGCGTAGCTGCCGCGCTCGCCCCACTTGCGCTCAATGTCGCCGCCACTGCCTTCCTGGCGGACCTGCTGGGTGTGGCAGGTGACGCAACCGAGATCCTGGTAAACGAGCCGGCCCGAGTCGGCGAGGCCGGAGCGTGGCTGCGGGTAGAGGGTGTCGTCCACCGGATCCTTGAACTGGCTGAGCCCGCCGAGCTGATGGTGCGCGTTCAGCAGCAGGCCGGCCCAGGAGAGCGCGAGGGTGGCGAAGACGCCGAGGAAAAGGGCGAGTCCGTTTTTCATGGCTTCACGACCTCCAGGGCAGGCGGGGCGCGGAACGTGGCGATGGCCGTGTTTTTCGAGTTAATCGGGCAGGCGAGGAAGAAGAAGTTGATGAAGAAGGCCACATGACCGGCGAACAGCAGCGCCAGTCCGGCGGTGCGGAAGGCGAACCACGGCAGCATGGCCTTGGTGACGTCAGTAAACTCCACCGTGGCATTGTTGAGCAGGTGGCCCTGGTGCCAGCCGGCATAGGTCAGGCCGGCCGTCAGCAGCAAGCCGCCGAGCACCGTGGCGCCGATGTGCGCCTTGACCAGCAGCGGCGAGCGCCACTCGCGCTCCGTCAGGCGCGGCAGAATGAAATACGCGGCGCCGAACATGGCGGTCGAGAAGCAGGCGTAGAAGATCAGCCAGTCGCGCAGCTCGGTGAACAGGGGGAACTGGACGATCGAGGCGAAGCCGCGCATCGCGAGCGCGAGGTTGAGCGCCGAGGCGAGCACGAAGCCCACCATGCTCACCAGGATGAAGCGGAGGGTCATGCTGCCGCCGAGGGCGCGGTAGCGGCCGGAGAACGTGCCGAAGAGATTGAGCGCGATGATGACGACCGGCACGGCGAGGAGGTAATTGGCGACGGCGCCGAGGGTGGAAATCCACACCGGCACCGGAGCGCCGATCAGGCGGCTGCCGCCGGCGAAGCCGGTCGTGACCGCCAGCCACCAGAAGGCGAGCGGGGCCAGGTAGTAGTTGGCGATGGGCTTGCCGAGAATCTTGGGCAGGAAGTAATACGCCGCGGCCAGCGCCATCGGCACGAACCAGAGGCCGTAGAGGCCGTGCACATACCAGGCGTTGACGACCGGCTGCAGCGCGCCGCGCACCGGCGCCTTCAGCAGCATCACCTGGGCGACCGCGTAGAGCCAGGGGAACCAGAACGCCGCGCCGAAGAGATACCACTGCGAGGCGAAGACATTCTCGGTGTTGCGGATGCTGAAGGTGGTGACCGACCAGGCCCCGATGAGGGCGTAGGCCGCGAGCAGGATGAGCGGCACGAAGCGCGGCATCTCGAGCAGCTCGAAGGAGGTCGAGTAACCGCCGAGGATGCCGAGCACGCCGAGCGTGACGCCGAGGTTCCAGAACTTGAGGGCGACAAACAGCCAGCCGCCGTGGCGGAGGGTCGTCGCGGAGAGGCGGGCCATCAGCCAGAGGCCGAAGCCGAACGCGGCGTTCATCCCCCACCCGTAAACGAGGGCGTTCTGCGCGGCGGGGGCGACACGGCCGTAGGTGGCCCACTCACACGCCGAGAGGAAGCCGGGTAGGTGCAGCTTGACGGAGGCGATCAACTGGAGCGCGCCACCGAGGAGGAGCCAGACCAGCGCCGAGGCAAAGAAGAAGAGCACCGGCCATTTGGCGGAGGCGTCGATCTCCATCTGTTCCGTGCGGTCGTTGTTATTCGGTGAAGTCATCGGGGGTTACTGCTTCGCGTGCTCCGCGGCGGTGAGCTTGATGGCCTGCTCGATGGGGAGGCGGACCACGCCGGCCTTCTGGTCAACCCAGCCGTAGGTGGTGGACTCGGCCAGTTCCTTGGCGCGGTGCTCCACCAGCAGGGCCTTGCGGTCCGCCGGGGTCTTCACGCCCTCGATCTTGTCCACGGTGTAGGCGTGCGGCGCGTAGATCTTCAACGCGAGCCAGCCGAAGACCGTGAAGCAGACCAGCACGATGACCGTGGTGAACACGGGCGTGCGGTGCGGGAAAGAGAAGTTGGAGGAATCGTTCATGACTGATGGGCCGGGGCGGCGCCCGACTCCGGCGCAGTGGCTTCGTGATGCGTGAGGGACTCGACGATGCGCGGGTCGCGGATCGGGATGAGCTTGGCCGTGGGGAAGCTCCGCAGGTAGGACCAAGCGCAGACGCCGCCGACACCGACGACGGAGGTCAGCACCCAGAGCAGGTTGATCGAGAGGAACGGCAGCGGCTCGTCGTGTGGATCCTTCAGGGCGGGCAGCACGTTGTAGCAGAGGTCCACGAGGATGATGGTGGCCACCCAGAGGCTGATGATCAGCGCGGGCTTGCGCTCGGCTTTGTTGCGGTAGCGCAGCCAGGCGAGGAACGGCACAAAGAAGTGCCCGAAGAGAATGAGCATGCCGACATACCACCAGTCGCCCGACTCGCGGATGTTATACCAGAAGGTCTCCTCGGGAACGTTGGCGTTCCAGATGAGGAAATACTGCGAGAAGGTGACGTAGCCCCAGAACACCACGAAGGCGAAGGCGAGCGCGACCAGGGTGTGAAACTGGGTCGGCGTGTAGATGCCCTTGTAGTCACCGCGAGCGTAAAGCCAGCATGTGATCACCACGGCGAACGCCAGGCCGGCGCGCATGCAATTCGCGAAGAACCAGACGCCATACATCGTCGAGAACCAGTGATACTCGAGGCTCTTCATCCAGTAGATGGCGGCGAAGCTCAGGGCCAGCGCGGTGAGCACAATCCCGCCGGCCGCGGTCCGGCGGTTCATGAAGGTCCACTTCGCATCGCCGTCCTTGTCCTGCGCGAAGGAAGCCTTGCGCAGGCGGTAGGCCAGTCCGGTCCACACGGCGAAGAAGCCGAGCGTCATGCCGGTGAACATGTTCAAGTTCAGGAAGGCGGCCTTCTTGAGATAGAGCGGATCGGAACCCACCGTGTGGCCGCCGTGGATCTCGTGCAGCCGGTCCATCCACGGCCAGATGAGGCCGGGCTTCATCCACGCGCAGATGAGCAGCGGGAGGAAAAGGACGAAGAGCCACTTGAAGGCGGAGAGTGCGTGCTCCCATTGGCGGCGGATGACGGTGGACCAGCCGGCGTCCGTGATGTGATGGATGAGGATCAGCAGCAGCATGCCGATGCACACGGCGGTCCAGTAAGTGACGCCCACGAGATAGGACAGCGCGACATGCTGGGCAGGCGAGACCAGGAGGCCGGCGCCAGTGAGGGCAAGGCCGACCACGCCGCCGATGAGGAAGCGGGTCGCCAGGGCGGCGGTGGGAAGCGGCGAAGAAGAAGCGGGCGCGCTCATGTTACTTCAGCTCTCCCCTTTGGTCAGCCGGCACATCGGCCAGCGTGGCGTGACGCGCGCGCTGGAGCGCGCGCACGTAGGCGACCACGGCCCAGCGGTCGTCCGGCGAGAGCTTGTCCGCGTAGGACATCATGGTGTTCTTGCCGTGGGTGATGGTGTTGAAGATCTCGCCCTCGGCCATCGCCCGCAGACGGTCGTCGTGGTAGGTCGCGGTGCTGAGCATACCGTAGGACTTGGTGATGCCGTTGCCGTCGCCCAGCGCGCCGTGGCAGGGCGCACAATAAATGGTGAAGCGATTCCGGCCGCGCTTGATGAAGGTCTCATCGACCACCACGCCGGCGGGAAATCCGCGACCGAAGGAACCATCGGGCAGCTTGCCTTCATAGCGGAAATCATCGGCACGGAGATAAGCGGGGTCGTGGAACGCGTGGCCGGGTTCAACCCCGGTGCCCCGGCCATACGGCACGGCGCCAGCGGGAATCGGCCGGTCAGCGCGGCCATCGGCAAAAAACTTGGACTCGGCCTGGGGCTTGTATTTGCCCTGACGGTCCATGTCGGGGAAGACCTCGATCGGCGGCTGCGGCGAGCGCAGGCCGCGGAAACCCATGACGGAAACCAGCAGAACGACGACGAACGCGAGGGAGTAATAGGCGTAGCGCATCTCAGTCCTCGAGTTCGGCGATGTCCTTGCCGCCGGCCTGCTCGAGCAGGGCGCGGGTCTGGGCCGGGTTGAATTTCGGGTCCTGGGCCTCGATCACGATGTAGAAACGGTCATCCATCGCGCGGACGAACTGCGGCGCCTTCATCACGGGATGGTAGTGCATCGGCAGTTTGTTCAGGAAGAACATGCCGCCGATGGTGGCGAAGGCGGTGAAGAGGATCGTCAGTTCGTAGGACACGGGAAAGGCGAACATCGGGCTGAAGAAGGGCTTGCCGCCGACGACCAGCGCATACTCGTGGGCGTTGGCCCACCAGATGAACGACATGCCGGTGGCGAACCCGGTGAGGCCGCCGGCGAGCGAGAAGCGCGGCACCTTGGAGCGGGGCATGCCCATGGCGGCGTCGAGCCCGTGAATGGGGAAAGGCGTCAGCGCATCCCACTGCGAGTAGCCGGCATCACGCACCTTTTCGCACGCGTGGAAAAAGCGCGGGGTGGTGTCGAAGGCGGCGATGAGCCCGTAGGTTTTTTTCATGGCCGGGTCTCCTCAGTGTTTGTCCGATCCATGCGGATCGGCGGCGGGGATGACCATCTTGATTTCCGACATCGGCATCATGGGCACGAAGCGGATGAACAGCAGGAAGAGGAAGGAGAACACGCCGAAGGTGCCGAAGAAGGTGAAGATCTCGACGACGGTCGGCGAATAATAGCCCCAGCTCGAGGGCAGGAAGTCGCGGGCCAGCGAGGTGACAATGATCACGAAGCGCTCGAACCACATGCCCACGTTGACGAAGATGCAGAGGATCCAGACGAGCGTGGTGTTCTCGCGGATGGCCTTGAACCAGAAGAACTGCGGCGTGACCACGTTGCAGGTGATCATGATCCAGTAGGCCCAAGCGTAGTGGCCAAACGCGCGGTTGACGAACGCGAATCCCTCGTAGGGGTTCGCGCCATACCACGCGATGAAGAACTCCATCGAGTAGGCATAGCCCACCATCGTGCCGGTCGCCAGGGTGATCTTGCACATGCAGTCGATGTGATACTGCGTGATGACATCCTCGAGCCGGTAGATGGCGCGCAGCGGCAGCATGAGCGTGAGCACCATGCCGAAGCCGGAGAAGATGGCCCCGGCCACAAAGTAGGGCGGGAAGATGGTCGTGTGCCAGCCGGGGATCAGCGAGACGGCGAAGTCGAACGACACGATGGTGTGCACCGAGAGCACGAGCGGCGTCGCCACCCCCGCGAGGATGAGGTAGGCCATCTCGTAGTTGCTCCAGTGGCGGTTGGAGCCACGCCAGCCCATCGCGAAGAAACCGTAGATGCGCGCCCTGAGAACATTGCCCGCCGCGGTGAAGCGATCGCGCATCGTGCCTAGGTCGGGGATCAGGCCGACATACCAGAAGAGCACCGAGACCGTCCCGTAGGTCGAGACCGCGAACACGTCCCACTCCAGGGGCGAGCGGAAGTTTTGCCAGATGCCGTTGGAGTTCGGGAACGGGAACAGCCAGCCGGGCGTGATGGCGAACCAGATGCGGCCGACGTGGAAGACGGGGAAGATGGCGGCGCAGATGACCGCGAAGATGGTCATGGCCTCGGCCGGGCGGTTGATCGAGGTGCGCCACTTCTGGCGCAGCAGGCACAGGATGGCCGAGATGAGCGTGCCGGCGTGGCCGATACCGATCCAGAAGACGAAGTTGACAATGTCCCACGCCCAGTTGACCGGGTTCGCGTGGCCCCACACGCCGACGCCCGTCGAGACGAGGTAGGTCAGTCCGGCAACCGTGAACGAGGCCACGATTCCGGCAACGCCAAAGCACCACCACCACCAGACCGGGGTCCGGCCCTCGACGATGCCGCAGATTTTTTCCGTGATCCAGTGGAAGTCGCGGTGGTTCTGCACCAGGATGGCGCGCGGCACGACGGCTGGGTTGACCTCGGAGAGGATGGCGGGAGCCGGATGGTCAGAAGTGTGCGCGCCCATCAGCCCTGCCCTCCATGTTCGCCCTCGGGCTTCGCCTCGTGCCCGGCGCCGTGCTCGGCGTGGCCGTTTTTCCGGTTATACTCGACGCGGCTGAGCGGGAGCGCGCCGTAATCCGGCATGGCGGGATTCGGGTTGCGCAGCTTGCCGAGATAGGTCGTGCGCGGGCGGACGTTGAGGTAGCCGAGGACGGCGTAGTCCCGGTCCTGCGCCTTGAGCTTCGAGACCGCGCTGTCTTCCCTCAGGATGTTGCCAAAGACAATGGCCTCGACCGGGCACACCTGCTGGCAGGCGGTCTTGACCGTCCCGTCGGGAATCTCGACGTTGCCGGTGGCGCCGGCCTTGCGCTTCTGGGCGATCTTGGCCTGCTGCACGCGCTGCACGCAATAGGTGCACTTCTCCATGACGCCGCGCATGCGCACGGTGACATCGGGGTTCTTCACCATCTTCACCAGCTCGGGCACCTCGTCCTGATGGCCGAGCGGGCCCAGGTAGAGGGCGTCGAGCGCGCGTTTGTTGAAGTCGAAGAAATTGAACCGGCGGACCTTGTAGGGGCAGTTGTTCGCGCAATAGCGGGTGCCGATGCAGCGGTTGTAGGCCATGACGTTGATGCCCTCTTCGTCGTGCACCGTGGCGTTGACGGGGCACACGGTCTCGCAGGGCGCGAGCTCGCAGTGCTGGCAGGTCATGGGCTGCATCGAGACCTGGGGGGAAACCGTCGGGTCGTCCGAGTCGCCTGGCAGCGCCTTGTTGCCCTCGGCGCCGAAGGCCTCCGCGTCGGCGTGGCCGTCGGAGTAGTAGCGGTCGAGGCGGATCCATTGCATCTCGCGGCCGCGCATGACCTGCTCCTTGCCGACGATGGGAATGTTGTTCTCCGCCTGGCAGGCGACGATGCAGGCGTTGCAGCCGATGCAGGTGTTGAGGTCGATCGACATGCCCCACTGGTGGACGCCGTCGATGTTGGGCGTCTCGTAAAGCGAGTTGCCACGAGGAAGGGACTTCTGGGCCGCGATCGGGTTGCCGCCGTGGATGCGCTTCTGGTAGTCGGCATCACTTTCGCCGGGCCGTCGCTGGCCTTCCGCACCCAGCACGGGCGGGGTGTGCGACTCCATGCCGATGCCCTTCACGAACGCCGGGTTCTTTTTGTAGCCTTCGTCGCCCTCATAATTGGCCTCGCGCACGATGTCGCGGCCTTCCATCGACCAGTGCTCCTGGGTGTTGGCGAGCTTCATGCGGTCGCCGGTGTCGGCCAATTTCGCGCCGGTGGCGAAGCCCATGGCGTCCGTCGAGCGGACCGCGTAGGCGCTGAACCCCGCGCCGGTGCCGATGTGGCCGGACTTGGTGCGGCCGTAGCCGAGCGGGAGCACGATGGTGTAATTCGACAGGCCGGGCTGGATGTGCAGCGGCCCGCGCACCTTGAGGCCATTGCTCATGGTCACTTCAAAAACATGGGCGTTCTCCTTGCCCTGGGTAAACTCGGCTTCCTCCTTGCGCGCGACCTGCAGCATGCTGCCAGCGGGAACCACGCCAAGCTCCTTGGCGAGGCGCGGGCTGACGAGGATGGCGTTGTCCCACGCAATCTTGGTCATCGGGTCCGGGCACTCCTGCAGCCAGCCGTTGTTGGCAAAGCGGCCGTCGTCCATCTTGTGGTCGGTGATGAAGCGCACCTCGAGGTTGTCCTTCGAGAGCGCGGCGGCCGCCGGCGTCGACGCGAAAGCGGAAGCGGAGCGCTGCGGATCAAAAGCGACTGAAACGATCTTGTAGGCCGAACCCTCGAGCAGGCCGTCGTGCAGGAATTTCTCAAACGCCTTCTTGTCCTGGCCGAGCGTGGCGTAAACCTGCGCGTAAGCGTCAGGGTTCTCCTCCCCGGCCACCCGGGCGAGCAGCTCGACCTCGGAGATGCCGTTGAAGAGCGGCATGACCATCGGCTGGATCGGCACAATCGTGCCGTCGACCGTGCGGGCGTCGCCCCACGACTCGAGGTAGTGCGTCGCCCCGATGTGCGTGCCGGCCGCGGCGGAGGTTTCGTCGGCGTGGTAGCCGAAGCGGATGACGTCTGGCACCGTGCCGAGCAGTTTGGTGAAATCGAGATCGGCCGGGGCGTTGTAGGCGGGATTGCCGCCGAGCACGAGGAGGGTCTTGACCGAGCCGGCCTTGATGGCGGTGGCGAGCGCGGAAATACCGGAAGCGACCGACGGCTCCACTTCGACAAAATCAACCGTCGAGCCGAGGTTGCCGAGCCTGGCGTTGATGGCGTTGGCCAGCACGTGGACCGCCACCGGCAGGTGGGCGCCGGCGACCACGAGACTCTCGCCGCGGTGCTCCAGCAAATCCTTCGCGCATTCCTCGATCCATTTCGAGCTCAGGCCGAGTCCCGCCATGAGCGGGGCGAACATCTTGGTCTCCAGCACCTCGTTTGCCAGCGCGGCGGCGAGGGCGAGCATGTGGCTGCTGGCCAGGCGCAGCCGGTGGTCGGCCATGCTGCCGGTGAGCGAGAAACCGCTCTCGGCGACATAGAGCCGATTCATCGGGTCGGCGGTGTTGGTCACCCGGCGGCCCTTGGCGAATTCACGGGCGTAGTAGAGGGAACCCGCCTCGGCGTGGAAGAAATCGGCATCGAGGCTGACGATGCGCTTGGCCTTCGCGAAGCGGTAGACCGGCTTCACGTTTTTGCCGAACGAGGCCTGCGCGGCGGCGACCGGCGGCTCGTCCTGCACGGGCTCGTATTCGGCCCAGAGGGCGCGCGGGAATTTCTGCTTCAGTTTTGCGACGAGCCGGGCGCGGGTCGGCGACGCGGACTCATCGGCCAGGAAGGCCAGCCCCTCGCCGCTGCCGGCGTAGGCCTTGTTGATGCCGGCGAGAATGTCGTTCACCTGGGCGTTGGTCAGCGCCTCGCCCTTCTTCGTGTGCCCGGTGGCGCGCTCGGGATCGTAGAGGTCGAGGACCGAGGCCTGGGCCAGGAGGCTGCTGGCCCCACCGTGGGGCAGGTAGCTCGGGTTGCCCTCGATCTTCGTCGGGCGGCCCTGGTGCGTCTCGGCCAGCAGCGGGATGGCCGACTTGCGCAGCGGCATCGCCGTGGCGAAATAAAGCGGGAGGCCCGGGACGGTGTATTCGACGGACTTGCCGTAGGGCAGGATGTGCGCCTCGGGGCGGCGGCAGCCGGCGAGGCCGAGCCCGCCGAGCGCGAAGGACGCCGCCATCAGTTTCATGAACTGCCGGCGATCCACCCCGTCCATCGAGGACGCGCCCTCGGGGAATTCGCGGGCGAGGTGCTCGCGGAAACCGGGTGTGTCCGCCAGCTCGTCGAGGCTGCGCCAGTATTTCGGGCCGGTGGGCTCGCGGTCAGCGGGGGCGGAATGGTCGAATTTGCGTTTCATCAGCGGTGGCAGCCGGAGCAGCTGGTCGGCGGTTTGACCTTCCAGTCGTGGATGTAACCTTCGGCCTTGGCGAGTTTGCCCTGCTCGGCAAGCGTCGGGGAATCGAGATTGAAGACGTCCCCCGGCTCGCGGATGCGCTCAGCGGGGTTGCGGTGGCAGTCGAGGCACCAGCTCATGCTGTGCGGCTTGGCGTGGTAGACGGCGGTCATCTCGTTGACCTTGCCATGGCACTCGACGCAGCTGATGCCGCGGTTCACGTGGACGGAGTGGTTGAAATAGACGTAGTCGGGCGTCTGGTGGATCTTGATCCATGGCACGGGCTCGCCGGTCTCGTAGCTCTTGCGCACGACCTCGAGCAGCGGGCTCGTGGTCTTGATGATGCTGTGGCAATTCATGCAGGTCTGGGCGGCGGGGACGCTCGACGTGCCGGACTTCTCGACCGCGGCATGACAGTAGCGGCAGTCGATGCCGAGCTGGCCGGCGTGCAGGCTGTGGTCAAAGGGGACGGGTTGCACCGGCTGGTAGCCGACGCGGAGATAAGCCGGTGTGGCGTAGTAGGTGATGCCCGCGGTCGCGACCCCGCCCAGAACGAAAAGGAAGATCACGATCTGCAGCGGCAGAGCGTTGGCTGATTTGGGGAAAATCTTCGACATGGGCCCGGGTGAGTTCGTGGTGGCCGCCGGACAGGCGGTCAGTAACTCCCTTCCTTGCGTGGCACGGCGCGCGGTTCAGGCCGAAGCGGCACTTGCGCGGTGGTGTTCACCGCGGCCCTGGATTTCGCCAGTATGGCGGGGACGATCCCCATGGCGGCGAGCAAGCCGCCCAGCCTGGCAAAGAATGATCTGCGCGAACAATGCGGAATCACGGTGTGTGTGCGGTTCAAATTCCCCCCAAGGGAATAAAGCCCACCCTCCAATGTAAAACAAAATTTCCGCCCAAACCGGCCCGGGGGAGATTATTAGCAAAGTCCCCGGCCGAAATTTTCTCGCTAATTCCGGGAAAACCCGGCGGACGGCCCCCGAGACTACTTGTTGCCCCACCGACGCAAGCAGGCTTCATACAAACGCAAGTCCTGCTCGTTCAATTGCTGGATTTCCCGACGAACCGCGAGGGCGAACTCGTAATGCTCCTTCTGTTTTTCCGGATTGACGTTGTCCCTCCGGGACCGGGCCGCCGGGATGTCGAGCAGAGCGGCCATGCGGGCGAGCGATTGGTCGAATTCCTCCACGATGCCGATGAACAGGAAATCCTCCGGCTTCTTACTGCCGAAGTAATGGGTGATTTCGTTGCGCACCAGGGGCAGTGCGGCATATTCGGCCAAGGACAGCTTTCGACTGTGCATTTCATGACACACCGGATGCCGCCAGTCCGGGTCACGCAGCCGGTGGAAATAGGAAGAGACAACCCTTTCGACCGGATCCCGCACCCAGGTGATCAGGGCGGCCTCCGGAAAAATGTGGGTGAGTTGATCCGCTTGATAATGGCCGTGAATGCAGATCGCGTCGGCTGGCACCTCCTTGAGGATCTGTCCCCAAGCGTCGGTTACCTGCCAGTAATGCTGGACGAAGCCCGGGCCGTAATGCTCCTTGAGAATATTGCGGATGCTGACACCGGCCGTCTTGGGAATGTGAATGCTGAGATATTTTTGCCGCAGACTGGGCTTCATGCTTACCATAATAAATCAATAATTTATGACCATCGGTGATTCTTAACCCGCTACTCGATTGGCCCAGAACTCGAGTAAAAGCAGATTCCAATCCAAGACGCGGATTACCTGAATCCGGTTACAGATTAACAGCTTAATCTGCTCAGCCCAGACGGCGATGGCAATAATCCTCCAGCTCAATGCCCAACTCGGCGGCGGAGTGCCGGTTGGTCCGCACCTGCAGGTCATGGCCGGTTGGCTCTTCAAATACTGAATTCACCCCGGTGAACAAGGGGAGATTCCCCGCCTCTGCCCGCTGGTAGAGGCCCTTGGGGTCACGCTGCTGGCAAATGGCGAGCGGGGCGTCCACCCAGATGAGGTCCAGCTGGTCCCGTCCGATGATTTCCCCGGCCAGGCGTCTCAAACTCTCCCGGGGCGTGATGAACGCCGCGATCACCACCTGCCCCTGCGCCATCGCGAGCTTGGCCAGTTCCGCCGCGCGCCGGATGTTCTCCGTGCGCGCCTCGTCGGAAAAGCCCAAGTCCTGGCACAGCCCCGCCCGGAGCTCATCGCCATCCAGCAGCAGCACTGATCGGCCCCGTTCCCGCAATTTCGCTGCGAGGCCCGTGGCCAGCGTGGTCTTGCCCGCCCCGCTCAGCCCGAAAAACCAGAATACATGGCCCGGGCTCATGCGTTCAACGGACAAATTCCCCGTCGCGCATCGGCTTGATCTCGTCGCAGCGGTTCGCGATGTCGGGATTGTGGGTCACGAGCACCACCGCCTGGTTGTTTTCCTTGGCCAGCCGCGTCAACAGGTCGAAAACCAGCGTGGAATTCTTGACGTCCAGGTTGCCCGTGGGCTCGTCGGCCAGGATGATGGCCGGCTGGTTGGCGAGCGCCCGGGCCACGGCCACGCGTTGCTGCTCGCCGCCCGAAAGCTGTGTCGCCAGCCGGTGGGTCTTGTCGGCCAGGCCCACATCCGCCAGCAGGGACCGGGCGCGTTCGGCCATCTGCTCCTCCCCCCAGCGGCCCAGCTTGCGCATGGGCATCATGACATTGTCGAGCGCGGAGAATTCCTGCATCAGGAAGTGGAACTGGAAGACAAAGCCGATGTGCTCACAGCGCGCCGCCGTGCGGTCGAGGTCGCTGCTGTTCGACATGAGCTGGTCGCTGATCCAGATCGAGCCGTCATCCGGCTGGTCGAGCAGACCGAGCAGGTAGAGCAGCGTGCTCTTGCCGCAGCCGGACGGGCCGACGATGGCGGTGACGTGGCCGCGCCGGGCCTCGAACGAGACGCCCCGCAGCACATGCACCCGGCCCTCCCCCTCGCCCAGGTGGCGATGGAGGTTTTCGCACCGGAGCGCGAGGGCGGCGCTGCCGCTTGGCGGCGGGTGACCGGAGACTGGAGGCCGGAGGCCGGAGGAATCAGGCGGGGGCGTGGACATCAGAAATCGCGTTTCCTGACCTGAACATACTTGTGCAGCATGGCGGACACTTTGCGGCTTTTCCCCAACAGCTCGCGTGCGGACGATTGGTCAAGCTGCCCCAGCTTCGCCGCCAGATAAATCTGCGTGCGCAACTCGCCGCCCGATCCCCGGGAATAGTTGAGAAATTGCACGAACTCACGGTTGGATTCACGTTCGTAACCCTCGGCAATGTTCGAGGGAACGGACACGGCCGCACGCTGCATCTGATCCCTCAGGCCGAAATCCCGCGAGTGTTCCATGGCTTGATAGATGCCAACCGCCAGTTGCATACCTTCCTTCCAGACTTCGAGGTCTTCGAATCGTTTGATGGTGGATTTCATGACTGCCTCTCCTTTGTTGTTTTGGGTGTTTGGAGCTGGCCCGCCATGAAGTTATAGTTTCCTTTGCCGGGCGATTTCAGCCGCCGCGCAGGCGGCGCGACTGACCCTGGGCTTGCAGCAGCCAGCAACAGGAAGCCAGCAACGGCGTGCCTCCCGCCTCCCGTCTCCTGCCTCCATTTTCCTTCCTCGCTCATTGGGAAGTCCCCCGGATGATGTCGCCCGGTTCCAGGCGCGCGGCGCGCCGGGCGGGGATGACGGCGGCGGTCATCACGACCACGGTGGCGGTGATGGTCGCCACCACGTAGTGCCAGATGTTCCAGGACACTTGAAAACTGTCCGCGGAAAAAATGCCGCGGATCCGGATGGGCATCCTGGACACCCCGTAGGTCACGCCGGCGCCGAGCCCCCACCCGCCGATGGTGCCGATCACCAGCACGATGGCGCCGAGCCAGAGGAAAATCCGCGAAATGTCGCGCCGGGTGTAGCCCATGGAGCGGAGGATCGCGATCTCCTTGGTTTTTTCGATGACGATCATCGCGAGAGTGTTGAACATGCCCAGTCCGGAAATGAGGATGATGGTCGAGACGGTCAGCGCCGCGGAAATCTGCAGGGCCTTGAAGGCCTGCAGCCAGCTCTCCTCCCTTTCCTGCCAGCTCTTGGCGCTGTGGCGGAGCACCTGTTCCATTTGCACTGCATCCTGCGGTGCGCGGTCGCGGTCAAACAAGGCCACTTGGATGAAAGAGGCGCCGGTCGTTTTCTTCAGCAGCGAGCGGGCCTCGCCGAGATGCAGGTAAATGCGCACGCGGTCGATGTCGCTCACCCCGGTGGAATAGATGGCCGACACGCGGTAGCGGCGCTGCTCGGTCCCGGCCTGCAGGATCAGGGAATCCCCCGGCTTCAACTGCAGGCGATCGGCGAGGACCTTGCCCATCAGGACGCCTTGCGGCGTGTCCCGGAAATCGTCGAGACTGCCGCTGCCGTGCGCGACCTGGGCGGCCAGGTCGGACACCGCCAGATGGTCCTCCAGCTTGATGCCATAGACCTTGGCCGAGTCGTTCTTGAAGGAGCTGTCCGCAATCACCGAGCCCTCCACCACCGTGGAAACGCCCGCCACATTCCGGAATTTATGCAAGGCCTCGGAGATGAGCGCGGGGTCCTCCACCCCCTCGATGTATTTGCGGCCCGAGCGGTCGGCGGCGACCTCGAACTTGCTCGCCTCGGGGCTGTGGCCGGCGGCCACCATCGCAAAGATGGTGTCCTGGAACTTGTCCTCGATGCGGATGGCGCCGTTGGTGCCGAGGATGGTCCGGATGAAGAACTGTTCGAAGCCGCTCGTCTGCGCCTGCGTGACGATGAAAAAGCCCACGCCAAAGATGATGCCCGCCAGGCTCATCAGCATGGAGCGTTTGCGGGCCGTCAGAAAACGGAGGGCGATACGAAGATTGGTGGACACTGGAGGCCGGGAGCAGGGAGGGAGGAAAGACAGAAGATGGTGATCAATGGTCAGTGGCCAGTGTTTTGCTTAACTCTCAACACTCAACATCCGACTTTCAATGACCGGAAGCTGGCCGGCGGACGATCCACGCTCTCCTCGATTTTGCTCCTTGCTCCGCCACTCGGGTTCCTTGCTCCTTTCGCCGTGCCCCTCATTCTGGCCTCCGGAATGTCAGTTCGTCAGGACCTGGGTGCGCACGCGTTCACCCTCGCGAAACCGGTCCTGCTGCTCCACGATCACCTCTTCGCCTTCCTGCAAGCCGGTGAGGATCTCGACTTGGTTGAGGCTGTCGTAGCCTTTCACGACCTTGCGCAGGGCGAGCTGGCCGCCCTCCACGACGTAAACATATTCCCCGACCAGGGCGCGGCGGGGGATGATGACGGCGTTGGTCCGCTCCGCGATGATGATGCTCACCTCACCGGTGATGCCGGGCACCAGCGCGCGTCCCTCCGGCATGGCCACATCCAGATAAACGGTGTAGCGTTGCGTGGCCGGGTCGGCCGAGGGCAGGATCTTGGAAACCACCGCATTGTAGTGGTCGCCGCCGTAGGTCAGGAAGCGCACCGCGGCCTTCTGCCCCAGCCGGACCGAGGCAAAATTCTCCTCGCTGAGCTTGGCCTCGACCGTGCGGCCGACCGCGATGATGGTGGCGATGGTGGCGTTGCGGTCGATCAGGTCGCCAATGCGCGCGACCACCGTGGTCACGACGCCATCCGAGGGGGATGTGATGGTCATCTTGGACTTCTCCCGCTCCTTGGAGCGGAGGCTGTTTTCAAAATTCGCCAGCGCGAGCCGGTTGTTCGATTCATCCAGCGCCATTTTCTGCTCCAGCTGCTGGTGGAGCCGTTTCTGCTTTTCAAACTCGGCGGCGGGATAGGCCCCCCCCTTCACCTGCCGCTCAAGTGCGTCCAGGGTGTCCTTTGAGTTCAACACCTCGTTGCGGAACATGGATCCAACATCGACTTTCTTCCGGGCCGCGGTGATCTCGTTCCTGATCCGCTCGATCTCGAGATCGACGTCACCCGTGTCGATCTGCACGAGCACGTCTTTCTTGGAAACATGCTTGCCGATATCGAGTTCGCTAGTGCTGACACGGCCACTCACCTCGCTCTTGAGCTCGATGGCATACTCCGCCTTCACCTCCACGGTGCCCGGCACAAAGCGCACCGCCTTGCCCTTGGTCGCCGGCATCACCTGCGCCACGGGGCGCAGGGTGTAGGACACCCCCCAGCCGATCCCCAGCAGGATTACGGCCGCGACCGACAGGCGCCGGAGCCAGTTGGGCGAAGCGGGGACGGTCTTGGTCATTTGACGGGCGCGTTCGCGACAATCGGATCTTCCATGACGGTGCCGAGGAAATCCCCGATCTTGGCCATGAAATCGATCCGGCCGTTGTAGCCGTTGATCTGTGCGTCATACACGCCGAGCTGGGCCAGGCTCACATCGGACTCGGACATGATTCCGCGCCTGAATTCGTCCTGCCGGGTTTTCAGGTTGCCCTCGCTGGAAACCATGAACCGGTCGGTGATGGACATGTAGCGGGCGGAAAAATTGATCTGCTTCGCCTGCGTCTGGGCCTGCTGCGCCAGCCGTTCGGTCATTTCCTTGTAATCGTTTTCCAGCTGGCGGCGGCGGGCCAGGGAGTTGCGCTGCCCGGCCCCGGCGGAGTAACCATCGAACAGGGTCCAGTTGACGGACACGCCGCCAAAGATCGAATTCAACCGGTATTTTTGGGCGATGTTGATGGTGTAGCTTTGCTGGTCCTGGCTCATGCCCAGCACGAAATTGAGTTTGGGTCGCAGCCGGGTCATCTGATTGGCGTAATTCAGATTCTCCATTTCCAGCTGCCAGCGCAGCGTGGCCGCCTCCGTGGTGGGCGGATCCTTCTGGTTCAGGAAGCCCGCCAGCAATTGATCGTAGGGTCCGGCCGCATAGGTGACTGCGGGAATCGAGTTCGGGATCATGTCGTCCGTCAGGCTGGCGAGGCCGGCCAGGCGCGCGAAGGACACCTTGGCGTTTTCCAGGTCAAAGCGCGCCCTTTCCAGGGTAATCTGGGCCTGTTCGGCGCTCAGCCGGACATTGAAGATCTGATATTCCGAGATCACTTTTTGGGCGAGCCTGGTCTCCTCCTGTTTCAATACGTTCCGGGTGTATTCCGCATTATATTCCGCGCGCTTGACCCCGAGTTTCTGCACAATGAGGTGCAGGTAGTCGCTGCGCAGTGTCTCGGCCAGCAGCCGGTAGCCGTCGCGATACTGCCCCTTGGCCATGCGGGCCTGGATCTCCCCTATCTGCGCGTTGTTGCGGCGTTCACCCCAGTAGAACAGCGGTTGGTTCAGCGAGATATTGTAGGCGACCTTGGTGACGTTCAGGCGCCCGGGCAGATCCGCCCGGGTGTCGCGCGCATCAAGGTAACTGGCGTAGCCGCCGAGACTGGGCAGCAGATTGGACCGGGCTGATATCCGGTTGTTCTCGGCAATTTCCAGGTCCAGCGCCCGGCTGAGCATGCGGGGCGACTGCTGCACGGCCGTCTGCAGGATCACCTCCAACTGCGGGAACAGCCGCTCCGGCAGCACCAGATCTTTCACAATTGGCACTGCCGCCCATGTGCTGACGGCCAGAAGCGATATCGCGGGGAAGAATCGAAGGATTTTCATAGTGGGAGAGTGAAAAGACAGGGCGTCGCAAAGCCTGTGCCTTGGCAATCCGGAAATGTTTGCCCGGGGATAATGGAATGCACCGTCCCCTGTTCTCTGCCCCGCCTCGCGATGCGATAACGACGGCGGATCCGTCCTCCTCACAGTTCCGCTTACAGCTTAAACCTTACACCTTAAAGCCTGCCCCCCCTTGCCGCTTAAACGCCGTCTCCCTCGCCTGCGGAGTTACTTCCGCTCCGGCTGAGCCATCCTCACCCCTTGACCAATCTTGAGTCATGCATCTAACTACTCGCTCATGACCACTCTCACTGTTTCCAAAGCGAAAGCCGGGTTTTCCGGCATCGCCCGTCGTGTCATCAAGACCAAGCAGCCCGTTACGGTCAAAACGCCCACCGGATACGTGCAAATCGCGCCATTCGCCGTGCCCGAGTTCGTCCCCGCCGCAGAGAAGGGTGACTTCGCGTATTCGGCAGAGGCCATCCGCCTGGCCAATACCGTCGGCGAAGCGTCATGAATCTCCAGCGCTGGGACCTCGTTTTCGTCAAGGCCGAGGAGACCGATGCTGTGGGACACCCCGCCGTGGTGCTCTCACCGCCAGACATTCTCGAGGATCCTCGCCAGCATCGGTTCAACGCTCTGCTTGGCTCGAAGAAACCTCCGGCCGCCAAGGTAAAATCTTCCGAGGTCATTCTCAATGACGCCGACGGTCTCGAGTTCGCCACCGTAGTCAACGCCACCCTGGTCTATCAGGTCCGCAAAAGTTCCGTCTTGCGCTCGGCCGGACGAGTCACCCACGCCCGCCGTGGAGCCATCGCGATCAAGCTGCGCGCTGCTCTCGGCCTCGGCTGAGCTTTTTTGATGCTCCCTGCTCCCTCCTCCTTTCTCCGTTATCTTTCCCCCATGCTCCTCCTCCGCCTCGCACCTTTCGCCGCCGATCTTTGGGCGCACCGCGAACTCCTCTGGCAGTTCACGCTGCGCAACGTGGAACTGCGCCATAAGGGCAGCCATTTGGGCCTGATCTGGTCTCTCCTCAATCCCCTGCTGATGCTGGGCCTCTACGTGCTGGTCTTTGGCTACATTTTTGGCGGGAAATTCGGCACTCTGCCCGGTGAGACCCGGGTTGACTACGCCTTGGGGGTGTTTTTTGGCCTGACGATTTTTCACTTCATCGCTGAGGTGCGCGGTGTCTCGCCCACCTTCATCGTGTCCAACCCCAATTTTGTGAAAAAGTCGTCTTCCCGCTTGAAATCCTCCCCGCCGCCGGGGTCGGCGCGGCAGCCTTCCATATGCTGATCAGCCTCGGCCTGGTGCTGATAAGCGTGCTGGTTTGGGGCTCGGGATTCCACGTTGGCCTGCTCTGGCTGCCCGTCATCCTGCTGCCGGTGCTCCTGCTCTGCCTCGGTGTCGCCTGGTTTTTCTCGGCCCTCGGCGTGTTTTTTCGCGACGTCGGCCAGGTCATGCAATTCCTGTCGATCGCCCTGATGTTCTCCAGTGCGGTCTTCTATTCGGCGCAGAAGATTCCGGCCGCCGCCTGGACCTACATGCGCTTCAACCCCATTCTGCTCGCCATCGAACTCGCCCGTGACGCCGTCCTCTGGCAGCAGCCGCTGAATCCCAACCGCCTCGCCTACCTGTACGCCGCCGGGATCCTCGCCTGCTGCCTCGGGCACGCCTTCTTCCACCGGATGAAGCCCGCCTTCGCGGATGTGTTGTGAGGCAAAGGAGCCAGACGCATGGAGTCAGGCCCGGCACTGACTTGAAAATGGCGACTGAGCCGCCATTTTGCGCCTCAGAATGGAATACACCCCGCGAATCATCACCCCCGCGAAGATCACTTTTCCCTGTTCGGCCCCACGAAATACAGGCAACCCCCTGTTGACTTTCGCGCGCGACAAACTACAGGTTAATTCATGAAATCTACCGTCAGCATCACCGAAGGGCAGGATTCCTTTCCGGCCTTGGTGAAGGCAGCCGAGAAAGGGAAGGTCGTTACCGTCACCCGCCACGACGAACCCGTCGCCTGCGTGATTGGCCATGAGCGCATGAGCGCCATTGCCGAGACCCTTGAGATCATGGGCAACGCTGCCGCCATGCATGCCGTCGCCGAGCACCAAGCCGGCCGGATACAGTTCGGCAAACTCGACGACATACCCGAATGAGCCGGGTCGTCCGCCCTTCAGCTCTGGTCATCGAGTATGCCCGCCGACTCGCGCCAGAGCCCCGGCGGGCCATCAAGCATGCGCTCGCCGAGCTGCGGGAGGAGCGCGGTGACATCTGCGCCTTGGAAGCCAATCTCTCGGGCTACTACCGGCTCCGTGTCGGCCGCCATCGCATCCTCTTCAACTACGCGGTCGATGGCGCCATCTGGTTTACGAACTTTTCGAGGCCCAATTTATCAAACGGCTCAAGTCCTGACCTCGGCACTCCCGCCCCTTCCTTCCTCCTCGCCTGCAGCTCAGCTGCTGGGCGAGCCTCGCCAGCTATCGCAATGCGGTAGCGACGGCGGGCCTGCCCGGTGTTCCTTTCGCCTCTGTGTCCGCGCTCAGTATTCAGCTATTCATACCAATCGCCCTTAGAAAATAGACTTTTGAACGAGGCTTTCGAGGTAGAGCGCGACCGCTGGGCGCGCCGCAGGGACATTCACGGACGGCCCGGCGGTCCGTCCCTACCAGCGCTGCCGCGCCAAAGTCCAAAAGCTACGGGCGATTGGTATCAGTCCTCCAGCCTTTGGGTCTTTGTCCCAACTCCCCACCTTCCTCCTTGCTCCTTGCTCCCTGCTCCCTTCTCCACTCTTCCCGCCTCCTCATCTAAGGCGTGTATTCAAACCTGAAAAGTGAGCCAATCAAGGACCGTGGCGAACTGAACGAAGGCGAGGAAGGAGGCGGCAAGTTTGTCGTAGCGGGTG
>WNFI01245248.1_pt1 | contig 25148 bp, 22 predicted proteins | sample 5400471 | NCBI WGS metagenome assembly WNFI01 (sample SAMN13153348, study PRJNA577476) | soil metagenome | isolation source: 100 cm saprolite on Douglas fir-dominated hillslope | place: USA:California | collected 2013-09-17 | reverse complement strand
GAAACGGTGGATCGAGCCCACGCCGGGATTGCCGCCCCACGAGAACACCAGGCCCGTGGCGCAACCCATGCCGATCATCTGGTCGTAGATGATGTCCGGCGTCATGCGCACGAGCGTCAAGTCCTTGCGCGCCTGGCGGATCACTTCATGCCCGGCGGCAAATGGAATAAGGTGCGTGAACCCCTCGAGCGCGATCGTCTGCCCGTCCTTCACGAACTGGCCGACCGCGTCGGAAAGCGGCATGATCTTCGTCGCCATGGGGACAATATTAGAGGAGAAAGTGGATGGATGAGGACAAGAAACCCGGCGTCGACCGCCGCACGTTCCTGAAATCGGCGGCGATCAGCGCAGGCGCGAGCGCCGCAGCAGTTGCCGCCGCCCCGTCGCAGGACGGGGCCCAATCGCCCAAGAAAAAAGAAAAGCCGCTTCCCGGCGACATCGTGATCGAGCGTCCCGGCTCCGACTTCATGGTCGACGTGATCAAGACACTCGACCTCGAGTACATCTCGACCAATCCCGGTTCCAGCTTCCGCAGCATCCACGAATCGCTGGTCAACTACGGCGGCAACAGCAAACCGGAGCTCCTCACCTGCATGCACGAGGAAGCCGCGGTCGCCATGGCGCACGGCTACGGCAAGGCGGCCGGAAAGCCGATGGCCGCGATCATCCACGGCACCGTCGGCCTCCAGCACGGCTCCATGGCGATCTACAACGCCTGGGTCGACCGCGTGCCGATCATGCTCTTCGCGGGTAATGGGCTCGACGCGATGACGCGCCGGCCGGGAACGGAATGGAACCACTCGGTGCAGGACGCCGCGGCGCTGGTGCGCGACTTCGTGAAGTGGGACGACTGCCCGGTCTCGCTGCAGCATTTCGCCGAGTCCACGGTGCGCGCCTACAAGATCGCCACCACGCCGCCCATGGAGCCGGTCCTCATCACCGCGGACATCGACCTGCAGGAGAACGCGATCCACGAAGAGGACCTGCGGATTCCGAGGCTCGCGCGCTCCCGGCCCGCGCAGGGCGATCGCGCGGCGCTCGCGGAGGCGGCGAAGTGGCTGGCCGCCGCCGAGAATCCGGTCATCATCGTCGACCGCTGCGCGCGCAACCAGGAAGGCGTGAACCTGCTGGTCGAGCTCGCCGAGGCGCTGCAGGCGCCGGTCGTGGACCTGGGCGGGCGCATGAACTTCCCGACGACGCATCCGCTCTGCCACAACGAGGCGCGGCGCGCGCTGGTGCGCGAGGCCGACGTGGTGCTGCTGCTCGAGGTCTCGGACCCGTGGGGCCAATTCAACTCGCTCTCCGATCCGCACAAGGAGCTGCGCCAGCTCGGCAAGAAGGATGCACGCGTCGTCAGCATCTCGATGCAAGACGTCTACATCCGCTCGAACTACCAGGATTTCCAGCGCTACCTGGCCGTCGATCTCGCCATCAACGGCGACGGGCAGGCGAGCCTGCCGGCGCTCGTCGACGAGGTGAAGCGCGCCTCGACCGACGACCGGCGCCGCGCCTTCGGCGCGCGCGGCGAGAAGCTGAAGGACGCGTACGCGAAAGAAAAGCGGCGAGTGCGTGAAGAGGCAGCCTATGGCTGGGACTTGAGCCCCATCACCACGCCGCGACTCGCGGTCGAGACGTGGAACGCGATCAAGGACGAGCGCTGGTCGCTCGCCGTGAGCGATCGCATCCCGTGGGCGCGGCGGATGTGGCCCGCGACGGAATACCATCACATGCTGGGCGGCTCCGGGGCGCAGGGCGTGGGATACGCCGCACCAGCGGCCCTGGGTGTCGCGCTTGCCAATAAGTCGAAGGGGATCTTCACCGTCACCTTCCAGCCCGACGGCGACCTCATGTATTCACCGGGGATCCTCTGGACCGCGGCGTACCACAAGATCCCGGTGCTCTTCGTGATGCATAACAACCGCGCCTACCACCAGGAGGTGATGCACGTGCAGCGCATGGCCGCGGTGCACAAGCGCCCCGTGGATCGCGCGCTCATCGGCACCGTCATCGATAACCCCGCGATCGACTTCGCGAAGCTCGCGCAAGCGCAGGGCGTGTGGGCGGAAGGACCGATCGAGGATCCGGCCAAGCTGGGCGCGGCGTTGAAACGCGCGGTCGCGGTGGTAAAAGGCGGAGCGCCCGCGTTGGTCGACGTCGTGTGCCAGGGAAGGTGATTGGATCCCGGCCCCCCCGGCTTAAGGATTACCGGGGCCGGGATGACGATTATTGTTTCTCCACCAGCGCCACGCCGTTGACGCCGCTTAGCGCGAGCGCGAACTTGCCGTCGGGGGCGCGCACCATGTGGCGCACCACGCCGCCGCCGGAGGGAATGATCCAGCTCTGGAATCTCTGCGTCCGCGGATCGAAGCGCACCAGCGTGTTGGGCTTCACGCCCGATTCGCTGTACCAGATCACCTCGCCGTCGGCGAGCATTCCATAGGGCTGCGATTTCGGCCCGCCGGGGGAGGGCCATTCGTCGACCAGCCCGGTCGCGGGATTCAAGCGCCCGAGATAGCCGCGCGCGTAATCGGTGTACCAGACCGCGTCGTCGGGCGTGATCGCGATGCGGCGCGGGCGGCTCGCCGGATCGGGCAGCGCGTATTCGCGAATCGCCATCGTGTCGCGGTCGATGCTCGCTACCTTGTTAGAGCCGAATTCGACCCAGAAGGGAACGTTCTTCAAGTTGACGAGGATGCCGTAGGGACGCGAGCGCGGCGTGGGCGATGGCACGAGCTTCACCTCGCCGCTCTTCGGGTCGAGCCTTCCCACGAAGTTGCCCGCCTGCACCGTGAACCACAGGATGCCGTCGCGATCGAAGATCGGCGTGTGCGGGTCGCGTGCCGCGGGATCCGGCATCGCGTATTCGGTGACCGCACCGGTCGCGGGATTTAGCTTTCGCACGTTGCTGAACTGGCCGGTGTACCAGAGCGCGCCGTCGGCGGTGGGCAGCGGATCGTGCGGACGCGACCCCGCCGTGGGCACGAACCATTCCCGGATCGAGACCCTCGCATCGCCGGGAACCACCACGGCGGCCGGACGCGGCTTCGCGGGAAAATTCTTCGCGAGATAGGCGACCATCGCGTCGATCTCGCCGGCCTGTACCGTCGCGCCGACGTTCTTCATCATGTGGATGCTGTTGCGCCATTCTTCGGCCGTGTAACCCGCCTCCGTCACGCGCGACATCGCATGACAGGTGCCGCAGTTCTTCGAGACGAGCTCCTTGCCGGGCCCGTCGGGCAGCGTGATCTGCGCCCAGGCGGGCGTGCCGAGAATGAATGCGGCGCAAGCCATTGCATGCGGGCGTTTCATGGGCTCACTCCTTCAATAGCGGGATCTCGCTCGCCTTGGGTCCCCGCTTGATCGACACGATGTAGGCATACATGTCGGCGAGGTCCCGGTCGCTCACGTGTTCCATCGCGTAGCGCGGCATCGCTTCGCGCGGGCGGCGGACTTGCTGCGCGAAGGCCTCCCACGGCCACACGTCGTAGGCGATGCGCGGGCCCGAGCCGCGGTCCCCGCCCTGGCCCACGGTGCCGTGGCACGCGTAGCAGCCCTGCTTCATGAATGCCGCTTTGCCGCGCGCCGCATCGCCGGCCGGTGCCTGCGCATGGGCTTGCAATACGGCCGCGGCGCACACGGCCGCGATCGACAACGAGATCTTCACGTGTCCTCCTCCTGTTGCTCGGCCAACGCCGCCGCGCCGTCCCGCGCCGCCGAAACGCGCCGCTCCGCGAGCGAGACGAACCCGCCCGTGAGCAGGAACGCTCCGTTGGCCCAGAACACCGGCAGCAGGCCGAACGCCGAGCCTAACGCCCCGAAGGCGAGCGGCACAAGGATCTGCGTCAGCTTGTTGACCGTGAGTCGCATGCCGAGCGCCTCGCCGGAGCGTCCGGGCGGGGCGTGGTTGTAGGTGAGCAGGATGGTGAGCGGCTGCGCGCACCCCAATCCGATGCCGAGCAGGAAGGCGACGAGTGCCAGCAATGGCGCCTGCGTGACGAGCGGCACCAGCATGTAGGTTACGCCGGCGACGAAGAGCGAGGCGGTGAGCACGCCAATCTCGCCGATGCGCCGCGCCGCGTGGTGCATCCCCATGCGCACCAGGAAGGCCGCGATCGCATAGCTGCTCATCACCATGCCGATCGCCGAGGCGCTCAAGCCGATCGAGCGTCCGTACACCGGGAAATAGAACGTGAAGAGCTCGATGCCGGTGAGCGTGACGCCGCTCATGACGAGGGTGCGGCGCAGCCCCGCGCTTGCGAGCAGCTCGAGCGAGCCGCCCGATTTGCCGGCATGCGACGGCGCCGTGCGCTTGGGCACCAGCCGCGGATGGATCGCGAGGATGATCGCCGGCAGGAGTCCCACGCCGGCCAGGATCACGTGCGTCGGGCGAAAGCCCCAGCCGTCGATCGAGAACCCGGCAAGCGAAGGCCCGATGAATGCCGCGATCGACGCGCCCAGCGAGAAGGTGGCGAAATTGCGCGTGCGTGCTTCGCCGTCGCCATACGCGCCGATGAAGTTGTGGATCGAGACGTGGAAAAAGATATGGCCCAGGCCGATCAGCGTCGCGCAAAGCATGAGGCCGGCGAGACCGCCCAGGGCGAGCGGCACGAGAATGCCGAGCGCCATCATGAACGACCCGAAGAAAAGGAGCGGCTTCACGCCGATGCGATCCGACAGCCTTCCGGCATAGACCGCAAGGAGCAGCGGAAACGCCGCGAAGAGCGCGGCGAGCAAGCCGACCTGGAAGGGGGTGGCGCCGCCCGCGAGCGCGGAGAGCGACACCACCATCTTCGCGCCGCGCATGCTCACGCCTTGCAGCAGCGACAACAGGACGGCGAGATAGACGACCAATTTTGCGGTATTCCGGATAGAGGAACATAGTTCCTCTTTAGCTGCAAAGTATACTGGACGGATCCTGATGCGAGCCTCGCTTTCCATGCCAGTCGGGCGCAACGACCCCTGTCCCTGCGGCAGCGGCAAGAAGTACAAGAAGTGCTGTGGCGCGACGATCCCGATCGCCGCGGCGCCGATGCGCCAGTGCGGCGAATGCACCGCGTGCTGCGACGGCTGGGTCGCCGGAGTAATCGAAGGGCACGAGATGAAACCGGGAACGCCGTGCCACTTCCGCGGCGACAAATGCTGCTCGATCTACGAGCGCCGCCCGCAGTATCCCTGTCGCGATTTCGTCTGTGGTTGGCTGCACCCCGGGAGCCCGTTTCCCGACGACTTTCGCCCGAGCGAGCTGGGCGTGATCATCATCCCGATGAAATGGCGCGGCCGCGAGGCGTACGTGCTGCGCTCCGCAGGGCGCGATCCCGACGAGAAGTTGCTCGCATGGATGCGCGCGTTCAGCCTGCGCACGCAGCGCCCGTTCTTCTACGAGATCGCGGGCGAGCGCTTCGGCTTCGGTCCCGCCGAATTCCAGCGTGAGATGCTCGAGCGGGTCGAGCGCGGCGAGAAGCTCTGGGGAATCGAGAAAACCGGGGACAGACCCCCATTTCCGTTGACGGAGTCAACTCCGCGGAAATAGGGGTCTGTCCCCGGTCTTCTCTTACATATTCATTCGTCGAAGTACCCCGACTCGATGAACCTGAGCCAGAGCGTACCGACGATCCTGATGTGGTCCTGCGTGAAGAGGTAGTGCGGTAGGCCCTCGAGGCGCGCGACGCGGTACTTGCGCGCATACGGCTCCATGACCTCGCGGTGCGCATCGACGGTACCGGGCGGGATCGCCTCGTCCTTCGTGCCGTTCATGTCGAGAATCGCGACGCGCTTCAACTCCGCGGGCGGATAGCTCGGCTCCATCATTTCGCGCACGAAATTCGCGAGCCCCGGTTCCCGATACGACGCCGGCAGGAAATCCGAGAGCCATAGGCGCATCGCCACATCGGCGAGCGCGGCCGCGCCGAACTGCATCATCGGATCCTCGCCGCTCTTGAAGCGCGGTCCCTTGAGCGCGTTCCGCCACCACGCACGCCGCGTCGCCTCGTCCAGCCCGCGCGTGTAGTAGGTGAAGTCGTCGAGGCCGCGCTCGCGAAGGCGCAGCGCCGACTGCGCGTAGGGCTGCTGGAAGTCGCCCGCCTTCGCGCGGCGATAGAGGTAGGCGAGCCCGGTGCTGCTCGTGCCCCAGCCGAGGTAGCCGTCGGGAGGCAACTGCCTGGCGAGCGCATAAAGGAACGCGCCGCCGGTCGACATGCCCCAATAGAGGACGAAAGCCTCGCGGCGCTGCGCCGGCGGCACGGCGCGCTCGATGGCTAGCCGGTATCCGGTGAGATAGGTGCTCGGGGTCGCAGCGAGCATCTCGCGGGAAAGCTGCGTGCCGGGCTTCGGGATGCGATAGACCGCGCTGTCCCCGCTCGTAGCACCGTGGAGTCCCGATGATTTCACCTCGTAGTCGGCGGCGGGCCAGTGGGCCTTCTGCCTGCGATTGAAGATCGGCATGCGCGATTCGAGCGGCACGGCTTCCCACGACCCCGTGTCTCCCGGCGCAAGAAAATTCCACCGTCCGACGCGTGTGAGGGCGACGAAGGTGACGCCGCGCTGCGCGAGCCACGGACCCGGGCCTTCCTTGCCTTCCGGGGTCTCGAGAAAATCGAGCGCGTACTCGCTGCCGGGTTCTCCCCCGACCACCACGATCCGGCGCCCGCGGTGCAGGCGCGGCTTCTCCGGAGTCAAAGTCACGACGACCTGCGTGAACTCCTGTCCGTACGAGGTGAAGTCGATGTAGTCGACGCGACGCGTGAAGGCGCTCGTCGCGGGATAGTCATCGCGCGCAAGGATCGCGGCGATGCCGTCGCGCTTCAGCGTCTCGCGGTCGGCAGGAAGCCGCCAGTCCTGCGCGAGGGCCGGGACGCAGACGAACAGAAAGAGGGCGAGGATTCGCGTCACGATTCCCCATATGCTAAATGAGCAATCGTCTTGCGAGGCACAAGCCCTCATCGTGATCGCCGCAGCGGTCACTCCGCCTGGATCTTCGCGTCCTTGATCACCTTGGCCCATTTCGCGCTCTCGGATTTGAACAGCGCGGCGAGCGCCTCGGGTTTCATCGCGTTGGCCTCGAGTCCCTGCCCCTTGAGCTTCTCCTTTATCTCCGGGGTCTCGACGATCGCGGAGATCTCGCGGTTCAGGCGCTCGGCGATCGCCTTCGGTGTGCCCGCGGGCGCGACGAACGAATACCACGTCGTCACCTCGTAACCCGGCACCACGTCCTTGATGGGCGGAACGTCGGGCAACTGCGACGATCTCTTAGCGCCGCTCACGCCGAGCGCACGCAGCTTGCCGGCCTGGATGTGCTGCAGCATCGAGGGCAGAGCGTTGAACATGAACTGGACGTTTCCGGCGAGCAGGTCCGTCGTTCCCGGCGCGCTTCCCTTGTAGGGCACCTGCACCGCGTCGATGCCGGTCATGAGGTTGAACATCGAGCCCGCCAGCCCCTGGGTCGTCGCCGCGCCGAGCGAGGCGAAGTTGAGCGCGCCCGGCCTGGCCTTGGCGAGCGCGATGAATTCCTTCGTGGTCTTCGCCGGAACGCTCGGGTGTACCACGAGCACGAGCGGCGTGAAGCCGATCATGGCCACCGGCGTGAAATCCTTGAGCGGGTCGTACGGGTGGTCCTTCATGAGCGACGGTGTCATCACGAACACCGGAGTCGCAAGACCCAGCGTGTAGCCGTCCTTGGGCGCGCCGGCGACCGCGCGCATGCCGATGGTGTTGCTGCCTCCGCCCTGGTTCTCGACGATGACGGGTTGCTTCAACCGCTCGCCCAACTGCTGGCTCACCAGGCGCGCGAGGATGTCCGCCCCGCCGCCCGCGGCATACGGGACGATCACGCGGATGGGCTTGCGTGGATAGTCCTGCGCGGCGGCGGCGAATGCGAGCGCCAGCCCGGCGAGTGCGGCGCCGGTAAGCCTACTGGTCCGCGTCGCCATCGTCGCGCTGGTGCGTATGCACAGGCTTGTGAGTTGAGTGTCCGTGGTCGTGATCGTGCATCAGGTCCTTCGGGACGTCGGGGAAAAGCTCACGCGAGGCAGGGGCCGGGCCGCCAGTCCACTCGACGCCACCTTTCTTGCGCGCGGCGGCGAAGAAATCCTCCCACCCGAGCTTGCCTGGGTCGCGTGCCACCTCCAGGCGTTGGGCCAGCGCCGCGAGCACAAGTTTGCGGATGCGGCGTCCGTCCCAGCCCTCGCAAAGCGCGGCGAGCTCGGCGATGCGCGCCGTGTCCTTCGCCAGCGGCAGGAGCGCGGGCCATTGCACCGCGAGCTCGCCGATCGCGCTCTCGAGGATCTTCGCCACCGTCGCCGCATCGGGAAGCGCAAAGCGCATCACCAGGTCGGCGCGCGACAGGAAGGCCTCGTCCACCGCCTGGATGAAGTTGGTGGTGGTGACGAAGAGCACCGCGGGAAGCTTGCGGGCGATCTCGTCGATGCCGAGGAGCACCGCGTCGGTGGCGCGATGCACGTCGACGGGATTCGCCTCGAACGAAGCGGTCGAGCGGCGCACGGCGAAGCTCTCGACTTCATCGATCAGCACCACGGTGAACGGGCGGCGGGCGGCGATCTCGGGAATCGTCTCGGTCAGCAGCCGCGTCACGTTGCGCTGGCTCTCGCCCAGCATGTCGCTCGGGAAGGCGTGAGGGTTGATCTCGGCCAGTGTCGTCGCGCCCGCGCGCGCGAGCGCGAGCGCCGCCACTTGCGCCAGGCCTCGGGCCATCGTCGTCTTTCCTGTCCCGGGCGGACCCGCGAGGACGATCAACCCATGCGGCAGCCCCGAGAGCATCGAGAGCTTCGCGCCGTGCTGCAGGACGAGGAGGGCCTGCGAGAGGAGGCGCTCCTTCACCTCGCGCGGAACGATGATCGCGTCCCAGTCGCGGTCGTGGTGCTCGGCGGGGAGCACGTGCAGCGACAGCACGCCAGGCGGCAACGCGGATTTGTTCAATGTAGCCCCCGCAAGCGGGGACCCCCGGCGCGGTCCACTAGCTTTCCGGACGCCGGTCTTCCGGCCACTGGATCTGCGCGAGCTCCTGCATCGACACCAGCGTGTCCTCCGCTTCCTCGAACAGCACCATCGGATCCATCAGCGCGCGCATCGTCTCGAGGATCGAGTCGAACATGTGGATGCGCACCAGGCGGCATTGGTTCTTCGGGTCGTCGTTGAAGTGCTGGTGCCAAAGGAAGTGGTCGACCACGATGAGATCGCCCTTCTTCCAGCGGTGGTGCTCGCCCTTGTCGGGCGCGATGCCGAGGAAGCTGTGGCCGTGGCCCTCGACCACGTAGAGCCACGCCTCTCCCGGATGGCGGTGCAGCGATTGCGTCTTGCCGGGCGCGAACTGGATCATCACCTGCGTGAGTCCCGAGGCCTCGTTGCCGATGGCGCGATCGTTGAGGAACTTGGTACGCGTGCCGCGCGGGGTAGCGAGGAGGTCCTGCTCGTCGTAGGGCGTATGGATGCGGCCCGAGCGGCGCTTCTTCGTTTCCTGCGCGAGGCGGCGCAGGCGCCGCGCGTAGGGATCGGCGCCGGCGATGCCCTCCGAGCAGGCGGGGCGCGGCGGCAGGTCGGCGAACTTCTCGTGGCCGCGATCCTCGAGAACGCTCATGCCGAGCGTCCAGAGCGTGGGCTCCGACGAGTAGCTCATGAAGCGCGCCGGTTTCCGGGCGTCGTTGCCGTGGCGATGCCAGCTCCACGCCGGAATGTGGATCGCATCCCACGGTTTCCAGTCATAGCGCACGCCGTCGACCTCGGTCCAGCCGGATCCTTCGACCATGAAGAGGATCGCGTCCCACGAATGGCGGTGGATGGTGCTGACGGTTCCCGGATCGACTTCGTGCACCAGCGCGTCGAGGCAACGCGTGGGGCGATCGCCGTCCCAGCCCATGTAGACGCCGCTTCGCATCCCGCGCGCGGTGGGCTGCAGGACCACGTCCTCCTCGCGGATGACGCTTTGGCGGTACTTGCGCCAGTCGTCAAGAAACTCGGCGCGGCGTCTCTTCTGGATCTGGTAGTGGGTGGTAGTGGTCCGGGTCTTGGTGGGCATTGCCGGGCGGTGTTCCTCTATGCAGAACATCGTTCCATTTGATTGCTCGCCGGGGCAGTTAAACATAGAATGGCGAGGACGGTCAATTTGGTTCCCCGATGAGAACTCTCCACGGCTTGCTCTTCGCGCTGGCGGTTCCGGCCGCGCTCGCGCAGGCGAGCGCCGGCAACGACGAAGTCTATCGCTATCGCGGCGCGGACCGCGACGCGCGCCTGGTGGAAAAGGCGAAGCAGGAGGGCACGGTCGTCCTTTATACGTCGCTCGCGCCCACCGAGTCGAAGCCGCTCGCCGCGGCCTTCGAGAGGAAGTATGGCCTCAAGGTCGAGCTGTGGCGGGCGCTCTCCGACAAGGTCGTGCAGCGCGTGGTGACCGAGGCGCAGGGTAAGCGCTTCACGGTCGACGTGGTCGAGACCAACGGCCCCGAGATGGAGATGCTGTCGCGCGAGAGGCTGCTCGCCGAGTTCCATTCGCCGCATATCTCCGATCTGCCGCTGGCGGCGATCCCGGCGCACCGCATGTGGATGCCCGACCGGATGAACTATTTCGTGGTCGGCTACAACACCGCGATGGTGCGGCGCTCCGAGATTCCCGCGACCTACGAGGGCTTCATCGATGCGCGCTGGAAGGGGCGCATCGGGCTGGAGGCGACCGACGCGGAATGGATGGCGACGCTCATCAGGAAATGGGGCAACGACAAGGGAGTGGACTACTTCCGCAAGCTCGCGGCGATGAAGCCCGACATTCGCAAGGGCCACGTGCTGCTGGCCGAGCTCGTGGCCGCCGGGGAAGTTCCCGTGGGGCTCACCATGTACAACAGCAACATCGAGTCGCTCAAGCGCAAGGGCGCGCCGATCGACTTCGTCCCGGTGCAGCCGGTGGCCGCGCGCCCGCAGGGCATCGGCGTGGCGCGGCATGCGCCGCACCCGCATGCCGCGCTGCTGTTCGCCGATTTCGTCCTGTCGCCGGAAGGACAAAGGCTCTTCGAATCGATGGGGCGCGTGCCGGCGAGCACCAAGGTGAAGAGCAGCCTCAACGATTTTCCCTTCACTTTGATCGAGCCCGCGACGGTGCTGGAAGAAGCCCCGCGCTGGGAAAAGCTTTGGAACGAGCTGTTTCTCACCAAGTAAGGAAAAAATGGAAACCCTCCCCACCCAATGGCTCGCCCTGATCGCGGTCGTCTTCCTGCTGGGCCTCAAGCACGGGCTCGACCCGGACCATCTCGCGGCGATCGACGGCCTCACGCGCTTCAACGCCTCGCGCCGTCCCTTGCTCTCGCGCTGGTCGGGATTGCTGTTCTCGGCCGGGCACGGGGTCGTCGTCACGGCGATCGCCGTCGCCGTGGCCACGGTCGCCACCGAGTGGCGCGCGCCCGCGTGGCTCGAGAACGCCGGCACCTGGATCTCGATCGGGTTCCTCACCTTGCTCGGCGTTGCGAACCTCGTCGCCGTGCTGCGCACTCCGCGCGGTGAGATCGTGCGCGCCGCCGGGCTGCGCGGCCGCCTCTTCGAGCGCCTCACGCGCGCGGAGCATCCGGTGCTCGTCGCCGCGGTGGGTGCGGCATTCGCGCTCTCCTTCGACACCATCAGCCAGGCGGTGCTGTTCTCGGTCACCGGGTCGAACCTCGCCGGCTGGCTTTTCGCCGCGTTGCTGGGCGTGGTGTTCACCGCCGGGATGATCGCCACCGATGCGCTCAACGGCCTCTGGGTGAGCCACCTGGTGCGCGCCGCCGATCGCCGCGCCGCGATCGCTTCCCGGATGATGAGCATCGCGATCGCGCTCACCTCGCTCGCGATCGCCGCGCTGGCACTGGCGCGCCACGTGGTCCCGTCGCTCGACGCGCGGGCCGAATCGTGGGGCGCCGCCTCGAGCGTGGCGGTGATCGCCGCGGTCGCCGTCACCTACGCCGTGGCGATGCGCTGGGCACCCCGTGAAGTGCTAGAGTGACCATTCCGCATAACAGAATGGCAGACCTCTCCATGGAACGCCCCAAAAAACCCAAGCCGCGGCGCATGCGACTCTCCTCGGTCGCCAACGCCATCCGGCTCACCAAGGCGTTTTCCGAGCAGGAATACGAGATGGGCATCAGCGCGCTCGCCGCGCGCCTGGGCCTGGCGAAGAGCACCGTGCACCGGCTCGCGACGACCCTCGTCGAATACGACATCCTCGAGCAGAACCGCGAGACCGGAAAGTACCGCCTCGGCCTCGCGCTCTTCGAGCTGGGCGCCCTGGTGCGCCGCAAGATGGACGCGGCCTCGGAATCGCGCGGCCAGATGCACGCGCTGGTCGAGTCGACCGGGGAGACCGTCCAGCTCGCGGTGCTCGATCACTTGAGTGTTCTCTACATCCGCATTCGCGAAAGCCGCCAGGCGGTGCGCATGTCGTCCAGCCCCGGCTCGCGAGCGCCCGCGCACTGCACGAGCGTGGGCAAGGTGCTGCTTGCCCACCAGCCGCCGGAAATCGTGAAGCAGGTAGTCGACAACGGCCTCACGCGCTACACCGAGAACACCATCACCTCGCCGGAACGCCTTTTCGACGAGCTGGCAAGCATCCGCACGCGCGGCTACGCGATCGACGACGAGGAAATCGAGGTGGGCCTGCGCTGCGTGGCCGCACCCATTCGCGACCACACCGGGCAGGTCACCGCGGCGATCAGTGTGGCCGCCCCGGTGCAGCGCATGACCAAGAGAAACCTGCAGACCACCGTTCCCACCATCATCGCCGCGGCCGATTCGATCTCCAAGCGCCTCGGCTACATGCCTTCGCTCGCCGGAGCGCACATGGCGGAGTGATGCACGACGTTCGCATCGCCGACGGTCCGAAGTATCGATGCGAGGAGGACGACACGCTCCTGCGCGCCGGACTGCGCGCGGGCCTCGGCATGCCCTACGAGTGCAACTCGGGCTCGTGCGGGACCTGCAAGGTGGAGCTCCTCGAAGGGCAGGTGTCTTCACTGCGGCCCGACGCCCCCGGGCTATCCGAGCGCGACCGCGCCCGCAACCGCATCCTCGCCTGCCAGTCGCGCCCGGCGAGCGATTGCGCGATCAAGGTGCGCCTGCGCGAAGACAACGTTCCGCACCATCGGCCGGCGCGCTTCGCCGCCACGCTCGACGGTTTTCGCGACCTCACGCACGACATGCGCGAGTTCCGCTTCAAGTCGAAGGGCGCTCCGGGGTTCCTGCCGGGCCAGTACGCGCTCTTCTACCTGCCGGGCCTGGAGGTTCCGCGCACCTACTCGATGTCCAACGTCGACAAGGGTTACGGCGAGTGGGAGTTCATCGTGCGCCGCGTTCCGGGCGGCGTGGGGACGGTCACGCTCTTCGACAAGGTGGCGGTGGGAGCACAGGTCTCGCTCGACGGGCCTTATGGGCTCGCCTTTCTGCGCCCGGCGAGTCCGCGCGACCTGATCCTCATCGCCGGCGGCTCGGGCCTCGCGCCGATCCTTTCCATCGCGAAGGGCGCGGTGCGCGAGCCGCGGCTCGACGGCCGCAAGATCCACGTGTTCTATGGCGCGCGAACGACGCGCGACCTGTGCGGCGAGGCGGAGATCAAGGCGCTGCCGGGCTACGGCGAGCGAATCTTCTTCGAGCCGGTGCTCTCGGAGCCCGAGGCCGATGCGCCCGGAACCTGGAAAGGATTCACCGGATTCGTGCACGCGCACGCGCGAGCGTTCGTCGGCGAGCGCTGGGCGCAGTTCGACTACTACTTCGCGGGCCCGCCGCTGATGGCGCAGGCGGTGCAGCAGATGCTCATCGAAAAGAGGGTGCCGTATCCGCAGGTCCACTTCGACAGCTTCTATTGACGTGGTTGCGAAGCACCGTCGAAAGGAAAAATAGGCGCGAGATGTCGAGACTTCGGTTATCGCTGGGATGCTGGAACTACGACCGCACGCGCGCGCTGCTCGAGGGCCGCATCCAGCCTGACGGCATCGACCTCACGTACCTCAACATGCCGGTCGAGGAGACGTTCTTCCGCATGCTGCGGCACCAGGAGTTCGACGTCGCCGAGATGTCGCTGTCGTCGTACTCGATCTCCCTCTTCAAGCCCGGCAAGCCTTTTGTCGCCATCCCGGTCTTTCCTTCGCGATTCTTCCGGCATTCGTGCATCTATGTGAATGCCGGCGCCGGCATCACGGTGCCGAAGGACCTCATCGGAAAGCGAATCGGCAATCCCGAGTACCAGATGACCGCACCCGTGTGGATCCGCGGCATCCTGCAGGACGAATACAAGGTCCCCGTCGACGGCGTCACCTACTACACCGGCGGCGAGGAGGAGCCGGGACGGCCCGAGAAGCTCAAGCTCGACCTGCCGCCCAACATCAAGGTGAAGCCGATCGGCGAGCGCGACACGCTGGCCGCGATGCTGCGCGACGGGGGAATCGACGCGTTCTACACCGCGCGCATGCCCTCCACGCATCGCACCGGGGGGACGGTGCGGCGGTTGTTCGAGGATTACATGGAAGTGGAGCAGGCGTACTACCGCAAGACGCGCATCTTCCCGATCATGCACACGGTGGCGATCCGCAGGAGCCTCTACGAGAAGCATCCGTGGATCGCGATGTCGCTCTACAAGGCCTTCGTCCAGGCGCAGCGCGAGACCTACGACGACCTCTACGTGACCGCGGCCCTCAAGGCGATGCTGCCCTGGCTCACCAAGCACACGCTCGAGAGCTTCAAGATCTGATGGCCGAGCCCCTGGGGACGAAGAAGCACACGCTCCTCGATCACCTCCAGGGGGCGGAGGCCGCGCACGCGCACGCCGAGGGCGAGTTCGACCACGACCACGATCACGACGACGTCGGCGAGTACGACGTCGAGAACGACGCGCTCTGGCAGCAGGACCACATCACGCTGGTTTCGGTGGGCATCGACATCGGCTCGTCGGGCACGCAGGTGATCTTTTCGCGCGTCTACATGCGCCGGCTCTCGGAAGAGCTCACCAGCCGCTACTTCGTGGTGAAGCGCGAGATGCTGCACCAGTCGCCGGTGGTGTTGACGCCCTACCTGAGCGAGACGCGCATCGACGAGCGCGCCGTCGGCGACATCGTCGACCGCGCCTACGCGGAGGCCAACATCCACCCCGACCAGATCGACACGGGCGCGGTGATCCTCACCGGGGAGGCGCTGCGGCGCGAGAACGCCAAGGCGATCGCCGACGTGATCGCCGAAATGGGCGGGGAGTTCGTGTGCGCCACCGCGGGGCACCACATGGAATCGCTGCTCGCCGCCTACGGCTCGGGCGCGGCGAAGCTCTCGCACGAGCTGCGGCAAGCGGTCCTGAACGTCGACATCGGCGGCGGCACCACCAAGCTCGCACTCGTCGAAAACGGTCACGTGGTCCACACCGCAGCGATTCACATCGGGGGACGCCTCGCGGTATTGGGGACAGACCCCGATTTTCTGCCAGATGGAAAACTGGGGTCTGTCCCCGGTTTTCGTCTCTCCCGGCTGGACCCCGCGGGCAAGCAGCTCGCGAGGAATGCGGGCCTCGACTGGAGCCTCGGCGCGGGCGCGAGCGATGCGGACATCGAGCGCGTCACGGTGTGGATGGCCGATGCGCTCATCGCGGCGCTTACGCGCAGCCCCGCACCCGCGAACGTGGAAGCGTTGTGGCTCACCGAGCCGCTCGATCCCGTCGCGGGCGTCGCGGGAGTGATGTTCTCGGGCGGAGTGGCGGAGTACGTCTACGGGCGCGAGGCGAACGATTTCGGCGACCTGGGCAAGCGATTCGGAGAGGCGTTGCGCCAGCGTATCGATGCGGGCGGGTTGCCGTATCCGCTGCTGCCTGCGGGCGAATGCATCCGCGCCACGGCGATCGGCGCTTCGGAATACAGCGTGCAGCTCTCGGGCAACACCGTCTACATCTCCAATCCCGGCGGGCTCCTGCCGCGCAAGAACCTACAGGTGCTGCAGCCCGACATCTCGCTCTCGGGGGAGATCGACGCGGCGCGCGTGACGCAGGCGATCGGCCGCCACTTCGCGGCCTTCGACCTCGTCGAGGGCGAGGCCGAGGTGGCGTTGGCGTTTCGCTGGTCGGGCGCGCCTTCGTATGCGCGCCTCGCCGCTCTCGCGCGCGGCATCGTCGAGGCCCTGCCGATGACGCTCCTCGAGGGCCGTCCGCTGTACCTCGTGTTCGACGGCGACATCGCGCATTCGCTGGGAGCCCTGCTGAAGGAGGAGTGGTCGGTGGCCTCCGACGTGCTCGTGATCGACGGGGTGTCGCTCTGGGACTTCGATTATGTCGACCTGGGGCGCGTGCGCATGCCGTCGTACACGGTGCCGGTGACGATCAAGTCGCTCGTCTTCAGCCAGGGGTCCCCAACTCGTTGGGGCGATTCGACATCCCGCGCGACGCGCCACGGCCGTGGCCACGATCACGATCATGGCCACGGCCATCACCACCATCATCACGACGATCATTCCCCGCGATGAACGACGCCCCATTGCGCCAGCAGCTCGCCGACGCGCTCACGATGCTCGAGGGCGCGGAGGTGATCGACTTCAACGGACACATGAGCTGCCGCCTGCCGGGCAGCGACAATATCCTGATCAATGCCGGCAAGTCGGTGCGAAGCGCGCTCGGCCCCGCGGACATCATCGCCATCGACATGGACGGCAAGCCGGTCGCGGGCGATGCCGTCCCGCCGATGGAATTCCATATCCACACCGAGATCTATCGCCGCCGCCCGGAAGTGAACGCTGTGGCGCACACGCATCCGCTGTGGTCGACGCTGTTCAGCATGGCGGGCGTGCCGGTCGAGCCGGTGACCATGCAATCGGCCGTGATGGGCCCGATCCAGTTCTTCGACACGATCGCCTCGATCAACGAGAAGGCTCTCGCCGAGAAGCTCGCCGCCGCGCTCGGGCCGCACCGGGTCGTGATGCTGAAGTCTCACGGCGCCGTGGTGGTCGGCGCGGACATCGTCGAGGCGTTCGTGCTCGGCATCTACCTCGAGGAGACTGCGCGGCGGCAGTACCTGGCGCGCGCGCTCGGCACGCCGCATGCGTTGAGCGCCGCGCAGGTCGAGAAGATCGGCGCCAACCTGCGCAGGCCGCATCTGCTGAAGAAGGTGTGGGACTACCACCACGCCAAACTGCGACGCTAGGAGCAGTCCCGGCGCAGGCCGGGATCCAATCTATACTCGTATTGCTATGCAGACCGACGTTCTACATAAAGGAACAGCCCTGATCGGCGGCGCGCCGCCGCGCGAGGCCCGCCGCTTCGAATGGGGATGGGTCGTGATCGCCGTGTGCGTGGTGCTCACGGTGTACATCGCGGTGGTTCCGCTCGGCTTCCTCCTCTGGCAGAGCTTCTTCACGCCGCAGACGGCCTCGCTGCCCGCGGTCTTCACGCTCTCCAACTACACGGAGGCGTACGGCAGCAGCGAGACGGCGCGGCTTTTCTGGAATTCGGTGAAATTCGCCGTCGGCACCTCGCTCTTCTCCTTCGTCGTCGGCACCGGCCTCGCGTGGATGAACGAGCGCACCAACACGCCGTTCAAGAACCTCTTCTACGCGCTGTCGATCATCCCCCTCATCATTCCCGGCATCCTCTTCACGGTCGCGTGGATCCTGCTCGCGAGCCCGAAGATCGGCATCGTGAACCTCGCCCTGAAGAGCTGGTTCGGAATCGACGAGCCGCTCTTCGACATCTATTCCCTGTGGGGCATGATCTGGATCGACGGCCTGCACTACTCGCCGATGGCCTTCCTGCTCATGTCGGCGGCGTTCCGCTCGATGGATCCGGCGCTCGAGGAGTCCGCGATGATGAGCGGCGCGAACGTCTTCCAGGTTGCCTGGCGCATCACGCTGCGGCTGTCGTGGCCGGCGATCTTCGCCACCATCCTCATCCTCTTCGTGCGCGCCATCGAGTCCTTCGAGGTGCCCGCGCTCGTCGGCCTCCCGGTGGGGATCCAGGTCTTCACCTCCTCGATCTACCAGGCGGTGCACCGCTATCCCAGCCAGGTCGGCCTCGCATCGGCCTACGCCGTGACGCTGCTCGCCATCACGAGCGTGGGCGTCTATTTCGTCTCGCGCCTGTCGGGCCAGGGATCGAAGTACGCGACGATGACGGGCAAGGGCTTCCGCCCGCGCCAGATCGACCTGGGTCCGTGGCGCTGGCTCACCGCGGGCATCTTCATCGTCTATTTCCTGGTGATCGTGGTGCTGCCGTTCCTGGTGCTGCTGTGGTCCTCGTTCCAGAGGTTCTACTCGGTGCCGTCGTGGCACGCGCTGCAGAACCTCACCATCGAGCCGTACCGGTTCATCCTCACCTACCCGAACCTCACGCGCTCGGTCTGGAACAGCATCCTGCTCGCCTTCGGCAGCGCCACGGTGATCATGCTGGTGACTTCCGTCATCTGCTGGATCGTGGTGAAGACCAGGCTTCCCGGCCGCTGGCTCCTCGACAACATCGCCTCGCTGCCGCTGGTGTTCCCGGGGCTGGTGCTCGGCCTGGCGATCATGATTTTCTATCTCAATTTCGACATCGGCGTGTACGGCACCATGTGGATCATGTTCATCGCCTACGTGACGCGCTTCATGCCGTACGGGCTGCGCTACAACACGACCTCGATGCTGCAGATCCACAAGGAGCTCGAGGAATCGGCGGCGATGAGCGGGGCCTCGTGGTTCACGACTTTCCGCCGCATCATCCTGCCGCTGTTGAAGCCCGGCCTGGTGGCGGGCTGGATCTACATCATGATCGTGTCGATCCGCGAGCTGTCGAGCTCGATCCTGCTGTACAGCCCGGGAACGGAAGTGGTTTCGATCGTCATCTGGGAGCTGTGGGAGAACGGGCAGTACGTCGAGCTCTCCGCGCTGGGCGTGCTCTTCATCCTCGCGCTCCTGGTGCTGGTGGTGGCGGCGCAGTGGCTCGGCAAGAAATTCGGCGTCAAGGAGTGATGCGGGCGAAAAGCGGCGGAACACAGATGAACACGGATAAACACAGAAAGGGCAAAAAGCGCTTGGAGCTTCGAGATACTGCAACCATGGGCACGAAGCTCAATTGCCGTTTGGCTTTTCCGTGTTCATCTGTGTTCATCTGTGTTCCCCGAGTTGCCTCAAGGAGTCGACAGTGCTGAGAGTGGAGGGGCTCTTCACGGAGTATCCGAACGAGAAGGGCGAGATCGTGAAGGCGGCGCAGGACGTGACCTTCACGGTGCCCGAGGGCAAGCTCTTCACGCTGCTCGGCCCCAGCGGCTGCGGCAAGACCACGACTCTGCGCTCGATCGCCGGGCTGGAGAAGCCGCGCGTGGGCGAGATCGCGGTGAAGGATCGCATCGTCTATTCCTCGTCGAAGGGCGTCTTCGTGGCGCCGAACCGGCGCGGCTTCGGCATGGTGTTCCAGTCCTATGCCATCTGGCCGCACATGAATGTCTTCGAGAACACCGCGTTTCCTCTCGAGGTCGGCGACAAGAAGCTCTCGCGCCGGGAGATCCGCGACAAGGTGATGCGCGTGCTCGCCGCGGTGCAGCTCGACCACCTCGCGGACCGCGAGGCGACCAAGCTCTCGGGAGGGCAGCAGCAGCGCCTGGCGCTCGGGCGCGCGCTGGTGATGGAGCCGCAGCTGCTCCTCCTCGACGAGCCGCTCTCGAACCTCGACGCCAAGCTGCGCGAGAAGATGCGCTTCGAGCTGAAGCGCCTGCAGCGCGAGCTGGGCATCACGACCGTCTACGTGACCCACGACCAGAGCGAGGCTCTCGCGCTCTCGCACGAGATCGCGGTGATGAGCGAGGGACGCATCCAGCAGATCGCCACGCCGCGCGAGATCTACACGCGGCCCGTGAACGCCTTCGTCGCCGATTTCGTCGGCAGCACCAACTTCCTCGACGGTTCGGTCCTCGGCGCGGACGGCGAGGCCGGGCGCATCCGCGTGCGCACGGAGATCGGAGATGTGACCGTGCTCGCCACCGAGGCCCTGCGCGCCGAGGACAAGGTGCTCATCTCGGTGCGGCCCGAGGACGTCGAGCTCTCGGAGGCGAAGCCCGCGGGCATGAACGTCTGGGAGGGCCGGGTCGACCAGAAGGTGTTCCTCGGCGAGTTCCTCGACTTCCAGGTGAAGCTCGGCAGCCGTACGCTGCTGTCGCGACAGCACCCGTCGCTGCGCACGCCGATCGGACAGCCGATCTTCATCCAACTCGATCCCGACAAGTGCGTGGCGCTGAAGGCCGCCTGAAGAGCCCGCATGCAAAAGAAACACGCCCGACTCAAGATCAAGACCGCGACGCGGCCGTCGAGGTATCCGGTGAGCCCGGCCAAGGAACGTTGGGCCTCGGATCTGATCGTTGATCTTCTCCACGCTTATGACCTGCCGCACGCGGCGTTGAATCCGGGCGCGAGCTATCGCGGGCTGCACGATTCCATCGTGAACTATGGGCAGAACCGCCCGACGATGATGCTCTGCCAGCACGAGGAGACCGCGGTGCAGATCGCCCACGGCTACGCCAAAGCGAGCGGCCAGCCGATGGTAGCGATCCTGCATAACCTGGTCGGCCTGCTGCACGCCAACATGGCGATCTACTACGCTTACATCGACCGCGCTCCGGTGTTCATCGTCGGTGCCACCGGCCCGATGGACGAGACCAAGCGGCGCCCGCGCATCGACTGGATCCACACCGCGCAGGGGCAGGGAGAAGCGGTTCGCAACTACACCAAGTGGGATTACCAGCCGCACACGATCGACGGCGCTCCGGAGTCCTTCGCGCGCGCCTACGGCGTGATGATGACGCAGCCGCAGGGCCCGGTTTACATGGTCTATGACGCGTGGCTGCAGGAGCAGAAGCTCGACCATGAGGTGAAGCTGCCGCCGGCGAGCGCGGTGAAAGTCCCGGCGCGCATCGGGCCCGATCCGGCGGCGCTGGCGCGGGCCGCCGACATGATCGCGAGAGCCGAGCATCCGGTGATCATTACCGAGTACGCGGGGCGCGATCACGCGGCGTTTTACTCGATGATCGAGCTGGCGGAGAGTGCCGGCGTTCCGGTGTACGACTGCAACGGCCGCCTCTCCTTCCCGAGCCGGCACCCGCTGAACGTGAGCCTCTCGAAGGATGCGTTTCGCGACGCGGACTTGATCGTCTGCCTCGACGCGCGCGACTGGGAGAAGCCGACCACCGAGCTCGTGAGCACCACGCGCGAGCTGGCCTCGGTCGTTCCCAAGGGCGCGAAGTGGATCGAGATCGGCTTCGGCGACCTGGAGCTCTCCAGCTGGGCATTCGACTACCAGCGCATGAACCACGCGGACCTGCGCGTAACGGCCGACACCACGCTCGCCATCCCGATGCTCACCGCGCTGCTCAACGCGCGCCTCGCCAAGGACGCGAAGCTGCGCGCCAAGGTGAAGGGGCGCATCGCGGCGGTCTCCGCGAAGACCCAGGCGCGGCGCGCGAAGTGGGCCGAGCAGGCGAAAGAGGACTGGGGCGCGAGCCCGATCAGCCTGCCGCGCCTGGCCTCCGAGGTGTGGAACGCGATCAAGGGCGAGGACTGGGTGCTCGCCGCGGGCACGCTCGAGGACTGGACGCGCAAGCTCTGGGACTTCGACAAGCCGTACCGCCACCCGGGCCGCTCGCTCGGCACGGCCACCCAGATCGGAATCTCGCTCGGAGTGGCGCTCGCGCACCGCGACGAGAAGCGCCTGGTGGTCGACATGCAGCCCGACGGCGACCTGATGTTCGACGCCGGCGCGCTGTGGGTCGCGGCGAAACACCGCATTCCCATGCTCGTCGTCATGTACAACAACCGCGCCTACTACAACGACTGGGAGCACCAGATTCGCATGGCGAAGCTGCGCGGCACGCCGGTCGATCGCGCGCATATCGGCATGGACATGACCGACCCCGATCCCGATTTCGCCTCGATGGCGAAATCGATGGGCTGGTATGCGGAGGGGCCGATCGACGATCCGAAGAAGGTCGCCGCGGCGCTGAGGCGCGCCATCGCGAAGGTGAAGTCCGGCCGGCCCGCGCTGATCGATACGTTGACGCAAATGAGATGAGACCCGAGATGCGAGACGCGAGACGCGGGACGGCAATCGGAAAGGTCGGATTCATCGGCGCCGGACGCATGGGCCAGCCGATGATCGGGCACGTGGTCGCCAAGGGATTCGACGTCTCGGTTTTCGACATCGATCCCGCCAAGCAGGTGATCGTCGAACAGCGGAAGGCGAAATGGCAGGGCGATGCCACCGCGCTCGCGCGATCGAGCGATGCGATCCTCATCTGCGTGGGTTTCGACCGCGAGTTACGCGAGCTCTTTTCCCCGGCCGGGCCGTTGCGGGACGCGGCGCGCGGCACCATCGTCGCGGTGCTTTCCACGGTGCATCCCCAGACGGTCATCGAGCTGGCCGAACAGGGCTCGAAGCGGGGCATCCGCGTTCTCGACTCGACGGTATGCCGCGGCGGCAAGGCGGCCGACGACGGTACGCTCTTGTCTTTCGTCGGCGGCGACGCCGACGACGTCTCGCGTCTCAAGCCTGTTCTCGCGTCCTTCTCGACGGACATCGTGCACACCGGGGGCGTCGGCACCGCCCAGGTCGCCAAGGCGGCCAACAACATGGTGATGTGGTCGTGCCTCATCGCCGACCACGAGGCGCTGGCGCTCGCGCAGCGCTACGGCATGGACGTGGAGAGGCTGCGCGAGGCGTTGCTGCTGTCGAGCGCCGACAACTACGTGCTCCGCAACTGGAAGGCGAACACCATGGCGTGGGCCGAGGACGACATGGAAATCGTGCAGCAGATGGCGGCCGACCGGGGGATCGCGCTTCCCCAGGCGGGACTGAACCGCGAGCTCTGCCGCCTACTCAAACCCAAGCGCTTCAAGCTCGACGAATACGGCGTCTAGGAGACAGACATGGACACTACTGAGAGCGTCACCCCGGCAGTCGGCAAGGCCGGGCCCGGCGAAACGGTCGCCAACGAGTCCCACTATCACAGCAAGAAGGACCGCGTCTTCGTGCGCGGCATCCAGGGCCAGTACAGCCTGAAGGACGAGCTGGCCCGCCTGCGGGCGATGCCGCGCGTGCGCAAGGGAAAGGAAATCAAGTTCAACGACGGCCCGCAGGCCTACAGCCGGCACTACGTCGAGCCCAAGGACGCCATCACGCAGACCTTCCACCTTCACATGGAGGAGTACGGCCCGGGCGGAAAATCGCAGAAGCACGGGCACGTGAATGAAGCGGCGTTCTACATCCTCGACGGCGAGGGCTACGAGATCCACGACGGCATCCGCTACGACTGGAGGGCCGGCGACATCGCGATCGTGCACAACAACTGCGTGCACCAGCATTTCAACGCGAGCGCGACCAAGCCGGCGCGCGCCCTCGTGATCAAGACCAAGCCCATGTACATGTTCATGAACATGCTGTTCCAGAAGCAGGTGGAACCGCGGCCGGGCGTTCCCGCCCCGGGCGGAGAGGGCTTCAAGGCGCGCGAGGGCGAAGACGACTACAACCACGAATCCGGATCCAAGTAACCAAGACAGGAGCACGACCATGGCATGGGGCGAATCGAAGACATGGAAGAAGGGCACCGCAAACCAGGCGCTCTACCAGGCGCTGCTCGATGACGCGGCGCAGGCGCCGGCGCGCAACGCCAAGCGCAAGAAGATCCTGCATCCCGAGGACATGCCGTGGGAGCTCTCGCGCCACGGGCTGCTCAAGCACCTCATGAACGAGGGCATGAACACGCGCATGGAGACGGTCGACGCCTACATGCTGATCCTCCCGCCGGGCAGCCGCTCCGGGAAGCACCGCCAGCTCGCCGAGGAATGCATCTACGTGGTCGAGGGGCGCGGCTACGACCTGCACCAGGACTACGACGTCGAGATCACCGACACGTACCACTGGGAGCCGCAGAAGGAAATCAAGCGCTACGAGTGGGAGGCGGGCGACGTGATCTACGTTCCGCCGAACACCGCGAGCCAGCACTTCAACGCCGATCCCGAGCGTCCGGTGCGGCTCATCTCCGCGGTGAACCGCATCTACAAGGCGAGCGGGCTGAACGACCTCGAGCAGCTCGAGGACGCGCCCGAGTACCGCCCGGGCGTCACCGTGACCCCGGAGATGGTCGAGGACTTCCTGCGCGGGCGCGTAAAGGTCACGGCATAGAAAACCAGGGGAGCAAGATGGCCAAGGACGCAACCGTATCCGAAGACCTGGCGAACAAGTTCGCCACCGAGAAGGACACGCCCTATACGCGCTGGGTGAAGTCCGAGGGGCTCGAGATCCAGAGCGCGATGTACCAGCAGAACCTGCACGCGGTGGAGCTGAAGCCCTGGCCGCGCAGGGGCGGCAAGGGCGTCTTCCTGAACCACGACGCGTCGCGCACCTCCAACGACGCCTACGTCTGCGAGATCCCGCCCGGCAAGGAGCTCGCCCCGCAGCGCCAGCTCTTCGAGGAGATGATCTACATCCTCGACGGGAGAGGCTCGACCGCAGTGTGGAACGACGCGGGCGTGAAGCTCACTTTCGAGTGGAAGGCGGGCGCGATCTTCGCCGTGCCCTTGAACGCGTGGCACCAGCACTTCAACGGCTCGGGCAAGGATGCCGCGCGCTTCGTCTCGGTCACCAACGCGCCCACCATCATCAACGCCTTCGGCGACATCGACTTCGTCTTCGGCACGGCCTGCGACTTCAAGGACCGCTTCAACGGCGAGCCCGACTACTTCGCCAACAAGGGGGAGCAGAAGGGCCTGCTGCTCGACACCAACTTCGTCGCCGACGCGATCAACCTGCCGCTCATCGCGGCCAAGGAGCGCGGCGCCGGCGGCGGGCACATCCGCTTCAGCATGGCGAAGGGCTCGATGAACAGCCACATCTCGCAGTTTCCCATCGGCACCTACAAGAAGGCGCACGCCCACGGCCCCGGCGCCTACGTGATCGTGATGAGCGGCGAGGGCTTCAGCCTCATGTGGCCCGAGAGCGAGGAGCCGAAACGCTACGAATGGCGCGAAGGCACGCTCATCGTCCCGCCCAACATGTGGTTCCACCAGCATTTCAATACGGGCACGACCCCGGCGCGCTACCTCGCGTTCAAGTCCGAGGGGGTGGCCATCCGCAACGCCCAGGGCGTGCCGAAGGCCTGGATCAGCAAGCGCCTGGGCGGCGACCAGATCGACTATGCCGACGAGTC
>WNFI01048387.1_pt1 | contig 25150 bp, 18 predicted proteins | sample 5400471 | NCBI WGS metagenome assembly WNFI01 (sample SAMN13153348, study PRJNA577476) | soil metagenome | isolation source: 100 cm saprolite on Douglas fir-dominated hillslope | place: USA:California | collected 2013-09-17 | reverse complement strand
CCTCTGACGCCGGCTCAGATAGTTTTCCTGCGGCAATTGCTCGTAGCGATGTCGCACGCATGGACTTGGGAGGGAAGTGGTGGCCTTTGGTATCTGTTCGAGGACAAACAGAACCCGCTGATGAACCTCCTGAAGAAAATCCACTTCGTTACCGATCTCTAGCCCGCGCACAATCGGTGTGAAGTGAGCCAGGACAAGTCCCGGCCGATTGAACACTAAGGGCTCACTAGTCGGCGGCGCCATCATGCTACGGGCGATTTCCACCAAGGCGGCCAGTTGCCGGCCCTTGGCCCGGCCAATTCCCTTCAATCGTTGGAAGTCCATCGGCTGCCAACTGGCGAGTCCGGCAATCGAGCCGGCTTGGGCAATGAGCTGGGAGGCGAGTCCAAGAACAGAGTGTCCCCGGATTCCCGTGTGAAGCATGATGGCGATCAGTTCGGGGTCGCTGAGTACAGCTACTCCGGAGGCTTCAAACCGTTGCTGCGGTTGCTCGCCGCAGGCGATGGGCGGTGTCTGGTGTTGGTCGTAGAAGTCTAACATGGATTGTTGCATGTTGCCATGCGCCCGTGCGCACCCTGTTCGGGCTGGGTTGCCCGGTTATCAAGGCGCACTCCGCGCGTTGGCACTTGAAGGCACACCCAACCACGGCCGAGGCCGCCGAGTGAGGAGCCTAGTTGCTCCTCGCGAGGGGGAAGGCCGAAGGACGGAATGGAGGAGCGCAGCGAAGCGAGAACTCCATGGCGGGTGTGACAGAATAGGGCAGCGAGCGGAGGCGGAGAATTCTTTCAACTCGCGACCGTGTTCGCGGATGTCGGCCGGAAATCGGTTCAGCTACCACGGTGCGCGCTGCACCTATTTCCGGGGCGGTGTGCGCGACCTGCGCCGTTGACGTGCGCGCACGGGTATCATGCAAACAGAATCCATATTCTCCACGCTGCTCGCTGCGGCAGCTTTTCTGAAACACGCGGTTCAAGGTGTCGCCAGCCAGGCGGTCCGTGACGCTTACGAGGCCGTGAAATCCTACCTGCGGAAAAATTCACCACGAATCCTGACGCCGCGCGTGCGCTTGAACTCGCGACCGAAAAACCGGAGTCGCTGATCCGAAAGGCTCTCCTCGTTGAAGACAGCGCGGCGGCCGGCTTGGACCGCGATTCGGAACTGGCACGGCTCATCGAAACCCTCGCGGCGTTGCTTCCGCCGCCAGCCGACACGGTAAGCCAAAACGTCCGCGTGACCGGTCAACGCAATATCGTCCAGGTCGCCGGGCGGGATCTAATCCGAACGGAAAGAGTCATCCGTCGAAATACGATCACTCCTGATGAGCGTCACCTCACCGTTGAGCAACGCGAGCGCATCCGCGAGGTGGCCGGCGAACTTGCCGACCGGCTCGCCGGTGACGAAGGAGAGGCCAATTTTGCGGCCGTGCATCGAATGCTCCAGTGCCGGTTTAAGATTGCCTCCTACCTTTTGATTCCGCGCGGCCGGTATGAGGAAGCCCTTGGCTTTCTCCGGCAGCATCGGGCCATCAACCGTTCGCATCTGCGCAGTCGCAACCCCGTCGCCTACCAGAACGATTTTTACCGGGCGATCTTTGCCGGTGCGCGCGAACTTGGTTGGCACGGCGAGCAGGTCTATCGGTTCGCGACGGAAAAGTTGGGGCTGAAAACCGCCGTCGCATCCCTCAAGGCACTCGGCCCTGTTCAGTTGAAAGCGCTCGCTGGATTCATCCAACCCGAGGTGCGGAGCGCAGACCTGCGGCGGTTGACGCTCCGCGTCATGCGACACATGGCGGCCCTTCGAAGCTTCGCGCGAGCGGAGCGCAGTAGGGCGTCGCGGGGGCCGCACTCTGCCGAAGCATCGCGGACGACGTTGAGTAAAACCAAGCAGCGCCGCTATTGCCGGAATGTTCGGTTCTTAAACTACTGACCATGTACCGATAACTTGTCGAACATCTCGGGACGCTCTCGATTGCCCTGCTGCTCGGGCTGGGATGGAAGGCACTAAATGACGTGCCGGAGTCGTACCATGAGGGTATCGGATTTTCGGCCAAGAAGCTCCTGCGGCTTGGCATCATCCTGCTCGGCGTGAGGCTCAATTTAGAACTTGTTTTACATGCGGGGCCCAAAATTTTGTTGCTCGATGTCACGGTGATTACGGCCGGCTTGCTGGGCATCAGCTGGCTCGGGCGACGTTTTGGTCTAGATCCGGTGCTCGCGACCTTGATTGCAGTCGACAGCTCAATCTGCGGAGCCTCGGCCGTGGCGGCGGCGGGGCCGACGCTGCGCGCGAAGGATGATGACATCGCCCTCGTGGTGCCCATGTGCAGCTTGATCGGGACGACGGCGATGTTGGCGTTCACGTTCGTGCAGCACCGTTGGACGCTCACACCAGCGCAGTATGGGATGATGACGGGCTCAACGCTGCATGAAGTTGCGCAAGTCATGGCGGCGGTCACGCCGTTCCCGGAAGCGGCAGAGATGGGGACAGTGACAAAACTTACCCGGGTTGTGTTGCTGGTGCCGACCATTCTTATACTCGGTTGGGCCTTCGGCCGCGGTCGGATTCGCAACACTGGCGTGATGGCGGATGCGGTTCCGCTTCCGGCTGTGCCGAAGCCGTGGTTCGTGCTCGGCTTCCTGCTGGTGGGAGTCGGCAACACCTTAGCGTTACATTTTCTTCCTACGCAGCACGTACAGATTACCCGAATCAATCAACAGATGCTGGACGTCGCGAATTTCCTGATGGCGATGTCGATGGCCGGGATGGGCTTGCAAGTTGATTTCGCTCGGCTCCGTTCGAATGGCCTCCGTGCGGTCGGCACGGCGGTCCTTGGTTGGGTCGTCTTGGCGAGTTTGGCCATCGGCGAAATCTGGGTCTTGGCTGGTTAGTATCTAGCTAATCCCGGTACTGCGGCTGTCCAAGCGGTGATCGAAGTGAAGCGCTGTTGGGTCTGGCAAAAACTTTAGCTGACATCCCATCGGTCGAATTCATCCTCCGGGTATGCATGATTACCGGCTCCATGTTTTCCGCGTCGTGGCGGAGCAGCTCAATTTTACGCGTGCTGCCGCAGTGCTGAACATTTCGCAGCCGGCCGTCACACAGCATATTAAGCAACTGGAGGAGCACTATGCGCAGCCGCTATTCGTCCGCGCTCCTGGTGGGATCACGCTGACCCCGGCGGGCCATGCGTTATTCGATCATACGGGGCGCGTGGAGGCGTTGCACCTCGAGGTGCAGGAACGTATGCGCGCGGGACTGGCCCTTGCAGCTGGACCTTTAAAACTTGGAGCGAGCACCACCATCGCGCAATATCTGTTGCCGCGATGGCTTGGTCAGTTTCAGCAACAGCATCCTAGAGTGAAATTGTCTCTGCGCATAGGCAACACGGAAGAAGTCGTGGGGGCGCTGCTCGCACATCGCATCGATCTCGGGTTGATCGAAGGACCGAGCGGTCGGCGCGAACTAAAGACCGAGCGATTCTACGACGACGAAATTGTTCCGGTCGTCTCACCGGATCACGGATTGGCGAAGAAAACACGCGTCACGGCTTCGGACATCGCTACGACGCCATGTGTCCTGCGCGAACCCGGCTCAGGAACTCGCCATGTCGTGGAGGCGGCACTCAAGCGAGCGGGGATCAACCCGAGAAAACTCAAGGTTATACTCGAGATGGAAAGCAGCGAAACGATCAAAGGCGTTGTCGAAACAGGTGTCGGCGTCGGCTATCTGTCGCGCCTTGCACTCCGGCATGAACTCGCGGAAGGATGTCTCGTGGAACTGCGAGTCGCAGGACTGCAAATCAAGCGTCCGCTTTACGTGCTTTATCCGCAAGGTCCGCGGCCAACAGGACCGGCGGGTGTATTTGCAGACTTTCTGGCGCAGGCAGCGGCAGCGAAATAAAATCTGAAGTCCGTAAATGTTTTTGAAGCCAGAACTCGGAACTCGAGACTAAGTCGGAAGCAGGCAGAGTATCCGCGAAAGATCACGAATCGCTGCGAATGGAATTGATTTAGAAAACCATCGGTCCTGAGGCTGACCAAACGGTGAAAGCGTCAGCGTTTTTTTCGGCCGACTTTGATCAAGGCCCAGATGAAGAGAATACCCATGATGATGAAAAAACTGAAGTAGCGCATCTCCATCAGCCCAAGCCGGACCGCGAACATAAAGCGCGGTACCAGGAAGCAGAGCACGGCAAAAAGCACCAGGCCCAGCATCACCGGCAAGCGGGTACGATCGGATTCCTTCATCAAGGTCATCAAGTCGCGAGAGGTCGGGCGCGCAAGCCGTTTCACTAAATTTTCCTGCAGCGCCGGTCATCGATAAGACGGGCGAAAATCGCTGCTACTCTGTGAAGGTGTTTCAACATCGTCTTCCACATGCCTTTTTTCTCGCGAACGCCAGTCCGAGTGAACCCACCGGTTCGGTGGCTGAGGTGCAAGGGTTGTATGGACCGTTTACGTTCACCGAGCGACTTCTCCAGAAGATTTGGCTACGCCGGCAGTTTTCCTTGGAGGCGGCGACAGTGGAGGGGAAGCCGCTCTCTATTATAGATAGCGGACGATGGAATTTGCTTGGGGGCCCTGATTTTAAGGACGCGCACATTCAGATCGGCGACGTGCACCTGCGGGGAGACATCGAACTTCATTTATCGTCCGAGGACTGGGTCTCGCATGGGCATGAATTTGATCCGGCGTATGACCGCGTTGTGTTGCACGTCGTATTGTTTCCGGCGCCCGCGGTGAGGCGCAGTGCATTTACTTACTCCGGGCGGTTGCTGCCGACACTCGTTTTGCTGCCGTTGTTGAAACACGACCTGGAAGAATACGCGGCGGACGAAGTTGTCGAAACCATGGCGGGCAACGATGGAACCGCAGCGCTGGAGAAATTAGGACAAATTCCGATGGGCGACCGTGGTCCGTTGCTGCGGGAGAAGGCGATGTGCCGTTGGAGAAAGAAAGTCCACTATGCGCGAAAACGCTTAGATCTATTGGGTTGGGAAGAGGCGTGTCATCACACGGCGCTCGAGATACTGGGATACCGTTTCAATCGCTTGCCGATGCTCAAGATTGCGTCGATGGTGATGCTGCATCGGTGGACCGAGCTTGAGGAGATCGATATTCCCTTGATTTGGGCTTTGGGAGGCCGTGAGTGGAGCATGCAGGGCGTGCGACCAGCGAATCAACCCGGACCGCGCTTGCGGCAGTATTTCAGATGGGTGAAGGCACACCCCCGCTGGCCGGCAGAACTGGAGCGGTTGGGCGCGGGTTGGTTGGGCAAGGGGTCGTTGATCGATCCGACCGGCGCGGTTCGCAAGGCGCATCGGTTTGGCGAACTTCGGCGCCAATTGTCCGACGAGGTCATGGCACACGCTGTAAGCGGGCAGCGGCTGGATACGTTAATGTGCGATGGATTTCTCCCGCTTTTGGCAGCACAATTGGGACGGGAAGAGGAACCAGCCTTTTGGTTTCACTGGTTTCCGGGCGACTTTCCGGGACGCTTTCCTTTCTGGTTAGGTCGACTGGGTCTAGTCGAGAGGCCATTGCAACCGCTTTGCCACGGCCTTTTGCAAGGGCTTTTGGGATGGTTAATCGAACAAGAGCGTGGTCACTAGTTAAGTCAGGTGGCACGGCAGCGTCACAATCTCAGGACTTGCCAGGTTTCCACATGCGGAAATTGTTTTGAATGGGCAAGTTGCGCATTGCGGGGGAGGGGCTTGACAAGTTTTAAGTGCCACCGCTACTTTAACCGTTCTACCACAGTACACTTTCAGCTTAAGTGGGTCTTCGGCCCGCTTTTTTTTTCTATAACACCAATCCTATGAGCAGCGAAATCTTATCCGTCCTTGAATACATGGAGAAGGAGAAAGGTATCGGTCGCGCCGACATGATCGCCGCAATCGTGAATGCGATCAAAGGTGCCGCCCAGAAAGGTGTGAACTCCGGCCAGGAGCTCAAAATCGATATCAATCCGCGGAATGGCCAGCTGAGCGCTTGGTCGCTTCTTAAAGTGGTCGATTCGGTCAGTGATCCACGTGTTGAAATTCACATCGAGAAGGCGCAGGCCCTTAAACCCGGCGCTCAGATCGGTGAATTCATTGAAAGAGCAATCGATCCGTCCTATCTCGGGCGCATTGCTGCGCAGACCGCTCGCCAAGCGATCATGCAGCGTCTTCGTCAGTTCGAAAAAGAGCGTATCTACGATGACTTCAAAGATCTCGTCGGCGATATAGTATCTGGTACTGTCCGCCGTCGCGAGCGCAATGACCTCTTTATCGATCTCGGTAAGGCGGAAGCCATGCTGCCCGGCAAGGAGCAGGTCCCTGGCGAAGAGTACGCCCCTGGTGAGCGTATCCGTTGTTTGTTGATGTCTATCGATTCCACGCCGCGCGGCCCGGAACTTATTCTCAGCCGCGCGAGCAGCCGTTTCGTGCGCCGTCTTTTCGAAGTCGAAGTGACCGAAATCGCAGACGGCACGGTGAAAATCGAAGCGTTCGCGCGCGAACCAGGTTATCGCACGAAGATAGCGGTGAGCACCTCCGATCCCAAAGTGGATCCGGTTGGCGCTTGTGTCGGCGCCCGCGGCGCTCGCGTGAAGAGTATTGTTCGCGAATTGGGCGGCGAAAAGATCGATATCATTCCTTATCGTAGCGACCCGAAAGAGATGATCATCGAAGCGCTCAAACCGGCCGTGCCGAAAAGCATCACCCTCGATGAGAAAAATCATCGCGCCATTCTTGAAGTTTCCGAAGAGGATCTTGCCGTCGCGATCGGACGGAAAGGCCAGAACGTCCGTTTGACTTCTCGTCTGGTTGGGTGGAAAGTCGACGTGGTTAAGAAAGAAGCATCCGGTCCTCAAACCATTGGTCAAAAGGTCGGTGCTGCTGCTTCTGCTCTCACAAAGATCGGTATCGAAGAAAGCCTCGCGCAACGACTGGTTACGGCCGGTCTCAATAGCGCTGAAGCCTTCGAAGGTGTCGAAGCCAACGATCTGATTGAAGCCGGGTTCACGCCCGACGAAGCGGAAAGCATACTTAAAAAAGTCCATGCGTCCTCGGGCGCCTGAATCCAGAATCTATTAACATTACCTATACATTTACGAACTGATGAGCATCCGTATCCACAAACTCGCAGAAGAGATTGGCATGGAAAACAAGGATCTTTTGACCTTGTTAAAGGAGCTCAAATTCATTGCGCCTGACGTCAAATCTGTGTCGAGCACACTCAGCGATATTTACGCTGAGGAAGTGCGATCCAAATATGCGAAAAAAGCGGTAGAGGCTGCTCCGGCGGTTGCCATCGAAGTGGCCGAGCCTGTCACCGTTTCTGTGGGAGCAGCGCCTGCATCGACCGCCAATGAGTCGAGCGAAAGGCCCGCGGCTTTCACGACTAAAGTGCCTACCGGCGTTTTCGTAAAGAGTGCGCAGGACATTGTGCGCGAAAAAGAAGAGCAAGCGAAGGCAGTTGCTGCCGCCCGTGCAGCGGCCGCCCCCGCCGCTCCTATCCGTCCAGTCGTAGCAGCTCCGCCACCCGCGCCGGTTCGCGTCTTGTCGGCTCCGCAGCCGGTGGCAGCACCGCGTCCGATTGTCTCTGCACCGCCATCGGTCTCGAAACCCGCTCCGACTATTTCATCACCACGTCCGGCGCCGGCACCTGTAGCGCATCCTTTGCCTGTAGCGAAACCGGCTCCAATGGCTCTGGCTACACCGCCTCCTCTTCCGCGACCGGCTTCCGTTCCGTCCGCACCGCCTGCGCCCGTACCCGCTTCTGCTCCGCGCAGCATGGCTGCGCCTGCGCCCGTCGCGTCATCGGTTCCCACGGTTACCGAACAGGGTGGGGTCAAGATTATCCATTTGAAGCCGCCAGTCGTGGTGCGCGATTTCGCCACTGCGATTGGCGTGAAGCCTTTCAAGCTCATCTCCGAGCTCATGGAGATGAACATCTTCGCGTCGATGAACCAGACGATCGACGAACCTGTTGCCACGAAGATTGCGGAAAAGCACGGTTTCTTGCTGGAAATCAAACACCGTGGCGATGCTGCGGCAGCCGCTCCGGTGCAAAAGGACAAAGTTAAGGCGCCTGAAGTTGACGAGTCCAAGCTCCTCGAATCGCGTCCGCCGGTGGTTTGTATCCTCGGTCACGTCGACCATGGAAAAACCTCCCTGCTCGATGCGATCCGCAAGGCGAATGTCGTGGCTACCGAAGCCGGCGGTATCACCCAGCACATCGGTGCGTACCAAATCGAATTCAACAAGCGCAAGATCACCTTCCTCGACACTCCCGCTGATGACGGTTTCATGCCGCAGACCGATGAGGCGTTGAAGATTGCGCTCAACGTTAAGGAGGCGCAGCCAGAACGTTTCGCGCTCATCGTTGCCATAAATAAGATGGACGTGAAAGGCGCTAACATTGATCGCGTGAAGACGCAGATGCAGGAGCGCGGAATCGCGCCGGAAGACTGGGGTGGCGAAACGATTACCGTGCCCGTCTCAGCGCTCAAGGGTCAGGGCATCAATGAATTGTTGGAAATGATTTTGCTTCAGACCGACGTTCTCGAACTGAAGGCGAATCCGAAGGCGGAAGCCACCGGTGTCATCATTGAATCCGAGATCGAAGTGGGTCGTGGCTCCACTGCGACCGTGATCGTTCAGCGTGGCACGCTTCGCGTAGGTGACGCGCTCATTTGCGGCCCGCACTACACCAAGGTGAAGGCGCTCTTCGATGACCAAGGTAAACAGGTCAAAGAGGCTCCTCCCTCCACTCCCGTTAAGATCATCGGATGGTCCGGTACGCCCGATTCCGGTACCGCCTTCAGAGCGGTCAAAAACGAAAAAGAAGCCAAACGGCTGGCCGAAGAAGAAGAGCACCGGATCAAGAAGGAATCCGTCGTATCGGATGCCATTCCGAAAGACGTTTCGCTCGATGCACTCTTTAAGAATATCGCGGATACCCAGAACAAAGTTCTCCGCGTCGTCGTTAAATGCGATGTGTACGGTTCCGTTGAAGCCGTGCGCAACGTGCTCGAAGGTATCAAGAGCACGAAGGTCAGTTTGGAAATCGTTTCCGCTGAAGTCGGCTTGATCAGTAAGAACGATGTGCTGATGGCTAGCGCAGCGGGCGCGATCATTCTTGGCTTTAACACCAAGCAGGAGAATGGCGTCACTGCCTTCGCCAAGCATCACAATGTCCGGATCGAAACGTACGCGATCATCTATGAGCTCGGCGATAAGGTCCGTGAGATGATGGCCGATCTGCTTGAGCCTGATCTCAAGGAAATCAAACTCGGCGCCGCTGAGGTCCGTCAGGTCTTCCCGGTTGCGAAGGGGTTTGTTGCCGGCTGTATGGTCACCGAAGGCAAGGTCACCCGCAATGCGGCGGCTCGTGTTCGTCGCGGTCGGGAAATTCCATTCGCGGGCAAGGTGAGCACGCTCAAGCGCTTCAAGGACGACGCGAACGAAGTTCGCGCCGGATTGGAGTGCGGTATTCGTCTCGACGGCTACGACGGCTATCAGCCGGGCGATGTCGTCGAGTGTTACGAAGAACAAAAGGTGCGGGCGAGCCTCTGATCGATTTATGATTTACGATTGATGATGTATGATTGGTAGAAGGCTTTTCTCGAAATCATTCTTCCCAATCATAAATCGCAGATCGTAAACCATAAACCTTCCTGCCATGTCTAACCGAAGCCTGCGGGTGAACGAGCTTATCCAGCGCGAGTTGAGCGCTGTACTGCATACGCACTACCAAACGGAAGCGGCCGCGATCACGATTACGTCGGTCGACATCGCACCGGATCTACATGATGGTCGTGTCTACTTTTCGGTGATCGGTTCAGAGGAATTTGCGGAAGCGAAAAAACGCTGGCTGCGAAAAATCGGGGGCGACCTTCAACAGGAGGTGAGTCGTCGTGTGACGCTCAAATATTTGCCGAAGCTCCGTTTTATTGCCGATGGTTCGACTGCGCGCGGTGTGAAAATCACCAGCCTGCTGGATCAGCTGGATGAACCGAAGGAGCCTTAACTGTGGAGAAGTTTTACCCGGATTTCGCTCAGCGTTTTGCTGTTCTGCTTGCGCAGCTCAAAGGGAAAAAAATCGCGGTGGTTGGACACGCTCGGCCCGATGGGGACTGCATTGGTTCGCAGGTGGCATTTGCACGTACGTTGCGCACGCTTGGTTGTGACGTCGTATGTGTAAATACCGACGTTGTGCCGCGGCGTTTGGAGTTTCTCGTGCAGGACGTTTCGTTTGTACGTCCGGATCAGTATGCAGATAAAGATCGGCTCGCGATCTTTGTCGATTGCGCGGATCACGCTCGACCGGGAGATAAAATCAAAGCGCTCTTTCCGCAACCGTTTGCGAATTTTGACCATCACCTGTCCAACGTGGGATATGCCCAGCACAATTTTGTCGATGCGGGTTCGGCGGCGACCTGCGAGATTCTTGCGGGAGTCTTTATCGATGCGAACCTGACGATCGATCGCGCCGCAGCGCAGGCGCTTTATGTGGGCATTCTCACAGATACCGGTCAGTTCCGCTATAACTCGACTTCGCGCCGCACATTCCTTTTGGGAGCCGAGCTCCTCGCGCTCGGCGCTGTTCCGTCAGTCGCCGGTTATCATCTCTACGAACGCGAGACACATGGCAAACTGAAGCTCCTCCAGCATTTTCTTACATCGCTCAGGTTGGAATGCAGTGGGCGCGTGTGTATCGGCATTTTGAAAGAAGGTGTATTCGCCGAAACGGGAACGACAGCAGAAGACACTGAAGGACTTGTCGACTATGCACGCTCGATTGAAGGCGTCGATATAGGCGTGCTGATTGAAGAGCGTCCAGGAATGATCAAAGCCAGCCTTCGAGCAAAGGAGCCGGCGTATCGCGTCGACCAAATTGCTGCGCGTTTCGGCGGCGGTGGACACGCCAGCGCGGCGGGACTCAATGTCAAAGGTATGACCTTGGGCGAATTTTATCCCAAGCTCGTAGCAGAGATCACCCAGCAACTCACACAGGTTGAGGCGGAAAAATTCCAATCATGATCGGTCAAGCCAAAGAACTTGAAGGAGTTCTCCTCATCGATAAACCGACAACCTTTACGTCGCACGACGTGGTTGCTCGCCTGCGACGCAAGTTGCAGATGAAGCGCATAGGCCACGCCGGCACGCTAGATCCGATGGCAACCGGACTGCTGGTCATGCTGATTGGCCGAGCCACAAAATTATCCCAATTTCTGATCAGTGTGGACAAGGAGTACGAGGGCACGATTGAACTCGGCAAAGTCACTGATTCCCAGGATGCAGATGGTGAAGTACTGGAGACGCGCCCGGTCGCGCCATTCACCCAAGACGAGATTTTGAACACGATGAAGACTTTCATCGGCGATCAATATCAAATGCCTCCGATGTTTTCCGCGATTAAGATCGGTGGCGTGCCGCTCTATAAAAGAGCGCGGCAAGGAGAGGAAGTCGAACGAGAGCCGCGCTTTATTCGCGTCACCAGTTTCGAACTGAAACGTTTCGCGCTTCCTCATCTGGACTTTGTCTTGAAGTGCAGCAAGGGCACTTATGTTCGGACGATTGCGCATGATTTGGGGCAACGGCTCGAATGCGGCGCGCATCTTTCCGCTTTGCGTCGCACGGCGAGTGGCAAATTTAATATGGCAGATGGGATCACCTTGGAGGCATTCGAACAACTTCCGCTGAGTGAAATCGAAAAGCGCCTGATCCCGGTTCACGCGGCGGCGCCGAGTTTCGCACAACTTTAAGAGTTCGGCATTAACCCATGCCTAAGCCTCTGCAATTGTCCGGGCTTGAAGCCGCTTTCGGTTTGCCTCCCAGGCCTTTGCATTTGGCCATTGGAATGTTCGATGGCGTGCATCTTGGACATCAAACAGTGGTGGAAAGTGCGGTTCACTCCGCACGGCGTCGGAACGGCATTGCTGCCGTGCTCACATTCTATCCTCATCCGAGTGCTCTGTTTCGTGCGGACAATCCGACACGCTTGCTGATGCCGGCGGAGATGAAACTCAGCGTCCTGGGCGACCTAGGGGTTGAAGTTGTGATCCAGCAGACGTTCACCCGCGTTTTTGCCAGTATTACTGCGGAGGATTTTTTGCCACGGCTTAAAGGTTTTCTGCCGCACCTTGAGGCCGTGTATGTCGGCGAGAACTGGCGATTTGGCCAGGGGCGTAAAGGCGACGTCGCGCTTTTGGTCGAAGAAGGCCGCAAGCTCGGTATTACCGTAGTGAGTGCGAGCCGGGTGAACCACAATGGCGAGCCGATCAGCAGCACGCGGGTCCGTGGCTGCCTTGTCGAAGGACAAATTGCTACGGCGAACGCTTTGCTCGGCTATGCTTATTTTGCTGAGGGAGAGGTAAGACCCGGCAAGAGGCTCGGTCGCACCATTGGATTTCCTACCTTGAACATCGATTGGGACCCCGAGTTGCCGCCGCGATTTGGTGTTTACGCTGTTCGGGCAGGCCGGGTGGGGGAGACCGATCGACGTCCAGGCGTGGCGAACTATGGCATGCGTCCTACGGTTGAGAGCGGCGCGGTGCACCCTCGTTTGGAAGTACATATTTTAGGCGATTGTCCTTTTCAGGCCGGCGACTGCTTGCGCGTAGAATGGTTGGAATTTATCCGACCTGAACAGAAGTTTTCTGGAGTTGAAGCCCTGCGAAACCAAATCGCTCAGGATCGAGAAACCGCTGAGCGCTATTTCGCGGAATAGCGGGTGATGATATGCGTCCCGGGTTGTGTGTGGGTGGCCGACCTCTCGTTTTGTCCAATCGGATTCTGTCGTGTCGGCTAGTTCGTATAAGCTTTTGGTGAGCAATTATATCATTACAGGTGGTTTTAATAAAAATAAAACAGCTTGAAATGTTTAGATGAGACAACTACCTCCGTTTTTTTTGCGCTCCTGGACAACTTTTTGCCGAGCTTACGGCAATTAGGCGCACTTTTATTAGTTATAATATGTGATTGAGCCGAATGGCATAGTAAGTGCATAAACGGCCCCGCAAGGAAGAGACACCCTAACGTCTTGTTACCTTCATTATGTCAAAAACCTACACTCATCGAACCGACCGCACGGGATCTAAGGTCCTGTTTTGCTCGCTGGCAGCTGTACTCAGTCTGCTTCCTATCTACGCACAAACGCCAACTACAACCGCATCAAATGCCGCCGGTAGTGAAGAAACCGTTACGCTTGAGGCTGTATCCGTCACCGGGTCAAACATCAAGCGCATGGACCAGGAGAAGGTTCTCCCCGTCACTGTTTTCAACACGGAAGCGCTCGATGCTCGCAACGCGCTCACTCCTGTTGAGATCATAACGGCTCTCCCACAGGTCACCAATGTTCCGGCGAACGAAGCCTCTACGGGCGGTGCAGGACAGCGTGGTGATATTGCGACGGTTAACATGCGCGGTATCGGTTCAGGCGGTACGTTGCTGTTGTTGAACGGACGCCGGCTCGCGGCGCATCCGATCATCAATGTCACTGACTATTCGCCGAACGTCAGCACTTTGCCGACACAGGGACTCGACCATATCGACGTTCTGCGCGACGGTGCGTCTTCGATCTACGGTTCCGATGCTGTTGCCGGTGTAATTAACTATATTACGAAATCGGATTTCCGCGGCACTGAACTGCGTGTTCGCTATGGCCAACCCGAACACAAAGGTGGCCGTAACGTCGACGTTACATTGACCAACGGCACAGATTTTGCGGGCGGCAAAGGCCGCGTTGTTTCGACCTTTGAGTATCTCTATCGCGATGCGATCTTCACCAAAGACCGCAGTTTCTCGGCCAACGCCGATCACACTTCGAAGGCTCCCGCTCCCTTCAATGTACCTGGCAGTGTCTATGATGGCACATTGGGCACAGGTATTTATCCGTCCTTCACCATCGGCACTTCGACGGCGAGAAACTATTTTCGTCCGCTTGCGGGTGCAGGCAGCACGCCTGGTTTCACCACCACAGCCCCGACTCATGCCACGACTCCAGAATACTATTACAACGTAAATCAGGATGACATGGTTTTGCCGCGCACGAACCGCCAGAACTGGTTCACAACGGTTGAATATGACATTACGCCGAAGATCACCGCGTTCTCGGACTTATCGTTTTATCACTCGCACACACAACTTGAGCGCAATCCGCTGGCCTTAAATGCCCCCGGTGCTGACCAAGTGGCGGTGGTTTCAGCGGACAATCCTTTCAATCCCTACGGTTCGCGTTTCTACAGCCCAACCGGAGCTCCGAATGCAGACGGCACCGCCCGTCTTACAGGCGCGCCGCGTACCATGTCGCTCTATTCCCGTATGATTGTCGAAGACGGTCCTGAGCACGTGGAAGTCGAGGACCAAGTTTATCGTGTTGTCGCAGGTTTACGCGGCAAGCTCTGGGATACCTGGACTTGGGAATCGGCTGCTCTCTACACTCGTGGTCAAGCAACCGACCGCTCTTTCAACGCGATTCGTGAATCACTCCTCGATGCGGCTCTTCTGCGCACCGATACGACCGCATACAATCCGTTCGGCTATACATTCAAGGTTCAGAACGGAGCGGTCGTCGTTGACCAAGCTTACACGAATCCAACCAGTGTCTTAAAAACGTTCCGCGATACCTTCCGTCACGATGGCTTTAGCTCCGTCGGTAGCGTCGATTTGCGCACCGCAGGGCAAGTTGTTGATATTTGGAGCGGTCCGGTGTCTCTCGCCTTCGGCGGTGAATATCGCAAAGAAGAGTTTGGCGATCACCGTCCGGCCTTTTCCGGTCTGAATCCTGTCGAAACAGGTCTGAATCCAAGCGATAACGATTTCATAACAGCCTCTCCAAAACCCGATTCCTTTGGACAGCGGACGATCGCCAGTGGCTATGCTGAAACGGTTATACCTCTTGTGGCCCCTAAGAATCACGTTCCGTTGGTCAACTCTCTCGAGGTCACTGGTTCGGGTCGTTTTGAACACTACAGCGATTTCGGTAACACGACCCGCCCCAAGGTCGGCTTAAATTTCAAACCGCTCTCGTGGATCATGATCCGTACATCCTTCAACGAAGGTTTCACCGCGCCGAGCTTGCCCCTCGTGTTCTACCCGGCGCAGTTCAGCGTGGATACTGTACCTGGTACAACTGATACGTACCGCAATCCGGTCACCAACGAAGGTCCCTATGTTCAGAAGTCGCAGACTTCTGCGGCTAAGAACCTCCAGCCTTCCACGTCGATTGGTAAGAGTATTGGTGCGGTTGTGGACGTCCCGGTGGTCAAGGGTCTCTCCTTCTCTGCCGACTACTGGCAGATTGATCAAAACCAACTGATCGGTCAGCTCACCAACGCGCAGATCTTGAACGATGACTTGACCAAGCTGACAGCTTATTCCCAATCGGTTCCGGTTGGTCAGCTTGATGCCGGCAGCGGTACCGCGAATTACAAAGGCAGTCCTTACGTGATTCGCGCGGCTCCGACGACTACGGATCTTGCGACTTTCGCGACCTACAACACTGCGCATCCCAATGCTCCGCTCGCTCCCGTTGGTCAAATCATCTATCGCATCGCCCAGTATCAGAACTTGGCCAAAGGATACGTCAGTGGTTGGGACCTTGGAACCAACTACAACTTTCCGACGACCCCGATCGGCCGGTTCAACTTCTCCTCGGACTGGTCGTACCTTATCCGGTCCTACACCCTCCGCAACGTTCCCGGCGCCGGACTCCAGTTCCAGGAACGCATGAATGTGGACGGTACGACCCGGTGGCGTGGTAATGCAACGCTGTCATGGCGCAAGGGTCCCTGGAACGCCAGCTTCAGCGCGTATTACATCGGTAAATACGAAGACAGCTCGGCCTCGACTACCGTAGCCAATTATACGGCGCTCAATGCGCCGAGCTGGCTCGGAAAAACCTTCGACAGTGGCACTTACGTTTATCGTAACATCGTGCAAGACACGGTTACGTATAACCTCTCGGTGCGCTACAGCTTCGGCTCTAGCTCCGTCAGTTGGTTGAAGGACACAGCGATCCGCGTAGGCGTGATCAATCTCTGGGATACGAAGCCGCCGTTGACCTCGGGCAACTACGGTTTCTCGACCTCTGTCTACGGTCAGATGGCAGCGGGCCGTACGTTCACCGTAGAAATCACGAAGCGCTTCTAAGTTTTGATTTTGTTCAAAGCCCCATGCCTTTCGGCATGGGGCTTTTTCTTTTCTATAAATCGGTACCGTGCTCCGAGTCCGCTTTGTAGCGATGGAGAATTCTACTTTGAGCTCTGAATTATTTGATGTCCGCGGATCTCGACAATAAGTGCAAAAGGCTTGGCCGCCGCGGCACGCCTGTTTCATGATGTCCGTCCAACCGAGATGGATCGGACTGATTGTTTGGAACCTGATCCACGGCACAACCCCCACAACTACATATGAAAAGCTTTTTCAAATTTGGATCGCGCCTCGCGGTGCTCGCAGCATTTTGCGGCGCCGCCATGTCGCTCTCTCACGCTGCGACGCCGCCTAAGATTTCAACGCCCAAGCAACTGATCGGCTTTGAAATCGGCGCCGATTATCACATGGCGAATTATACGCAGATCGAAACGCTGTGGAAAAAGTGGTCGCAGGAATCCGACCGTATGAAGCTCGTTAGCATCGGCAGCACCGCGGAAGGTCGCACGCAGTACATGGCGATTATCAGCTCGCCGGAAAACATCAAAAACCTAGAGCACTATCGCCAGCTCTCGCAGAAGCTCGCGCTGGCCGAAGGTATTTCCGAAGAAGAAGCGCACAAGCTCGCGAAGGAAGGCAAAGCGATCGTGTGGATCGATGGCGGTCTTCACTCTTCCGAGAGCGTTAATTCGCAGCAGGAGATTGAACTCGTCTACCAAATGGTGAGTCGGACCGATGACGAGACGCTTCGATTTCTCGATGAAGTCATCCTACTCGCTCCCATTGCGAATCCAGACGGGGTCGAACTCGTCGCAAACTGGTACATGCGTCTGGAAGATGAAAAGCAACGGACGTTTGCCGGCCTGCCGCGCACGTACAACAAGTACGTCGGCCACGACAATAACCGCGACTCGATCATGTCGAGCATGCCCGAAACCGCGAACATTAACCGCGCCCTGTTTATCGACTGGATGCCGCAGATCATGATCAACCACCATCAGACCGGTCCTGAAGGCGCCGTGGTGTTCATTCCTCCGTTCCGCGATCCGTTTAATTACAATTTCGATCCATTGATCCCGCTCGGCGTCGATCAAGTCGGCACCGCCATGCATGCGCGCCTGATTGCCCAGGGCAAGGGCGGCTCCGCGATGCGCTCTGCCGCGAACTATTCGACGTGGTGGAACGGTGGTCTCCGCACCGCCACCTATTTCCATAATCAAATCGGTATTCTGATCGAGGTCATCGGCAGTCCGCGTCCAATGGAAATTCCGCTCGTTCCAAAACAGCAGCTCGCCAAGGGCGACTGGCCGTTGCCGATTGAACCGCAGGTCTGGCATTACCGTCAGTCCGTTGACTATGACATCGAGATCAATCGCGCGGCGCTCGACTACGCTGCGCGCAATCGCGAGACACTTTTGTTCAACATCTATACGATGGGTCGTCACTCGATCGAGAATGGCAGCAAGGACCATTGGACAGTGACCCCGAAGCGTATCAAGGCGCTCATCACCGCGGCGAAGGAGCTCGATCCGAATCTGCAGACCGATCCGAGCATGGAGAAAATCATCGACCGTGGTTTCCTGCCCACCAACGTTCCGACGAAACTCTATCAGAGCGTCTTGCACGATCCCACGAAACGCGATCCTCGCGGTTATATTATCTCGCCTGACCAGGACGATTTCGCAACGGCGGTAAAATTTATCAACGTGCTGCTCAAGGCGGGCGTGACCGTTCAACAAGCGACCGCTTCATTCCAAGTCAACGGCAAGACGTATCCAGCCGGCTCTTACATCGTGAAAACCGCACAGGCGTATCGTCCGGAAGTCATCGACATGTTCGAGCCACAGGACCATCCGAACGATTTTGCCTTTCCCGGCGGTCCTCCTGTCGCACCCTATGATATCACCGGTTGGACGCTGGTCACCCAGATGGGAGTGGCGTTCGATCGCCTCATCGATGGATTCGATGGCCCATTTGCGAAACTTGGTTTCGACCTTCAAAAGCCACCTGTTGCGAAAGTGAGCGGTCCGGCGAAACCCGCCGGTTATTTGCTCAGCCATAAGATGAACGATTCGTTCGTCGTAATTAATCGGCTCTTGAAGAATAAGTGTGCGGTTTACTGGTTGAAAGACGAACAAACCGTCGATGGCCATGCGTTGGGTACTGGCACGATCTGGGTGCCCGCATCGGATGCGGCACAGCCCATTATTGAAAAAGCGGCGAAAGAACTCGGCGTGCCGGCTTATGGAGTCGCGCAGAAACCCAGTGGCGAAGCCTTACAGTTGAAGCCAACCCGCATTGGACTCGTCGATCTCTATGGTGGAAATATGCCGTCCGGCTGGATTCGTTGGCTGCTCGAGCAGTACGAATTTCCGTTCGAAGTCGTGTATCCACAAGTTCTCGACGCGGGTAATCTTAAGGCGAGCTATGATGTGCTCATCTTCCCCAGTGAGACCTATTCCGAAGGCGGTCGTTTTGAGGGCCTCGCCACGGAGTTCATGATGAACACCATTAAAAATATGGCGGGTACGGGCCTCGCGGGCACCGGCATTGGGCACTACGATCCTCCGGCGGACAGCATCCCGGAAGAGTTTCGCTCTATGCTCGGCGCCATCTCACAAACGAAGACGGTACCGGCTTTGAAGAAGTTTACCGCGGACGGCGGTGCGATCGTAGGCATCGGTGCCTCTGCGACCATCGGCAAGGCGATGGGTTTGCCGGTTAAGGATCATCTGTCGGAAAACGGTCCAGACGGAAAAGAGCGCCACTTGCCCAAGGAGAAATTTTACATCCCAGGCTCGGTGTTGATTGCTAACTTCAACAACAAAGACCCGATCGCGTATGGTATGCCGGAAAAAGGCTATGTGTTCTTCGACAACAACCCGGTCTTCGATTTCTCGGCGGACGCCACGGTCAAGGCCAACCCCGTTGCGACCTTCGCTGGAAAAGAAGTGCTGTATAGCGGTTGGGCGTGGGGCCAGCAGTTCTTGGACGGCGGCATCATTGCCACAGAAGCAAGCGTAGGGCAGGGGAAGCTCATGCTGATCGGCTTGGAGGCGACCTTCCGTGCTACCCCGCATTCTACGTTCAAACTGCTGTTCAACAGTATCTACTACGGGTCATCGACTGCAGTGTCCCTGCCGTAGTTAGCTAAGGCTTATTATTCGTCGTTCAGCTTAAAAGCGTAAAACAGACGGCACGGTAGCGAAAAGCCCTTCGAGGCTGATCGCAACCGTGCCTTTTTTATAATTGTCGGATGACTGGGGAAGGCCACGGTCCTCGGGTGAAGAGTGATGAGGGGCTTGCAAAGCTAGGGCGAGGGGTCCCCGCCGAGCGGTGACATTTCTAGATTTCAACATCTGTCCATGTTTCACTGCCGTCGCGAGGACGCGGTGGCCCACCTCTCTACATGCAGTTTCGGCGACACAGCAGGTGGCTCCAGTATTTATTTCCAAAAACACCCAAAAGCTCCGGCGGGCAGAGAACATAAAAAGGAAGACTGGGAACGTGCTGATCGGCTAGTTGTAGTGTTATAGCTTCTAAATTGATAATAAAACAAAGTAAAAACTTTACGAAATGTGATGTTTAGACCCAAGGTTCAAGATATCAACCTTGGCTGGATGGGTGTTGGGAGTGACGAAGGCGTGAGCTCTGTCAGCTTGGGCTATTTCATTTCTCTAAGGATCGTCTCTTTTAGCGGCCTATCCTAGAACCCCGCCCTTAGAGTAAATACCGAAGCCACAGGGATGAATAACTGTAGGAGGGTGGGCGTCGGGCTGTCCCTGCGACGGCAATTCGCGATTGCGATGGCCAATATTGCTTTACCATCGGCGTCGCAGCGATGGACGCGGGACTACGACGATTTAATGGTGATGAAGCTCGTGGATTCGCCCTGCATTCCGCCGATTCTGACCCCAGAGCTATTTTTCGAAGGCACGCACAAGTCCCGGTTCGTGAGGGTTCGTTTGCCGGGCAGAAACCCCGTTTTTCCTCTTGCGACGGGATAGCGAGGATGCGAGGGTGATGGTTTGCGGCATTCTTTCAGGTCAAGCCGGTGTCGCCGCAATGCTCCCACCGGTTTCCAACTGTCAGTTAAACCTTCAACCCACGGTCCATAAGGACCGCGCGGAAGGCAACCGAATCGGAGCGCTCGGAAGCTTTTCGCTTACATATCATGAGTTCAGTTATGCAAGAGCTGCTCGCCGGCTCTTCCTTCGATAATTTGAAGGAAGGTGCGATCGTGACGGGCACTATTACCGAAATCCGCCAGAACGAAGTCGTAGTCGACATCGGTGGCAAATCCGAGGGGCTTATCCCCGCGAACGAGTTCTTAGACCTCGGCGAACTGCAAGTCGGTTCCCAGATCGAAGTCTATCTCGAAAAACAAGAAGACAAGAACGGCAATCCCGTCCTTTCTTACGACCGCGCACAGCAGAAGAAGAATTGGGACAACATCCTCGCCAAGTGCCAGGAAGGTTCCGTTGTTGCAGGCCGCGTTAAGGCCAAGGTTAAGGGCGGCCTGATCGTTTCGATCGGTGTCGATTCCTTCCTCCCGGCTTCGCACATCGACGTGCAACCCCCGAAGAACCTCGATCAGTACGTAGGCCAGACCTACGACTTCAAGGTTCTCAAAATCAATCTCGACCGTAAGAACATCGTTCTTTCCCGTCGCGAGCTGATCGAAGAACAGCGCACCAACAAGCGTCGCGCGCTTCTCGACACCATCCAGCCCGGTCAAATCCGCAAGGGCGTGGTCAAGAACCTCACCGACTTCGGTGCGTTCATCGATCTCGACGGCATGGACGGCTTACTCCACATCACCGACATGAGCTGGGGTCGTATCGCTCATCCGAGCGAAATGCTCAAGCAGGGTGAAGAAGTCGAAGTGATGATCATCGAGGTTAACCGCGAAAAAGAACGCGTTTCCCTCGGCCTCAAGCAGACCACCAAGAATCCTTGGGACGGTCTCGAGCATCGCTATCCCGTGGGCTCCAAGGTTCACGGCAAAGTCGTCAATCTCGTTCCTTACGGCGCGTTCGTGGAAATCGAACAAGGCGTCGAAGGTTTGGTGCACGTCACCGAGCTTTCGTGGACCAAGCGCATCGCGAAGCCCTCGGACGTCCTCAAGGTCGGCCAGGAACTCGACGCGGTCGTTCTCGGTATCAACCGCGAAGAACAGAAGATTTCTCTCGGCCTCCGTCAGCTCGAGCCGAACCCGTGGGATATGGTTCGCCATAACTACCCGGTCGGCGCGCGCGTTCGCGGCAAGGTTCGCAATATGACCACCTACGGCGCCTTCATCGAACTCGAAGAGGGCATCGACGGCATGGTGCACGTTTCTGACATGAGCTGGACCCGCAAGGTCAATCACCCAAGTGAAGTCCTCAAGAAGGGCGACGAAGTCGATGCAGTGGTGCTCGACGTCGATCCTCAACAGCAGCGCATTTCGCTCGGTATGAAGCAGCTCCAGACCGATCCTTGGTCGGATATCGACAGCTTCTTTAAGATCGGCGACGTCGTCACTGGTACCGTTTCCAAGATCACTTCCTTCGGCGCCTTCGTGGAGCTCAAGGACGGCATCGATGGCCTCGTGCACATCAGCCAGATCCAGGAAGAACGCGTCGAGAAGATCAAAGATGTCCTCAAGCCCGGCCAGCAGGTCACGGCTCGCGTCATCAAGATCGACCGCGACGAACACCGCCTGGGCCTCTCCATCAAGGCTGCCAACTACTCCGCAGAACAGCTCGCGGCCGAGACATCGGCCTACGACGCGATCAAGCGCGACAGTGGCACGGACATGATGAACCTTGGCGACATCCTCGACGAAGCGTCGAAGAAGTAATCCCAGCCAACCCGTTTAAACGAAAGGCGCCCGCAGCGATGCGGGCGCCTTTTTTTTTGCGATTAAGAGATCCACGTGCAATTCACATCATTTCTCGGAGGATAATTCTCATGATCGTTTTACAAGATAAGCGTATATAGCACTTGTTTTAAGAACCATGACACTTTGACTGCTGTTGCCATGATCAACAGTTTGCCCGAGCCAAAACGCTTTGCGCAGTCTTGGGAGAACTGGGCGGTTGTTCTGATTCTCGGTTTGGTGGCGACGGTGCAGTTTCACGCAGTCGTTCACGGTGGTTCGATCGGTCAGGATTTTGGAATGCACACCCGCGATGTGCGAAATGCGGCCAATGAACCTATAAAGTGGCTCTTTGGGTCGTTTCCGAGAATCAGTCCGCCACTTTATCACTGGTTGGTGTCGTTCATCTTTCGGTTATGTGAGGGCAAAGGATGGATCGTCGCCACTGGTTTTATTTCCGCTCTGGTGAATGTCGCGACTCTTTGGATGCTTCACCGAATATGCCGCGAGGTTATTTCGGATGCAGTGATTCGCGTCGCAACATTGGCTTTCATCTCGTTTCTGCCGGTATCCCTGATCACGCCGGTCGTATTGGCCACCGACGCGCTCAATCAACTGCCATTTGTCGGTTTGCTGCGCTCTCGTCTTGTTGGCGAAGCGACGAACCAACTCGCGAATGGCAGTGGGTCTCTATCTACTTTGCACCGCAGTCCTCGTCGCCATCAAATATGTTGCACTCGCACTGGTTCCGAAAGGGCGACCTCGTGCTCTTGCGAGCACCGTCATTTGTGGAGCTGAGCCAGAGGGATCGTGCCGACTCGTTGTACTCCGACAATCACTTCAGTCTTCCTGGGTTGGTCATTTACGGCACTTTCTCGGACAGTATGAATATTTTCCAAGCGAATAAAAAGGTATTCCAATCGGGGAAATTTATTTTAACCGATAGCCAGCGTACCTCGCGCTGCCAAGCCGCGATGGAAATAACGGTGAAAACGGGATTATTGTTCACTGCTGTATTGATCATCTTTTTTTTGGCGACCGGATGGCAAACGGTTCATCGGTTTTGCGAGGAGAAAGATTTACAAAGCGGTTTGCTTATTGGTTTCGCGATGCTCGGTTTCTCGTGGTTGGGATTTATGATGGCAATTTTGCCACTGACCACCGGTTCCTACGTGTTTGGCTATTGGGAACCGAGACTTTTTTTGCCCGCGATTTGGACATTGGCGCTCATCGCATTTTGCGGTTTGGATCGAATGTTCGCAATGGTTGAGGATCGTAGACTGTTTCGTCTCGGCCGGTATTTCGCGCTTTCGCTCGTGTTGGTTCAAAGCGCGCTGCACGTCGCGTTCTTGTGGCAGGTCGAAACTCTTTAAACTCTAATGCCGTCGCCGCTTTTTTTACAGTTAGACTAGCCAATTGACTTATACGCAAAAAAGCCGCCCGTGGGCGGCTTTTTGAAAGAGTTAGCGTTGTGGTTTCCTGATTAGGCGTGAGCGGCTTTGTTGATCACCTTCTGCTCGAAGAATTCGCGAAGGACTTCCATGCGCTTTTGGACGCGATCTTCTTCTTCGATCTCGTCCACCGTGCGTTGGGTTTCGTTCTTCGCCATGAGCTTTCTCATTTTTGACAAAGCGAGATTTTGAAGTTGGCGAACACGTTCGCGAGTGACTTTGAACTTCTTGCCGACTTCTTCGAGGGTCATTTCGTTTTCGCCGTCCAACCCGAACCGCAGTTTGATGATCTTGGCTTCACGCTCGTCGAGTGATGCGATCATCGCTTTCAGATCGGAAGACATGTTCTTCTCGCGGAGGTTTTCGAATGGGCTGACTGCATTGTCGTCACCCACGATTTCGCCAAAGGTCGATGAGTCAGATTCGTCACCGACCGGAGCATCAAGGGAAGCAGGCCGGACGGAAACGGACTTCAAGTGGGCAACTTTGTTGACCGGCATGTTCAACTCCATTGCCAATTCTTCATCGGACGGTTCGCGGCCGAATTCCTCGGTGAGGGCCATCGCAGTCCGGCGCATCTTGGAGATTTTATCTACGAGATGCACGGGGAGGCGGATGGTCTTACCTTGGTTTGCAAGCGCACGCTTGATGGATTGTTTGATCCACCACGCAGCGTAGGTGCTTAGTTTACCGCCCTTACGGGGGTCAAACCGCTCAACGGCTTTGATTAAGCCAATGTTTCCTTCGCTGATAAGATCCAGAAGCGGAAGACCAAAGTCTTTGTAGTCATGGGCGATTTTGACGACCAAGCGTAGATTGGCTTGGATCATGTGGTCGCGAGCAGCCTTGTCGCCTCTGCGGATGCGTCTCGCGAGTTGAATTTCCTCTTCGATGGTGAGAAGGGCAGTTTTTCCAATTTCTTGGAGGTAAAGCTGTAAGCTACTCCGCTCTACCGGCTCTTCGCGCTCGCGCGCGGGGGCCGGCTTTTCGAGAAAAGAGGGAGGGGCGTCAGCAGGTAGGGCCGTTAGGGCAAGAACCTCTGTAGGCTCCTCCGAACGCTCAGACTTTTGGGTCTTTGCTTTTGTGGCCATATTCTTCTTATTGCGGCGGCCAGATGTGATCTCAAGACCGACAGCGTTTTCACCTGAAATATGATGCGGGCTAATCATGGTATTTTAAGTTAAGCCTAAACTATTCCCACTCAGTTTTACGCCTGGTAAGAGCGATGAGTTTCATTTTTTATTCCCTGAGAGAGACGCTACGTCACACTATGACCGCGACTTCTGACGATAGTGTCACACTATGGCGCAACGTCACAACCTATGGGTTTGCAGGGGTTTGGCCACCGAGCGCTGCGGTTACCAACTAAGCTTAGCGCACCGTTAAGGTGGCCTAATGCCCGTTTAGCTTATGCGGACCCTCGGTTTAGGCGGGGTGCCGCCTACAGTTTGTCAGCGATGGCGACCGCCTTAAGCAGGGCCGACGCCTTATTGATGGTCTCTTGATATTCGTCTGCCGCAACCGAATCTGCCACCCATCCGCCGCCTGCTTGAATGTGAATTTTCCCGTCCTTTATCAGCGCTGTCCGCAAAGTAATACAGGAGTCAAGGTTACCATCGTAGCTAAAGTAGCCGAGTGCCCCCGCGTAAAACCCGCGCTGTAGGCCTTCGACCTCCGAAATGATCTGCATCGCCCGGA